>JACCED010377657.1_pt1 | contig 22824 bp, 18 predicted proteins | sample 7455021 | NCBI WGS metagenome assembly JACCED01 (sample SAMN15323456, study PRJNA562643) | freshwater metagenome | isolation source: river surface water | place: USA:Blue River Watershed | collected 2017-08-19
GTAAATCAATTGGCATAGGCATATATTGAATTTCACTTAAATAACCCATATATTGTTCAACTTCGGGTATAATTTGTTCAACACACCAATCAACAACTAAACCATTTAAATATTTAATTTGTTCACTGATTTTATTAGGTAAATTAGGTGAATGTTGTAAATAGATAGAACGCATAATAATTTCTAAATTAACATCAGATTGGCGATCGATAACATATTTCTTATTACTTTGAATATAGACTTTATAACGGATTCCATCTTGTATTAAATCAAGATTTTGTCTTGAAAAGAAAACATGACTTAATTTGGATGATTCTTGAATACCATATAAAGCTTCAACTTGAAAGTTCTGTTTAGTACCATCTTTTGTATATTGTTCAAATAAATCTAAATCTTTAATATTATTATTATTATAATTCACTAAACGACCATTTTGAAATTGATTTATAGCATATTTAGTATCAGCTGGGGATTGATATTGAACACTTACTTCATTTGGATTTGGTATTGATGACATATTATCTCTATTATTATTTTATAGAAAAAAATAATAATTAATTTACTAAAAAAATATATTTAATTTTATTAATAATTTCTATATCCTTGTGTCACAACTGTATCTCTCTTAGTATCTATTAATGTCTCCTTTAATAATTCTATAACCTCTATTATCTCTATTGTAAAACTAAAATCACGACCTAATGGATATACCATCATATTTGGATCTAATATTTGTATCTCTATCCCTTGAAGTTCATCTATTGGTTTATTATATAATTTTGCAAAATTACTATTTACAAATAAATTCGGTTCTATATTATTCGGTATTGATGATATTATTATTTTACCAAATATATTTGAATAATCTTTTGTTTTAGCTCCTTCTGTTCTTATTGTTTGTGATGGTAAACAAGTATAATCACCACCAATTGTTGTTTGAAAATATGGATCTGTTACATAATTTTGATTTAATTGTAAATTTTGATTATCAATAGCTATTTGCATATTCGTATATGTCACTGGTTGTGTTGTTGGTGATATTTTTATAAATAAAAAGTTATTTGATACAAAATAATATTCTCCATTATATAATTGTAAATTTAATCGATTAACTGGTGATCTATATATAAATGTTATAGCATTTTGTTTTAATATATCTATATTCTTCTGCACTTCAACTCCTGATATATTTGAATGAACAAAACTAAAAGTTGGTTTGTCCGATAATACCGCTGTTTGTGTACTATCATTTGGGATCGGCCATGCTAATATTTCTAATATTGATCTTTTCTTTACATTTTCTGTATCAAATTCAAAATCTATAAAATTACCATTATTTAAATCAAATATAAATCTCATTAATAATGATCGACCTAATAATGGTGATGTTTTATTCTCAAAATTTTGCATATAATATCCATTACTTACTTGACCATTTAATAATGATTGAGCTAAAGAAGGATTATAAATATTTGTTGAAGTTGTTGTGGGTCTTACTATCCAACCTCCATTAGGTACATCTCTTCTACCATTAATATTACCTGTTGAAAATTTTAAAGCAAATCTTAAATATTGATGTTTTCTACCATTAATATCAGTAAATTCAATTGTATCATATAATTTATAAGTTGATGTTGAATTTAATTGTGATTCTGTATATCCATTATTTGTATATATTTGTAAATCATAAAATTCTGTATAATTCAAATAATCTCCTGGTATACCACCCACATCACCCGTTAAATGTGTAAATACTAATGGAAAAGCACATTCATTAACTGTCCACCAATTAGATGTTGAATATTTCTGTTTTTTAACTGTTACATAAATATATTTATTATCAAAAGTTGATGTTGTTGATGATATATAGGGATAAAAGACATCTTCTGTTGGTAAATCGGCTGCTTCTGTCATTGAATCAAATGTTTGAATTGCCACAACTTCAACTTCTTCCATACGATTTACAGCAAATACTGTATTTCTTGTTGGATTAATAGAAAATCGCATTAAAGTGGGTGTATTAATTCCTTCTTTATTTGAATAATATGGATCTTCAAAAGCATATACCCAAGGTTCAGGATCATTATTAATAGGACTATTACGTTTTTTTTCTAATTCTAAATAATTCAAATAAGAACAACCATGAACAATTTGAGCACAAGAATCAAAAATTTGTTTTTCTAATGTTTTTGTATTATAAAAACCTTCTGGTATAAATGTTTGATAAACTAATTGATTTGAACCACTTGATGGTATATCAGCAGCTGCTAAATATAAAGATGAATATAAAATAATTTGAGATTGAATAGGGACTGGTATAATATTTGCATCAACTAATTCAGAGATAATTAATGATTTACTTCCATATTGCCAAGATAAAGCATTATTATAATTATTAACAGGTGCATAAAAATTAGGAAAACATATATCAGTTATTCTAATCTCTTGAACATTCGTATATGTTTTATTAAAAGGTATTTGAAAATTATTTGGATATAAATATTGTGTTTTATTTCTATCATTTGAATTAATACTTATTTTAGTTAATCTCTCTTTTCTATATCTTGATGATACTATATCATTTGTATATTCATCAAATAATGGATAATGATTCTTTTTTAAATTAGGTGGCCATGGTTCTTGTCTTGTTTTATTTAAATTAAAACCATCACTCTCCTTATTATCATTCTTTATATATTCATTTGATTCTAATTGTCTAGATCCAATATATTCTCTAAACCGACCATAATTTTTTCGTGAACTCTCTAAATTAGATGCTGTTATAACATCTGTACTTTCAAATGTATTTGTAAATAATAAATCTTGTGTATTCATCTTCCTATTTTTTTATTCCATTTTTCTCTAAATCAAATATTATATATTATTTTTAAATTTATATTCAATTCATTCAACTTTCTATTCCAAGTCTTTAAGTCCCGAGTCATTATTAACTGTTTATGAAAATAACTGATTATTCTTTCAGAAAACTGATTATTCATAGGGGCGGTCAAGATCTGCGTGTACGCGGTCAATTAGACCGGTGTCCCGAGTCATTAATAACGGTTTATGAAAATAAATGATTTGACGTCACTTAATATATTTTATTTGTATTTTTATAAATATAATTTGATTATATTTATTTTATGAATTATTAAAAAAAATTTATTTTAATTATTTATTTACCAAAAAGATTTATACTGTTTTCATCTTTTTAGCGACTGTTCTTCTAACTGGTGCTTTCTTAGTACCATTCTTACTATTATTCTTTTTATCCTTCTCTGTACTCTCTAAGATGTTCTCTTCAAATAATCTCATCTTCTCATCATACTTCTCTAATAATTTATTCAAATCAATCTTCCATAAATCCTTCTCTGATTTACTCTCTAAATCATTTACTTCAGCTAATTTATTCTCATGAAGTCTCTTTAATTCTTCAATCTTCTTTTTCGTTAAAGATCTAATTTGCATTGATAAAAGATATTGATAACTCATATTACTCTCATCTTCATCACCCGATTCATTTGAACCAAACTTAGGATAACCCCTTGATACCAATTGTTCCTCTATCTCTTCATCCTCCTTTTGCATTATATCTATATCACCCGATATAAACTCCTCTATGAATTTTACTTTAGCTGCATATATATCCAATTCCCTTCTTAATACCCTCAATAAATACTCCTTTCTTTTTACATAATATGCTAAACGTATTAAATAAAACTCCCTCAATATCTCATCAACTGAATCATATTTTGTTATAACACCTCGACTATTATACAAATGCATATTACTATAATTTGTATATGATGAATCTGTTAATTTCAACTCCTTCTCTATATTATTATTCTTTAATAACTCCTGTAAAACACCCTTCTTAAATTGTATTGTCATATCAACCTTTCTTGTTGTTGAATCATTCTTTATATTCGATATTACATACTTTCTTGGTTTACCCTTATCATCCTTATCATTCATCATTGTTTCTAAAAAGGTCTTGTATGGTGATGTCCATCTTCCTATTGGAAGTTCTGTGATTCTTATTGTTGTATCATTTATAACTTCATATATACCCTTATTTATATATGCATCTGAATCTTCTTTCGCCACAACCTCACCATCAAATCCCCTAAACCATGGTTTCATCTCCTCTAATTCATTTCTATCCATCAAATTTATTAAATTTCGAATTATTACCCTTGGATCATGTGGTGGGATCTCAGAACTATATCCTGTACCTATACCACTTGTACCATTCACTAATACCATTGGGATTATTGGTACATAATACTCTGGTTCAACTTTAACTCCATCCGTTTCATTATACTTTAATAATGGATCATCTAATGGATTAAATATCAATTGTGTTACATCATCCAATCTTGTAAATATATATCTTGGTGATGCTGCATCAGTTCCTCCAATTAATCTGCTGCCAAATTGACCAGCTGGTACTAATAATTCAATGTTATTAGAACCAACAAAATCTTGTGCCATACCAATAATACCTCCATATAAAGAAGATTCACCATGATGATAATCTGTCATTTCACTTACTGAACCACCTAATTGTGATACTTTAATCTCCTTTTTAAGATTTCTCTTTAAACATGTATATAAGATCTTTCTTAACGACGGTTTTAAACCATCACACATACTTGCTATCGATCTTTCACAATCATAATTTGAAAAATGTTTTAAATCTCTATGTATAAAATCTGAATATTTAACACGTTTTTGAGTTTGTTCTATTATCTCCGATCTATCATATGTCCCTAACCATGTCTTTCTATCATCCTTTCTATCTTCAACAAATGCCAATTCTAAACTATTAAATGACTCTGTACATTGATTTGTATATTGGTCTTCTTCTGTATTTATTTGAACATTTGTACCATCAGTTGGTGGACTTTGGGGTTCAACATCCGCTAATACATAATCTATCTTTACCATCTCAAAATTATTAAAATACTCCTTCGCCTCTTCTGCTGTACTTGTACCCAAACCCTTATAATATTTAACATCCCAATTTTTTATATTTGTCATTGTCTGTTTCCATTGTTCATACTCTGTTAAAGTATAAAACTGACGAACTTCTTTATTCTTCTTTACCTTTATAATTGGTGTTGCTAATGATATAATAAAACCATCTATTTGTAAAAGTTCAGGCCAAAAATATGCAAAAAGATTTATTACTAAACCCTTTATATGTGAACCATCATAATCACTATCTGTAAATAACATGATTCTACCATATCTCATATTCTGTAAAGTCTCCTCCTTTGATACCTTCTTACTATGATACTTTAATCCCAATATCTTTACCAAATTATTTATCTCCTCATTCTTACTCACCGATACATCATTCTTTCCTCTTACATTCATTAATTTACCCTTTAATGGAAAAACACCAAAATAATCTCTTCCTATTACACTCAATCCTGCCACTGCTAATGCTTTAGCTGAATCTCCCTCCGTCAATATTAATGTACACTTTAATGATTCATCTGTCCCCGCTTTATTTGCATCATCCAATTTATCTATACCCGTCAATCTTGATGTCTTCTTTCCTGCTGATGACTTCTGAAGTTCTAAACTATCCTTATAATTTGATAACTTCATCGCTCTGTCTATTAAACTTGTCTTCATCAACTTCTCTATAAACTTCTCCGATGGATCATATTTACTACCAAACTTTGTTGCTGGTGTGATTAAACACTCCTTGATTTGACTATCAAATGATGGATTCTCAACTATCGATCTTATAAATATAAACATATTATTCTTTAAATCAGCCTGTTTTATATCCATCTTCTTTCTTTTAACACCCTTCGATGCTGCTATATCTTTTATCTCCTTTGTTATCGAATTTACAACATTATCAACATGACGCCCACCCTTTACTGTACATATACCATTCACAAATGACATCTGATCAAACTTTAATTCTGGATTTACTGCCACAACAACCTCCCACCTATCATTACCCTCATCATACACCTTCTCAACTGAATCCTCCAAATAATAATTTACATACTTGTCTAAGGTTTTACATTCTATCTTATTTTCATTCAAAAATACTGTTAATGTTTTACCCGTACACGCTGTTGTATCTATTACTCTCTTCTTCATTAATTGTACTGTACCTTCATTCATTTTTTGTAAATTAAATCTTTGTAAATCTGGTGAAAAATCAATCTTTGTATATGGTTTTCCTGTAAATTTACTTATTGATGCTTGACCCTTCTCCTTCAAATTATTTCTAAACTCCTGAATATATTTTAATTTTCTTACTGAATCAACTGTTTCTATACGCATATATGTGGAGAAAAGTCCGCATAATTTGCTACCTAGACCATTTTTTCCACCAGTTATCTTCTTCTCATCCTTATCATAATTTGATGAACTTCTTAAATTACCTAATAAAAGTTCTGGTATATACATATTATAATCTTGATGAACAACAACTGGTATACCCTCACCATCATTCATTACAGATATCATATTTGTCTCTGGATCGATATTTACTTTAATCTTAGTCACTTTGTTTACATAATTATCATCATTCTGTGTTCTAGTATATTGATCAATTGCATTCACCAAAACTTCATCAAATATTTTATATAAACCAGGGATATATTGTACACTTTTAAATGTCATTTTTTGATCTGTCTCATCTAAAGTCCACATATCAGCTTGTGTTAATTCAATTGAACCTATATATGTATCCGGTAAATCAATTATATGATCGATATCAGACTTCATCTGATATGTCTCCTCAATTGTTTTAACAGCTTTTGTATTCTTTTTAGCACTCATTCTTTTTTATTTCGATCTAATCTATTCCTATTCTATTTATTTTAAACCAAATTTTAATTTTAAAAAATTATAAAATCATTTTTTTTTTCATTTTAAAAAAAGAATTCAATTTAAAAAAAATAAATAAAAATTAGGCTTTAGTGAGACGAAGAACAAAGTTAATAGGTTTGCGTATAAGATTGATAAGAGCTATAACGAGTTTCATAAGATTCGTTGTTGTATAAACTGAGAATTTGAATATTTTAAGCATATTACGAATATGTTTAGCGATGACCATAAATATATTACCAATTTTAACATAAATTTCAAAGAGTTTACTAGCTACAACTGATAGATCTTTAAATGCTTGTTGTTGAATATTAGCTATAACAACTCTAAATTTATTCATTTGACCGTCAATTAGACCAAAACTCTGATTCATTAGATTCATGTTATTGACATGATCTGACATACCCGCATTAAACATAGAATTAAATTGGGCAGATTTACATTCATTTGCAGTTAATTCAGCATTACCAGGTGCTACACCAATCATTTGAAGGAAGGGTGCTAAAGGTGAACATTTAAGTTTGTCCCAATTAGAATTTATAAAGTTTCGATTTTGTGAAGATATTAAGGCTCCCATATTATAACCTCTCTAATTGTATTTTATAAAAAAAAATAATCAATTATATTCAATCTGCGCTTATTTAATAATTTAAAATAATTTATTTGTTATAGAAAAATATCAAATGAGTTCAAATGAAGTTCCCGAGATTCTTAAAGAAAAATCATCACGTTTATTCTTTTTAAAAGCCATCTTATTAGGTATTCAATATAGTGAATCTGGTAAAGGTCATATTTATAAAAAAACTCTTAATGATGAGATTAATAAATTAGAAGATAGAGTTATTCCTGATAATGATGAATCACCTAATAAAAAGATTAATTTACAAGAATTTCAACAAAAAACTGAATCAACCATAACTCAATATGAAAATATTTTACATAATTTAGATGTTCAAAGAGTCAATTTATCTAGTCAAATGGCCAATATATCTTCTAACAACTATTCTAAAACTCTCTCTTTTCAACAAAACCAACAAAATATCGCCAAAATAACAAAATTAAGAACTTCTATCTTAATCATTAACAAAGAGATCGAAAAATATACTCTTTTATTAAATAATCTTAAAAGATTACAATCAAACCCACATATTAGTACTCAAGAACCTATTATGAAGAAAAATAATAATCAAAATTACGTTAATCCTTATTCCAATCAAAGAACTAATCCTGTTGTTGAAAATAAAAGAATACATCAAACAACCAATATTAATCAAAACCCATTTGAAGATGATAACATAAATAATAATGATTCCGATTCTGATAAATTCTTAAAAGAATTACAAAAAACATTTGGTTCTTTATCATCCCTTCTTTCAAATTAATCTTCGTATAGTTTTATAAAAAAAAGAAAATCACTAAAAATTAGATAAATGAAAGATGTCTGTTAATGAACTTCAAATAGAAAGATATAGTAAAAGTTTTGAAAATTATACTAAATATTATGATATTTTATCTTTAATTAACAAAATGAATAACGAACAAAAAGAAAAATACAAAGAATGTCAACGTTTATTAAAAGAACTTAAACATAATATGAACGAAGAATTATATCAATCTCATCTTCAATTTATTATTGATATGATCCTTAATAACTCTGATTTTAATCCACAACAAATTATTAACGAATCTCTTTTGTTTCATACTAAATTTAAATGCATTTATTGCTGCATTCCTTTTTAATTTTTTTTATATTTATTCATTTTAAAAAATAAGATGAATAAAATTTTGTGAAATAAGTTTATAAAAATAAATAAAAAAAATAAATAAAAAATAGAAAATGGATGGAAAAATAGAGATAGCTAATTCGATAATATTAGATAAACCTATAACTTTTTTAAAATTTGGTGATGGTGAATATGCTGCTTCTAATTTTTGGATGGGAAATAATTGTGATAATGATAGATATACTTTAAAATTAGGTTTTTCATTAAGAGAGTCTTTTAAATATCAAGTTTATAATAATAATAATTGTTTAATGGGTGCATGGCATGAAAGTGAAAATAAAAAATACTGGGAATCTTTAGTTAATTCAAATGAAGTTAAATGGGTCGATTATCATATATTTGTTTTTGATAATCATGATTTAGAAGATAAAAATAAATTTAGTGAAAAAATAAATTTATATAAAATTATAAAAAATTGTAAAAGAAAAAAGATTTATATTTGCAATGAATTAATGGTTAAAGCTAAGATATTATTAGATATTGATTATTTGATTTTCGTACCTTTATCTAATTGGTTTGATAATAGTTTAGAAAATGTTATTCAAACTGTTATAGAAATTATTGGAGAAGAAGATGGTAAACACATGGTATTAACTAGTTGTGGTATGGGTGCTAAAGTTGTTTTAACGGAATTATATAAAAAATATCCAAATGGTATTTATTTAGATATCGGATCTGCTTTAGATCTTATTTGTACTAAAAAGAATTCTAGAGGATATTATTCATATGATACTTTTTATAATAATTTTTTGGAAAATGATTTTATACCAAATGGATGGGACTCCCCTGAATATGATTATATTTATCCTATAGCCCAACAAAATTTAGGTCTCCATCTTTAATCTTTTTTTATTTATGACAAATTTTTAATTAAATTAAAAATTAATCTAAAACCATATCCCGTACCTCCACTCTGTCTTTCTGCTGTATCTGATGCCAAATAATCAACTGAAGCATTATCTAAATGTACCCAATCTATTTTATCTTGATCTGGTAAAAAATTATATAAAAATGCCGCCGCCATAACCGTACTTGCATGTGCACCCGGTGTATAATTCTTTACATCCGCTATATTCGATTTTGTTAATGACACAAATTCATCCCATACCGGTAAATCCCATACCTTCTCATGTATATCCTCCCCTATACTCTTCACCTTTGATATTGTACCATTCTTTGTACCCGTCATTATTATCGCTTTATCCCCTATAACCTGTTGTACTCCTCCAGTTAATGTCGCTATATCTATTATCATCTTTGGATTATAATTCTTTGAATATGCTATAGCATCCGCTAATATCAATCTTCCCTCAGCATCCGTATCTATTATCTCAACCGTCTTTCCTGAATATGATTTTATTATATCACCCGGTCTTGTCGATTTTGAATCAACCATATTCTCAACTATCGGCAATAATGCTATATATCTACCCTTTGTTCTCGTCTTTGCTAATAAATTTATAACTCCATACATTATAGCACTACCCGCCATATCCTCCTTCATATCATCAAAATCACCCATCTTTATATTATATCCACCACTATCAAACATAACTCCCTTACCAACCAAACATATCGGTTTTTCCTTTTTATATCTTTTATCCGAACAATACTCCAATATCACCAAATAACATGGATTTGAACTTCCTGCATTCACTGCTAATATCAAATTTAATCCTAACTTCTTTAATTCTCCCTCCTTTAATACCTTCATTTTTACTTCTCTCTCCAAATTCTTTCGCATATATTCTATATATCTCCTCGAATTCAAATCATTCGCCGGTCTATTTATTAATGTTCTCACCTTATTCTGTTCTATAGCTTCATCCATTCTCTCCATATACTCACCATTCATCTTTCTATTCTTATTGTAAAAATATACAACCCCTTCTTTTTTACTTTTTTTAAGTTCAGTCATTTTAAAAGAATATTCACCTAAAATAAAACCGGTAATACCGATAGGATTAAACATATCAATCCAAATATTTTTGGTTGAATTAGAGAATGATCTACCGAGTTTACCAAAAATAGAATAAAGACTTTTTTCATCACAATCTTTATTTTTACCATAACCAATAAAATATATCTCTTTATCATCTAAATAAAGTATTTTTTCATCACCAATTTTACCATTAAAATCTTCAATTAATTTTTTGGGTATTTTGTCAATTTTCATAATTTTTTTAATACGATCAAGTTCTTTTTTTATATTTGAACATAACAAAAAAACATAAACATCAACTTTCTTTATAAATGTATTTGTTAATTTAAATCTCATTTTCCTAATTTTAGTTTATTTTTTTATTCACAATCATCAAATAAAAAATAATTAAAAAATAGGATTAATGTTCGGTATCCATTTTGATCACTCTGAATATAAAAATTTATTATCCGGTCTCAAAAGAGCCCATAAAATTGGTGCCAAAAATATCCAGATTTTTGTCGGTGACAACCACCACACCACCTTATCCAAAAAAGACAAATTCGATCCACTAGAAATATCCAAAGTTAAAGAATTTATTAAACTCAAAAAAATTAAACTTTTTATTCACGGACTTCTTTCTCTCAATTTTTGTTTTCCCCCTGATTCACCCCGCTTTAAATGGGGTTTAGACAATTTAATTCATGATCTAAAAATATGCAATCAATTCAATTGTTCTGGTGTTGTTATTCATTTAGGATCCTTCAAAACACCCTCCATTCAACTTACTTATGAAGAATGTTTAAAAAATTTTATTAAATCCCTTAAAATTGTCCTTAAAAAAGTCAAAAAATCTAAAATTTTAATCGAAACTTCCGTTAATAAACCCAATACTATCGGTGGTACCATTGAATCTTTATCCGATATTTATCAATCCCTAAACACCTCAGACAAAAAAAGAATTCGATTCTGTATTGATACTTGTCATATCTTCTCCGCCGGATATCCCGTTCATAAAATTGATGGTGTTAAAAGATACTTCCAAGAATTCGACCGTTTAATCGGTAACTCAAAAATCGAATTAATTCATTTAAATGACTCAAAAACCGGTTTTGATTCTCATATTGATCGCCATGAATCCATCGGTAAAGGTTTTATTTTTAATAAAGATTTAGGTGGTGATCCTAAAGCACTCGAAGAATTAATTAAAATAGCTAGTAAACACGACATACCCATCGTTCTCGAAACTAACTCTAAATACTTCTCCTCCGAAATTAAATTATTAAAAAATATCTATAAAAAAATTAACCAGTAAACCATGATCGTTCGTCAACAAGCGACCTTTAGATCACTTCAATTTTAATCTTTCCTTCCCGTTAACTTCATAATTTTATTAAAAATATGTATTTAATTATTATTATTTTCTTATCTTATATCGTATTAAATAAAAGAATATTTTATTTATTTGTTGTACTGAAAAAATATTTGGCGAATCGTGTATGCTCCTGACATACCCTCTAATTTTTTTGGCTTTTAACCTTTTTATTTTTAGTTTTTTTAAGTTGGTTCATTTTAAAAAGATTAGATAATAAATCATGAATAAAGGATTTGATGATGGTTGTTGGTGAGTGATATTCTTTGAGGTATTTAAGTTCATTAGATAGAATAGATTCTTTATCTTCAATGGATAGTTGATTAATTTTATTAAGGACAAAAGAAGGTGAGGGTGTTTTATTATTTAAAACATTTGTTGATAATTTATTTTGGAAAAGAATAGTATTATTAAAATCTTTATTTTTTAAAAGAATTTGAGGTGTAAAGAGAGTTGATTTAGTGAATAATATACAACCTAAATACATTAAATTTAATAAAGAAGATGCATTATTGGCATAACCTTTACCATCAGGTTTATAAGCATATTGACATTGATTAACAATATCTATAATCTCTTGATCTGTTGGATTTATTTTAATTTCAATATTCTTTTTATATAATGAATTAACAGTTAAATTTTGGTTAATAATGGGTGAATTAATACGTTTTATCCAATCTTTTATTAAAGGATTATCTAATTCACATTTACCGGTGATATATATTTTTTTATTTGATTTGTTTTCATATAATAATTTACCTAATTCAAGTGCGTTTAAAAAACCTTTATTAGGTCGTATTAAACCAAAATATAATATATTGTCGGGTCTTTCTAAAGTTGGTATTAATTTTGATTTTGGTATATTTAGAGTTATTAATCCATAAGTATAAGCATATTTATTTTTAAAACCAAATTTAACAGCTTCTTGATGATCTATATGATTAAAAAAATAGACTAAATCCACTTTATTACAAAGTTTAATTGTTATATTTTTTAAATAGGGTCTAACAACATTAATATAAAACTCATGACATACTAAAACAACTTTAATATTGTTCTTTTTAAATAAAAGAATATCATCTGGATAAAATATGATACCTGTTTCGGGTGCTCGATATTCGATAATTAAAATATTAGAATTATCTTTTTTGGTAGTGGAAAGAATAGTATTAATAAAGGAGTTGATTAAAGAGATACGATGAGGATTGTTTTTAAAAGAATAATAATTGTCTAAAAACTTTTGTTTATTAGATACTGATTTAGTAAAATTGTCTAAAATATGTTGTTTAAAATCAAAATTAATAGTTTCATTCTTTAAAATAGTTATATTATCAGATGTTACTTTGGGAAAGTTTTTAACAAAAGTTTGTAAATAATCATAATCACCGGTATTAATATCATGAAAAGGTTCGGATGTTATAAAATAATTAATTTTATTTTTTTGTAAAGATTTTTTGATTTTCATAATTGATAAATCCCTAATATAAATATTTATAATTTTTTATCAAAAATATAATATAATATTAGAATGAAAGATTATAAAGATTTAATTTTAAAAATATTTAATACTATTCTTCTTTTTCATAAATCACTAGGAAAAGAAGGGAACATTCATTCTAAATTCAGAATTAGTTCTTATCAAAAAGCCATATCTTCGATTGAAAAATTAAATCATATATATTCAATTAAAAATGTTCAAAAGATACCAGGTATAGGTAAAGGTTTTCAAGATAAAATAGATGAGATTATAAAAACCGGATCATTAAAAATGTATAAAGAGATAGAGGATAATAAAGAGATGAAAGCTATAAATCTATTTCAATTAATATGGGGTGTTGGTGTTGAAAAAGCCAGAGATTTTGTTTTAAAAGATAAAATATATACAATAAATGAACTTAAAAAAAAGGTTGAAAGTGGAAAGATACATTTAAATGAACAACAGAAGATAGGTTTAAAGTATTTTGATGATTTGCAAGAGAGGATACCACGTCAAAATATTAAAAAATTTACAAATTATTTAAAGAATAAACTTAAAAAATACAAAATAAAAATAGAGAATGGGGGATCATATAGATTAGGTAAAAAGGATTCGGGTGATATAGATTTAATATTTACAATTAAGGATTGGGATCATCATACAATGTATGCTAAATATGAATTAATAGAGAATATAATAGATAATTTAAAGGGAGATAATATAATCTTAGATATATTAACAAAGGGTGATCAGAAGATAATATGTATAATAAAGGATCCAAATACGGATAAGATACATCAAATGGATATATTTTTTATAGATAGAGAAAAATTACCATGGTACTTGTTATATTTTGGTTCAAGTAAGGAGTTTTCAAAATATATCAGGAGAATAGCTATAGAAAAGGGATATAAATTGAGTGAACAGGGTATATATAATAGAAAAACAAATAAAAAGATAGATTTTACACCAAAAACGGAGAAGAATATATTTAAATTTTTAAATATAAAATATATAATACCAAAAAAGAGATTATTATTTTCGACTTGATTCAGAATTTCTTAATAATAAAAGATATAAACTTTCAACTTCTTCAAAACATTCACTTGTTATCATTTTAGTATTTAACATTTTATATAATAACCGACCTAATTCTTCATATTTATTTTCAATAGTTTTAATATAATCATTTAAAAGAATGCGATGAGGAAGTTTTTTGACTTTTTGTCTACCCAACATTAATTCTAAAATATTAATACCAATAGAATAAGTTGGTATATGAATAACTTTATAATTTTCAGTGTCTAAAGGCCAAATATAATAATGAAAATCTTCTTTTTTATCATCTTCATCTAATTTAAAGAGATCATTATCATCTCTTTTTTTAATTAAACTATAATCCAATAATATTAAATCATCATGATATTGATATAATTTTTCAAAATATTCATCATTATCATTTGATTGTATTAAACGATTTCTAGAGGGTGATAAAGAATCATCAGCATTTTGAATCATGTCTTTCATAATTTTTGAATTAACCATATACATAACATTATTTAATTTAATATCTAAATGAATAACATTATAAATATTTTCAAGATAAATACAAGCACGAAGTACTTTATGTAAAAATTCTATACAAAAACGATTTGAATCAATAATATCTAAAAGAGGATTATTACGAATTTTATAATAACGATGAAAAGATATACAATAAGGTAAAATAACAAAATAAGTACCAGCTTTAAAATGATCATCACCTAAAATAAAATCATTTTGAATAAAACCCAAAACAAGTGGAGATATAATATTATTTTCAAAATGTTGTCGAATATCACCTTTAATTAATTTAAAATAAAGTGATAATTCGCGATTTTCTTGTTGATATGGTATTAAAGAATCCCGTTCTTCTAATATTGTTTTTCCCAATTCTGAATTATAAAACAATTTTATAACACACTCATCACCTATATCAAATACTGAACCATATGAACCACTACCCAATTTATTCTTTATATGAATATTTAACACCTCATTCTCAGGATAATTAGTTAATTTGGTTTCAATTATAACTATTTCCAACGGTACATTCATATCTCTATAATTTATAATTATTAAAAATTCAAATTAAATGAAAAATTAATTTTCTTCAAACCATTGATGAATTTCATTGATTTCATTCATATGTGTTTCAAATATTTTACCATCTTCATAAGGTGTTTCTAAAATATGTGATATATTTAAAGAAGTTGTATGTTCAACAAATTTTTTCATACCATCTTTAATAAAACCGGTCATAATATTAGCATGTCTATCCAATTTACATCCACATCCTTTTAGACTTAAACTATCATTTAAATGTATAACTAATATATTTGTCCAACCTATTTCATTTTCAATTAATTGAATAGTTTGTAAACAACCTTCATCTGTATGAATTGGTATACCAGCTGAAAAGATATGACATGTATCTATACATATTTTTATATATTCTCTATCTTCATAGGAAAATCTTCGATAAAATCTACCTAAATCTTCAATTCTATATAATAATTCAGTACCACAAGCTGCGGATGTTTCAATAATATATTTAATAGTTAAATTATTAGATTTAATAAAATTGACCATATGACTAATATAATTGAACATTAAATCTTCACCTTGTTGAACAGTTAATTTAAGGTGTTTACCAACATGAAAAACGGTACCAATAGCACCGATTTGATTAGCTATAAAAAGTTCATTTTCACCTAATTGAATTTTGGTATCCCAATTATCAGGATTTGACATATTTAAAAGATAACTAGCATGAGTTACTAATGATATATCATTATCTTGAATATATTTTTTTACGTTATTAGCATCTTGAATATTAATATTTGATACTTTCATTTGACGTGGATTTTTAGGAAAAATCTGAAAATCACGTACCCCCATACCATTTTCAAAATGATATTTAACAGAATCCAAAAAAGATGAATTAATTAAAGGTATATGAAAACCAATACGATCCATATTTATATATTATTACTATAAATATTTAATTTAAAAAGATGACGTGATATATTTTCATTTTTTATTTTTTCATATAATTATTTATATTCATCATTAAAAGATACATATATTCTAATATATTATCTTTTTGTAAATATTGATCATAAAACTTCTTACCTTCATTTGCTATTTTCTTCATTTTACTATCTTTATCCATTAAATCATCAAAAAAGTCTTTCGTTTTTGTTGCTGAAGTATCAATTGAATTAGATGGTTTTATAAAGGTATTTTTTGTTAATAAAACATAATTTTTATTATTTTTTAAAAGTGGTTCAAACCACATATGATAATCACTTTCAGTATTAACAACTACTGAATTATATTTAAATAAATTAGGTAAACGATAAGCGGATACATTACCTTCAATATTTAGGAGATATTTACAATTAGCTTGATCTGACATAGGTACAAAGTCTTTTTTAAGATGATTATATTTTTGTAAATCTATAAAATCTAATTGAAAATTATTAACTTTAATTTTTTTAACAAAGGATACAATACCAATATCAATTTTGGGGTCATTTAATTTATAAGATATTTCACTTAAACGAAGACGGGGATTATTTGATTCATCTAATCCACAACCAGTACTACTCCCTCTAAATACAACTTTATCTATTTTATTATCCCAATTATATTTTTTATTATTTTTGTTATTTTTATTATTTTTAATTTCAAACCATTCATCTGAAGTTGGTATAGGTACATCTTTAGTATAATCCGTTGTTGATTGTGAACATACTATCCAATATTTATCAATAGGGTGTTGAATTTGAATATTTTCGGGATATACAGATGTATGAGCATATCGACCGGGTGTTTGATGGATTATATTAAAATCACGACGATTAAAAATAATATCACAATCGGGTACAGTTTTATATTTTTTGATAGTTTGAAGGACCATTTCATAAATTTCAATAACATATTCTTGGGCATTACCTGATTTAGTCCAATCTTCAAGACTAACAACACAATTAAGAGCAGTCCATTTATTAGGTTTAGCTAAAGGTCCAGTAAATGATTTTAATTTCTTTTGTCGCAAATCAAGAAAAGATTTTTGATTTAAACCATTTGGTAAATTCACATATTTATACCAATCAGTTGTATAATCTTTATTATAAATATGATAAGATAATTCAATATGATTTTGACGAATACGAAAATAGATAAAATCGCGATAAGTATCAAAAATGAATTTTAATGTTTTTTCAAGATCATCTTTAGAAAGTTCATTTTCATAAGATTGATTTAATTTGTCTTGAATAATATTGTTAAAAGGTGATTTAGATATATTGTTTTTAGGTTTAAATTGAAGAGGATAAGTGTAAGTATCAATAATATTTTTTTTAATTTCTTTCCATTCAATAAGAGGTTCTAAAATGGATATATATTGAAAGAATTTTTTATGTTGAATGGGTATACGAACAAAATAGTGAAAAATATGTGGATCAAAAGATTCTTTCATATTATAGACCATATAAAGATTATATAAATCATTAAGACCATCATATTTTGATTCATTAAGATCATTTAAAATGGCTTCCCATTTATAGGGTACTCTTTCATTTTTGGTTGGTCCGGGATGTTCAAGAAGAATAAAAGAACCAGAAGTTGGACGATAAACTTGATAACCGGCTTTACTAATACGGTTATATAACATATCATCTTCACCACCCCAACCATAAACACGATTTGAAAATCCATTTATATTTTTAAAAGTATCACCATTCATACCTAAAACACCACCTAAAAAGTTAGAATAATTATATTTATAACCTAAATAAGGTGATGCATAATGAATAATTTTATCACCAATATAATTATAAAGATGAATAAGATTATCATCGGGTAAGGAGTCAACATCATGGAAGATATAATATTTATAATTTTTGTGTTTAGAAGCAAGATCAAAACCGATATTAAGAAGAATACCACGATTAAACCGTTGATTATCGAATTGTTCAATAAGATAAAAGTCAAATTTTGTATTTTTAAAATGTTTTTTAAGTTCTTCAAGATGAGAAGAACGATTGCGATAGGGTATAATAATAGCTACATCACTTTGATTAATTTCATTAAAGGAGAAGGAAGAATCGATATTTAAGAATTTAATTTTTCTTCTTTTTCGGAGATAAGTATTATATTTGTGTTGTAAATTAAGATTGTTCTTTTTGGAAGTGTTATTTTTTTTGGATTTTTTTTTAATCATAATAAAGATTATCTAATATTAAATAATATATTTTGTATAATTTTTTGTTGATAAAAAAGATATTTTTTATATAAGATAAAAATAGAATAATAATGAAAGCGATTATAATATTATTAGCTATGGTTGGTATAATCATGATTGCAGCAGGTTTTATAACAAATAATTTACAATGTCCACCACCAAGAGTTGAATACCGTTATATACCAAAGACATTTAGTGAAGAACAACAAGTACATACACCATTACTTAGTGTTACTGGTATATATGATATGTTTGAGAAAGATTCTCCATGGGAAGTTGAAAGATCATGGGCGACGCAGGACATCAAAAATGCAAATCCCGTATAAAAAAAATAAAAATAAAATATTAAGATAAAATAGAAGATATAAGGATGTCATATTTAGCATTAAAAACAAATATATCGGTATTAATATATTTAATAAAAAGACAAGAGTATTATACACAAATAATAATAGCAGCAAATAATAATGCAGGCAGTTATATGAAAAATAATAAATTATATTTTTTTGAATTTTTAAATTTAGAAGATCAAAAGAAGTATCAATTAACAGCTTATGAGATATTATATTCTATAAATGCTATGTATAATTATGATATAAGACAATATAATGAATCTTCTTTAGTTTGTCAAAATTATCAAGTATTTGGTGGTAAATTTTTTGAATTTAAAAGTAAAAAGAATATATATGAAGCATTTTATAGAGCATATTTAGAAGCATCATTTTATGGAGATGTTTATACAAGAATTCAAAATTCTATTTATTATAAAAATGCTGGATTAGATGGTTGTTTTATATTTACTGTACCAAAATCACTCTTTCCAAATGTATCTGGAGACCAAATTAAGAAAGCCTATTCCAATCAACAAATTTATACTATTTATAAATCATTATCACCCTATTACCCTTAATCTAATTTCTTTCATTCATAATATTATAAAAAATAATATTATTTTATTACAGATTATGAAAATAACTGATTATTCATAAGCGGTCAAGATAAGTGTTTATGCTGTCAATAACGATGTCCGCATCACAAAGTCCAGAGTCTTTAATAACCGATTGTTATAAAATTTATATTTATATTATTTATTTTAATAATATGAATTTATAAAAAAAAAATAGTTGTTATGATTATTTATATTTTTGAATAATTTTTTCAGCAAAATCATTATAAGAAGTCATTGCTACATCTCTCTTCATGCCCTTCTTACCATTCCAAGCTGTCCACTTTTGTTTTTCTTGAAAAGCAAAAAATCCTGGTTCTGGGATATTAACATCACCAACTGTTGTTTGTTTATATAATGCATATAAATTTAACATTTCATCATCAGTTGGTCTTTTTGTTAACTTTTTAACATCTTCTTTTAATTTATCAAATTTCTGTTGATCACTCATTTTTTATTTATATTATTTATTTTTTAATTTTTTTTAAGTTGAATTAATTTATAATTTTTGAATTAATTAAAAGGATCATTAAGTTCGGGTGAATAAAATTTCTTTTTAATTAATTCATTAAAATTATTAAAAATAGGTATATTATTTTCTAACTGAACATTATTAATAGTACCATCTTCATTTTTATGTATATTAATATAATAATAATATTCATAAAAATATATTAAATCAATTGTATTCTTTTTCCATTCTTTTCCCATTATTTTTACAACATATTCTTCAACTTTTTTATATTCTAAATCACTTTCTTTTAATAATTCATTTAATAATGTTGATAATTTATTAAATGAATGTAAAATTTCAGGATTTCTATTACATTTTAACATAAAAGCAAATAATGTTGATTCTAAATTTATTTCAGGTACATAGGTTCTCATCATTGTTTGTGTATGTTTTAATCCTTGACCTGTACCAAAAAATAATTTTGACCACTTACCATGTATATTCTTTTCAAATATTTCTTGATATACTGTATTAAATACATCTTGAGCTATTACGGATTTTGTTTTTATTTTTAATCCTAATTTTGTTCTAAGTTTTTTAATATATTCTTTTGGTAAAATTGCTGAATATCCGTTTTTCATTATACGATGTGTTGCTTCAATCCAATCTTTATCTTGATAAACATATCCTTTTGTTTTAGTCACTCTTGAATTTTCTGCTATTAAACCTATAAAATTTGTCAAATATTCAACTTCAGTATCTTTAAAATTATCAAAAATACGTATTTCTATACCATTTGGTTTTGTCATAGGTAAACCACTCTCTCTATGTTCCGGTCTATTTGGATCTGTACTTCCAAATGTTCTTAAATTACTACTTAAAGATGTTGTACCCTTCTCTTCTAATGCTTTTGGTGATGGTGCTATACATGGATCTAATTTTTCTGATTCAAAAAACTTTAATCCTTTTCTCCAATATATTGGTGTTTTTGCATATCGACCTATACCCACTTTCTCAAATAATCTTACATCTGAACCCACCAAATTACCCCATCCTATTATCATTACTCTAAATGATCCTCTTACTCTCTCTTTCTTTGAACCTATTGCATATTCATCACCACTAAAAAATCCAACTAACATTAATGGTTCTAACCATTGTATTTGATTTGCAAAATTCATATGATCCTTTATAAACGTTTTCTCACTTGTTCTTTTTGTATGTGGTAAAGTAAATGTTATATGATAACTTCCTGTATAATCTGTTCTTATAAATCTCTTTTTATCTTTTTTAATTGAAAATTTATATTCACCATTTTCTATCTTTTTAGGTACTGTCATGTATCTTGTCATACCATATGGATATCCGGTTAATTTACCATATTTTTTTATTAATTTTTTTGTCACTTTCTCTCTTGATATTAAATCTAAAAATATATCTTTTTCTTCAATAATATTACCTGTTAAATTATGAATATTTCTTCTAGTACGAATTGTACATAATGGTACTTTAGTTATAAATTCAGGCATATTATAAGGTGCGGGTGATACAACATGTTTTTTATTACAAACGCGTCCTGATGATTCAAAAACTGTATTTCTTAATATATCATATTCATCATTTGTATATTCTATTTCACCTCTTTTATATGCTTCTATGGCTCTATTTACTGCGGATTCTGAATCAAATAAAATAAAATCTGATATCTTTTTATTTGAATTATCTGGTATATTAGGAGTATGATATACTTGCATTTCATGTTCTATTCCTAATAACCACTCTAAATTCTCCAAACTCTTCATCTCCTTTTCACTTGCATTCAAAATCATTCTTCACTATATTTATTTTATATTTTTTTTATTTTTAATGTAAATTTATTCTTCTTGGATTGATTATATGCATCCCTATAATCATCATCTTCTTCATCAACTGGTCTATAATTCTCTTGACTAAATCTCCATGCTTCTGGTGAACAAATTGTAAAATCTTCATGTTTATCAGCTTTATACCAAAATACTTGATCCTCTATTTTATTTGATCTTGCACAATTGTGTATTACTAAACATTCAAAATTATCCGTACATTGATCCATTGTTTGACTAAACATTTCAAATGAAGGGAACATACCTGCATAATTCTCATATAACTTCTTTCTTTCTTTTACAATCTGTTCTCTTAATATAAATACCCAATCTATATTTGCTCTTAAATTTGGTGGGATACCTATAGCATATTGCATTAATAATATATACATTATACCCCAATGTCTTCCATTCATAAATATCTCTCGAATTCTTTTATCTTTTTGCCATGCTTTATCATATAAACAATCGTCCATTAATAAAAATGCTCTATTATCTATATTCTGTTCTCCACCCATCATCCTCTTCTTTAATTGTTTTTGTCTTCTCATAAATTCATTTGTTATCTTTTGATCATATTCATCATGTATAAATGCCGGGGGTACTATATCACTATAGAATTTATTTGCATTTTCAGTTGGTGATATTACTGTACCAACAGGTATATCTTGATGATAATATAATAAATCTTTAGTTAAGAAAGATTTACCTGTGTTACGTTTTCCAATCATTACAACAATTTGATCATCTTGAATCATTCTCATATTAAATTTTCTCAATTGCAAAGTCATTTCTTTAATATTTTCTTATATATTTTTTATTAATTTTTTACCACGGGATACAACGTAAAAAAA
>JACCED010128829.1_pt1 | contig 22822 bp, 26 predicted proteins | sample 7455021 | NCBI WGS metagenome assembly JACCED01 (sample SAMN15323456, study PRJNA562643) | freshwater metagenome | isolation source: river surface water | place: USA:Blue River Watershed | collected 2017-08-19
ATTACAAGTTGTAACCATATACGGATCTATTGAAGTACCAGAACCAGAAAGTGTTTCTAAATGATATGTATCAGTCCAATCTTTGAATACATTTAAATAAGGGTAACCATCGTTGATGATTCCATTTGGGTCGATGGACCAAATTTTATTAAAATTAAAACCATCATATGTTGAAGTTGCTTTCATTTGTTCTGTTGTTTTGCCAACTCCTGCAGCACTAGTTGTTGTACCAGAACTTTGTGTATCCCAATAAGTTGAAACGAAACTACCTCCAGAAAGTCCAGAGAATCCACCAATATAATAAGGGGAAGTTCCAGTACCGATAGCCATTCCTGTAGAATATATATTCATTAATCTTCCGTATGGGTAACCAACAGCACCACCAACACGACTCTTTCCAGTTGCATTTGCTCTAGAATATGAGTTAAAGATTATATTTGAGTAAGATTGATTTATTGCTCCAACAATACCACCAATACTTTCTGCTGTGTTTGATCCATAAACAGCACCGGTTGTGTATATATTTGATATTTCACCATTATACAAAAAACCTATCATAACACCGACAGTTGAATTACCTGTAATATTTGCATTTTCTAAGCCAAGATTATTAATCTTTGCTCTGGTTGAACCATCTCCAACCTGACCAAAAAGACCCGTATTATTGACAGAAGGTCTATTAATATAAAGTCCAGTAATTTTATAACCGTTACCATCAAAGTTTCCTGTAAAAACTGTTAGTGGAGCAAACCCAGCACCACTATTCCATGTCGTTGTTTCTGAACAATCTATATTGTTAATCAATTTGTAAGCTGAAGAAAGAGAATTATTCACCTCTTGTAATTGTGTACAGGAAGAAATTTGATAGGGGCTTGTAAGTGTACCAGAACCAGATCCAGAAAAAGCAAAAGTTTTATCGAAAGAAAATAGACCAAACAGTAAAAAAAATAATGCAAAGTTTTTTTTCATATAGTTGAAATTATAACATGTTTTTTTATAATTTGTATTGATTTTGTTTATAAGTTGTTATGTTTTAGATTTTTCCTTCAATCAAATCATTTTCAAACTGCTGTATACCTTTTAAATCTTGTGAATAATTATTTGTATTAGGAAAATCCAAATTCATTATTTTTTTGTAGACAATTTCTATTAGTTTTTTAAGTTTGTCGGTTTTTTCTTTGTCGAGTCTTAATTCCAAATCAATTATTTTACCGTTTGATTTTTTTGGTTCCACGAATTCCAACACTCCCCTATCTACTTCTTTTTTGTTGCCAAATTCTCTCGAATTTTCAACGAGAATCTTATAGAATAACAATTGTTTTTCATATTCATAAAGCTTGGTTTTTTCATAATCGTCTTTACCAGACCAGTCTTCAACTGGTTTACCAGTTTTATAATCGTGAACTTCAATAATATTTCTGTCTGTATTTACTATTTTGTCTATTTTTCCAGATAGTTGAGCTTCTCCGACAACAACCCCTTGATCTTTAAAATTAAATTCAGAAATATCTTCTTTATTAAAGGAATCTTTTTTGTTTTTCCAAAAAATAGTTAGAGCTTCTATCCCTCTTTCATTATATTCGTTGAAATCTTTTTGTGATAACCTTTCTCTTCTTAGAAAATTAGTAAACCAATTTAATATTTCTTCTAAAGTTGGTTTGTTATCTTTTTTAATTTCTAATGTTATTTTTTCTAGAGTTGAATGAATAGCTGAACCATATGATCCAGAAACTGTTTTTGCTTGAGGAAATCTGAGTAAGTTTTGTTCTAAAAAGAATTGAGGGCCACCTTTCTTGATGTTTAAAAAATTATTCAAATGTGTAACTGGCATTTTATAATCATCAAGGAGTGTTTTTAATAAATCTTTTTCTGGGCCAATAAAAGGTGGAGTATGATAATCGAGCCATGATGCAGTTAAAACCTCGTGTGTTTCTGGTGTTGTTTCGTATGGATCAAAATCAGTATTAAAATAGATGTTTTTTAATACTTCATTTTTTAATATTTTTTCTTCATCATCTTGAGTTATCAAAAATCTTAATTTTTGTGAATCTTTTCCATCTTCTTTTGTTTTATATGAAGTGATATAAAGGAATCTCTTTGCACGCGTAAGTGCAACGTAAAATAATCTGAGTTGATCATCTTCAGTGTCTCCCGCTGGTTCCACAGGCAAATTTATTGGTAAAGAAATTTTTGATGGTATTTTTTTATTTGCCCAAATATCATCCTGACAAGATAAAACAAAAACTGTCTCAAATTCTAGACCTTTTGCTTTGTGCGCTGTTAGTAGGTTTACTGCGCCAGCAAGTTTTGCAAAAGGACTTTGATCATTTAGAGAAATATCATTTTTTTCATGCAAATCGACAAATTCAACCAAATCTTTAAGTGTTAATATTTCTCCTTTTTTATATTCTCTCAAAGCACTTACAAATACTCTTAAGCTTGAAAGAAAAGATAAGTATTCCGCTTTAGAATGTTCAAACTTATCTTTACTAAAATAATATTCTTTAAAAGGACTGGTAAAGGCTTTATTGTCTAATTCTTTTTTTTCTTCTGTAAAATCATCATCTTCATTTTCCTCTACTATAGGTACATGTGCTCCTATTATTTCATCGAGTACTTGTTCTAGTGGTAATTCTTGAGATTTTACCCCGAGATCTATAAGAAATTTTGCTATCTTAACAATTTCTTTTTCTGACTCCAACATAACCTCAAGCCATGTAAAACCAAAACAATTTGGTTTTGTTGGATCACCGCGTCTTGCTGCCAAAGATATTTTCCAAATTATTTCTCTGTCGATATTCCAAAAAGGAAAACTCAAAATTTTAGGAAGAAATTCATCTGCTTCATCTTTATTTTTATCGGATAAAGAAATTAAAAATCTTGAAATTAAGATTAGTTGGGCAATATGTGGTTCTTTGAAAACATTTTGTTCCCTCTCGTATCTTATTGGTATCTTTACTGATTGAAAATAAGGAACAATTTTCTCTAGTTGAGAGTGTTTTCTTGCTATTACAGCAATATCCTCTGGTTTTTGTCCATCATCAATGAGTTTTTTTATTTCTCTAGAAATATAATGATACTCATGTGCTACTGTTTGAAATTCTTTGTGTTTAATATTTCCTTTTGATATTTTAGGATTTGATGATATTAGATTTTTCTCTATTTCTGGTAGAAGTTTTTCTAATCTTTCTTCTCCTTTTTTAATTATGTGGGAAGCAATATCCAAAATATCTTGAGTTGATCTGTAATTTTCTGTCATTGTTACTATCTCTACGTCTTTAAAGGTATTTTTAAAATTTAAAATATTAGAAAGTTCTGCTCCTTGAAATTTGTAAACAGCCTGATCATCATCTCCAACTGCCATAATGTTTGGTTTGCCTTCGTTTACTTCTGCATTAGTAATAATCTTTAGAAGCCTCATTTGTGCTTCGTTTGTGTCTTGGAATTCATCAACTAGTATATATTGATATTGTTCTTGTATCTCGTATTTTAATGAAGGGTTTTTCTCCAGCGTATTTAGACAATCAAGTATCATGTCGTCAAAATCATAGAAGCTTTTCTCATGCATAACTTGTCTATATTTTGTGTATATATCAGAAACAGCATATAGTTTTTCTATATTTACAAAGTCTTTGAAAAGATTTTTTCCATCGTCATCTTTCTTAATCCATTTTGTTTTCCATGCAGTTATTGGAGATGTTTTTTCTATTTCTAAAGCTTCATCGTATGATTTCTTGAGTGATGTATATATAGAAAAAGAAATATTATTAAAATATGGAGATGGAAAATTTTTGGCAGATTTTTCTGCTATATTATGAAGCTTATTTAGAGCTTTATCGATTTTTGCAAAAATTTCTTTACCAATTTTTTCATCAAAAGTTGATTGTATAATCTCATTTACTTCTAATAATAAATCTTCGTTGTGTTTGATTATTTTATTGAATTCATCTGGTTCTATACCTGCTTTTTTAAGGTTGGCGATTGTTCTAAGTACATCTCTTAGATATACAAAGCCTTCTTCAGGGTGTAAAACCTTTAAAGGATTTTTGTTTGGTAAATTTTCAAATATATCTTGAATTATTTGTACTTGGGTAAGTTCATCTGCTGGAGAATAAAGAGCTCCACTATAAAAATATTCTGGATATTTTTGTATTATTTCTACACAAAAACTATGAAAAGTATGGATAGCTACACGGTATGCTTCTTGCCCTATCAATCCCGCAAGACGTTTTCTCATGTTTACTGTAGCTGATTCTGTAAAAGTAAGACATAAAATATTTGAAGGTAATATTTGTGTTTCTTTTAAAATCTTTCCCACTCTCAAACTTAATATTTCTGTTTTTCCTGATCCAGGACCAGCCACAACAAGTAATGGTCCTTCTATAGTATCTACAGCTTTTCTTTGATTTTTATTTAGTTCTTTGTATCTTTCATCAAAATTCATATTTATAATAATAACATTTATAATAAGACAAAGAAAAGGAGTACCACCGAAGTGATACTCCCTCTAAACTAACCAAATTTTTTACAGTCGTAAGTGCCAGGCTCATTGCCTGAATCTACACAGACTTGAAAAACAGGTGTTGTTATCTCAAAAATTACTTCTTTGATATCCCTGAGAAGTGGTGTGTTTCCCTTACAGAACGAGACAACCACAGTCATTGTTGTTCCAGGAAGGATTTTCACGGCTTTTTTAGCAGAAAAATCACCGTCCTTTCTTTCAAGAAAAATTTTCGTATTCGTGTTGTTACTGATGACGATGGATTCTTTTTTCAAACGGTACACCAGTATTTTGAACTTACGAACGAACCTATTCAAAAGATCAGACATAAAACCTCCAAACGTTGGTTGTTTTTCCTTTGAAGATAATACACTTATTTAAGAAACTCGCAATCTATCTTTGTATATCTTCAATACAGACTTTTTCTTTATAAAATATTAATTTGGGTTTATTTTTTTCTATTTTATCTATAATCTTCCATGCAAGTATAGAATTTTTAATCGTTGGGAAATTATTTAAATTATTTTTTAGAAAATCTGACAATAATTTTTCGTATGAATTTTTATTGTTATCTATAAGGATTTTATTATTATCTATTTCGATAAAAGTTTCTTTTTTGTCAAATTTTTTACCAGTAATAAATTCAAACTCTCTATTATTTGTATTTAAAATTAATTTTACAAAAGTTTCTGTTTCTGAATCCTTACCAAGTTCTTTAACATATCCAGTATTTTTACCATCTCCATATTGCCCTCTTGTAAAATTTGTAATATCGAAGTTTTTGAATTCTTTTTCTGGATCGGAAATTATTTTAAAGATTATATTAAAGAAATGATTTTGAACCATGTCTTTTAAAGCCCCCACATTATCATAATAAGATATTCTATTTTCCAAACCTACCTCTTCTAACGATAATATTTTAATCTTATTAAAATCTTTTTTATCTAAATTTAAAATTTCATCCTTAAAAACATAATGATCAGAGATAAAAACATCTTCTGTTAAATTATTCTCTATAATTCTTTTTTCTAGGAGTAATGCTGATTCAAGATTTTCTCCGAAAGGTTTTTCTATCAAAAGTTTAACTTTATATCCTTCATTTTTTAGTTTTCCAATATAATTAATTATCTGTTCTATATTTTGTGGAGGCATCGCGGAATAGAAGAAATTAATATTTTCCTTATCAATCTTTTTAATACATTCTTTGCAAATAACTTCTTTATCTATAGAAATTTTTGTGTATTCTGGTTTTTTATTAAAATTATCAAAACATTGTCCATTTTCACAGACAAAAGAGTGGTATGTATTATCTTCAAGATCTTTTCTACCAAGGGCTATTATTTCTAAATCTGGTATGTTTATTCTTGACAGTGCTGGAACTATTTTTCTCTTTACTAAATCTCCGGTTGATCCAAAAACAAAAAATTTCATGAATATTATACTAACATAAAAGCACCTTTTTGGGGTGCTTTTACTTTGCTTACTTTTATTTTATTATCCCTTATAATCAAAATTATTTTCAGGAATTATTTTTGATGATGTTCCAGTTTGATTTTGATAAGGATTTTGATTATTTACATCGACATTTCCTGTTGATGTAGACACTTCTTCATTTGTAATATTATCTTCAATAACTATTTCTTCGTTATTTCCAAAGTACCAAAAAGCAAAAATTATTATTGCGATTATAACCACGATAGAAACTAAAGAAATTATTAGTTTATTATTTGTTTCGTTTTGCATGTTTTTATATAGTTGGTTTTTATCCACCTACTATACTATTATAACATATAAAATAGTTTTTTGCTATAAGCAATCAACATTCAATACCCTCTCTTTTTTCACAAATATCTATTGGGTATTCACCACTAAAACATGCAGTACAGAACTTGTTTTTATCTATATTTGTAGCTTTTATCATTCCATCGAAAGATAAGTAGTTTAATGATGTACAACCAAGAAAATCCCTAACCTCCTCAACTGTTTTTCCAGCAGAAATTAGTTGTCTCTGTACAGGTAAATCTATTCCATAGAAATCTGGATATTTTACAGGCGGAGAACTTACAAGAAAGTGGACTTCTTTTGCTCCAGTCTCAAAAAGAATTTTTACAAGTTGTTTTGAGGTCGTGCCTCTCACTATAGAATCATCAACAATAATTATTTTTTTATTTTCAATAACATTCTTAAGTGGTGCAAGTTTAAGTTTAACTCCCTGGTCACGTATATGTTGTTCTGGCTCAATAAAAGTCCTGTGAATATATCTACTTTTTATTAATCCAATTTCAAGAGGTATTCCAGAAAGGTTTGAGTATCCAATAGCAACAGGAATTGCAGTTTCTGGTACAGGAATTATTACATCTGCGTCTATTTTATATTCTCTGGCAAGTTGTTCACCAAATCTTTTTCTTACATCATAAACTGTTTGTCCAAGAAGAATACTATCTGGTCGTGAAAAATAAACAAATTCAAAAACATCTAATTTTTGATCCCCTTTCATTATTTGTTTTATTCTTAAACCATTTTCATCAACAACAACCATTTCTCCAGGTTCAACATCCCTTATATAAGTAGCTCCTATTGGATGAAAAGCACAGGTTTCTGAAGCAAAAACATATCCTCCATTTAACTTTCCTATTGAAAAAGGTCTTATTCCAAAACTATCTCTTATGGCAATTATTTTTTCTTTATCCATTATTAAAATAGAAAAAGAACCAACAAGTAAAGGAAAAACTTCTTCAACAGCTTTCTCCAAACTTTTACCTTCTTTTTTAAGACTATAAATAGCTTCTGTGATTATTTTTGAATCAGAAGCATTTTTAATTTCTATGTCTTTATTTTTTAAAAATTCGGTTAGTTTTTTAACACTTGGTAAATTACCATTATGAACTAAAACAAAACTTTTGTCTTCTGTTTCTATTGGGTGTGCATGCTCAGCCCCTGTTCCAGAAGAAGTTGAGTATCTGTTGTGACCGATAGCAATATGACCTTTTAGACTCTTAATTATTTCTTCATTAAAAACTTGAGAAACCAAACCATTATTTTTATGACAAAAAATTTCTTTTCCATCTGTAGATGCTATACCAGAACTTTCTTGTCCTCTATGTTGTAGTGCATATAGTCCAAAAAAAGTTAGACGACTTACGTCGAGATTTTTCCCATAGATTCCAAACACTGCGCATTTTTCACCTATGTTTTCCATACAGGAGATATTATACATTTTATACAAAATAAATACCAATAAAAAACCGCGCTGACAAAGTTTTGTCGCGCGGTTTTGGTGAAAAAGGCTATTCCACTTTCTTCCCTTCCTTTTCCTTGATTCTCTTGATGATCTCGTTGAGGGTCGTGTTTTTTACAATGCTTCCACCACAAATCTCACACTTCGGACCAACTACCCTCTTGATAATCTCGTTGTGTTTATACATCGATGACATCGCAAAAACCTGTCCACGGAAACCACTACTGTCTGCGATGATCTTTGCAAGAAGGAGGGTTTCGGGATCTTCGTCTGTCGGGCGCCCTTTTGTAAGGGTTCCATCGAGAGCAATGTGGGTGATAACCTCCTTGTTTCTTTCGAAGAGTTCGATCGCATCTTCCAGGTTTGCCGCGGTGATGCAGGCAATACCGTTGATACCGAGGCTCCTCTTAAAAAGAAGAGAGATCCCCTTATCGTCTTCTACAACAAAAACTAAAGAATTCATTTTTGTAACCTTTCAGACTTAAGAGACAAACAGTCTCTTTCCATATATAATACTAGCATATTTTATATAAAAAGTCAATATAAAAAAGTCTAATATAAGATATAATATAATCTATATATGAAAATGATTTTTCAAAAAATAAAAGAATCCATCAAAAAAGTACCTTTTTCTCACTGGTCTTATGACACACTTTTTTTAGTTATTATTGTAGTAATAGTGGTTTCTGGTATATATTTAAACACTCAGTTTGTTAGGATTTCAAAAAACATTGATTCCCTATCTCTTAGAGTTGTTTCTTTAGAAGATAGTTTTTCTTCTACTACTAAAAATTTAGAAGAAAATATTGCAAAAACTCATTCTGACCTTTCTTCTGCCCTCTCACAAGAAAAAGAGAGTCTTGAAGACAAGTTGAGTGATTATAGAAAAGATGTAAAAAATATTTCTGGCACAATCGATACACTTGAGAAGCTATCAAAAACAGATCCTGAACTTTTACAAAAATATTCTAAAGTATTTTTCTTAAACGAATATTATCAACCAGTTTCCTTAGCAGAAATACCAGGAGAATATAAATATACCGATTTAAAAACTCTCAAGATTCATACAGAGGTTTTACCATATCTTGAAGAAATGATAGATGATGCTAGAAAAGATGGTTTAGATATTTATATATCATCTGCCTTCCGTTCTTTTAACGAACAAAATGCTTTAAAGACAAATTATTCTGTAACCTACGGTGTGGGTACTGCAAACCAATTCTCTGCTGATCAAGGATACTCAGAACACCAACTCGGAACTACTGTTGACCTTATTACCACAGGGCTAAACGGACAACTTACAGGTTTTGAAATGACAGAGGCATATACTTGGTTAAAAGAGAATGCTTATAAATATGGATTTGTAATTTCATATCCAGAAAATAATCAGTTTTATATCTTTGAACCATGGCACTGGCGTTTCGTTGGCGTAAAACTTGCAAAGTATCTTCACAATCAAGACAAAAATTTCTACGACTTAGATCAAAGAAAAATAGATGAATATTTAGTTTACCTATTTGATTAAACAAAAACCTGTCGTACTGACAGGTTTTTAAATTAACATATTTTATTTTTCTAAATCAAATACTTCATCTATTCTAATTTTCTTTACGAATTCTGGTACGTGACTTACAAGTATCATTGCCCCTTCATACTTATTTAACGCTTCTGCAATAATTGGAATGTGGCGGAAATTTATATGGTTTGTTGGCTCATCTAAGATAAGTAACCCTGGTTGTTCCAAAACAAGTTGAGCAAATGCCACCAACCCTTTTTGCCCCTCAGAGAGACTCCCTATTTTTGTATTGATAATATCACTAGTAATGAGGAAACCCGCTGCTACGGACCTCATAGTCTCTTCAGAGGGCTTTTCCATAGCCCTAATTAGAGAATTGTATACAGTATCTTCAAAATTAAGAGTAGAAAAGTCCTGTCTGTAATATCCTATTTTAACTCCAGGAAGTATCGTAGTTCCTTCTGCGGTACCCTTTGCAATAGATTCCAAAAGGGTTGTTTTTCCTATGCCATTTGGACCTTTCAAAAGTAAATGTTTTCTACTACGTAAAGAAATATTTGCTTTTCTAGAAACAAACTCATGAGTTTTAGAATTCATTGTTTTAAAAGATGTAATTGTAAGTACTGGAGTAGTAAAACCTTGTTGTGCAGGAATAATAAAATTTCTTATTACTTTATCTTCTCTTCTAATGTCGACTATCTCTTCTTCTAGCAACTCGGCTTTTTCACGCATTCTTTTTGCCACAAGACGCATTTGACCTCCTTTGTTTGCAAAGAAGCCAGCCTTATCTTTATTGTCTTGTATCTCTTTTGCAAGCTGTGCGTTTTTACGATTTTCTTTTTCTACTCTAACAGCTATTTGTTCTATAACATCAAAATAGTTTCCGACATATTGTTCGAGCTTTTTGGTAAAAATATCTAAATAGAGAACTCCATCTGTAAAAGCATTTAGAAAATCTGCATCGTGAGAAATTACGATAACTGTCTTTTTATATGATTTCAAAAATTCTGTAAGATGTTCTATACCGTTTTTGTCTAGGTTGTTTGTTGGTTCATCAAGTAAAAGTAAATCTGGATTTTGAATAAGAGCTGAAGCTAGAAGAAGCCTTGCTTGTTGTCCACCAGAAAAAGTTTTTACGATTCTATCGTGTGGAGCATGAAGATTTACTACTTCAAGAACATTATTTATCTTTACATCTATATCGTATATTGTTCCGTCATCTTTACGCAAACCAGCATCTGAAGAATCTTTAAAAGCTTTCTTAAAGAAATCAGTTACTGTGAGATCTAATTCATCACGAGGAATAACTTGTCTCGCTATAGCAATACTCAAACCAAGAGATCTCAAAACTCTTCCTGATTCTGGTTTTCTACCACCTATGATCAACTGAAAAATAGTGCTCTTTCCAGCACCATTTTGTCCCATTACTGTAATTTTTGAACCTCGTCTTATAGAACAATTAACAGAGTCTAAAATAGGTTTATTGTGACCATAATCAAAACTAACCTCTTCAAAACGAAGGATTGTCTCATTTTGTTGCGACATAATCTTAAATAATATTTTTACAAAATAAACAAATACCTATATTATTTATTTTTTCTTTGAAACAACTTTCTTTTTTGCTACAACTTTTTTAGTTGTCTTTTTATCACTTGAAACAGCTTTGCTAGCAATAACTTTTTTTGTATCTACAGATTTCTTTTCTGGTTGTTTATCTTCAACTGGTTTGGTTGTTTTAGAATTATTCAAGATCTGCATAATCTTGTCTAATTTAAAATTCAAAGATTCGATTTCTTTTTTAATATCATCTATTCTTTTATCATTTCCTTGAGATTGATTTGTCACAGATGGTTTAAAATCTCTCTTCTCAAAAGAAGGTCTAGAATTTCTATCATCTCTTCTATCGAAGTTTCCTCTTGGAGCGTCACCTTGTTTTGCACCAAAACAATCACTACAATAAACTGGCTTATCTGTCATTGGGCGAAAAGGAATTTTACATGATTTGTGACAATTTGCACAAACAGCATCAAACATCTCTTTTCTTTCTCTATCTCCTCCTCTACCACCATTTCTAAAATCTGGTCTTCCTCCACCTCTATTAAAACCACCCCCTCTATTATCACCAAAATTCTTTTTAAATCTATCCATAAAATTATTTTTATTTTAATTAATTATTAATCTAACGAAACCACTGAAACTTATTTATCTTCACTGTGAGAAGAAAGCCAATCCATAAGTTTCTTACGGTGTTTATCTATAGTCCATTCTTTATCTTTACCAAAAAGACCAGGATATGTGTCCTGAAATTTCTCTAAAGTATAAATAGATGCTCTAGGAAAAGTATCCGGAACATTTTCATTATAATATTGAACAAAGTCTTTTGTTTTAACTGAAACAAGGTTCAAATCCGGCTCAGTACTTTTTCTTTCTTTCACCTATTAATATTAACACAAAATATATAAAAAGCCAAGGGGTTATAAAACAATCTTCTCCAAATCTAGTATAGAATCTATCAAATGAGTCGGTTTTGACTCTTTTAGTGTATCAATATCTTGAAAACCACTCGTAATAGCAACGATAGTTCCTATACCAACTTCTTTTGCTTCGCTTATATCACCAGCCGTATCAGTAACAAAGATTAATTCCTCAGAATTTAAATTATGTTTTTTAAAGAGCGTATTGAATTTATTGACCTTACTTACATCTACATCATTACCCATTATTTCTATAAAATGATTTATATCATTTGATATACAAAAGCCTCTTATTGTATTTGAATTATTTCCAGAAATAATATGTAAATTGAAATCTTTACTCAATTTTTTTATAACTTCTTTTTTCTGAGAATCTAATTTTAAACTTTTAATTTTTTCTGCATATTCTTTATCGAAGTTTACTTTTATACCAACTTTAGGTTCTGTAAAGACAACCTTACTAAATCTTACTTTCCATTTATCTTTATAACTATCAAGAGTTAATGAAGGATAATTTATTTTTGCAATTTCAAAAGCAAGCTCTAGTGTATCCGCTATTACTCCATCAAAATCAAATATTATTGTCTTTTTCATTTTTGTTTTCAGTTAGTATCTCATAATACACTATTTTAAGTTAATAAAAAATTGATATTAGAAAATAAATAATATAAAATATATGAATAAGAAATGGTCGAGATTACTCATTAAAAAATCAAAAAATAAAATGGCAAAAGGAAACGCATCAAGAAAGAAAGAGACAAAGAAACCAAAGAAAGCTAAGAAATAGTTCAATAAAAAATCACGAGTTTATAGACTCGTGATTTTTTATTGTGTATTTTCTGTCATTGCGAGTGGTAACGAAGCAATCCAGATTTTTCTGTGATAATTTATTTACTATAATATTCAAGAATCGCTTTGAAACCAGCAAGATTTCGTTCCCATTCTATGGTCTCGTGAGTTTTTAGTTCAACTGTTATAGCCGGAATATTTATTGAAGCAAGCCATCCCTCTGCATCACCAGTTATTTCATAACTATCAAAAGTTCTTACTGGAGAATAACCAGAAGCAAAAGAATATGTATTCATGATATTTATTGTTTCTGGAAGAATACCGTTATTACACTCAGAAGCGTAAACTGCATTTGATTGACTGTGCCAGAAAATAGCTGCTACAGGTTTATTTTTCTCAACATAACCTTTTATAGCTTGTGCTTCTGGTTCAGAAAAAGCTTTTGACCCAGCACTTACCTTTTTACCCCTCCAGGTACTTTCGGGTTTCCATTTGCAATCAAAATTTCTGTTTAGATCTACATTGTTTGCATTAAACCTCGCAATTTCTTGCTCTTGTTTTGTACTAGTTGGTGTATCAGAAATACTCAGAATACCCGTCTTTGGAATTATTTTATATAAAGCATCTGGATTTGCGTTTGGAATAATTGTTACTTTGATATCTGATGGAATAATATCCTTATTTGAATTTAAAAATTCGATGAATTTATAAGCCAAAAGAACGCTATTCCATTCATATCCACCATGAATACCACCGACAAACAAAATATTTTTACTACCATTTCCGTATGAATATGAATCAATATTTCTATTTTGTACTGACTTACCGATTATTTCATAACTACTTTTTTCTTCTGTTTTTACGATTTTTATTTCATCTTCTAAAAAAGTTTTCTTATACAGAAAAACTCCCAAAGAAGCACATATAGCAATAGCGACAACTATTAGTATTGTCGCTATTGCTGTTTTAGATAACGAAATCTTCATTATTTAGAATAATATTTAAGAATAGAATCTATACCAGCTTTATTTTTGCTCCATTCGGTATCATTGTGGCTTGTAAGTAGAACACTAATCGCTGGAATTTTTTCTTTTGCAAACCAGTTTACCATATCACCAGTTATCTCATAGAAATTAAATTCTTCATAAGCAGGATATCCAGAAGCTTTTGCATAAGCATTTGTAAGAGCTTTTGTTTCTGACAAAATACCGTTGTGACAACTTGATGAATAAACTCCACCAGCAGCGCTATACCAAACTACAACTGCTACAGGTTTATTTTTCTCAACATAACCTTTTATAGCTTGTGCTTCTGGCTCAGAAAATACACTTTCTCCACCGCTAACATTTTTATTTTGCCATTTAGCACTAGCTTGCCAATCACAATCAAAGTTTCTGTTTAGGTCTACATTATTACCATTAAATCTTCCAGAAACTACAACTGATTCAGAAGTAGAAACATCTGTTTTACTAAACTTGTCTGACGTACCAACAACTTTAGATAAACCATCTGGATTCAAAACAGGAATAACTGTAACTTTTATATCTGGAGAAATCGTCTTACTTTTTAAATAATCCATCGCCTCATAAGCAAGAAGTGATGTATTCCATTCATATCCACCATGAATACCACCAACAAACAAAATTTCTTTTGTACCTGTTCCATAATGATATGCTGTGATATCCTTACCTAAAGCAGATTCCCCTATAATTGTTTTTGTTTTATCCTCTGTGGTAGTAGAAACCTTTGTTATATCTTCTGTCGTAGTAGAAACTTGTTCCGTCTCAATATTTGTAACAAGTGAAGTATTTGTTGAATTATTAATAAAATAATATACCCCAACTCCAATAAGTATTATAACTATCAAAAATATTATTGTCTTTTTCATAATACTTATATTATACCACCAATACGTTTGAAAAAAACAACAAAAAACAAACCCCGCTAAAAAGCGAGGTTTTTCAAAGGTTTTTAGTGATATTGATTATATTATAAATAAATGGTATTATTATTAATGGAGTCCTGAATGTTGTAGCCCTTTTAGCTAAGTGGCGAAAGGTATGTGATCAACCAGGTTATGCTCCTTCACAAAAAAAGAGAGGTCTGCAATGCAGACAAGTGCAATAGTATCAGTACAGTCGAAGATCGTAGCCGAGATGCTTCTCGGCAAGATTCGTTTACCCAACCGTGGTGGCGAACCCAGTTACCTTCCTCGTTTGAGGGAGTGTTGCAAACGTGTTGAAAAAACCGTTGGTCGCGAAGCTGTTGGTGAGTGCATTCCCGAAGTTCGGGCAATGATGCACGCTATCGCCGATGGCATGTTTGATGCTGTGACAGGTGTCAAACTCGATAAGACCATTCAAGGTATCAAAGCTTTGAATGTCACTCAGCGGATAGCGGTTGAAATGATTCTTTCGCAAGCGACTGGTAAGACCAGTGATAAACGTTGGGACGATACCCTGTATCACATCCGCAAAGTTGTTGATCAGATTGTCACAACGTCGATCAGTGGTCTGACTGTTGAAGAAGTGCGTGACGGGTATGATCCTTTCATTCACACCGTCGTCGATCACCTCTGCGACAACTGGAAAACTCTCATCGACTAAGCTTCTGACAGCTTAGATAACTCCGGCAGGCCTCGTGCTTGCCGGTTTTTTTATTTAATTTTATTTGAAATTAAATCAATATTAAATATTTTGTTTAATTTTATTTTATTTACGAAATATCTATCATGGCTTACCACAATTAGGGTTCCTTTATAATCTATTAGAGCGTTTTCTAATTCTTCCATCACTTCCAAATCTAGATGATTACTTGGTTCATCCAAGATAATACAATTTGGTTTGATTGCTAAAAGTTCTGCAATGACTAAGCGAGAATATTCACCAGGGCTTATTAAAGAAATATTTTTTCCAATATCTTCTGATGTGATTCTAAATCTATTCAATATTCTTCTCGCATTTGATTCATCTAGTTTTGTTATTTCCAAAAACTCTTCAAGAACTGTTTTGCTTGTTCTGTTAAACCATCTTTCTTGTGATATATAACCTATTTTTACATTTTCCCCTTTTTCTATTAAACCAGAGTCATATTCAATTTCACCAACTATCATTTTAATTAATGTTGTTTTTCCACTGCCGTTTTTACCGATAATGTGAATCCTATCACCATAATTTATAGTGAAGTCTATTGGACCTATAATCTTTTTTCCTATTGTTTTTTGTATTTCTTTAATAGAAAAAACTTTTGTACTACCCTCTTCATTATCAAAATATATTTCAAGGGGTAAAAAATGTTTAGGTTTTTCAATTTCCTCGTTATCACTTAAAAATCTTTCGAATCTATTTTTGGCAACTTTTGACCTTCTACCTGCTCTACCTTCCCTGTCCCTTAAGTCTGCATTTGTTGGTTTATCTTTTCTTTTATCTTTAGGAATTTTACTATTACTGTGTCTTATTTTTTCTATCTCTTTTATCCAAGATAATTTATTTTTTAAATCAGTTTTTAATTTTTCCGTTTTTTCTATTTTGTCATTATAAATTTTCCACTGATTTTCAACTTTCCTTTCTCTTTCTTCAATATAATTAGAGTAATTTCCATTATAAATAGAAGAATCTTTTGTAACAGAATCTATTTCTATAATTTTTGTAACAATTTTATCTAGAAAGGTTCTATCATGAGATACGATCAAAAAAGATTTACTGCTTTTCATAATAAAATTTTCAAGCATATTTAAACCATCATTATCAAGATTATTTGTTGGTTCATCTAGGATAAACAAATCTGCATCAGAAGATATTATTGGTATAAGTATTTTCTTTGCGATTTCTCCACCACTCATTTTTTCTTCTTCTAAATGTATTTGTGGTAAATATTTTATTTTTGTTTCTTTTGAGTAAGAAATCATTCCACTGTCTTTTTCCAGTAAGTTAGCTATTATTTTTAAAAGAGTGCTTTTACCTGAACCATTGGGTCCCACAAGTCCCACCTTTTCATTTTTAGAAATAGTAAAAGATATATCTTTTAAGATATTTATCATTCCAAAACTTTTAGAAATATGACTACAGGAGAATATAACCGATTGTTGATTTTTATTATACATACACAAAGATTCCGCAAAAAGCGGATTAATTAGCTTATAAAAGTAATTTTATCTTTGTATTTTCATTGGTTTATATATTATTTAACTTCCTTATTATAATATATAAATAATTTTTATCAATTCAATCAATTATTTTCAATATCCGGCATATTATCCAGTTCATTTTCTAAAGAAGACAAGAAAGAACTAACGGATAAAACTCCTGGAAAATCTATCTCATAAATATCTTCTGTTGGATCACTATTCCATATTGGATGATAAGATAAAACTGATGATCTTTCTTCATCGTTATAACCATGTTTAATAAGTTTATCTCTGAAAGATTCTAATTTTTCAATATAAAACCATTTTTGCCAATTTACAATTTTCTTTTTTGCTTTATCAAGAATTCTATTTTTAAATTCTTTAAAATAAATTAAAGATTCTTTTTGTTTCTCAACTGAAATTCTCTCTTTTTTTTCTTCAAAATTTTCCATAAATAATATTAATTTACTTTTTAAAATTTAATAATCTCTTTTTCATTTTCTTTAGTTTTATCCCAAAGATTTTTCATTATTTCACTAAAAGATAGTGTTTCATTTATCCCCTTTTTATATATATCTTTAAAATATTCTGGAATTGTTTTTTCTCCTATTTTAATATTAACAAAAGATTGATACCCCCAATCTACGGGCTCAATAATTTTGCTTATTTGTTGGTGGCAATGTAAAATTATAGGATCTATTATTTCACTTAATCTCCAAATTAAATGAGGTGATTCAAATTCTTCTTTCTTTGTTGTTGGAAAAACTTCTAGCCATTTTTTAAACCATAAGAAATGTAAAATTTCATGAGCAATAGTGACTTTAGCTTCGGACCAATCTTTTTTATAAAAAATACTAAATGAATAATTATCTAAAAATCTTGGACAAATAGGAACTATAGAGATAAAAGCTGTTATATTTTTATTGTCTGGCCATTTAGTTTCAAAATGTTCTGATAATATTTGTAAATATGAATCGTTAATTTTATTCCAAGAAATATTAAAATTTTCTTTAGCTTCCAAAATCTCCTTTTTAAGTAATTTTGTTTTTTCTTCGGCAAATATTTTACAAATATTTATTTTTTCTTTTTCATCTTTTGTATTAGACAACTTATCAATCAAATCTGGATAAATATCTCTCATGAAGTAAAAAAATCTTTCGTTTGGATCAGAAAAAGAATATAGAAGTTCGGCTTCTTGTTCTATCGGAGCTATTTCAAAAGTTACTTTTGGAAGAAACATATTAAATTAATTTAAATTCCCAATTCTTTTCTAACTTCTTCTAATTTTTCTTTATCTTTCTTTTCTCTCTCTTCAATCTCTTTTAATCTTTGTTTAGATAATTCTATATTGGCTTTATCTCCGTCAGATAGTTTATCACCGTATTTTTCTGGAGCTTCTAAAACTTCAATATCTTTAGAAAAAACTTCTTTAGGTCCCCATTCTGGTTGTGGTTTTGTAATATGAACTGGTTGAATACTGACAAGTTCACCACTATTATCTTTAATAAAAACAGTGGCATATCCCAGAGACTCATGTCCAGTAGCTTCCGCTACATTTGCATGAGCATTTTCATGAGCCAAATAATTATCAACCCAACCATGTTGAGTTCCAAATCTTTCTGACAAGTAATTAAGCATCGTTTCAAATTCAAAAAGGTTTTCAGCTAAAGCACTCGATCTGAGTATTTCTTCTTCAAGTTGTTTTTCAGCTTTATTTTGTTCTTCATCACGAAATCCTTTTTCTATAAAAACAGAATTAAACCTTGCCAACTCTCTTTCAATTTCCTCAAGTCTTTCGTCGGAAATAGGATTACCAATAGCGGTTTCTACTCTTTTAATTATTTCTTCTTTTACTCTTTCTAATGAAAATTGTTCCACATTTTTATTATATAACAATATATTTAAAAAAGAACGCGAGGTGTTTACCTCGCGTTCAATGCTTATTTGCTCGCTCCGTATTCGTCAGCAGCTTTGAGAAGTTTTTCTCGATCTTCTTCTCTCATCAAACTGACACTAAAATCTGCGTTAAGAACATAACGTCCAAACCTAACGTTCTCGAAACCAGAGTCGAGCAGGACGACAGCGTCAAAGAAACTGTAAAAAATACGTTTCCCGTTCACCTTAAGCAAATACCTCGGAAATTGAGGTATTTCTTCCTTTTTCCCTTGTCTAACTCTTTTCTTCATACAGAACTGTTCCTTTCTGAGTCTTATTTAAGCATAGAATATTATTTAATCAACAAAAAAAATAAATACCTAACAACACGAATGTTGTCAGGTATTTTTATCACCCCAAAACCAAATCAGGAATTTCGGTGTGCGTTCCAAGTATTGAACATTGTAGCTTGTTGAATGAACTCGCGAGTAAACACGCCTTTCTTGATACGATACTTCTCCATGATCATATTTGCGGATGAATGAATGTTATCAACCCAACCGCAAGCATCTTTACTTTTCCACTCCACAGTTTCATGCGGGTACATATACTCATACATCCTGAGACAATGTTGCACCAAAGGATGCATCTGCCAGAAAGGTATCTCTTTCGGATTCCGCATTTGGTACTGCAACTGTGACATAGTCAACGGACCGGGATCGACAACGACATAATCACATCTCTTTTTCATGAGAATCTCCTTTGTTTTGAGGTTAAACTATCCGTTTTGAATATTACGTTTAATATAAAATAAGTCAATAAAATCTGATATAATTAATTTGTTATGAAAAAACAAGTTTTGGTAATACATGGTGGCTCAAATTACACTACATATGAAAAATACCTAGAAGATTTAAAAAACACAGAAATAAATCTAGATAGATTTAAATTTAAAATAGATTGGAAAGATAATCTACAGAATTCTCTTGGAGAAGAATTTGAAGTTTTTAACCCAAATTTTCCTCAAAAAAATAATGCTAAATACGATGAATGGAAAATCTATTTTGAAAAGATATTAGAAAAACTAAATTATGAAATTATTTTAGTCGGTCATTCACTCGGATCAATTTTTCTAGCAAAATACCTATCAGAAAATAAAATTGATAAAAATGTTAAAGGATTATTTTTAGTAGCCCCACCTTTTGATGATGAAGGTATGGAAGAGGTACCATTAAATGATTTCTCCTTAATAGACACAAAACTAACTCTTTTATCAGAGCAAGTTAAGAATGTTTTTATTTATCATAGTACTGATGATCCTTTTGTCCCCTATACACACGCTGAAAAATTTCATAAAGCATTACCAAATTCAAAATTAGTTAAATTAGAGAATAGGTCTCATATTTTTGAAGATAACCTTCCTGAAATAATTGAAGATATAAAGAAGTTATAAATACATTGCTTTTTAAATTATTTAAACTAGTATTAGTTTAGAGTTCTTTTTAAACAACAAACCCTAGGAGGTTGAAATGCTACCACTCAGCTATTACGACGTTTCTCGTTGGTTTACACTGACTATTGACCCCGTCACTGGTTTCCCCTGTCTTGTTATTTTCAGTGATATTTTTGATCTTCTTCCTGGTCCATGCAAACCAGAGATTATTCAAATATACAGAAAACAATTAATGCTGAACGAGGAATCCTTTCCTTTTGAATATAGACTAGGAGAGAAATTTGGTTTTGGAAACAGTATCACAAGAATTGGTGTTACAGACAAGACAACGACATATCGTCTGAATCTACCCGTTCTTCGTAAACAAACGAATGAGCCTTGTTCAAACTGTGCTGATAAAAGCAATTCATATATTTGTTATCGCTGTTATGGTACGAAAAAAGAAACCTATCTTGCATGGGAAGAAGCCTTTGCTCTTTCGGCAAGTTTGGGAATTCTCACAAATATGTTGTGGTTAGTCCAAACGTCGGATAGGAAAACTGACATTCAAGAAAAACAAATCTTCACTATAACAATACTTACAGAAAAAGGTATGCATGGAGGATCACTTGGAGGACATTTTTCGCCTTTCTTCATTAATTTTCTTAAGACATTTGAAGAAGGCTGTTCTTTTGATAAAGCAGTAAAAGCTATGACCAAAGTTTATACTTATATGTATGGTTCTCAGAATATTGGCTTTGAAAAGCATTCGTTCAGGGCTTGGCAAAGCTTACCAGGAAACTTGATGCTTGATGTTCCGGGTGATGCCTGTGGTATTCATCCGAGTTCATGTGCAGGAGAAATCAGTAAGGATCGAGGAATTGAATGGTCTTGTCACAACGTTGACAGTCCACTTCAACAACTCACCCTTCTGACAGGTTTGGCTGCTATGTGTGACATGGCTGGCTAATACCAAAAACCACCAATCGGACTTCGGTCTGACTTGGTGGTTTTTTATATTATTTTAAAACACCCAAAGAAGTTAACTCTTCAACTAATAATTCATAACCTCTAAATAAAATCGGGTGAAAGCCAGCTTGTTTTGAAGATGATAAACTTTCTTTAGTATCATCAATAAAGATAAGTTCAGTTGGTAAAATCCCCATCTTTTCAGTTAAAGCAGTAAAAGCTTCTACACTTGGTTTTGCATGACCTATTTCAGCTGATACAAGAAAAGCATCAAAGTGTTTATCTAGACCAGTTTCTCTCATCTTAGACGCAGCTTCTTTTGTAAAATTACTAAACATGCCGACTTTAAGACCTTGTTGGCGTAAATTATCAATCAGGTCTAAAATTTTTAAATTAATATCTCCTTTTGATTGTTGATTTAAAAACATCAAAACATCATTAAACAATATCTCTTTTTGTAAATCTTTTAAGATCATCATCCATAATTCTTCTCTTAAAATAGAACCTTTGTTATAAGATTCATTAAATTTAAAATAAGATGTCTTAAATTCATCTATAGTGACACCTAAAATATTTGAGATTTTTTCATCAAAAAGGCAGCTCGGATCTCCTGCTATAACCCCACTTTCATCCTAACCAATTCCTTTAAATTTTGCATTCATAAAAATATGAAAAATTTATTCCTTAATCTGTAAATTTATTTTTACAAGTTTAGTATATCATAAGTGACATATCTTTAGCGTTGTTCTTGTATACTTTTTATTATTTTACAAAAATAAAAAAACCGCACCTCTACCCGTTAAGGCCGAGAGTGCGGTACAGGTCGTTGTTACACGCCCTGAAGTAATTTCATCATACGATCGTAATCGTTAAAAAGTGTGAACTTTTTGTGGGTACTCAATCCTTATCTTCAATAACAATCGTCGGTTCGGGTTTAGATACCACTTTCCAAATACTAAACCGCTGATCTTTCCACATCAACCCACATGAACCTTCGTCGCTTCGCGTTCTGTATGGAAGATTGTTTTTACGAAAGCGGTAATTATACCCGTCAATATTTAATGATTGTCCAAAAAGCTGTCTATAGGTGATCGACTTATTATCGACCCTCCTCAGCTTTTCAAGACCAGACCGCTCGAAACCACGCCAATCAAGTGACAATATTTCTTCCCAATCACTTGCTGTTAATGGCATCAATTTAGCGACAGAAAGAGGTTTACCTTCTTTCACTCCACCAGAGCGTTGCGAAGTACCTTTTACAACTTCCAATGTAAAATGAAGCGTCTCACCCTTTCCAAGAATTTCATTTTCTTTTACCCACTCGGTAAGTTTTTCTTGCATAGGTTCCCGTAGATGAGCAACTTTTTTCGAACGTTCAATCGGATCCATAAAAACCTCCAGTTGTTTGTAGTTCGTCTAGATAAAAAATACTATATTTATTTATAGATGTCAATTATCAAACTTCCTCGAACTAAGGCTTTTCTTTTCCTTACCTTGCAAGATCATTTTAACTACTTTTATTGTATCAAAAAGACGTATCTCGAGCGACCTAAAAAGTGACAAAAATGACATTTTTTAGACTATCTTAATTATTGTTTAAGATAGTCTTCTAAAACAATTCCCGCATCTTTAAATAACTTTTCTTCTCTTTCTAAAATATTTTTTTTCATATCATCAATCATTTTGTCTTTCTCTTCGTCTGTCCTTGGTTTGCTATATAGTTCAGCACCAAAACCAAAAGGAAGTTTTACATCTTTAACAGAAGCAATTTTAAAATTACTTATTTATTAATAGCTCAAGACACATCGTCTGTGATATAATAAACTAGTAAAAATAACCTTACTGGGCAAGGAACAAAAAAGTCTTAGCTCGAGTTGGCCAGCCAAGTCGTGCTTAGTTCGA
>JACCED010618348.1_pt1 | contig 22803 bp, 18 predicted proteins | sample 7455021 | NCBI WGS metagenome assembly JACCED01 (sample SAMN15323456, study PRJNA562643) | freshwater metagenome | isolation source: river surface water | place: USA:Blue River Watershed | collected 2017-08-19
CTAAATTTTTTATAGAATCAATTTCATTTGTTGAAGCATATTTTAATATTCTAATTTTATCATCTTCAAAAACACTAATTCCAGCACTATCATATCCCCTATTTTGTAATAATTTCAAACCCATCAACATAAATGGAATACTATTTGTTTTACCTATAAATCCTATTATACCACACATTATTTAAATAAATATTATTTAAATAAAATGAACACGAATTATACTGACCACTTAGTGGAATTAAAAGGTGCGATTTGGTCAGTATCCAATCGATTACTTGCTGCGTAATCTGGTTGTACTTCGCAATAATTACATTGTTGATCTTCAGCCATTTTAATTACTTTTCCTTTTGGTTTCTTTCCATAGCAGTTAACACCAAATTTCAAATTGGGATCACCAAAAAATCCACCATTAATTCCTGGTTTTCCGCAAGCTTTCTTCTCCTCTGCTGTCTTCTTCATCCAATTACATTTTTGCGTTGGATAATACGCATTTTGACCTTCACTCCAACCATAACTGCACCATTCTGCTCCTTTATTATAAGCATCAACTACCTGTGCATATGTAGCTAATTTAGCCTTATAGCTGGCACACTTACATTTAGCTTGTTGATATGAATAATCCTGATTGGAAATATGGAAAACTTGGGGTTTCTCCTTGAGTTTTTCTACATTATATTCAATTGATGGGTTCTTATTATAACTAGTAACATTACTTGAATAATTAGCGAGTGGAATATTATCCAATCCCATCGCTTTTGCAAATGGAAGTGCTGCACTTGGAGCAATACTGTTCTTAACATTAACATTATTTATTATTTGATATCTTGGTGGTTTACAAACGTCTTTATAGCAAAAACTAAAAACATATCTAAACCAAGATTTTTTGTCAATACAATCAGTATTTAGATATTTAATGGTCATAACGGTTATATAACTCACCAAAAAAGCAACCACTAAATAAACAAAAAACATCAATATTGAATATGATCCATCAAAATTAAATCCAGGTTTACTATTACTATTTGTAATTGTAATTTTTTTATAAGCATTCACATTCATAATTTATAATAACATAGAAAAAAAGGAAATTTCATTTTCAAGAAATTATAGTCTCTTTGATAGTTAACCCTCTTTTAATATAAATGATATAATATGCATTCGATGACACTAAAGTTGATGTATCTATTTCATTAACTCTAGAATCATTGTACTCATACCAATTCCCATTTGTTCCTTTTCCATATGCCCAGTAATGACCACCGTTAAGACCACCTTCGTGATTCCCTACGGCAACTAATTCATATACATTTTTTTTATCAGATGGTTTTTGAACTAAATTAGAGAAAGTACATTTTCCAGTTGGGAATTCAATTAATTTATCTATTTTTCTTCCTCTATCATCAAATCTATTGAAGCCAAATGTTAAAACTGGAGGTACTCTCCAAATTGTGCTTTTCTTTTTGCCTCTACATTTTTTATTACATTTTTCACAGTGAATAAGATTGTCATCATCCATATCTTCGCTTAATACATAATAACTTATGCAATCAAATATTGTATTTGTATTTTCGTTTATGGGCAAATTGATGATGCTAAATGGGTCATAATTGCTTGAAATAGTGTTGCACATATCGCACTTAACTCTATTCCAAAATTGACCATAAAACATTTTTAGAATAATTGAATAGTTATTTTCGTAATTTTCTCTCCACACTTTAATTGCTTCTAAATTAATTTGATCAGATATAGAATGGACACCAATGGGTTCCTCAATTTCAACCTCATAGCTTAATCCCTCGTGTAGTAATTCAATCAATTTTATATAGGCTTCCGCACTATCATTTTGTCGAAATCCAGCATAGGAATCATAAAATCTTCCCAAACATTTTTTAAAATGTGAAGGATTTACTCTACGATTTCCTCGCCAAATATCTTTAATTAAATTTGCATACTCTTCGACTAGTTCATGCTCAGCTTTATCCATGTTTAAGTCTTCACTGTAAGTATTGCTGAGAAAATATGCTGTGAGATTTTTGATGGAACTAAGACACTGTATTGCTGTATTTAAAAAACAAGTGTTTCCCAAATTATCCAATCCTGTTTGACCAAAGCCTACAAGAGTCTTTAATTGGGGGTCTTTATCAATATCCAATTCCATTAATTAATATTCTTATGATAATATCTAATTGTTTTTAATTCAATTTTTTATATTTGACGAAAAGGCTTAAAAATTTTTATCCAATTATAATCAAATGGTAGAATACACTTGTGATAAATGCCATAGAATTTTTGATCATAAACATAATTACTTATACCACATTAGAAAGAAAAAGAACTGTATTAGCACAAGTATTTCAAAATTGGTAATTAACAAATTGGAGGGAACTATGAATATAATTCCAGCAATAGAAGAGGAGAATGTTGATAAATTATTATCCAATTTTTCGAAGGATTTTCCCTCTCTTCCAATCTATAACGAAGAATTTAATGAACCTAACTGTGTATATTGCAACAAGAAATTTCTTTCCAATAGCCATCGAAATAGGCACATGAATTCCAATTGTGCCATTAGAAAGAAATATATTAACTTGATTGGGATGTTGGATAAAGAATTGGAAAATTTATACCTGGAGAATAAATTTTTAAGAAGCAAGTATATGGGATTATTTGGAGATAATTATTTATTTATTTTTGGGACAGAGAAATTCTCCAATTGCGATCCTGTTTTAATATCCAATTGTATCAAAAATCCTTACAAGGGCATCCCTGATTTCATAGAGAGCTATCATTTTAATCAATTGGAACCTAGATATAATAATGTTAGAATAAAGAATCCCAAGAGTGTTCACTTAGAAATATACAATGGCAAAAATTGGGTGATCGAATCGAAAGAAACTGTTATTCAAACATTGCTGCGAACATATAAAGACATTGTTGATATGGAGGTGGAAAACTTTAATGATACTATTCCAGGTAATCTTATAAAAAATTATAATGAATTCTCCGAGAATATAGATTATTATCTCTCTTTCATAATTTACGATAATGAGATAACACCTTACCAAAAGAAATATGCGAAGCCATATTATAGTAAAATATACACTGCTATTGAATTAATGTTAATCAACACACCACGAAAGAATAAAGAATTATTTAATAAAATTGAAGAAGAAATTAGGAATATAAAAAAATAAATATATTCTTATATTATGATTAATAACGTCGATGATTTAGATCAGCTTAGATTTATAATAGAAAAAGAGAAAAGAGTTGTAGTATTGGACTTTTTCGCTAATTGGTGCACTCCTTGTCAACTTCTAACTCCTTTGTTGATTGATATGGAGAAGTACTTTTTGAATAGATGCTTAGTAATTCAAATAAATGTCGAAAGATATCCCAAAATAGCAGATGCTTTTAACATTACAGCAATGCCAACTCTTTGTTTCTTTTATAATAATACATTTTGGAAGGAATTAACAGTAGCTGGAGGAGACATTGGAACAATTTATGAAAATGTCAATATTCTTCTTACACAACATAGTGATGGAGAAACTAGCTTAACTAAAGCTATTCGCAATAATCCTGTTAGAAATTTGGATTCCATCAATTACTCTGAATAATACTTCCAACATCTTTTACATTTCCAGACATTCTAATGTAAACCCAAGATCTTTCACCTTGGACTCTTCCAGGGATTACCTTAATTTGGGTTGTTCCACTTTCATCGTGAAAAGTAATAGATTCATTCTCGTTCCATTTAATTTTTTCAAAGTCTTCGTACCAATTTAAATTCATTGGAACTTTTATTCCATTTTTACTTATCAAGTAGTACATTTTTATTATTAGTATCCAATCTAATAATAAATCAATTTTTAGTTACCATTTTTACAAACAAAGTATTTATAAGAAACTGCTTTTAAAGGAACTCCCAATAATTTTTTGAAATCGTCATAATCTTCGAAAGCTCTCCCTAGCATTTCTTTTCTCCCCTCTATTTTACCATCTTGTTCGTACATTATACAATAATATCGATGCTTTCCATCTTTGTTTGGACCTGTTCCAGGTGGTGGAGAAGGTGGAGCATAAATGTAATATTGGACTGGTGTAATCTTACTATTAATTGATAAATTATAAGTGCATTGATGAATATGATATCCCTTTGGAGTATCTGGATCAACTATGACAAAAGTGTATATTTTATTTGGTTCTAACTTAAACCCAATCTTCGGTTGAGTTTGGACTTCTTTTAATCTCAAAAATTCTCCATTGCTAATTTTCTTATTGCCAAAAATAACTACTAAATTAGAGGAAATCGCTTTTGTGTTATTCATTATATTATATTTAAAGATATCTTTTTTATAATACTTAATAATGATTCCAACACTTCTTTGGCACCAAACTCATGGACACATTCATTTCTTGATTAATCTCAAGAATGTCTCCAATGAAACTATTGGTATTACCTCCACCCATTTTAAATTTAATGGATTGAGTGATGAAAAGAATTACGAAATTGAATTTGAATTATCCAATGAAGTAGTAAAAGAAGAATCCGCTTATACTGTTCTTGATAGTGGTATAAAGATTATTTTGACTAAAGTTGTGCCGAATCCTTGGATCTCTCTCCAAAAAGATAAGACATTATATAAAAATAATATCAAAGTCAATTGGGACCTTTGGGAAGACGATGATGATGATGATGAGGAAAATATGTCATGGGCTAGAATGATGCAAAAGAGAAGTATGGCTGGAATGGGAGGTATGCAAGGTATGGGAGGTATGGGTGGTATGGATATGAGTAGTATGATGGGAGGAATGAATAGTAGTGATTTTGTTGGAAGAGATATAGGTGAGAATTTTAATTCTGGTGGATGTTGCAATAATGAAGAAGGAGGATGCTGTAATAATGAAGAAAGAGGGTGTTGCAACAATGAAGAAAGAGGGTGTTGCAACAATGAAGAAGGAGGATGCTGCACCAATGAAGAATCAGGATGTTGTAACAGTGAAGAACCAGTTTGTTGCAACACTAATTGTGACGAAGGAGAAATTCAAAGTGTTGACTAATTTATAATTTAATTTAAGCTTTACGTGCGCTCTTAAGTAGTAGATCGACTTTTTGCTTTCTCGCTGCTTTTTGCGCATCAGCTTTAATTCTTTTTTCTTCTTCAATTTCCTCTTCACTTTTTTGAGGAGTAGATTTCTTTTTCTTTGTAACTTTTTCCTCAACTTGTTGTTGCTTCATTTTAGCAATCTTTTTGATTGCTTCAGCAGGAGGTTGGAGAATTTTCTCTTCCAATTTGGGAGCTTCTTCCTTCTTGTGTTTGGAAATTTCCTTGATTTTATCGATTCCAATAGTTTCCGTCTTTTTCGCGACTAAATCCATCAAATCATCATCAATTGGTGCAGGACCAGGTTTCCTAATAAAAAAATCAGTGATCATTGAATTGTTGCCTTGCTTATTATTGTAGATTCTTAATATATCTCCAATCAATAATCTCTCAGCTTCTTGTTCTCTCAATGCCATAATTTTCATATTAATCTCAGATTCATTCTTGCCTTTTTCTTTCATTCGATTGATAATTGACATATCCATCCAATTAGCACGGTATCCATTCAAATCTTCCAGTGCAAGAGCCAATAATTGGATGCACGGGACTTTAATTTGATGGTCCAAATAATACATAAAATCTGGTTTGCATTTGTCTAAATTCGCCTTGATATAATCAGGGTGTTCGACTTTGTCACCTTGTAGTACCTTCTCTCCTTTCGCCGCTTTCGTTTGAATAAAAATAAACGGGATACGGTCATTGGATTGAGGTTTATTACCAGGATCTCTTTCTGTCATCCTGTCGGCTAATGCCTTGTGAGCAATTGAGTCAGGATTTTTATATTCCGCTCTCAATGTCTTTGTGATGACTAATTTACTCAAATCAGCTTTTCCTTCTAACAATTCTCTAACAGAATTCCTAAAAAATTGAACAGCTCCTTTGACATCTCTTTGATTTAAAATTATATCTACAATTCCTCCATAAATATCTTTCACTATAGGTGCATTATCTCTTCTTTTGAGAACAATACCCATAGACTTTTGCTTGAAATGATCTGGATCATCCTCATAAAGGTTTCCAACATATCTCTTCTTCGCTAATTGAATAAATGGAAAAAATGTTTTCTCATACTCTAAATCGTGTGGCTTCTTTAATGCAGCAGTAACCATTTTACCTGCTTGCTTACAAAGCTCAATGGATTTCTCCAATGCAGCTTTTCCTTCTAATTTCAAACCAAGAACATTTTCCCAGTATTTGTTGAAGGTTAGAAAGACACTATCTGTGTCACCATACACACAAGTCGCACCTGGGAAATTCTCTTCCGCAATATCTTTTGCCATCTTCAATAATTTTCTTCCAGTTGCAGTTGTGCTCGAAGCTAACTCCTTGAAATAAATTGGACTAGTTGGCGCACCAACTTGACCATACAATGAGTTAGCTGTTACTTTGAACGCTAGCTGTAAACCATCTAAAACTGATTGTTGAAAAGAATTAAATTTTTCCTTCCTTTCAACAACATCAGCTTTTCTAACTTGTTTTGGCTTTTGTTTGTATTCCGCAACATAATAGAACTCTTCGTCCTCTTTGGGTCCAGCAAGATTTCCATCTATTATTGTCCCATCTTTCATATGAAATTCCTCGTAGAATGCGGAAGCACGTGTAACACGTCTTTCCCATAATAAATTCTCGAGAATACGGGGAATAACAGATTTCTCTTCTCGACCTCCTTGAAGATCTTTTTCCACATAACAACAAATCGTTTTGCCAAGAATTTTCTTGCCAGCATCTGTTGTTTGGTATTCATAATCTTCATCTTCCGCTTTTTTGGTTAAATCACCATAAAAGCCTTCATAATTGATGCTCTCAATGTAATTGGTTTTATATCCAATTTTTTTCAATTCCTCGTCTAATGTTCCTAATTTGTCATATTCTCTAAATCTATTCATTGAATACCATCCAGGTTTGTCGTAATGCATATTGATAATTGTACCATTATTGTCAATTACTTTAACAAAAACGATACTATCATGACTTATGTTCTCACTAATCATACTACTGGGATATAGAGATGCAAAATCATTCACAGATACTGGTACCATATAAATGCCAGGAGTTGCGACTAAAACAACCGCACCTTCATAACCTTTATCTTCGTCCGCTCCTTTCTTCAACACCTTCAAAAGAAAACCTTCTTTTCGGCATTGCCTTGAAACGAGACTGTAGATTTTCACACCTTGACCTCTCAAAAATAACCAATAAAATGGAACGTGGCAAACATTGCCCATACCAACATTATTTGTAATTATTTCCAGTTTGTTCATCAAACGATTACAAAGTTCACAATCTTGTACGCAATATACAGCAATTTCACAAATATTATCTGCTCCACCTGCTTTATATTTGGCAAATAATTGTTTTGGACTTAAATCAACCTTGTTTGATTTCAAAAATGTTTCAGCGACGAAATCTAACTTATACATATCTAATTTGTAGTCACGTTGAACTACTTTCATAATATCGACCTGTACTCGACCTTCCATCTCCAAAATATAAAAGAAATTTTGACCCAAAGCAGAGCTTTGTAATTGTTTTTCAACCAATACACTAGTCTTAGTTCGAATTCTTCCAAGTTGGCAAAATTCATCCATAATTCCAAGTAAAACTGACCTATCATACAAATATTTCAAATCAAAACCCCATATGTTATATCCTGTAATAATATCCGGATCAAGGATTGTAATAAATTTCGTCCAAGCCAATAAAACTTCTTCCTCCGTATCGTAACTTTCAACAATAACACCCTCAATTGGGTTACACTGTCCTAAAGTAATAATATGCTTCAAAAAAACGTTTTTTTGACCGTGATAGTGAGCAGTTGTTCCAATTTGAATAATACGATCACCTTCACGTTCTGCTTTGGGAAAACTTCCGTCCAAACTTACACACTCAATATCAAAAGAAGCGACAATCATTGGACCAATGTTAGGATTAACTGCTGGTCCAATTTTATTCCATTCACAAATAAATTCGTAATTGCATTTTGTCTCTTTGCCTGCTTTTGGAATGACCGTGTATTCTCCAGCTTTGAGTTTTACCCAACCAACTGGTTTCACTTCTTGAATATGGCACAATCGTAAAATTGGGTCAATATTGCTCTCATATAATTGATAATATAAGTCGTGATTGCTAACCATTGTAATTCGAATCTTCTCTTGAAATACTTTCGAATATGCTCTGGAAGCGCTTAAACTTTGAAATCGAAATCTTACAAATTTAATTTTTTCTTCATTTGTAAAACCGTAAAATTCTTTTCTTAAAACAATTTCACTCTCTAACAATGAATTTTGAAATTTTTTATATACTTTCTCTTTGATATATAATACTAATAAACGAAGACATTTATTGTTGAATTTTTCTTGGGCTTCAAAAGGTACTTTCACGTAGAAATAAGGACAAAAATTCCTTATTTTCAATGCAACACTCTCCGATTTTTCATTCATACCATACGCACGTACAGTATAAAATCCATCCGCTTGAGCTTTTGGTCCTTCATCCTCCGAATCAACATCTTCCTCTTCGTCAACAATATCTTCAGCAGTCCATTCTAGGGCTTGAAATATAAAATCTGTTTTGTTTGATGGTTTTAGAGATAAATTTCCTCTAAGGTTCTCCATTTTACTATTTAAAGTGTTTTCTCTTTAAATTTTCAATTTTTTCAAAGAATTTTCACATAAAAAAAACAACAAAAGATTGGGTAAAAATTGATAAAAAATAATTCATATTAATTCCTATATATAATGGCACATTTTTTGATTAGCATACCTAACGAATGGGAGCTCAAACACTGTGATAAACTATTAATTGATGCAAACAAGAGAGGATATGTCTTTTCCTTATTCTATGATAAAGAAATAGAACCAAGGAATGTTTGTTTACACTGTGGTGGATTAGTTGTACCGGTTGAATGTGCAACAAATTGTACTTGTCCTTATTATATTATGAATAAAGAGAGAAAAATGGCTAAAAATATTATGTATTTTGTTCACGAATTGCTATTACAACACAATGGTAAGATAAAAATATTTCAATGGGAAAAACCCATCTTTGCGAAATCCCAAGATGACGAACAAAAACAAAAAGAAAAAGCTCAACAAGTAAAGCTATTTCGAAATAATCGTGAATCAGGTGCTTTTTCAATTTACGTGAAAGATTCCTCTCTTACAAAGTTAGCACTTTTCCTAGAAAAAATCGTTCATGAAATGCTTTTAACTTGTTAGTATACGTAAATGAAAATTATTATTCCAATTTTATGTTTATGTATCTGTGTATCTTATAAATTATTCCAATCTATCAATAATCTGCATCCATTTTTGAATTTTATGAATTTGTTATTGTTAAATTATTGCAATAATCCTCCTTTTTACAGTAATAAAGAAAAATTGGAAATATTTCCAATCTCTAAGGAAATTGAGGATAATTATGAAAGTATTAAAAAAGATTATTTGAATTATAAATTTCCAATCCAACCTTTCCATGAAATGCTTCCTGAGTTCACAGTTGGAAATAAAGAAGATCAAATAAAAAATAATAAATTTTGGAAAATACTTCCCTTGAAAACAACTGGTAAAATTATCCAATCTACTCAACCATTCTTCCCATCCTTATCCAACATTTTATCCAATACAATTATACATAATGCATACTTTTCTATTCTTGAAGCAAAAGTTAATATACCTCCTCATACTGGTCCCTATAGAGGATATCTAAGATATCATTTAGGAATTATTATCCCAATCGAAAAAAATACAAAGCCATTTATTGTTGTTGGTAATCAAAAATATCATTGGGAAGAAGGAGAAGGAGTATTGTTTGATGATATGTATGAACATTATGTGGAAAATCCTACCAATCATGATCGAGTTGTTTTATTTATAGATGTCATAAGACCATTAAATGGTATTATCAATTGGATTAACAAAAAAGCAATCAATTTAATAGAAAATAATCCAATCATGAAGAATATTCAAAAAATTCAACATGAAACTATAAAATTATAATATTTAATAAATTAATGGGAGTATCCGGTTTATTAAGAAATGTAATTGAAAAATATCCAAATACTATTTATCCTGCACCCAATCCTAATATCTCAATCGATTATCTATACCTCGATTTCAATTCATTCATTTATAAAGCAATCCATGCTTTTCCACAAAATGTTTTCTACGATTTCTCCAATGAAAAACAAACTGAGAAATTTGAAGAAAAGCTTGTTAAGTTAGTTGTTGATATAACAGTTAAATTAGTCAATAAAATGAAGCCTAAAAAATTGGTTTACATTGCCATAGATGGTCCTCCTCCTTTGGCTAAAATGGTTCAACAACGTGAAAGACGTTATAAAAGACCTCTTATTAAGCAAATTCTAAAAAATAATGATCCATCTCAAATAATAGCTGGATCGACTTATGATGATAATCGTATTACACCTGGAACAGTATTAATGGATTTGTTAAATAAGGAATTCGAAAAAGCAATATCCAAGAAAAAATTCAAAAAAGTATCTGTTGTTTTTGATGGGAGCAATAATCCAGGAGAAGCGGAGCATAAATATTTGAAATTAATAGAGGGATTGATAGATGATCCAAAAGAAAATCATGTTATTTTTTCTAATGATGGTGATGAAATATTCTTATCCTTGAAATTTCCTCGAAAGAATATCTATGTTATGATGAATGCTGATGCAACTGCTTTGAAAGGATTTTTTAAAGAAACTCAAGAATATGCTTATTTAGATGCGAAAAAATTAGGTGATTCTTACTTTCAAATGTATGGTATATCTCAATTTGGAGGAAGAAAATTATCCAATAATGAAAAATTATTATTGAAGACATTAACTAAAAATAGCGAGTGTGGATTAAATAATACTATTCACGAAGACAAAGAAGCATTCTTGAAAGATTTCATCTTTATGAGTTTCTTAGAAGGAAATGATTTTGTGAAGCCAATCTATTTTTTGAAATTCAATCAAGATAAAATGAGAACGCCTCTTAGTATCTATAGATTTCAAAGAAAAATGAAAAATGATTCCAATTTTCGATTAATTAATAATGATTTCTCTATCAACCAAACATTTTTATTCCTGATGATGAAGAGATTGGGTGAAATAGAAAATGAAAAATTTATGGATATTAAAAGAAATATTGAAAAGAAAATATCACTACCTCCAATAAAGAGAAATCTCGATAATGTATTTGAACATAAATTTTATACAAATCAAGATCATTATTTGCACGAAGATTATGTCCAGCAATTTGATTTCCTTTTTGGAGATATGCCTAATTTTAAACAAAGATATTATGAATATTTCTTTGGAAAAGATTATAAAATTGATAAAATATGTGAAGATTTTTTAAGAATACTCGAATTTAATGTTAATTATTATTTTGGAATTGAAGTTAATTGGGATACTTTCTATAATGAGGCAGCTGCTCCATTGCCCAGTGATCTAGCTTATTTTCTTCATTCCAATCCAGGATTTTTCAAAACTTTGAAACTTCCCCAAGGAAAGCCAGTGGAGCCATTTGTTCTTTTAGCGTATGTATTACCGCCTCAAAGTATGACAAAAGGAACAATACCTGAGAAATATAGAGATGAATTACTAAAGAAATATCCACAATATTTTCCTGAGAGAATTCCACTCAAATTAATGCAACCAGGAGGTAAATTAATTTATGCTGAGCCTCATTTAGAAAATCCACCAATTAGCATCTTAGAAAAAATTTTAAGTAAAATCAAATTAACGAGTGATGAAAAAGAAAGAAATACATTGAAAGAAGAGAGTGAGATTTTTATTTCAAAATAAAAAGCGATTTTTAACGAGATGTATCGATTTTTATTTCGAGTCACCGCGTTATTTTCTAAAAAATCAAATATTTCAAAAATAAAATGTGGCATCCAAACGTCATTTTATTTCTCATTAAAAAGACAGAAGATTCCAATTTAAAGAAAAATAAATAATTTATATATTATGATAGCGGATACTGATGAAATTCGTAATTTATTACTAAGATATCCTGATACTCTTGTAGTTGTTGATTGCTTTGCAAAGTGGTGTGGTCCTTGTAAAATGATTGCTCCTCAAGTAGAACAACTGCAAAATGAGTATAATAATCAAATCATTGTTAGAAAAGTAGATGTAGATCAATCCCCTGATTTTGCCGAGATGTGCCAGATTGGAGGAATGCCCACTTTCCTTTTTTATAAAAATAAAAAAGAGGTGAAACGTGTTGTAGGAGCAAACATGGAAGCAGTACATCATGCTATCCAATCAAATTTATAATTTTTTTATTTATTAAAATCTAATATTTATATAAGAATGTCTTTTATAAATAATAATGCATATTTTCCTGAATTGATTAGTGAAGAATTGAAAAAACTAGGTTTAAGTGAATTAGAAAATCCAGATAAGAAAGAGAAAATTCACTACTGTGATATTAGCTATGGTAAAAGAAATGATAAAGAATATCAAAAATGTGAAATCGTTAATCAATTAGCAAATGTTGACCCTCTTGGTAATAAAAAGGATCAATACAATATACATTTAAATTATTATAAAGAACGTCCCAAATATATTCCAATGACTATCTCATTCTTGAAAAACGAAATGGAAAAAATTAGCAATCTTTTTACAGGTCAACCTAGAGAATCTCCAAAATCTTATATTGTCAAACCAGAAAATTCATTATCAAGACGTGGTGTAGGAATTGTTAGAAACGATTTAGAATTAAGAAAACATTTGGGTGATCACGAACAATATGATGAATGGATTATTCAAGATTATATCGACAATCCTCTTTTGTTTAATAAAAAGAAATTTCATTTTCGTATTTATGTAATCTTCATCCAAACACCAGAGTATCAAGTAGCTTATTTAGGAAAAAGAGGTTTTATGTACACAGCGAATAAAGAATTCCAAAAAAACAATTTTGATAATGACGTTGTTTTGAGTGGAGAAAATGCTGCTGAGAACGTTTTCTACTGTCCAGACGATTTTGCTAAGGAATTTGGTAAAAAAAAATGGGAAGATGATGTTTTCCCCCAAATCGTTAAAATAACTAGAGAAACATTAAAATCAGCACTGGAACATCTTGAATGTCCCAATAAAAATAGCCAAAAATGTTTTAAAATTTTGGGATATGATATTTTAATAAATAGCAATTTTGAATGTTATTTAGCAGAAATTAATGCTAGAAATGTTAGTTATAAATATCCTAATGAAGATTTTAGCAATACATTCTATAAATATATATTAAGATTAGTTTTACAAGATCCTCCTTTCACTAATCAAGAATTGAAACAAGAAAATATTCCTTATGAAAGAATATTATTCAAAAAAGATGGTGAAATAACAGAAGGATTTCAAAACTTTGCTCAACTAGATTCAACCGATGATAATATCGAAAAAAATATCAAATTCAATAATTTCTACTGGAGAGTAGTTTATCCGTTCCTCGTTTTTATCGTATTTCTAATAATTATTCAAATTATTCTACGACATTAATTTCATCAAAAGTTGATTTAAATTCATCTTTAACAAATCTTCCCAATCTTGTAGATTCAAATTTTTCTACATCTTGTTTTACCAATAAATCTTTATAAACAAAAAATTTAAATAGATGTGCATTATCTCTCAACAAAATATCTATTTGATTAGATGCTCCTGTAGTTGTTAATAAAGATAATAATTTTCCAGCAGTGTTTCTATGAAGAAAATAAGCATGTAAGCCATTATTGTAGCCTTTTTTGTTAAGCATCAAATTAAAATCACTATTTACATTGTTTTTAACATACATTCTTAAGATTCCAAAATACAATATATCCCAGTTTTTGATGTCATTGATAAATGAATTGGAATTTAGAGCATTCTCTAAATCTTTAAGAAATGATTTTGGTAGAATGGCATCATCTTCAATGATAAATGAATACTTTAATTCACTATCCCAAATATGTTTCCAAAGATTGGAATGGGATTTTAGGACAGCGAAATTGGAAATTTGATTTTTTATTTTAGAATCACTGGGTTGATAACACTCTGAGTAATAAGGAAATGAAAAATCACTAAAATGAACTGCATCTCTTCTTATCAAATTAATATTACTCCCATATTCTTGACAACATTCTTCCCATTGGGATATAATAAATTCATTTTTTTGAGTATCACTTTTGCAATTTATATAAAAAAAATTAATATCTTCAATTCGCATTTATAATATTATAATAATTATAAAATATGAATTTTACTTATATCATAATTGGATTAGTTCTAGTCTTAACAATTCTTTTAGTTTTCCAAAATTATAATAGAGATGTTCAATATATTAAAAGTAGAATTGATGGAAAGAAATATTTAGTTTATAATTTGAAATTTAGACAATTAGCTGCTGATACATTAGCAAAAACTAGAATTAAAATGACGACTTTATGTGATAAATTAAAACAAAAATATCCAAAAGATGAAAGAATCTCTAGAATGATTCGTAAGTTTAACCCAGATAATATTGTCGAAACTGAGCCAGGAAGTAAATTTACTTCTTACAGCATTAATAAAGGAGAGAAAATGGTTTTATGTTTAAGATCAAGAGACGGGCAAGATCGTATTGTCAAAGAAAATATTATAATGTTTGTAGCACTTCACGAACTAGCCCATATTATGACATTGTCTGTTGGACATACTAAAGAATTTTGGGACAATTTCGAATTTCTATTAAAAGAAGCTACAGAAATGGGTGTTTATGAACACATCGATTTTAATAATGATAACCACGATTATTGTGGTATTAAGATTACTGATTCACCTCTCAAAAGGCGATAAATAGATATTCCAAATAAAAATTTTATTTGTAATATTAGATGACCTCAACTATTTGTGGATCAGGACAATATTATAAAGATGAAATATTTAAAATTGTTAGAATCGATAGATTAAAACGAAATGTGATGACTTACATATTTGTTGGTGATCAAGAAAGAGACATCAAAGAAATACTTTATAATTTAGAATCAAAGGGATCAATAAGTGCTAAAGATGATAAAAATTTAAAAGAGCATTTCAAAAATAATTATTCACTTATTATGAAACATCGAACACCTAAATTCAAATTTATTTATCAAAGAATTTATGCTGATGATTCAATTTCAGCTATTCGTAAAAAAATATTTTGTTTCTTGAGTACTCAAAATGATTTAATTATTGAGCAAAATCAAGAATTATGGGTTAAATTAGATAATAAAACAATAAAAATATTAGGTCCTATTTGGACAAATATAACCCCAGAACCTTCTCTCTACCAAAAAGAAATAAAACCAGATTATAAAAAATTCGTAGCAAAAGATGGTCACTCTATTTTGATAGAACAAATAGTTAACATAAATGATCAATTACTTTTCGATGCTACTAATGGATTAAAATTCGAAAATAATGAGATATATTTGCATAAAATGGAAGATGAAATGGAATATTTGAGAAATCAAGGTCAAAAAGTCGATGAATTAATTATTGATGGATATTTCCAAAAATATTGGCCACATGCTCTTGTTGATTATGACCCAGATGTTATATATAAAGAAATGGAAAGAATGAGAAACTTAATCAAAGCAGAGGATAAACTTATAAGCTTTGTCCAAAATGTTCCAGTTGATGAATCAATGTTTGTTGGATGTAGAATTATTCAAATATTAATTCACATTACAAATGATTATGAACATGAATTTGTTGATTTATTAAAAATATTTAATTTATTTAATCTTGATGAGAAAACTCCTTTCAAAAGATATAAGGATGTTGAGTGGCCTGCACCAGACTATCATTTCTATAAACCTTTAATAGATACAAAAGTAATTTCAGAGAAACAAATGAAAGATTGGGTGTCCGCAACTAAAAAAGTAAAAGATGCATCCAATCAAGTTATTAAAGAAATTCAATACTCAGTAAGAGGATTAACTCTTAAAAGATATATTTATACGTTGGATGGAGAACCAAAATATGCAACAATTAATATTCATAGAAATGGCAACATAGAAGTTAGAATAGCGTTCAAAGAAAAATACGCTGCATCAATGAAAGATGTTTATGATGCATTGGTTGACATTGGAAGATTAATTAATAAAATAAATGAAATTGATTATAGATTTCGTCAAATAAAAATACCTAAATCAGTAAAATTAAATGCTCCTCAAGTTACTTTCGATGTTTCTAAAAATTTATTAGAATTTCATGGGAGAACACGTCTTATAATGATGGATACTATAAATTTGGTGAATATACCAGATAATTTTAATTACAAAGAAATGAATGAATTTTCCAATAAATATTTTACACCATTTGTTTCTCCAATCTTATCAAAAAAAAATTATGAGAAGGAAGAATTATTAGCAAAATATAAAAGAGTATCCTACTATTCAAGAATGAATTTGGAATATGAATTTATTCATAAAACTTATCAACAAAATCCTAATATGCCCCAACAAAATGTTATCGCACTACTTCATGAGAATTATTATGCAGGTAGACCAATCGAAGATGCTATTAAAGTTTATAAAGATTGGGAAAGAAAATTTGGATATATGGGAAGTCAAGGAAAGGCAAGACAAACAGGTATAGAAATTAGAATCAAACATGGAAAAATTCATTTAAATGGATCCAAGAGTTCTTATCAACTTACAAATGCGAGTATGTATATTGCAAAATTTTTGAATATTTATTTCAACCAAAGCCAGTTCCTGAAGAAATATCAAATAAAGGAAATTTTTTCAAATGAACTTTCTAAATTGGAAAATATTGAGAATGAAATTAATAATACTATAATTAATAATACAGTTCCACTTAATAACGTTGATTTCTATAATTATGGAAATACATTGGGAAATATTTATGCGAATGATGAATATATAAATTCAAATGTTGTAAGCAATGAAAATGTAGAAGAAGAATTACAAGAAAATGTTGATCCTGAGAACTTTAATAGAGAAGGTTATCTAGCAAAAGACGACGAAATAGATAGAAATATTCGAATGCAATGCGATGATAGAGATACCAAAAGAGATGTTTGCACTGATTTTTGTGAAGATGAATTTTACACTTTGCGTCGTCTTCAAAAATATGATAATCCAATCTTTCGTTTTCGTAGTGATCCACGCTTTAAAAATTATGCTCGTCAATGCCAACCCCAAGAACGTCAACCACTCGTTCTTAAAAATAATCCAGCTGATAATCCTAAAATAGATCCCAATTCTTATAAAAATGCTGTAAAATATGGTAGCTCTCCTGATAGACAAAACTGGTATATTTGTGCACAAGTTTGGTGTCCTTATGAGGAAATCCCAATTCTTTACTCCAAAGTTGAAAAAAATATAAAAGTAAGACCAACAAGAAAAGGTAATTGCTTAACCGCAAAATGTCCCAGCTGTCTTAAAGAGGGTCGTACTACTTGGGTTAGAATTGTCGAAACAGAAAAATTCAACCAATATGTTGGATTCATCGACGATAGCAATCATCCCAATCATTTATGTATGCCTTGTTGTTTCAAAAAACCATCCGATGATCCCAAAGCAAAAGGATATTCCAAATTTATGAAATGTTTGGGAAAGAATGTTGAAGGAGCCAATAATACAGAGAAAGGAGATTACATTATGGGTAGAGATAAGATGCCTCTAACAAAAGGGAGATTGGGGCTACTTCCAATCAACATTGCAAATTTATTCCAATCTAGATGTGAAACTGGAAAAATGCCACTTAATTTAAAATGTCATTTACGTTTTGGAGTGAAAGATGATTCTAGGCAATCATTTCTTCAAGCAATTGTATCTATAGTAGAAGATGCTCAACCATTAAATTTAACAACAATCAAAAAGTATTTGTTTGAAACGAAGTTGACCAAACGATTGTTCAATAGTTTAAATAATGGTGAATTAGTTGCAATGTTCGAGCACGATAAACTATCTCCTATGGAACATTATGTTCAATACATGATGAGTGAAACTCAAAATATTACAGAAGAATTTTTGTGGGATTATTTGCAAAGACCTGGTATCCTTGAGAAAGATGGAATAAATATTTTTATACTAACATCTAAATCACTTTTATGTCCTGTTGGATTTAATTCAAAAGAATTTTATGATCCTACTAGAAAATCAATAATTTTATATACTGATGGAAGATATTATGAGCCAATCTATCAAGTCTTGAATGAGAAAGGACAAATAAATTTGAAAAAATTCTTTAACCCAGATGATCCAGAAATAGTAAAACTTTATAATATGGCGATAAACAATTGTATTAGCAAAGATCTTGTAAATTGGGATAAAATAAGAAAGAACACACTGGGAAATAAATACTTTGAAATAAAGCCTCAATTAACCGCAAAAGAAGTGAAGGAAAGATACAGGGAAGAAATAAAGGGTCAAGTTAAAGATTCTTACAATAAATCATTTGCCTTTGTTTCAACAGAGGGATATTTACTCCCTTTTAAGCCCCAAGGAGAATTAACTCATGTGGATATAATAGAAAACTGGCACCCTAAAAGTCTAAAACTCACTCTAAAATTTTACGATTATGTTTCGAGAAAATATGATCTACCTTATGAACCAATGAGAATTTATAGAAAAGAATCAGGTGAGATCATTGCAATACAATTAGAAAACAATAGCATTATTCCTGTCCAACCAATCAAAGTAACAACTGAGCTTTTAATGGCTCCAGGAAAATATTATTATAATGTTGATAAATTTATAGCTGAAGGAAAAGAAGTTATCGATGAGAGAGCTAAAATTACTCTTTATATAATTTATATACAAGAATCTTATGATAGATTAAGAATGGAACTAGCAAGAAAATTACAAGGAACAACAGAGAGAGAAAAAATTATAGAATTATTGGAAAATAAAGATACATCTAAAAAAGAGAAAAGAGATGTCTTGAAGAAGATTATTGAGAAATTTTGTAGAAAGATAACTGTTGTGCTTGATAATCTACCATTTCCAATTGAATCATACGTAAAACCAAAATTACGTAGAACTTGTGCTGCAAGCAAAGACAAAGCCAAATGTTTAATGAATCCTCATTGTTATTTTATTGCAGGTGAATGTAAATTAATTATATTAAAGAAGAGTCCGGTTGATGGTGTGAAATTATTCCAATTTTTTATGGATAAATTAACTGAGGAGTTAATGAGGAACAAATTTTTAAGAGATGAAATATTAGAAGATAAATTGGATGAAATAATAAATAAATCAGTTGAAGTAAGGAACGATGAAATTGTAATTTATGGTGCAAAAGATTTATTACAACAAGTGGCAAATTTATATAAACCGAAGAAAGAATTTACCTTAAAAGAAGATGTCCTTTTTAGTAAAGTTGAACCTAGTTATAAGGGAATAAATAAAAATAAATATTTATCTACTTCAAGTGAATTAACTCTTGATACATTAAACCTTCATACATTGCCATCTTATTGGAAGAGATTCTTTGGACCAAAGGTGAGATATTATGATGATAAATCCTTAACAGATTCTTTATATTATGCCTTGTTGAGAGTTTTGGCAACAATTAGCCCACAAATTAAGACAGTGAAATCCTTGAAAAATTTAGAAATTCAAAAAATAGAACATCTTTCAAAACAAAATATCAATAAAGAACCTCTCTTCAAAAATATAAATTCTAATATGACAAATGGAGTGAATCGTATAATTGCAATCTTCAAAGCAATGAATGGAAACTTATACAAAAATATTAATACAATTACACAATTAAAAGAATTTATAATGAGTGACGAATACCCTGCTAATTCAGTGGACATTTATTTATTGTCTGAGGCATTGGGAATTAATATAGTTGTTTTAGAAAAGAGAATTAAAAAGTCCAATCAAAAAGGATTTTACGGTTTTATATATTCTTTAAAGAAGGATTACATATTACTTTTGGAACAGCAACAAAATAATAAAAATATATATAGTGTAATTGGAAAGAATGGCAGCTATGTTTTTAAGAAGAAGGATTTACCCAAAAATATAAAAGAATTTTTTGGATTAAAAAATAGCGAAGAATAATTCTCAATAAACAATATGAAAGATGGAAGAAAAATAATAGAAAAATTTGAAAATCCAATTGATAATTTAATAATAAATTTATGCACAATAATAAATCAAAATATATTACCCAAAAATATTTCTCCAAACGTTATAACATTTTTCTCTCTCATAATTGGTCTAATTAGCTCATATCTTGTCTATCAATCCTATTTTCTTCAAGGATCGATTTCGTGGATTCTTTCATATTTTTTAGATTGTTTAGATGGGAATTATGCTAGAATGCACAATAAATGTACTGCTTTTGGTGATAAATTTGATCATTTTTCTGATAAAGTAAGAGAGATTGCTATGATTTTTGCTGTTATTTTCAATAATAAAATAAAAAGAATCGAAAAAATAATTGCAATCTGTGTTATATTATTATTATTTTTACCAATGCTCTTGCATTTGGGTTGCCAAGAAAAAATTTCAAATTCAACATCAAAATCCTTAAATAATTTAAAAAATTTATGTTACAACGCTAAAATTATTAGATTCACAAAATTTTTTGGATGTGGTACAATAAATTTTATATTAATAATTATTTTGATGTATTTTTATTTTACATATCAATATTCCAAATCAAGTACTTAAAATTATTTCGATTATATCTACAAAATGGAAATAATTAAAAAATCTCTCAAAAGAGTAATAAATATTTTTGGTGAATCCAAAAAAAGAAAAATTTCTTATGGAGTTAGTGCAACTGAGCTAAGAAATTATTTCTTGAACGATCCGATTCTTGATTGGTTAAATTTATATGGAGAAGAAAAAGGATACCAAAAAGATAAAGAAGAAAATAGCTATTCTTTATATTGGATGAATAGAGGCAATGAATATGAAGATATTTTAATTGATGATTTAAAAAATAAGAATTTTACATTCAAAAATGTTAAAGAAGATTATACAAAATTTTGCCATGACGGTGTTGAAGATACATTAGATTACATGAGAGAAGGAATTGAAATAATTTATCAAGGATTTTTACTTGATGAAGAAAAAGAAATATATGGAATACCTGATTTATTAATTCGTTGTGATACTTTCCATAAATTATTTAATTTTGATGTACCAATTATTTATCCTACCAATAAAGATTTTAGCTGGACATATTTTGTTGTTGATATAAAATGCTCAACTATTAAATTGAATAATGATAATAAAATATCTAATCAACTTGGAAAAAAAGTTTTCAAAAGCCAAATTTATATTTACAATAGTATTTTAGAAAAATTATTCTTCAATAATAGTTCCAATCAACCTTTTGGATTTTTACTTGCAAGAAGAGTTGTAAAAAATAATGTTGTTCAAGATAATAATATTTGTGCAATAAATTTTGATGAAGAAAATATTGGAGATGAAGTAGAACAAGCTTTGAGCTGGATAAAAGAAGTTAGAGAAAAAGGTATGAATTGGGATATAGACAATCCTACGAGGAATGAACTCAAACCCAATATGAAAAATAAGCGAGATTATCCTTGGTCAAATGCGAAACAAATCATAGCTAATAAACAAAAGGAGTTAACTAGAATATGGCACGTATCAAGTAAGATAAGAGATAATTGCAAAGAAAATGATTTGGAAAATCATTTTACTTGTGATAAGAAGAAATTAATAATTAGTAAAATGTTTAAAAGTGACTCAGATGAAGAAATTGAAAATGATTACGATACGATTGATTTGTCTAGTATTCTAAAAAAAGATACATTAAATTTTTACGTCGATTTTGAATATATTAATGGTAGTGATTTATCTTTTGACAAGTATCCAAGAACTCATTTATACTTAATTGGAGTTGGATATTTTGATAATAATTGGAAATACAAATCATTCTTTCCCAACCAAATTAATGATAGAGATGAAAAAACTGTTTTACACAAATGGATACAATTTATGAATGAAACCACGAAAAAATTAAATTATAATAAATACCAAATTATTCATTGGTCTAAGGCGGAACCATCTTTGTATAATAAACTTAAAGAATTATTTTTGCTAAGAACAAAATTGGATTGGATTGATTTACAGCCTATTTTAAAAAAGTCTTGTATTGTGTTTGATAATATGAAGAATTATAGTTTGAAGAATGTAGCTAAAACAATGAAAAATATGGGATTTATTGAAACAAACTGGGAAGATAATGTTGTTGACGGTTTAGGTGCAAATATGATTATAATTAAAGGGATTAAAAATCAAATTGGAGATATTAATGGATTTGATGATATTATTAAGTATAATGAGGTTGACTGCAAAGTTATGTACGAAATTATAAAATTTCTTAGTTCTTTTACAAAAAAAAATTTATAGTCTAACTTAATGGATAATCGAAAATTAGAAGTTGTTCATAAAAATCCACTAATTTTTACAATTGATAACTTTTTAACGAAGGAAGAATGTGGTCAAATTATAAATTTCGCAAAGGATAAAATGGAAAGAGCACAAATAGGAACTGGTAAAACCGCAAAAGTATCACAAATAAGAACTGGTAGTTCTTACTTTTTAAAGTATTTAGATGATCCGGATATTTTTCAAATTTATAAAAAAATAGCTCTACTATTGTATAAACCTGGTCGTAATTTTGACCCTTTTTTTCAAGTAATTCATTATGGACCTGGAGAAGAATATAAGGCTC
>JACCED010549131.1_pt1 | contig 22776 bp, 18 predicted proteins | sample 7455021 | NCBI WGS metagenome assembly JACCED01 (sample SAMN15323456, study PRJNA562643) | freshwater metagenome | isolation source: river surface water | place: USA:Blue River Watershed | collected 2017-08-19
AGATTGGAATTTAGAACAGGGCAAAACCCTTTCGTTGACCAGGATAAAAGCAAGAAAAAAAGAGGTAAGTAGCAATTTTCTACAGCTTCGTTACACTGATGTTGTAGAGACACATGTTTTAATAAAATTAGAGTAAGACTCCAAACAATTAAAAAGAAAGAAGGAGCGGGCATGAACACTAATAAAGGCCAACTTTTGCAAGATCCATTTTTAAACGCTTTGCGTAAAGAACATATTCCTGTTTCCATTTATTTGGTCAATGGCATCAAGTTGCAGGGCAATGTCGAATCATTTGATCAATACGTCATTTTGTTGCGTAATACCGTGACTCAAATGGTTTATAAGCACGCCATTTCAACTGTTGTCCCGGCCCGTGCAGTGGAGTTCCGCGCTGACGAAGGAACGCCTGCCGCTTAAATCAGGTATGGACGCCGTCAAAGCAGCTCTTGTTGGAATAGATCCTGGAGGTAAGCCTGACTTCGCAGATAGTATGGCGGAGCTAAGCCTATTGGCTTCAAGTGCTGGGTCTCAACCAGTTATGACCATGATCGCTAAGCGTGCCAAACCAGATCCTGCTTTATATATGGGTTCTGGTAAAGCGACTGAGTTGCGCGAGCAAATGGAAGCTAATGAGGTTGAATTGGCAATTTTTAACCACGCGCTTTCCCCAGTCCAGCAACGTAATTTAGAACGTCATCTAAAGTGCCATGTCATTGATCGTACCGGTCTCATATTGGATATATTTGCCCAACGTGCAAAAAGCCACGTAGGTAAAACTCAAGTTCAATTAGCAAATGTCCGCTATCAGGTATCTAGATTGGTTAAAGCTTGGAGCCACTTAGAAAGACAAAAGGGTGGTATCGGTATGCGCGGTGGTCCCGGTGAAACTCAGATGGAGTTGGATCGACGGATGCTTGAGAATAAGGCTAAGCGTTTACAAGCGGAATTAGAAAAGCTACAAAAACAGCAAGCCACACAAAGAAGATCTAGAGAAAAGGGTGGTGTTTTTTCAGTTTCTTTGGTGGGTTATACCAACGCAGGTAAATCCACTTTATTTAATGCATTAACAAAGGCTGGTTCTTATGCCGCTGACCAGCTTTTTGCCACATTAGATACAACCTCTAGGCGAGTTTATCTGCCGGTTATTGGCAATGCTGTGATTTCAGACACAGTTGGATTTATTAGAGATTTGCCGCATCAATTGGTGGAAGCTTTTAGAGCCACCTTAGATGAGACGGTTCGAGCTGATTTATTGCTCCATGTGGTAGATGCCAGCAGCTTAGATCGTGAGCAACAAATGATCGAGGTTGATAAGGTTTTGGCTGAAATTGGGGCTGATCAAAGCCCTCAATTAGTTGTGGTTAATAAGATTGATCAAGTTCCTGCTTTAATGGAGCGTGGCCCAGTTCTTCGTTATGACCGAAATGGCAAGGTGGTTGCTATTTATATTTCGGCTAAAGAAGGCCTTGGTTTAGATCTATTAAGGGAAACTTTGGCTGATTTGGCAAAGAACACTGATAGAATTAAAGCCCCGGTGGATGTGGTTCCATCTGTGGCAGATTTAGATTCACCGGCCCCAGCTAAGCGTTGGGAATCTTTAGATGTTTTTCATACTCGTACAGGACTGTATTCTCCCAACGATGCGTAAATTACTACAAATATTTTCGGTTAATGATCCCGGTTGGGGTAATAACCATCAGTCAGACCCTAACCGTGGTCGTGATGAAAAAGACGCGAATTCTTCGAAGCCAGAAGAGAGGCCTCGTCAACCTCAAAAACAAGAGGGACCTCCTGATTTAGATCAACTATGGAGAGACTTTAACAATCGCCTCAATGGTTTATTCAAAGGCAAAGGCCAGGGTGGTGGTAATAATCAACCACCAAGTTCAAAAGGTCCTGCTGGTGATGGTATGAAGCCTAGCATTGGTGCAGGCGTGATTGTGTTAGTAGCTGTTGTTGTTTGGGTCTTTAGCGGATTTTTTATGATTCAAGAGGGTCAAACAGGAGTTGTTCTCCAGTTTGGTAAATACAGCTACACCACGCGTCCTGGTATTAACTGGCGTATGCCTTGGCCTATTCAAAGTCATGAAGTGGTCAATCTGTCTGCAATTCGTTCTGTTGAAGTTGGTCGCTCGACAGTCATTAAGGCATCTAATTTAAAAGACTCCTCCATGTTGACTGAGGATGAGAACATCATTGATGTTAAGTTTGCTGTTCAATATCGATTGAAGGATGCTTCTGAGTACCTCTTTAACAATAAAGAGCCAGATGCCTCAGTAGTGCAAGCAGCTGAAACTGCAGTTCGAGAAATTGTTGGTAAGAGCAAGATGGATAACGTCTTGTATGAGAATCGCGAGAAGCTAGCTGTTGATTTGAACTTGTCTATCCAGAAGATCTTGGATGGTTATAAAGCTGGTATTTTTGTTACAAGTGTCACAGTTCAAAACGTTCAGCCTCCAGAGCAAGTTCAGGCCGCTTTTGATGATGCTGTTAAAGCAGGTCAAGATCGTGAGCGTTTGAAGAATGAAGGCCAGGCTTACGCGAATGACATTATTCCTAAAGCACGTGGTGCCGCAGATCGTTTAATGCAAGAAGCTGAAGGTTACAAAGCAAAGGTTGTTGCTACTGCTGAAGGTGATGCCGCTCGATTTAAGTTGATACAAACTGAATACGCTAAGGCTCCTCAAGTTACCCGCGAGCGTATGTATATCGATACGATGCAAGAAATCTATAACAATGTGACGAAGGTCATGGTTGATCAGCGAGCTAACGGCAGCAGTCTTTTATATTTGCCTTTAGATAAGCTGATTCAGCAGGTAACTCCATCAACAACACCTGTTGTTCCTTCATCGAATACAGTCTCAAATACCCCGGCTAATACATCGACTTCAACATCGACTTCACCGGTTGTTAATCCTAACCCTGCACCTAGTGATCGAAGAGATAGTGCTAGTGGCTTGCGTAGTCGTGAGCGCTAGGAGTTAAGCATATGACAAATCGTATATTTCCAGTTCTAGCGGCTCTTTTAATTACATTGGGTTTGTTGTCCTCAACTATTTTTGTTGTTGATCAACGTCAATACGCAGCAGTCTTCTCATTCGGTGAGTTGGTTCGTGTAGTCGAAGAACCTGGCTTGCAATTTAAGATGCCGCCGCCATTTCAAAGCGTGCAGTTTTTTGAACGTCGTATTTTGACTATTGATACACCTGATGCAGAGCGTTTTATTACTGCTGAAAAGAAAAACCTATTGGTGGATTCTTATGTGAAGTGGCGCATTGTTGAACCTCGTCGTTTCTTTATTAGCTTCCGTGGTGATGAACGTTTGGCCCAAGATCGTTTAAACCAACTGGTTAAATCAGCATTAAACGAAGAATTTACTAAGCGTACAGTGCGTGAGTTGATTTCTGAGCAGCGTGAGCAGGTCATGCAAAACATTCGCAAGAAGGTCGCAGAAGAAGCTGCTGATATTGGTATCGAAATTGTGGATGTTCGTTTGAAGCGTATCGACTTATTGGCTGAGATCAGCGAATCAGTATTCCGTCGTATGGAAGCTGAGCGTAAACGTGTTGCTAATGAACTTCGCTCAACTGGCGCTGCGGAATCTGAAAAGATTCGAGCTGATGCTGAACGTCAGCGCGATATCATTTTGTCGCGTGCTTATCGCGATGCCCAGAAAATTAAAGGTCAGGGCGATGCCCGTGCAACTGCTCTTTATGGTGAGTCATTTGGTCGTGACCCTCAATTTGCGCAGTTTTATAGAAGTTTGGATGCCTACCGTAATAGCTTTAAGACTAAGCAGGATTTGATGGTGATTGAGCCTAATTCTGAATTTTTGAAGTTTATGAAAAGCAGTCGTTTTAATGGATCTAATCCCACTCCGGTAGCTAAATAATGAATCGTTGGTTATTACCTGAAAATATCGCAGATGTCTTGCCATCTGAGGCAAGAAAAATAGAAGAATTGCGCCGTATCTTGTTGGATCGATTCCAAACATACGGATATGAGTTGGTAATGCCTCCGATGTTGGAGTATCTAGACTCTTTGTTAACTGGCGCAGGTCAGGATTTAAATCTTAAAACCTTCAAGCTGGTTGATCAACTCTCAGGTAGAACCTTGGGTTTGCGCGCTGACATAACACCTCAAGTGGCTCGTATTGATGCTCATTTATTAAATCGTCAGGGCGTTACGCGCCTTTGTTACGCGGGTTCTGTTTTGCATACTCTTGCAGCGCCTGGTGCCATGTCTCGTGAACAACTTCAGTTGGGCGCAGAAATTTATGGTCACGCGGGTTGGGAAGCTGATCTAGAAGTTCAAAAATTGCTCAATGAAGTATTAAATTTGAGCAAAGTAGGAACTGTTACCTTGGATATGAGTCACGCTGGTCTTTTGAGCGCTATTTTGGGTGATTATCAACCTGAATCTGATGCCTTAAACGGCCTATATACTGCTCTACAAACTAAAGATTTGCCGGGTTTAAGCGCCTTGTTGGCCTCATGGCCGTTAAAAATCAAGGAATCTATCTTGGCATTGGTGGCCCTGAGTGGATCACCTGAACCGGTGCTTAAGGCGGCTCGCCAAAGTTTGCCTAATTTGCCCGGGGTTTTGAATGCCTTAAGTGATTTAGAGCGTCTTTGCGGGGCTATTTCAGCATTGCCTAATGCGCCTCAGTTGAACCTGGATCTGTCTGATCTCAGAGGTTATCAGTATCACAGCGGTGTTATGTTCGCCGCTTATGTGGCTGGTTTACCTGCCGCTGTAGCCAGAGGTGGTCGCTACGATATGGTGGGCGCTGCTTTTGGTCGATCAAGACCTGCAACAGGTTTTTCTTTAGATATCATGACTTTAGCAAGATTATCTAAGATTGACTCTAGAAAATCTGCTATTTTGGCCCCATGGTCAAATGATTCAAAACTGAGTCAGCAGATCGCAGAACTACGTCTTCAGGGCGAGGTGGTTATTCAGTTGTTACCTGGTCATGAGCAGGATGGCGATGAATTTCATTGCGATCGGGAGTTAGTTGATCAAAAAGGTGCGTGGGTCGTCAAGACAAGAGCGTAAAATGCTCCTTTCTGCATTTTCTATTTAATTTTTCTTTTTTCTTGGTTTATATGTCCGTTCAGAAATCAGCCAGCAAGTCTGGCCGCAATGTTGTTGTTATTGGTACCCAATGGGGTGATGAAGGTAAAGGCAAGATCGTTGACTGGTTAACTGACCACGCTGAAGGCGTTGTTCGTTTCCAAGGCGGCCACAATGCTGGACATACTTTGATCATTAATGGTCAAAAAACTATTTTGCGTTTGATTCCATCAGGCATCATGCGTCCTGGCGTGACATGCTATATCGGTAACGGTGTTGTTTTGTCACCAGAAGCCTTGTTTAAAGAGATTGGTGAGTTAGAAGCTGCTGGTGTTGATGTTCGCTCACGTCTAAAGATTTCAGAAGCATCGACCTTGATTTTGCCGTACCACGTGGCCATTGATCATGCGCGTGAAGCAAAGCGCGGCAATGCCAAAATTGGAACAACAGGTCGCGGTATTGGCCCAGCATACGAAGATAAAGTTGCTCGTCGTGCCTTACGTGTCCAAGACTTATTCTTCCCAGAATCTTTTGCCGAGAAGCTAAAAGAGAATTTGGAATATCATAATTTCGTACTAACTCAGTACTTTAAGGCTCCAGCATTAGATTTTGCTGAGGTTAGAGACAGTATGCTCAGCTATGCTGAGCAATTGCGCCCATTAGTAGCTGACGTTTCCAGTGATTTAGATGCTGTTCAAAAAGCAGGTAAAAACTTGTTATTTGAAGGAGCTCAAGGCGCTTTATTAGATATCGATCACGGTACTTATCCATTTGTAACGTCTTCAAACTGCGTGGCAGGTAATGCTGCTGCTGGTTCTGGTGTTGGTCCTGGAAGCTTGCACTATGTTTTGGGTATTACTAAAGCTTATTGCACACGCGTTGGTTCAGGCCCATTCCCAAGTGAGCTATATGACCACGACAATCCAAAAGCCCAAGATCCTATCGGCTTGCGTCTAGCTCAAGTCGGTAAAGAGTTTGGTTCTGTGACGGGTCGTCCACGCCGCACCGGCTGGTTAGATGCAGCTGCATTGAAGCGTTCTATCCAAATTAGTGGTGTTAGTGGCTTATGTATGACTAAATTAGATGTTCTAGACGGTTTAGAGCAAATTGGTTTGTGCGTGGGTTACAACCTTGATGGTAAGAAGCTTGATGTCTTGCCTCGTGGCTCAGATGCTGTTGCCCGTTGTGAGCCAATTTACGAGACTTTCCCTGGTTGGAAGGGAAGCACTGTGGGTATTCAAGATTGGAATCAATTGCCTAAAGAAGCGCAGAATTATTTACGACGTGTTGAGGAGGTGGCTTGTGTGCCTATCGCTATGGTCTCAACAGGTCCAGATCGTAATGAAACAATTCTTTTGCAACATCCATTTGAAGCTTAAGCTTGGTTAAATCAAGTTAAAAAAGGCGCTTTTAGCGCCTTTTTTCTTGTGAAACTTGACTCTATTCTGGGCCGTAAAAAGTGCTTTATCAAAGTCTTGATAAAGTATTGTGAGATTTCACATTCTTATAAGACAATGAGGCATGACTAAAAAAAATAATAAAGGGACTTTAGCTTTATCTGAAGCTAAAGCACGCAATTTGCCAGAGAAGCAAGGAACGGTTCAAGGTCACCGAGACGGCTTTGGATTTGTCATTCCAGATGATGGTGGTGAGGACGTTTTCTTAACAGAAAGAGAAATGTCTCGTGTGATGCATCAAGATAAAGTCATTGTTAAAGTGACTGGCTTAGATCGTCGCGGTCGTCCGGAAGGTCAAGTTAGTGAAGTTATTCTGCATGCCAATAAATTTGTTATTGGGCGTTTGTTAAATGAAAACGGTGTGTTGATCTGCGCACCAGAAGATAAGCGGATTGGCCACGATATTTTGATCCCACCAAAGGGTCAGGGTAATGCCAAATTAGGGCAAGTAGTTTCGGTTGAGATCATTGATTATCCAGATAGTTATCGTCAGGCTGTTGGTCGAGTAGTTGAAGTACTTGGTGAAATAGATGACCCAGGTATGGAGATTGAAATTGCGGTTCGCAAATATGGCGTGCCACACGAGTTCTCACCTGCGGCGATGAAAGAGGCTGAACTTTTGCCTGATGAAATTCGTGCCGAAGATCTAGAGGGTCGTATTGATTTAAGAGATATCCCACTTGTTACTATTGACGGTGAGGATGCTAGAGATTTTGATGATGCTGTTTATTGCGAGCCGGTTACTTGGGGTAAAGAAAAAGCCTGGAGATTAATTGTTGCCATTGCTGATGTGTCTCATTATGTAAAGCCTGGGCAACCTCTTGATTCGGACGCCATTACACGAGCAACTTCTGTCTATTTTCCGCGTCGCGTTATACCGATGCTCCCCGAAAAAATTTCTAATGGCCTTTGTTCGCTAAAGCCTGAGGTGGATCGTTTGTGCATGGTCTGTGATGCTGTGATTGATTTGCATGGCGAGGTTCAGGCCTACCAGTTTTATCCAGCGGTTATGCATTCAGCACAGCGTTTTACATACAACACTGTTTGGGAAATTTTAAGTAATAGTAATGGCCCTGAAGCAGCGAGATTTAAGCATCTTAAAAAGAATTTAGATCGACTTTATAGCTTATATAAAGTTCTCAGAGCGGCTAGAGATAAGAGGGGTGCTATCGATTTTGAGACGACTGAAACTCAGATTATTAGTAATTCATTGGGTAAGATCGAGCGCATTGAACCTCGGATTCGCAATGAGGCGCATCGTGTGATTGAAGAGTGCATGTTGGCCGCTAACGTCTGTGCAGCAGATTTTTTAGATAAGAATGGTCATGACTCTCTATTCCGTGTTCACGCTGAACCTTCTGTTGAGAAGTTGTTAACACTCAAGCAAGTATTAAGAACAGCCGGTCTTCATTTGGGTGGTTCTGATAAGCCAAGACCAAAAGATTTTGCTAAATTGATTGAAGAAATTAAGCCGCGACCTGACGCTAGTATGTTGCAGTCAGTTGTGTTGAGGTCTATGCAGCAAGCGGTTTATCAACCTGATAATTATGGACACTTCGGCTTGGCTTATGACGCCTATGCGCACTTCACAAGCCCTATCAGACGTTACCCCGACTTATTGGTGCATCGATCCATTAAGGCCATCTTAGCGAAGAAAAAATATTCGCCAGCTATTCCGTCAGAAGTTGTTTTAAATTTGGCGATGCCTAAGAGTGGTCCGGGTCGTGTGAATGCAGCTAATGCCAAAAAGTCTCATGAAGAGGCTAAATCTAAGCCAGCAGTAAAGACAGCGAGAGGTTCTAAGGCGAAGCAAGAGGCATCAACTGCTATGGCCGCTTGGGCGCAATTGGGTGTTCATTGCTCCTCCAACGAGCGTCGAGCTGATGAAGCTTCGAGGGATGTTGAGGCTTGGTTGAAATGTTATTACATGCGTGACCACTTAGGTCAAGAATATGCTGGCACGATTACTGGTGTTGCAACCTTTGGTTTATTTGTTCAGTTAGAGAGCCTTTTTGTTGAGGGCATGATTCACATTAGTGAATTGGGTGGTGACTACTATCAATATGATGAGGCTCGCCAAGAATTGCGTGGTGAGAGAACAGGTATTCGCTATCGATTAACCGACCGAGTTCATGTGTTGGTCAGCCGTGTAGATCTTGATGCTAGAAGAATCGAATTTAGCTTGGTGAAACCAGGTCAAGACAAAGGTGTTGGTATTGGTGCGGGTGCAAAGTTTGCGCCAATGGATAACTCAAGATCTAATCGTCCTGGGCGAGATAGCCGCTCCGGGGGTGCTTCTAGAGATTCTTCATCGAAACGTGGGTCCGGAAACTCTAAATCAAGGACTGGTTCCTCTGCTGATGTATCGCCAGCGAGATCTAGTGCAGGTTTATCATTGCCCCCAGCAAAATCCCCAGCTTCTAAAAAAGCTACATCAAAGGCTGGGAAAAAACCAAAAAAAGCCAGCAATGCCAAATCAAAAGGGCATGAGCTAAGTATTCGTAAAGGTCGTCGTTAATGTCAGGTAAAGAGCAAAAGTCAGGTTTTAAACAGGAATCTAGACAGGGTGGTGATGGTAAACAAATGATTTTGGGTTTTCATGCGGTTATTGCACGATTGCGCCAAGATCCTGAATCCCTAAGAACTGTTTATGTTGATCCCGCAAGGCGTGATCGTCGTATGCAAGACTTTATTAAATCCGCAGAGCCTATTTTAGGTAGACGATTGCATCAAGCTGATACGGAGCGTCTTAGAACTTTAGCGGGTAATGATCGTCATCAAGGTGTTGTTGCTTTTGCTGATGCTGTTTCTAAAGTTCAGACTCTCGATGAATTATTAGATGCCTTGCAAGGCCCAGCCTTGTTGTTAATACTTGATGGTGTTACAGATCCTCATAACCTAGGTGCATGTCTTCGAGTTGCTGATGGTGCAGGTGTTGATGCTGTGATCGTTCCGAAAGATCGGTCAGCCCATTTAAATGCAACAGTGAGCAAGGTTGCCAGTGGTGCAGCAGAGACTATGCCCTTAATTGCTGTAACTAATCTAGCGCGCACGATGCGTGAGTTGCAAGAGGCCGGTGTATGGCTTATTGGCACAGACGATCAAACTGAAAAGACCTTATACGATGTTGACTTGAGTGGCCCAGTTGCTTTGGTGATGGGCGCTGAGGGTGAGGGTATGAGAAGGTTGACTAAGGAAACATGCGATGAGTTGGTCAAAATACCGATGCTCGGAGGTGTTGAGAGCTTAAACGTATCAGTTGCAAGCGGAGTCTGTTTGTACGAGGCTCGCAGGCAAAGGCTTGCCAAAGGGTAAAAATAAAAAAGGTGCTTAATCTGTTAGTTCAAGAGCACCTTTTTAGTAGGACATATGACTATGGCCTTTTTGGTTTAATTAGCCAGTAGCTTTTCAAGCTTCTCTATATCTGCGCAGAACAAACGAATCCCCTCAGAAAGCTTTTCTGTAGCCATAGCGTCTTGATTTAACTGATACCGGAATGATTTTTCATCTGCGTTAATAGCAGAAGCACCAGTTGCTTTTGCGCTAGCTAGACTTAGTGCAGGAGAGAGCGCTAATTGTTGGTTCTGAAGTTCAGCAAGTAACTCAGGACTAATCGTTAGTAAATCACAGCCAGCTAGATTAATAATCTGGCTAATGTTTCTAAAGCTTGCTCCCATTACCTCCGTTTGAATATCAAAAGACTTGTAATAGTTGTAGATATTTTTAACTGAGACAACGCCTGGATCATTCGCTCCACCATGAGTTTCATCTTGCCAATTAGCACCCAAAGACTTTTTATGCCAATCTGTGATTCGACCTACAAATGGTGAGATCAATTGTGCTTTTGCATCGGCACAAGCAACTGCTTGTACTAGGCTAAATAACAAAGTCATGTTGCAGGATATGCCTTCTGATTGCAGAACTTGGGCTGCTTGAATGCCTTCCCAGGTACTTGCGATCTTAATTAAAACCCTTTTTCTTGAGATTCCAGCCTGTTCATAGGCTTTAATAATTTCTCGAGCTTTCTTAATTGTTGATTCTGTATCAAAAGATAGGCGAGCATCAACCTCTGTTGAAACTCTACCTGGAACAATCTTCAATATCTCAATCCCAAATGCAACCAGTAAAGCATCAATGAGTTGATCTACTGATCGACCCGTATTTTGCGACTTTATTTGGCTAATGAGCGATTGATAGTTCGGAAGTTGAGCAGCTTTTAATATTAGAGAAGGGTTGGTTGTGGCATCTTGAGGTAAAAATGCCTGCATGCGCTCAAAGTCGCCTGTGTCGGCCACAACAGTGGTGTATTGTTTAAGTTGTTCTAATAGGGTGCTCATGGGATTATTTTAGAATGCTTCTGTAAATAAAAAGAATTTAGCAGACATTTTTGCTGAATAATTGAGTTAATTTAAAAGAAATAGCATTTATAGGTCATGGTTCTATGTATACGCAAGATCAACTGAAGGCAATGGTAGCGGATGCCGCTAAAAATGAGGTGCTAACTAATATGGCACCTGGCGGTATTTTGGGCATTGGAACTGGTTCAACTGCTAATTTATTTATTGATGCTTTAGCGCCTCATAAAGATCATTTTTCTGGAGTAATTTCTAGTTCTCAAGCAAGTACAGAGAGACTTCAAAAGCACGGATTTAAGGTTTTGGACAGTAATTTAGTGGTGAGCGTCCCTATCTATGTTGATGGCGCTGACGAGATTGATCCTAACGGTCACATGCTTAAGGGTGGTGGCGGTGCTTTAACTCGAGAAAAAATTGTGGCTCAGTTAGCACAATCATTTGTTTGCATTTGTGATGCTAGTAAAGAAGTTGATGTTCTTGGTAGGTTCCCTTTGCCAGTTGAGGTCATTCCAATGGCTCAAGCTCAAGTCACACGTTTTTTAGAGGGTTTGGGTGCAACAGTCTCCTTAAGAAAAATAAAAGGTAGTGATCAGATTTTTATTACTGATAACCAGGGATGGATTTTGGATGCCCATGGTTTGAAGATTGTAGACCCGGTTTCATTCGAATCAGAAATCAATCAGATTCCTGGTGTTATTTGTAATGGTTTATTCGCCCGCAGAAAAGCAGATGTGCTTCTTATTGGTGAAGCTCAGGGAGTTAGGCGCCAAGTTTATTAATTCGATTTATGAAACATATTAAAAAGGACGCTAACGCGTCCTTTTTAATATGTTTGAGAATTATTTATTCTCAGGGACATAACCTTGAGCAGTATCGGCGCCTTCACCATAGAAATATTTTTCCACTTGCTTAAGTAGATATTGGCGTGCGCGGGTATCAGCCATATTTAATCGATTCTCATTGATCAACATCGTTTGTTGTTTTAGCCATCCTGCCCAAGCTTCTTTAGAAACCTCTTGCCAGAGCTTCTTACCTAATTCACCAGGCATTGGGGCGAAATCTAAACCTTCAGCTTCTTTGTTTAATTTGATGCAGTTAACCATTCGAGCCATCTTGCTACTCCGTAATTTCTAAAGTGATTAATTATAAGTTTTTAATGAGAACCATTGATTTGCGTTCCCAGTTGTATAGTTCTTTACGCTCTGCTGGCAGATCATCAACGCTGGCTCTTACAAAACCACGTTTCAGAAACCAGTGTTCAGTTCTGGTTGTTAAAACAAAAAGTTTTTTAAGTCCAGAGGATCTTGCTCTAGCTTCAATTCGCTTCAATAAACGCTCGCCATCGCCAGACTCTTGAGCCTCTGGATCAACAGCTAAACATGAAAGTTCACCAACACCATTTGAGTAGGGGAATAGGGCAGCACAGCCGAATAAAACTCGGTCATGCTCAATAACTGAAAAGTGAGTGATATCGCGCTCGATCACGTCGCGACCACGAGCCACTAGAATGCCTTCATCTTCCAAAGGCTCAATCAGTTGCAAGATGCCGCCAACATCATCTAGATTTGCTTCACGAAGATGTTCGATATCAGACGCCGCAATCATCGTGCTGATGCCGTCGTGAGTGAATAGTTCTTCTAGCAAAGCACCATCACGATCGTGAGGTAATAAATGAACGCGACTGACACCAGATCTGATAGCGCGAATCGCGTTTTGCAAAAGAACCTTTAAATCAGCATCTGCTATTGTAAGACCGCTGATATGTTCTTCAAGCTGACGTAATGAGAACTCTTTGATTAATTCGCCATCTAAGTCTGTAATACCGTTGTATTCAGTTAAAAAGATCAACTTATCTGCTTTTACGGCCATTGCTGTTGCTGTTGCAACATCTTCGTAAGCGATATTGAATGCCTGACCAGTAGGTGAGAAACCCAGTGGAGACATCAGAACAATCTTATTGTTGGCTAGTGAATGAGCAATAGACTCAGAATCTACCTTACGCACTAATCCGGTATGCATGAAATCAACCCCATCAACAATACCTACCGGCCTTGCGATAATGAAATTTCCTGAAATAACTGAAATACGAGATCCAGCCATCGGTGTATTGGGTAAACCTTGGCTAAAAGCCGCTTCAATATCTAAGCGCAACTCGCCTGAAGCTTCTTTAGCGCATTCTAAAGCTGCTGGATCAGTGATACGGTAGCCACTCATGGGGCCCGTGCCATAACGACTGGTCACTTTTCTTAAGTCTAGTTGTTCTTGTACTTGTGGGCGTGAACCATGAACAAGCACAATACGCATTCCCATGGCGTGCAGCATGGCCACATCTTGGATTAACGCTTCTAGGCCGCCTTTTTGAACCAGTTCTCCAGCAAAACCAATCACAAAGGTTTTACCTCTAAAACTATGGATGTAGGGTGCTACATCGCGCAGCCAAGCAACGAAGGGAAAATTATTTTGGACTTGATTAGTAGGCATAGTGGAAAATTATAGGGTGCAACCAGTAAAAATGACCAAAAATTTAAAAATTCAGTTTCCTGAGAGCTTACCTGTTTCTGGGCAGAGGGAGAAGATCGCCCTGGCTTTGGAGCAGAATCAGGTCATTATTGTCTGTGGAGAGACAGGTTCAGGGAAAACTACTCAATTACCTAAGATCTGTTTAGCCATGGGTCGCGGTCGTGCCAATGGCACGGAGAAGCTGATTGGCCATACTCAGCCTAGAAGAATTGCCGCCACATCGACAGCCAAGCGAATAGCCCAAGAATTGGGGAGTCCGATTGGAGAGGATGTTGGTTATCAGGTTCGTTTTGCTGATAAAACAAGCTCAAGCGCATCGATTAAGTTAATGACTGACGGTATTTTATTAGCTGAAACCCAAAGGGATCCACTTTTAAAAGCTTATGACACCATCATCATCGACGAGGCGCATGAGCGAAGTCTCAATATTGATTTTTTATTAGGTTATTTAAGGCAATTACTACCAAAGCGACCAGATTTAAAGGTAATTGTTACTTCAGCGACAATTGATGCTGATCGTTTTGCCAAGCATTTTGGTACCCCTGAGCATCCTGCCCCAGTTATTGAGGTGAGTGGCCGTTTATTCCCTGTGGAAGTGAGATATCGACCATTATTGGAGCAGGGCAAGAAAGAGGCCCAAGAAATACCTGAAGCGGTTGTGCAAGCTATTGGCGAATTATGGCGTGATGGTGCTCACAGTGCTGGCGATATATTGGTTTTTCTCCCGGGGGAGCGTGAGATTCGTGATTGTGCAGAAGCTATCCGAAAAGATCATGTTTTGAGTCAGCGTTTCCATCCAGAAGTACTTAGCTTATTTGCTCGTCAATCTGTGGCAGAGCAAGAGAGAGTTTTTCAGGGTAGTAGTGGTCGTAGAGTGGTACTGGCCACTAACGTTGCCGAAACATCATTAACAGTGCCTGGCATCCGTTTTGTTATTGATGTTGGTTTGGCTCGTGTTAAACGCTATTCCTATCGAAACAAGGTTGAGCAGTTGCAAGTTGAGCCAATTTCTCAGGCTGCAGCTAATCAGCGTGCAGGGCGATGCGGTCGTGTGTCAGATGGTATTTGTATTCGACTCTATGATGAGTCAGATTTTATAGCTAGACCTAAATTTACTGACCCGGAAATTTTGAGAAGTTCTCTGGCGGCAGTTATTTTGAGAATGCGTGCTTTGAAATTGCCGCGTATCCAGGAGTTCCCTTTCATTGAGGCTCCCTTAGGTCGAGCGATTAGCGATGGAGTTCAACTTCTTGAAGAGTTGGGCGCTATGGAATCTGAAGGATCCCGACAAGGTGCTTTAACACCTATTGGCAAGCAATTGGCAGCCTTACCCTTGGATCCTAGAGTGGGTCGAATGTTGTTGGCTGCTCGAGAGCATCAAGCATTGAGAGAAGTTTTAATTATTGCCACTGCCATGGCTAGTCAGGATCCTAGAGATCGCCCCATTGAATATGCCCAAGCTGCCGATGCAGCACATAAAACTTTTGCCGATGAGCGTTCAGAGTTTTTGTCATTTGTGAAGTTATGGGACTGGTATCAAGAAGCTTTGGTTCATAAACAAAGCAATCGGCAGCTCGAGAGCTTATGTAAGAGCAAGTTTATATCTCCAAGGCGCATGCGTGAATGGCGTGATGTTCATGGTCAATTGCATCATTTATTGATGGAGCAGGGTTGGAAAGAAAATGCGACACCTGCCACTTTTGAGCAAGTACATTTATCCCTTCTAACTGGCTTGTTAGGAAACATCGCCAAGCGTGCAGAGGATGATAAAAATGGGCCAGGTATTTATGAGGGTGCTAGGGGTATTAAATTAAATATTTGGCCAGGCTCAACTATAGGTAAAAAGGCCGGAGCTTGGATTTTGGCTTCGGAGTTGGTTGAGACCAGCCGATTATTTGCCCGCACTATTGCAAAAATTGAGCCTCAGTGGGTCGAGAAGGTGGCTGCGCATCGCCTTATTAAGACCTGGAGTGATCCATTTTGGGATGCTCGTCAAGGTGAGGTCATGGCGCATGAGCGTGGCACTTTATATGGTTTGCCAATTTATAACGGTAGAAAAATACGTTTTGCACCGAAGGATGTTGAAGAGGCTCGCAATATTTTTATTCAACGAGCTTTAGTGGAGGCCGAATTATTTGGTCAATCTGAGGCAGCTGTGGCGCAAAAGCAAGCTGGTCCTGCCTATGCTTTCTTTTGGCATAACTTGTCTTTAATTAAACAAATTGAAGCGCTTGAGCATCGTTCTCGTCGTCAAGATGTTTTGGTTGACGATGAATTGTTGTTTGCTTTTTACAATCAACATCTTCCTAAGGAAATATTTAGTCGAGCAAGTCTTGAGGCATGGTTAAAACAAGACCTGAAAAATTTAACCATTCTTAAACTAGATAAATCTGATCTCATGCGACATGAGGCAGCAGGGATTACTCTTGATAGATATCCAAAAACCATGCGCATGGCCGGTGGCGAAGTTCAGTTGACCTACCATTTTGAGCCAGGCAGCCCTAAAGATGGTGTGACCATGGTTGTACCTTTGGCTCTCTTAAATCAGATAGACCAGCGTCGTTGTGAATGGTTGGTTCCCGGCCTGTGCATTGAAAAAGTACAACTCTATCTCAAATCTTTACCTCAAAAACTCAGAAGAAACTGTGTTCCATTGCCGGAATATGCCAAAAAGTTTGTGGAGCGCTGTACTGAGAAAAATAAATTCGGTGAGGGTGATTTTCTTGACGCATTGATAGCTGATATTCGAGAGCAAACCCAAGTTCAAGTTCAGCGTGTTGATTTTCGACCTGAAAACTTACCTCTTCATTGTTTTATGAATTTCCGTTTGGTGGATGAATATGGTCGACAAATTGAGCTTGATCGAAATTTGGGCAAGTTAAGGTCAGAATTTGCGCAATCAGCAAGAGAAGTTTTTCAGGAGGTTGCTGCTAGTGCAGTTGGCCGTTTGACACCGCCAACTTCAAATAACAAGTTAAGTGACACTTCTCCTCAAGCTCAACTTAAGGAAGAGGGGGGATCTAAGGCTGCCTCCAATGTTTCACAAACTGACAATATCAAAGATTGGAGTTTTGGTGAACTTCCTGAGATGCTTGAGATCAAGCGTGGCAAGCAAACGCTATATGGCTACCCTGCATTGGTCGATAAACAGACTCATTGTGATTTAGAAGTCTTTGATGACCCTGATCTCGCTAGAAAGACTCATCGACAAGGTTTAAGACGATTATTTGCCTTACCTATGCGTGAGACCATTAAGGCTCTTCATAAGCAATTACCTGGTGCGCGAGATCTTAGTCTGCTATTTATGAGCATTGGTCAATCAGATGAATTAATGACTCAAGTGATTGATCTTGCATTAGATAGAGCCTGCTTAATGGATCCTTTGCCCAATAATGCTCAACTATTCAAAGAGCGTTTAGATGCGGCTAAGCCTAAATTAGCTTTAATCGCTCAAGAAATCGCTCGCCATGCTTTAGCTGGTTTACAAGCTCATGCTGACCTTCAAAAGAAGCTTGCTCAATTAAAAGCTCTTTCAAGTTCTGCCCATGCTGATGTTATCGCGCAAGTTCAAAAACTCATTCATCCTAAATTTGTTGCAGAAACACCTTACGAGTCTTTGGTTCATATCCCGCGCTACTTAAAAGCTATTCTGATGCGTATTGAAAAATTGCGCACCAATCCAAGTCGAGATGCGCAATGTCAAATTGAGTGGCAATCGATTTATAACCCTTGGATCAAGTTGCTTCAGACTCAAAAAGTCTATGGCGGGCAATTAGACCCACGTTTGGATGATTTCCGCTGGCAGTTGGAGGAGTTGCGGGTGGCGTTATTTGCTCAAGAGCTCAAAACCCCAACACCTATGTCTGCGAAGAGGCTGCAAAAGATTTTAGATAGTCTTCGTCAATAAGCTTTGGTCATGCTTTGATAGTTTGATGATATTTGTGGGATATCAATAAAATCTGTGTTGGTTTTAGGACTTTTAGCAATTTGGGTCTTAAAATCAATTCATGCTTAAAAAGACAAAAATCACCCCCCAGTTATTTCTATCCAGTTTAGTTCTATTTTTGAGCTTGATCGTCCCATCTACTCATGCTGCGACTGAGTCTGATAGAAAGACAGCGATTGTTCTGAATTCAGGAGATGCCAGTGTTAGTTTGATCGACATGGCTTCGAGAAAGGTTTACAAAACTTTCCCAGTTGGTAAAGAGCCGCATCATTTAATGATCACCCCAGATCAAAAATCAGTTTTAGTGGCTAATGCTGCTGGTAATGACGTTGTTTATTTGGATCCTAAGACAGGTGACATGCAAAGACGTGTTCCGAATATTGTTGATCCGTACCATATTGGCTATTCACCTGATAAGAAGTGGTTTATTGCAGCTGGTAATAGATTGGATCGTGTTGATGTTTATGAAGTCATTGGTCAAGAACTAAAGCTGGCAAAAATTGTTAAAGCTGCTAAAACACCAAGTCACATAGCGTTTACTGCTGATAGCAAAATTACATTTGTTACCTTGCAGGATTCCAATGAATTGATTGCCATCAAATTATCCAATCAAGAAATTTTATGGCGCATGCCTATTGGAAAAATGCCGGCAGGTGTTTGGATGACACCAGGTGATAAATATCTTTTGATCGGTTTAACTGGATCTGATGCTGTTCAAGTTGTTGACTGGAAGAGCCAAAAAATTGTGAAAGAAATAAAAACAGGTAAGGGCGCTCATAACTTCAGACCGCTTGGTGATAAGCGTCATATTTTCTTATCTAACCGTGTAGCATCAACGATTAGTATTTTAGATATGGATAAGTTGGAAAAAGTTGCAGATATAACTGGTATTCCATCTGGTCCTGATTGCATGGATGTAACACCCGATGGTAAAGAGCTATGGGTAACCTTTAGATTCTCGAAAAAAGTCGGAATCATTGACATTGCCACTCGACAATTGGTCACCACCATCCCTGTCGGTAAAAGTCCACATGGCATTTTCTTTTTCCCTAGCGCTTCATGGGAATAGGACTTTTAAAAGAAATGATCACTAAGGGCAAAGCCAATCAAGCGCTTTTGGCCTTGCTCTTGTTCTCATCTTCCGCCAATGCAGCAACTTGTTCTAAGCCGGTCTACTTAACATTTGACACCGGCAATATGGCTGTTGCAGAGTACGTTGCAAAAACCTTGAAGCAGCACGATGTGAAAGCCACTTTTTTCCTAGCTAACGAAAAGACCAAACGTGGTGATTTTTCACTCGATGATTCTTGGAATGATTTTTGGCAAGACTTGAAGAAAGATGGGCATGCTTTTGGTAATCATACTTTTCACCATACCTATTTCATCAAGGATGTTGGTCAGAGCCAAGTATTAACAAAGCCTCAATTTGGTTCTAAAGCAGGGCAAGCTGTTATGACTGATCAACAGAATCTCTGTGAGGAGCTTAAGTTGGTGAGTGATCGTTTTCTAAAGATCACCGGTAAGCCATTGGATCCTATTTGGCGTGCTCCAGGTGGAAAAGTCTCACCTCAATATATTCAAATGGGCCATGTTTGTGGCTATAAGCATGTGGGTTGGTCACCTGCTGGATTTTTAGGCGATGAATTACCGTCTGAAAAGTTCTCAAATAGCAGTTTGCTTGATAAATCCCTAAAAAACATTCAAGCAGGGGATGTTCTGATGGCTCATTTAGGTATTTGGTCTAGAAAGGATGCCTGGGCTCCTACAGTTCTTGAGCCTTTAATTATTGGCTTAAAGAAAAAGGGGTATTGTTTCGCAACAATTAATGAGGCTAAGCAAGATTCTCGATTATCAAGAATAATTCAGTAAATGATGAATTTCCTGAGCTCCTGGTACGCAAGCATCCAAGAATGGATGATGCAAAACATTGTGTTGCCAGTACTTTATGTGACTAATGGCATGGGCTATGCAGACGATGCCATCACTGGTTTAGATTGGTTTTTATTTGGCGTCATTCAGGTATTAGTGATTGCTTTAATTTTTAAGCCGCTAGAACATATTTTTCCGGTCACTTCGAATGCTCAACAAATTGATCGGGCATCAAAATTGAGATTTCAGATGGTTGACATCTTCTACACCCTGATTCATCGCTTGGGCATTTTTAAATTAGTTCTCTTCCTAGTTTTTGCTGATTTATTTTTTTGGTTTGATGCACAGTTACACGATATTGGATTTCAGAGGCTTAACGTAGAGGGTTGGTGGCCAGGCGTGACATCCATACCATGGGTAAGTTTTTTAATTTATCTAGTAATCCTTGATTTTTTTGAATACATGTATCACCGAGCTTCTCATCGCTGGAATTGGTGGTGGCAGTTGCACGCTTTGCATCACAGCCAGCAACATATGACTGTTTGGACCGATAACAGAAATCATGTATTGGATGATTTATTGCATTCTGCTCTTTTTGCTTCCTTAGCATTGATGATAGGAGTTGAGCCTATTCAGTTTTTATGGCTTATCGCTTTGGGCCAGCTTGTGCAGAGTTGGCAGCATGGCAATTTGAACATTGAACATGGTTGGCTAAAATACGTATTAATTTCTCCAAGATTCCATCGTTTGCATCACGCTGTTGGTATGGGGTATGAAGTCCCAGGTAAGCCTGGTGTTTTGGGTGGGTGTAATTTTGGAATTTTATTTCCTTGGTGGGATATGTTGTTCAGGACTGCCATCTTTAATGAAGATGTCCATCCAACTGGCGTGCGAGGTCTGCTTGTATCTAATAACCCACTAGTTCATCAGTGGCAGGTTCTCTTGAACTCACTAAAAACATTTTTTGCAAAATAATCAATGAAGGTTCTGCGTGCTTAGATCATTGGGTTTCGCTATTGTTGGATTGATGCATCCCAAGATGCTGTGGTTAAGCTTGCGCCCATTTTTCTTGGTTAGTTTGGTTTGGGCGATTCTATTTTATTGGCTATGGGAACCTGCCTTGGAGTCGATGCGCTTATTCATTACCAATTCTATTTTTACATCATGGCTTGCTGAGATGCTCTCGGCTGGTGGTTGGGATGAATTCCGTGCGGTTGTTGCACCTTTGTTGTTGGTTGTTGTATTAATTCCAATCATCACGATATCTTTGTTGGTGTTTGTTGCATTCACCTCAGTACCATCTGTTATCAAGCATTTAGTTAAGCAAAAGAACTATGCTTTACTTTATGAAGCTAAAGGCGGCGGGTTGCTGGACAGTATTGGATACGCCATTGGTTCGATTCTTATTTGTTTAATTCTGATACTGTTAACCCTACCTATTTGGTGGGTTCCACCAATGGTGGCCATCTTGCCACCTTTGTTTTGGGGATGGTTAACAATGAAATTGATGAGCTACGATGTGCTGGCTCAACACGCCAGTGTTGAGGAGCGTGATGCACTTATGCACCAACACAAGTGGATTTTGTTATCTATGGGCATTATTTCTGGCCTCTTGGGTGCGGTGCCAACATTTTTTTGGGCTACTTCAGCTGTTGCCTTTGTGTTCTTTCCAATAGTTTCTTTTTTTGCTCTTTGGATTTATTCACTGGTATTTTTATTTTCAGCTTTATGGTTTGCGCACTATCTTTTAGAAGCTTTGCGGCTTTATAGACTTCATGGAGTGGTTGATGTCAATTAATACAAAACAACAAAAATTTAGACTCATTGTTGTAGGCGATGAAATTTTGTCAGGTAAGAGGCAAGATAAGCATATGGCCAAATTGATTGAGCTCTTGTCGGAACGTAGTCTCAGTTTAAGTCATGTTGAATACGTTGCTGATGATCGCGAAGCTATTACTGAAACTCTGAAGCGTAGTTTCGGTACGGGCGACATCGTTTTCAGCACCGGTGGTATCGGTTCAACTCCTGATGACCATACTCGCCAATGTGCAGCCGCAGCTTTAGGGTTAGCTCTCAAGTTGCACCCAGAGGCTAAGCAACTTATTACTCAAAGAATTATGACGATGGCTGAGGGGGATGCTCTTAAAGCTGATCTTAATGCGCCTGATAATCTGCAGCGTATGAAAATGGGTGAGTTTCCTGAGGGTAGTGAGATTGTCCCGAACCCTTATAACCAAATCCCTGGCTTTAGGATCAAAGAGCACCATTTTTTACCGGGATTTCCTGTGATGGCTGCCCCGATGATGAGTTGGGTACTGGATCACCATTATCCCCATCTATTCCACAAGCAAGACTTTATTGAAAAGAGCTTTATTGTTCCTCTGGCAATGGAATCTAGTTTGACACCACTGATGGAAAGCATTGAAAATAAGCACCCCGGTATTAAGGTTTTTAGTTTGCCCTCAGTTGGTGATCCAAGCAGAGGCGGTGTCTTTGCAAGACGCCATATTGAGCTTGGTTTAAAGGGTAAAGAAGCTGATGTTTTATTAGTTTTGCCAATATTGCGGCAGGGTGTTCAAGATTTAGGTCATGAAACTCATGATTTGCCCATTATTGGTGCCTGATGTTAATTAAAGCCTATTACAGTGCGTATATGCACTAAAATAGTGCATATACGTCAGATTGAAAGAATTGTTTTAGCCTAAAATGCTATTAACGATATGAGGCATGTTTTGGCATGCTTTGTGCATAGTTTGTATTAGCTGGTCTATGACAGTTGTCATGGACTAATTTGAGATTGTTTAACAGGAGATTTGCATGACCACGAAGACCGTCGCAGATGTAATGAAGCTTGCGAAAGAAAAAGAAGTTACTTTTGTAGACTTCCGCTTTACAGATACCAAAGGTAAAGAGCAGCACGTATCAGTGCCTGTTTCACACTTTGATGAAGATAAATTTGAGAGCGGTCATGCGTTTGACGGTTCTTCAATCGCAGGTTGGAAGGGTATTGAAGCTTCTGACATGTTGTTGTTGCCAGATCCTACAACTGCTTACATCGATCCATTCTATGAAGAGCCAACTTTGGTTCTATCATGCGACGTGATCGAGCCATCTGATGGTAAAGGTTATGACCGTGACCCACGTTCGATTGCAAAGCGTGCTGAGTCTTATTTGAAGAGCACCGGCTTAGGCGATACAGCTTATTTTGGTCCAGAGCCAGAGTTCTTTGTATTTGATAGCATCACTTGGGGCAACGACATGCAAGGTTGTTTCTTCAAAGTTGAATCAGAAGAAGCTCCATGGTCATCAGCTACAAAATTTGAACACGGCAATACTGGTCACCGCCCAGGTAAAAAGGGTGGTTACTTCCCAGTTGCTCCAGTAGATACATTCCAAGACATGCGTTCTGAAATGTGTTTGATTTTGGAAGCTTTAGGTATTCCTGTTGAAGTTCACCACCACGAAGTTGCTGGTCAAGGCCAGAACGAACTTGGTACTAAATTCAGCACACTAGTTCAACGTGCTGACTGGACAATCCTACAAAAATACGTGA
>JACCED010056857.1_pt1 | contig 22770 bp, 27 predicted proteins | sample 7455021 | NCBI WGS metagenome assembly JACCED01 (sample SAMN15323456, study PRJNA562643) | freshwater metagenome | isolation source: river surface water | place: USA:Blue River Watershed | collected 2017-08-19
ATACAAAATAAAGAAAAGGCAAGAATTATTTATAAAGATCTAAATAGTAAAAGGAATAGAGGATACCCAGGTAATATACCAATAGAAGACTGCTGGGTTTATAGTAATGTAATTAAGACGATTAAAGCTAACACTGTTGATTTAGTTTTAATTGATGGAAGATTTAGAGTCGCTTGTGCATTAAAATGTTTTAATAATATCACTAAAGATTCTTTTATTATTTTTGATGATTTTTTGAAGAGACCATATTATAAAGAAGTACTAAATTATTATGACATTGTAGAAAAGACAAGTGATAATAGTATGGTTGTTCTTAAGAAAAAGAATGTTGCGCCTCCTTCTGATGAATTAATACAAAAATATGAGAAAATAGCACTATAAACTATCTTTCAAAGGTGCGTTCTCATAAATTGTATCTAATTTTTTATTTTTCTTTTTCTTTTTTTTTATAGCAATTGTAGAATAATCAATCTCTTCAATTTTTTTTTCTTCTTCAAATATTAAATTTTCTCTTATTTTTGAACAAGCATCCATCGAACATAAATTTCCCATAATAAATATGAATCAAAAATTTTCGTATTTTTTTCTTTTTTTAAATATTTAATATCTAAATGTATAAATTAACATCTCTTTTAAGTGAATATACCTATTTATGTAAAGAATGTGCACTTATATTAAAACATTATAATCTAGTTATGAGTGATGCGGTTGAAATAAGTTTTATATATAATGATCAAATGCAGAATGAGGTTAACAAGTTTTTAACAAATAATGAAAAACATATGTATTATATCTGTAAAAAAAATGATGAAGTAAGAACATATTATACATTAAAATTACCTATAACATGGGATGCTTATAAATTTAGTTATTTAGTTATTTATTTTGAGAGTTTTTGTATAATTGCAAGATATGGTATTGGTGAAGATAAGTCTGGAACACCTGTATTAAATTATTTTTTTTTGAATGATAAAAAAATATTTTACTATAAAGATGTTAATAAAATAGAGAATGAAGAAATAAGAAATCTTATTTTGTCAAAATTTTGTAGAATAAATTTAGTTTAATTCGGCAATTTATTAATTATTTATTTTTATAAAATTTATGTTAAATAAAAATTATAAAGGAAAAGCAAAAACTAAAAATGGATTAACATATGGTAGATCAATAAATTTGGAATTTATAAAGAAAATTGATGAGAGTCAAGAAGAAGAGGATTGGATAAAAATTGATGAAAACAATTTAACAGTTTATACTGATTATAGAATGTTAGAAATATTTTGTACATATGAATACTTAGAAGAATACAATATTTATAAAAGTAATCAAAATGATAAATATCAAGAGGTTATTAAAATAATTTCCCTTGAAAGAGAACAATTTTTTAGTCCAGATTGTTTAAAAAAAATGGTTGGGGAAAATCTATTTTACATAACTGTTACCGTTGAAGATCTTACTACAAATTGCACCGATATAATAATGAATGAATTTCCAATTTATTATTTTCAATTTCAAAATTCAGTTGAAGAATTAACAAGTGTTTTTCCTTGTAGTTTATCCTATCAAGATTGTAAATATACATCCACTATAAGTTTAGAAAAAAATAATCAATCACTATCTTTATCTAGCTCTATTACAAAATATAAGCAAAATTATATTATATAAATTTATAAATTTTATGTTTTTTTATTTTTATTTTTATTTTTCTTTTTAATTATCCAAGAGTTTGTAAATTGGTGATGTATATAACTGTTTTTTGTTACTGGAACCTTACATCCTGATCCAGCACAAAAAAAATCACAAGGTAATACTACTAAATCTTTGACATCACTCCTATTAATAACTTTGGTGAACATTTTAGGACCAGTACAAACTAGTACATCTTCAATGTTCTTTTTTAAATTTTCAATTGCCTGCAGATAGAGATCTAGAAAAATTTTTTGATTAGGCTGTGCTATAATGAACCATTGGCAAAGTTGATTCAAATTATTTGTATGTTGATATATTTCACTAAATTCTTTGCAAATAACTATTTTTGTTGTTGGTAAAATATAGTTATGCCCTAAACATTCATATATAAGTATATTATTTTGTTTCCCCATTAGTTTGCAGTTATCACAAGGATTTATGTAGAAATCCCATCGATTATCATTTATTGGAACATCTTTTGGATAAATATAAAATCGATTATAATTGTTACCATGAAAATGTTTATCTTTAAAAAGACTGTTAATATGCTTTAATGGCAAACAATCTAAATCAGAGTATATTCCACCTTCAAGGTAGAGTATTAAATATCTAAAAGTATCTGATATATTACCACCATTTTTTAATGACTTTATTAATTTTAAATGCTCAGGAAAATGTTTTTTAACAAGTCTATAAATATCTTCATTTTCATAAATTTTTATTTGATAATCATTATACATTTCACGATATTTGTTTAAACATTTATTCCACGTTTTATTAGTAATGTTATTCTTTTCCTTGCAAGTTAAAAATATTTTATTAGGGAACATATAATAAAATAAGACTAAAAAAATATAAAATAATAAAATAATAAAATAATATGACACATAAAGTATTAAATGATTCAATTTATTTTTATTTACCAATAAAAAAACCTCCTGAGATTAAAGAGACAATAAAATATGTGTACATACTTTTCGACTATAGCATAGATATTTCAATTTATTATTTTCAAAATTCTATTTTATCTTTTATGTTTGAAGATGAATTCAATAGCGAGGTTTACAGTTCTAACCCTACAACAAAACTTAAAGAATTATTTTTTGGGGATAAATTTAATAAGCCAATCGATAATTTGCCTTATGGTATAAAAAAAATAATTTTTGGGAGATTGTTTGATCAAAGAGTAGATAATTTACCTAACTCAGTAGAGGTCATTAAATTTGGGCATTATTTTGACCAACCTGTTGACTTTTTACCATATAGATTAAAACATCTAATTTTCGATAATAATTTTAATCACCCTATTGATAACTTACCTCCAACTATAGAAACATTGAATATGGGGTTTTGGTTTAATCAAGAAATTAGAATCTTACCAAAAAACATCAAAAATCTTACATTAAGTTATCTATTTCATCTCCCAATAAAGGAACTGCCGGAGTCATTGAAAAAAATAAGATTATCAAAATATTATCGCCATCCTCTACCTAAAACAAGTGCCACTATTGTTTTACTATAAAAAATTGAAAAAATAATGATTGATGTTATTAACAAATAAATGGTAAAATTCTACTATAATGACAAATTAAATTTAATTGATCTAAATTATGGGAAAATTGATGATAAAGATATTGTTAAGTTTTTAATTAGAAAAAGATGTACCAATTTTTATTATTGTACTCATTACAAGGGTCGTATTAAAAACATTCCAAAATTTATTACTCAAATACACTTTTCCAATTTCTTTAATCAACCTTTGATTTCAAGAAATGGTAAAAGAAAACTTATACATTGTAATATAAAAAGAATTGCATTTGGAGAATCATTTAATCAACCAATTGATGTATTAGATGATACTGTTAGAGAGATTTTTATGGAAAATAGATATTATTCGCAAAAAATTAAAAAATTACCCAATCAATTAGAAATTTTAATGATTCGATGTAACAAAAATTTAAATCATTTGCCAAAAACATTAAAATACTTAGATTTCACATTATTTCCCAATCAGGGAGTGAATAATATTAGAAAATTATGTAATCTAGTAAAATTGTCAATAACATTGGAAAATGAAATGAATTTTTTACATTTTCTTCCACCAAATCTAAAAGAGCTTTGTTTAATATTTGAGTACGAGAATAATTTATTTAATTTTTCGATTTTACCCAAATCAATTAGAAAGATATCTCTACTTGGACAATTTAACAGTGTAATAGAAAATGTTACTAGTACATTGGAAGAAATTTTTATTAACTCCGATTATTTTAACAATAAAATGATTTTAAAGAATTCTAATGTCAAATCGATATTCATTGAAAACCCATATTACAATCGAGATATTTGCGAGTTTCTTCCCAATACATTAGAAGAATTAGCAATAAGTCATACGGAAACTTTCGAATATCATTTGGATAATCTTCCCAAAAATTTAAAAAGACTTTATTTTATTCACAATGGATCTTATGATCTACCATTGGATAATTTACCTAATTTGGAAGATTTAGAATTAGTTATATCTAATTCAAATAAATTTATGGATTTCTTACCACATTCATTGAAGAGATTAAAAATAAGAGTTTCCAATGAAGTAGATTTTTGTAATCTTCAGAATGTTAGAAAATTATGCATTGAGGTAGATTATCCCTTAGATAATATAAAAAATATTCCAATATCAGTTGATACTATTGTTTTAGATAATTTAGTTATGGACATTGAAAAAGATAAGATTCGTCTTCCTAGTAATTTGAAGGCATTGTTTCTTGGTTTTCAAATGAACGAAGGGAAAATATGTATAGGAACACATTTTACAAAGAAGATAATTGATTTGCCAGAATCATTGGAATATTTATTTTTAAAAGATTCTTATGAATTCATGAATGAAGTTATAGAAAGGTTCCCAAAATTAAAAATTATTACTGATTGGGACATTATTGATGAATTAAATTTTTGGAATCTAAACGATTTTTTTTCTCAATAATTTATATGATAAAGGATTACAAAATTATAAAAGAATTAGGTCATGGTTTATTTGGTACAGTTTATTTGGTAGAAAAAAATGGAAAAAATTATGCACTTAAAGTAGAACATATACTTGAAAAAGATGTCGAAAAAAATTTAAGGTCACCTTTATGGAGAGAAATCGATTTTTTTTCCAATTTTGCCAGCAAACATAAAGATCAATTTATCCAATTAATTGAACACGACATAATAAAAAATTGTGAACATAAGCAAAAACAAAATAAAAATGTTCCCAATGCAACAAAAAATTTGGTGAAATCATTAAGCCAATCTAGATATTGTTCAAGAAAAATATATACATTAATTGATGATGTTATTGCTGCAATTAATCCTAATTTGAATGAAATATATTCTATAATTGCACAAGCAGTATATGCTGCATATCAAATGAATAAAGCGGGATATGTTCATATGGATTTACACTTAGGGAATATCGGATTCGTTAATACAAAAGACAAGTTTATTAAAATATTTGGTAAGGATGTTCCAACATTTGGTAGAAAAGTTCAACTAATCGATTTTGGATTTGTTTTGAATAGAAAATACGAAATGACAGCGAATGAAAATAATTTATATAAGATTGGATTGGATAAAGAGATCTTTTCACTATTAAGTATTATGACCGTCGACATGCGTGATCTATGGAACCAAATACCAAAAGAAATGGATTATTATTACTTATTGGATCAATTTGAAAAAACGGAAGAATATGAACTATTAAGGAATATTATTGATGATAAACATTATAGATTTTATTTATATCAAATTGTTTACAATAAGAAATTTCAACAAAGTATATTCGGTAAAAATCATAAAATAATTCCAATTTTTATTTTTGTTCCTATCGATGATATTATATATATTCTAAGAAGTAGTGATAAGCCAAAAGATATTATTAATTATTTTATATCTAAAATAATGTAATTTTTGTAAAATAAATAGGTTTATTTTATAAAATATAGATATGAATCCATCAGTTGGAATTGTTTGTAGAATATATTTAGGAGAAATACCATACATTTTTGGATTTATTGATTACTACCTAAGAATAGGTGTCAAAAAATTCTACTTTATTATTTGTGATAAAACCGAGGAAAAAGTAATTAAGGATTTTTTAAAGCCATATTCGAAACATATATTCTATTATGTACATAGAAAACCAGTTAAAAGCATTGACAGAGATGGATTTGAAGGTTTTGAAAATTTAATCAGGGAAGATTATATTTTGAATGTTGATGTGGATGAATTCTTATATCTTAAATTCAAGGGAAAACAATATAAAACGATCCAAGAATTTATTATTGAAAATCCATTTGATAAATATTTTTTTGATTGGATAATGGTTGTTAATGATGGGTGTTCAAGTAAAAATATGGGATTCGTTAAGAAAAAAATGGGGAAGGTAATGGTAAAATCATCAAATGGAATTAAAAAAATAATTTGTCACGATGTTGAATTGGAAAAAACTGATATAAGAGAATTTTATGATGATGTTTTTGTGATCCATTATTGGGGGAGAACAATGGAAGATATAATAATTAAATGTATTTTTGGAAAAATGCCAGATAAGAAGAGGACTTCTTTGGAGGTAATGATAGAAGATATAAATAAAGGAATTTTACCAGTGAGATTTAGATTAATGGCTCTATTATCTAAGGCTAAAAAAGATATTGAAATACCCAATCTTGTTTATGATAAGATTCGTTTTGATATTGAAAGTACTTTAATTGAAAAATTTAAACATAAAAATAAACTCATTGATTTGTATAAAAAATATTTAGATAAATTAAATTATGAATTTGTAGATAAATTCAATAAAGAAGACATGACACTATTAAAAGTACTACCAATGATGCCTCAATCATTATAAATTTTCCAATGATTATATGCGATTAATTGAAAGAATCTCTGGATGATGATAATTGTTTCAATTGATGAATTTTTTATATTTTTCAAATTCTCTCTTATTTCATCAACTTTCTCACTATTTTGTAAAAATGTATTTGGCGATGAACATAATGTGCTTTTCATCGTATTGAAAAAACGTTCTATGATAAATTGATTCTTATTAATATCGATCCTTTCAAAAAAGCCTTCTATTAAGAAGATTGACTCTCTACAGAAAATCGATATATTTAACAAATCAATCTTGTTGTCATTATGTTCTTCTATTATTAGAAGACCATCATATAATATATCCCATAAATTATTTCTTTTTTCTAAAATAAATTGCCTATGAGTATTTTTCAAATCATTAGATATTTGTAAAATATCTTCAACAATAATTCTAATTAGCATTACCTTGCTGGTTATATCAAAAGTAATTTTTTCGTTTTCGACTACTATTGGAATGTTTTTCAATTGAAATGCTTTATTTTTTGTAAATTTTATATATTGATTTTCAAGATCATACTTGTTCAAATATTTGTTCTTATTAAATTTTTTTTCGTCAATTATTTTCTTGATTTCGTATTGTCCAATCCATTTGAATATTCGTTTACTTATATAAAAAAATGCTGGGACAAAACAAGCAATCATTGTTAAGCTTGTATAGATACCCATTTTTATTATTAGTTAATATATCTTTATTTTTAATCATTTTTTTTTCTACGCAAAAAAAATTGATAGCGTTTTGGAAGATACCTTCCCAAACAAGCCAGTCGGTTTTTTCTTATTCGCAGAATAAGAAAAAAATTGATAATAAATTTTTATGATAATTTAACAATAAAAATGGAGAAAAAAAGTTCAATTTATGCGTTGCTACAAAGGATGCGTAAATCAAAATGTCCAGATTTAGTTCTTGAAGAGATAGAAGACAATCACGGCAAGGATACTAAATTGGATGTGATGATTGCGGATTATACTGATAGACTACAACGCAAAGGATTCAATGTAGTTGATTATTTATCAAAATATAACCATTGGAATTCTTATGAAAGAATGAAACTTTTGCATTTTCGCCTCCAAGAACTCGAAGATCCAGTTATTATGAATATTATTAATATAATTAAAACTGTCAACGAGTCATTCACCAAAGATCAAATGATGCAAATTCAATCTAAAATGAGAGACCAGTATTTCGCTGTATTGTGCGTTACTTCCCAAAAAGTATACTTCAAAGTTATTGAAGATTACTATGACACATTGAAGAGTCTTTACTATGAGAAGATTCCTAATATTTTACTATAAATTATAAATTTCACCCCAGAAAAAAATTGATTAAAAATAAGTTAGATTCTTTTTTCTCAAAAAATGGACTTCAACTATCGTATTGGAATCTACGGGTCGATCTCGACCGGTAAATCAACACTTATCAACAGCATCTTTGGTAAGCATTTTACCCGCATGGGAATTTTGCCAACTACCAATGCTGTGCAGTGTTACTGCTTTGATGATGAAAACAAACCTCGTCTTTTTGATGAGGATCGTGTCAATGGAATTAAGGAAAAAAATGATGATGCTAACAGCCGTTTTGGTTTGAACAAGGAACCTTGGAATGGAGAGCCAATTACACACAGTTGCAGGAGCCCACCTGATTTCTTACCAAGAAATGAGAATCTTACTTACCGTATTGATGACGTTCCAGGTTTAAATGACCGTACAAATGAACGTTTTTTGAAATGGGCGAGTGAGAATTTTGAGCTCTATGATTGTGTTATTTTGGTCATTACCATTCAAAGTGGAATTGTTTCCAATGAGGAAGCAAGCATTGTTGATTTTATTTTCAACAAAATGAAAAGCGTTACTTACACAAATTTGATCATTTTGGTCAATAAGTGTGATGAAATGGATGATGATGGTATTACTATTTTGGATGAAGAATTGAACAACATGTACAAATTAATTGATGATTTTTTGACTGAGAAGAGATTGGAATACAATATCGACTCTGATAGAATCAAAATTGTGAAGTACTGTGGCAAGAATGCCTATATGTATCGTTTAATTCAATACAACACAGTTGATTACATCAAACTTAACATTCAAGAATCAGATTTGAAAGTTATCATGAGGGACCAAGTTGGTGCCAGATGGAACAAGTTGGATGCTGATGAAAAAGATGCCGAGATTGATAAGCTCAAAAACAACAAAGTTTATGAGGATCGAAGCTATGAGGATAACTATATTCGTCGTACTGGTTTTTTCAACTTGAGAGACAAACTTCAAGAATTTACTACCAATCCAAGGTATATTTCGAAGTTTTATGAAAGAGTTGTTGATGAAACATTGAACCAAATCAATGCTGAGAAGAAGGATGAATGTATCACTTTTGTGACAACTATTTATCGTTTGAATCTTAGAGATACTGAGTTCAAGAAGAAGCTCATTCAAAAAGTTATTGACTGTTACACTTCTTTCTACAAAAACTACGTTTTTAGAAGAGATACACAGGTTTGGTTTAGCGAATTACGCAAAATCCAATCATTTGAAGATGCTGTTTTGAAAACTGGCTACTTCGATCGTGAGAGTGTCAATTACTCTATCCCATTCTACACTACAATTCGTAGCTCATATCTTGATGTTATCAGAAAACAGTCCCAAGAGGAGACTGATGCTGCTGCAAACAATGAGATAGACTGGAAAGAGCGTGCTGAAGAAAACAAAGAACAATACATCAAGACTGTGACGAAGAATTTTATCCTCACAAGGGATAAATATAGAAACGTCAATATTGATGCTTATCTTGAAGATTTACACGATGCTTTTATTAGACCATCGCTATGGGATGATGAAGTAACTATACAATGGATGACTGAGAATGGATTCAAGAAGATTGATAAATTTATTCTTGAATACATTACGAGTTCATTGTCAAGCCCAACACCTTCCAATCTTGCGATTCTCTACAATTTTATTGAGAGATTGCGAAATGAACCCCAGACTGAGACCGTTCGCAACATGATTGTTTATTGTGATTGCTTGAAAGTTCATATTCATTCCAGATTACAATTTCGTAAGCTTGAATTGAAAGAAATCAAGAATTCATTGAGCAATTTCAATGAGAAGTGTGGAAGATTTTTCAATTTTCTTTTGACTCGCATCAATTAGAAATTTAAATTTTAATTATAAAAAAATTGATTAAAAATAAGATAAAAACATCTATAATAAAAATGACATTATCAATTGTTATCAATAATGGAAAGTATTATATTACTTTCAATGATGGAGAAAGTACTTCTCCATACACTTCAATAGTTGAAGAAAATGATGATTTTTTGTTGAATGATTGTAAAGGTGATTTCAATCTTTTTCGAGAACAAATTGAAAATTATTTCATCATTTGTCCAATCAATGATTATTATATCTTACGTATCAACAAAAATGGAGAATTATCTTCTACTTTTTATGAATTACGACAGGATAAAACACAAACTATACTTCAAGAAGTTAGCGTGCCCAACGATAATAACCGCAAGATAGAAGAATCAAGAAAACTTGTTGAACAAGTAAAGAAAAAGAGTAAAGTTAATTGGAAAAATTTCAAAGAAAATGCTCTTGACATTACTCCTCCTCTTCAAGACAAAATAGGATGCACTTTGAACGATATCATCAATAAAGTTGATGAATTGGAAAAAATCCAAAGCTATTTTAGAACAGTTCTTGAGCAATTTTTCCCAAGACATGTCGAGAAATCTTTGAAGCTTTACTCAAGTCCCGTTGATTATGATACTATTATTGAAATTTTGGGAGATAGAGTAAAAAATCTTGAGAAAACCATAAAATCTCCTCCAATTGATCTTTTAGAAAGAAAGATTACTCGCTTAGATGAGAAACATTCCTCAAAGATTGATGAATTATCTTCTCGAGTTGAAGAATTAGAGAGAAGAGCGATTGAGGTTGATAAAATGAGGGATGAGTTTCATTTGATGCAACAAAAAATTAAAATTTTAGAAAATAAATTGAAAGATTGATTACTAAAAAATTGATTAAAAATTTTATAAAAACAAAGTTAAAAAAAATGGCTTTAATAGAACCACAACAAGATCGTGCTATTTTAAAATACACGGATCCAGAAGGACAAACTTTCAAATGTATTGTCTTAAACACTCATCCTTTTGTAAAGGATTATTGTGATAAGGATATTGAAAAGTTTGTTTCTATTTTAGGAAAACACACTATCCATGAGATGGGTGATTTTTGCTATGTTAATGTGAATGAGCCAGTAACCATAAAATTCAAGTTGGTTAGGGATGAAAGAACATTCATTGAGAATGTATCATCTGTGATGACAAGACTGGACCAAATTCTAGAAGAGAACACAATCCTTCGAGCGAGAGTGGATATTCTAGAGAAAACAGTTCAGAGACTGGAAACTGATAGGCTAAAATTGGAGAATAAATTGGATATTGTAGATAAACACACTGCCAATCTCCATTCTAGATCGCTTAATATGGACAAATCAATCCAAATCCTGTTTAAAAGCAGGAATGGAGGAAATCCACAACTTCCAGAACCCAGCCAAATGATGAATATGATGCAGGATGCATTAAAAATGATATCAACGGGAGCTGCAGGAGCAGCTACCGCGCCACATCCATCAACCACTGAGGAAAGTGATTCACACAAGAACCGCTTCAAATCATTTAGCAAATACAAACCAAAAAATGGTACGAGTGAGTAAAAAATAATTTCTTTGAGATTTTAATTATAAAAAAATTGATTAATTGGTTACTTCAACTTATTGAATAAAAATGGCTATATCATTCGAAAAAACACAAACAAGTGTTATTATCAAATACATTGAACAAACGAAAGTTTATCAATGTGAGATTTTGAACACAAACAAAATTATCACAAAGTATTGTGATAATAATTTTGATAAATTTCTTCATTTAATCAAAGAATACTATATAACTTTGATGGATGATTATGTTCTTTTCACTGTGAGCAATCCAATTGTTTTGAAATACAAACTTACAACCCATAAAGAAATAATTCCAATCAAAGAGTATCCAATCCAGGAAAATGTAGAAAACAAAGCTATTGTTGAAACTATTTTAGAATTGAAGAATATTATTGTTGAGAATCAAAAAAAAAACCAAGAATCATTGGAAAAAATGCAGGATGAATTTCAAAAATTTAAGGTGAATGCAGAAGAGGAAAATAAGCGACTTGGTGAGATAATAAATCGTCAAAGCTGCTTAATTGGAAATTTGAGAAAAGAAGTAGGTGATTTACGCAAAAATATGAATGATGTTGTTTTGTGTAATATTGAAAAAATGGGAAAAGCTCAAGAAAATATTATAGAATACTTAGAAGTCCAATCGAATACAAGAGAAATTGTTGAATCGAAGCTGGATACCCTTGCAACAAAAGAATTCATTCTCAAAACAGAGAAAAGAATTATGGATCAAAGAGGAGAACCACAAATTTCCTCTAATGTTTATGAAAAGATGTTGGAATTGGAATCAAAATTCAATGATTTTACTCATTATGAAAATTTTTCGAAATTGGATGTTATATTACCTAAAATTAAAAGATTGGAAGAAGAATTTGCAATTGTTGATATGTTTGAATTGAACAAATCTTATAGAAATGTATCCTATGTTCTATCACAAATATTTTCAAAACAAAATTTATTGGAACATGAATTGGAAAGTTTATCTGTTAGATTTGAATCATTACCCAATTTCGAGAATTATTCAAAGATTTTCCCAATCTTAGTAAGAATGGAAGCGAAATATGATCCTCTTATAGAGGGAATAAACAATTTTATTTATCGATATTCTTCAAAAAATTGAAATAAATAAGATCAAAAATTATAACAGGAAAAATGTCAATAACATTTACAAATACGGGTGACGACCTAATAATACGTTTTGCTAAGGCAAACGAAATATTTCAAGCACAAATCAATCGATTTGATGAAGAAATAATGAAAAATACTAATGGGAATATTGATGAATTTATCAACCTCATTAGTAATTACATTATCACTGATATGGAAGAATACTGCGATTTTTGGGTACATCATCCAATCAATTTCAAAATATCTTTGGAAAGCAATGCTAAAATTAGAAAACCGATAGTTGTTGAAAATGTTGAAACTTTTGTCGATAATAAAGTTATCAATGACAAAATTGATAAGATGTTTGAAATAATGATCGCATTACAAAAAGAGAATAGAGAAATGAAATGTCAAATGATGAAAACATTGGATGAGAATAATTTTCTAAAATGTTCTATTATTGATGAGCTTGTTTCTCAAAAGAAATCTATTGAAACTTTAAATGAAAGATTGGATATTATTACTAAGAATAGCAATGAGAATAAATTGAAGAAATTTATTGTGGATAAGATGCGAGAAGGATTTAACCATATTAAGAGTGATTTCTCAGATAAATTAGAAAAAGCGAATGTTGATCTAGGTGATAGAGTATTAAGTGATTTTGAATTATTGTCATCAAAAATTGACAAAATACAAAGAAATATTGAAGGAATATCTGATTTTAATCAAAAACAATATGAATATCAAAAAAATATTTTAGAAATCAAAGAAAAAACATATGAAAATAGTAAATCTAGAAGAAAAGGAATCCAGGAAGAAGAAGAGCCACAAGTTTGGGGACTTTTAGGTAAGACAGATAAATCCAAAATACCGAAAACTCCTAGCAAAAATGACGTCGATTTACATCATCGATTAATTGCGTTAGAAAATTCTTTACAAAGAATCTCTCTTAAGCTGGGTGCGATTGAAAATAAATTCACAAGTAATCTAGAATATGAAAATTCTTTCTGTCAAAATGTTTTATCTCATTTTAGAAATCTTATTACTAAAAATGAACAATTTTCTCTAAGAGTTGAAAACAAATTTAGAAAATTGGAAAATCTTATGGATGAGAACTTCATTACAAAAAAAATGGAACCAGTATTTGATGAAATTAAGAAATTGAAATATGTTATGCAACATGTCGAGATCAAAGTCCAAAAAATTAAGGAGTACAATGATGATTCGATTGTGATCAAGAATATTCAACCCAATCTAATGGATCAATTGTTTTTGCTTGAAAGGATAAAAACAAAAATGGAAAAACAAGAATTTTTTAACACTTCTAATTCGAATTACGTAGATTTATTATTTTTACTAAAAAGAATTCTAGCAAAAATTGATAAGCACGAGTTTTACAATCCATACATTCCCGAGTGAAAAAATGAATTTATAAATTACTAAGTTATACAACAAAAATGAGTACAAATTTGTTAGTCCAAAAATTGAATAAAATAATAGAAAAATATGAGAATGAATACATCTACATGAATAATTATATAGAAACTCAAAATCAAACAATAGATTTTATACTAGAAATGAAAGAATATATAAGAGAACTACAAGAAAAAAATCGTGCTCTAATTATTGAAAATAACCAATTAAAGCAAATTATACAGGAAATTGAAGAAAGCAATGAAGTAGTTATTGTGAATGTACTATAATTTTTGAGCCCATGTATCAAGCTCGGTTCTAGCATACTGTGAGCCATAATTTATAAGATCGTCTCCAACGGTTTGGATTAATCCACCAAGAAAACTTTGACCAAGGGGCTGAGTCTGGGTTTGCGGTTGAGTTTGGGGTTGAGTTTGATTATCAAAATCCATTTTATAATATAATCAGATATTATTTTTTCTTGAAAATAATTTTTGGATAATTTTTTTCCATTCTTCTCAAAATATCGGGAATAGTTGGTTCCTCATCTTCCTCTCTATCGAAACATAATATATCTGTCAAAAATTCAAAAAAGAAAGAAAACAAATGCAAATCTTTACAAGCAAAAGATAATATTTCTTTAATTTTGTCTCTAATTGATATTTCATTCATTTCTTTGAATAATTCTTTTATTGATTGCAATGGTATAAAATGATCATCCACCCTTGTATTGTATATTTTACCGCAGTTAAAAAATGCGAGAATAGTGTATCCTGCACATACTAAGTCGTCATATGGACTAGCTTCTGGGAATTTTTCAATCCTAAATCGGTTGCTTTCTTTTGCTCTTTTAATTGCTTTGTCATAAACTTCAATTGTGTCTCTTAATCTTTTCTTAGATTTTAAAATATGTGGACAAATATCTCGCTCATGTGATCCAATTTTAACAGATATACCAAAATCAATGATTTTAATATTGTCATTTTCGTCAAGCATAATATTCCCTACTTTAATGTCACCGTGAATTATTCCTTTTTTGTGAATTTCATTCATCCCATATAAAAGCTGATAAAACCATATTGCAATTTGATCTGGAGATGCGTTTTTTGGGATTCTTTTGTATTTTGGACTAATAATAAAAAATTTGTTATCCACTGCAAATGTTTCTATGTAATCCATAACAAATGGAAGATCACGACATTTCTTTAAATTTCTACTCTCATTCTTACATAAATTTAATCCTATTTCTCCTTGCTCCGGTAATACTGCTTTCATTGCAAATTTTTCTCCCTTGTCGGTTAAAACAGAGTACACTGTTCCAAATCCTCCTTCACCAATGGTTTCTTGAATAGTTATTTTGGTACCATATGGCGTTTTTATTTTAAGGGACATTTTTATTGTAAAATATATAAGCTAATGCGTTTTCAATTTTTTTATTATAGTAGAAAAAATTTTAAGTCGTGAATTTTCAACTTAGAAATTACTCAATAGTATAAGAAAAATGAATTGTTTTAATGATGTAATAGAACTTATAAGAATAAAATTGGCTAAGAGATGGGTAGCAAAACAAAGAAAACAAAAACAAGAAAGGCATGAATTATTCAAAGAATATTTTGAAAAATCAAGCAATTTTTAGTTTTTCCTTATCAACCAAATTTTTCCAAGCAGGTTGAAAATTATTAACGTTTCTTACAATAAATCCTGTTTGTTGATTCCAGTAAAAAGGCTGGTCTAGAATCGAACATAAACCCTCACAAAACAAAGGTCTTGAATGCTTAATATTGGTTTTTACTTTAGATCTATTTTTCAACAAGTAAATCATAATATTTATTATAATTTATTTTACAAGTTATAACGTAAATTAAGTAGTAAAAAATTGATTCATAAATAAACTCATTTAAGTTAAACCAAAATGACTGAATCTTTAAACTTTAACTTTACTCATTTCAACAAAGATGAGAAACTTGTTTTCCAATATTTTTTGGACAATCTCAATATTGAGCTTTTTGATATCAAAAATTGTTCCCAATTGGAAAAGTATGCATATTACCTATTTAATGCAGCATTAAACAAAAAGAAATATTATGTTAATCTTGGAAAAATTTATTTTGAGTTACGAAATTACGAAAGATCTTTTCACTGGTTTAACATTGCTGCAGAAAATAATGATTCTTACGCTTTCTATAGAATGGGATCAATTTATCAAAAAGGATTATCCAACGATAATTTTACACTCATCCCTGATGAAAATAAAGCTTATGAATACATTCTTAAAGCTGCCCAAAATGGGTTGGTTTCTGCTCAGTGTCGTCTTGGCTGCTATTTTGAACAAGGAATTGGAGTCCCTCAAAATAATGAAACTGCCCTCAAGTGGTATAAGAAAGCCGCTATGAAAAATAATTCCTATGCAATTTGTGCTATTGCCAATTTTTATGAATTGGGATTTGCTGGATTGAAGAAGAATTATGAAGAAGCTAAGAGAATGTATTCTATTGCTGAGGCAAATAATTATGGATGGGCTAAATACAAATTGGGAAATTTCTACGAATATGGATTAGGAGTCCCAATCAATCTTGAAGTTGCTCTTCAAAAATACCAAGAAGCTAAGGAATTGGAATGCCGTATGGCAACATATCATATTGGAACTTGGTATGAAAATGGAATATATTTTGAAAAAGATTTTAATGCCGCAATGAAGTTATATATTGAATCCGTAAAAGATTTAAGCACACACTCAATTTTTAGAATGAATGATAATAGTCATCATGCCTGTTATCACATAGGAGAAATTTACGAAAAAGGTGAAAATGTTGAAAGAAATATCGAAGTTGCAAAAGAATGGTACACTTATGCGGCTTATCATGGTAGCACTGCTGCCAAGAATAAATTAGCAAATATCATTTAATTATAATTTAATCAGCCATATTTTCTATTTTTTGTGCTAACACATCTTCTTCATTTAATTCTAAAATCTTGAATCTTTGGGCATATTGAGTTTTATCTCTAAAACTCCAACACTCGCCATTTTTACACCAATTGTTGGTGATCGCATATGCGTCTTCATCTTCTAGATACTCTGCTTTCCAATAAAGATCACCATTGTTCAAAATTAAAAGTACTTTGTGCATACACATCACGTAAAATGTTGTAGTTATTCTTTCTCTCATATAAGTATAATAGAGTTCACCCTTTACCCTACCATTAAATTTATGCTCTAATTTCATTTATTTATTATAACACTTTATTTACTTTTAATTCATTTTTTATCTTAATTAAATATATGTACGAATTATTTGCAAATAAAAAAAAAACCAAGAAACGTCTTTCAACAAAAGACATTATACTAATAGTTATATTTGTTCCAATTGGTGTAGTAATTCTACCGTTTATTGCTTTGGGGCTTATGAAATTGATCGCTGTTATTATGAAAGTATGAAAATGATAAAATCGCTGTTTAATCTATTCATAAATTCATAGATTAAATATTTTTTTCATTATTACATAATGAAAAAAATTGAATAATTATTATCTTCATCTTATCGTAAAAAAATGGAAGTAATTGGAAATATTATTTCACAAGGTGGAAACTTGATTTATCAAGGAACATCCTTACTTTACCGTCAATCTAGACGTAGAGAGAGTACTCTCTCATTTATGGAGAAATTGAATCGCATTGATGACATTCGCAATAAATTATTGCCAATGAAAAAAGAAAAGTCATTCGAAGATATTTTCTCAAATATCCCTCAATTTATTGTTGTAGGACCCCAATCATCTGGTAAAAGCTCAGTTCTTCGTAGAATAACTGGTATTCACCTCCCAACTTCATCCGGTGTTTGCACTCGCGTTCCTGTTGTAATCAAATTACGTATGGGGGCTAAGTTGGCTTGTGTTGATTTAATTCACCCAGATGGTTCAAAGCAAACTTTCGAAAATTCTTCCAACCCTGAGAACATTTCGCGCGCCATTCAACAGGCTCAACAAAGATTCAAGGATAAAGGAGAATTTGGAAAAGACTTCATTATTGATGTTCTCTACCAAGATATGGACAAACCAAATATCACATTGGTAGATCTTCCTGGATTTACTAACTCCAGTGATGAAAATACTAAAATTGTCAATGAAATGGTCAAGAAGTATCTTGATATGGATGGAACATTGGTTCTTCACATTGTGAGAGCAGACCAGGACTTTGATAGTCTTCTTGGTAACGATTTTATTCGTAAGCACAAGAATGATAAAGTACTTGTTTTGACCCACTGCGATTCATTAGAAGAGCAAGGAATTGCAAATTACACTCAAAGAATGAATGAGACATTATCAAAGGATATTGAGCACGTCTTTGCAGTTATTGCTTCGAAGTCTCTAGAAGAATTGAACAATGAAAATGAAATCATTGAATTATCCAAATTTAATTCGATCACTTCACGTGACAAGATTAAGCTTGGAACTAAGAATTTGAATGAGTTCATTGAGAAAAAAATGGAGCAACACTTGGAAAATCAAATCCCACTTTTGAGAGATTTCATCGAAGAAATGAAAATGGAATTGATCGAAAAATTGGGAGCTTATGATGAACAAGCACCTCAAAAAGCTCTTGTGGAAACACTCAATACGTTGAGAAATCGTTTTCAAGGAAAAGTCGAGAGTTATGAAAATAAATTTCGACTTAACGCGGAAGACTTGAAAGACGAATTACTTGATTTGGAAGTATTCAATCAGGAAGCGATTGGAATGACTTGTATTCAAGATGTTTATGGAAAATCACCCAAGTATCAATACGTTGACCTTGGAAAAGTGAAGGAATATATCCAAAAAATCAAGGATATGTCTGATAATCGAGGAATGATTAATGTTGGGCATATGAACAAGCAAATGTTTATTGAAAGATTTGCAGGTGAGTTTGCGGATATGTACAAGCCAGTCCTCATCAATACCAAAGACAAGATCTTCAATGATGTCAAGAAAGATTTGGAAGAATGCTTCAATTTTGAACCTTCACCTCTTGCGGTTGAATTTGTTAGAAAATTGAAACAGGAATTCTTCAAGGAATACACTGATGATGACGCCATTAAGGCAATTGATCATTTGGTTCTTTACAACAAGCCTCCACTTGTGTTCACACTCAACGATCATTATTTGAATCAAGCTTATGCTGATATGACAGAGAATGTTCGATTTGATAATGATGATGGAGCCTATCTTGAAATCATTTATAGAGTGAATGCATACATAAAAGTTACAAGGAAAGTACTTATTGATACTTCTTTCAAGGAACTTTACATCACGATTCTCAAGAAATCTACAGATTCTTATGAATTGATGTTATCGAAATTGTTTGAAAAACATATTCCTCTTATCAAACTTCCAAGGGAAATGTTGGTGGAGAAAGTGAAATTGGAAAAACAATTTGAGATCGTCTCAAACGTTTTGAGTCAACTCAATGAAATGTGAGAATTGAATAATTATAAAAAATAAAAAATTGATGACAAGTTGTGACTACGTCACAACACAGTCAGTAGGTTTTTATTTTCAAAGAAAATAAAAAATTGATGACAAGTTGTGACTACGTCACAACGCAGTCAGTCGGTTTTTTCTTGATCAAAAATCAAGAAAAAAATTGATGACAAGTTGTGACTACGTCACAACGCAGTCAGTCGGTTTTTTCTTGATTAAAAATCAAGAAAAAATTGACATCACTTAATTGACCTCTGGGTCAATTAGTAAGATACTCAGTTTTTTCTTGATTAAAAATCAAGAAAAAATTGATATAATAAATTGTAAAATCATTAATGAATAACCAATAATGGATAACGATACATACGATATAACACAAATGAATCCAATTGAAAAGGATTGCTTTTGTAATTTTTTGCGAACAAAAGACATAAAAAACTTTTGCCCGATTGAGAATTGCCTAGACCAAGATAATCTTGGATGGCATCTTATTCAAGCGGGTAAACAGGAAACACAAGCGTTTATTGATCTCGCTAGATATTATGAAAGAAAAAAACAACACGTTGATGCCTTGAGATGGTTTAAAGAATCCGCAGCTAGAGGAAATAAATATTCTATATTTAAAGTTGCCTTATATTATGAAAATGGATTGGGAACAAGCGTTGATTACGATGAAGCATTTAAGTGGATGTTAATGGCTGCCCAAAGAAATTTTTACGATGCATATACCAAAATCGCATTTTTTTATCGCGATGGTAGAGGTACTCCAAAAGATTATGGAAAAGCTATGTTCTATTTACTCAAAGCAGCATTCGAAAAGGAAAATCCTCTTGCTGAGTGCATAATTGGACTCTTTTACAAGAGAGGACAAGGTGTTGAAAAAGATCTTAAATTGGCTTACGAATGGTTGAAAAAGTCTGCGGACAATGGATACAATTATTCGATTTGCAAGATTGGACGATTTTATGAAAAAGGAACATACGTTCCACAAAACTTTCAAGAAGCATTGAAACTGTACAAAGTAGCAGCCATAAATAATTATGGATATGCTTACATGAGGATTGGAGATATGTACTTCTCTGGTAAAATTGGGGAAGTCAATCAAGAGATTGCTTTAAAATATTACAATCTAGCTGTACAAAACAAAGGACATTATGCGAATGCCAGAATTGCTACATTCTATGAAGAAGGAATATGTGTCGAGAAGGATATGGAAAAAGCGATTCATCATTTGAAACTCGCCGTTGGTACTGGAAATAAAGATGTTTGTTTGAGATTGGGAATAATCTTCAAGGATGGAATTGGAGTCCCAGTTGACAAAGATGAGGCTTTAAAATGGTTGAGTATTCCTGCTGAGAAAGGAGATGAAACTGCAAAGGACCTTATCGAGCAACTTTGATTCTATACTAATATTTCAATTATAATTTAGCTATTTTCTAGCATTATTTTTAGATGTTCTATTGTAGCTAGTGCTCTTTGATAATCTTGCATAAGATTTTCAATTTCACTATTTTTTTGGCTGATTTTTTCTTTGAAAAAGTCTATAACATCTTGTTCATATTTTTTCTTGGCTTCTATGAACTCCTTGTTCTTCTCAACTATTTTATCGTGATGCTCTTTTAGAGATAAAAACATTGTTTCTCTCTTTTCCATTTTTTCCCTCAATCTTTCTAAGTCTCTTTGTAAATCTTGAGATGAATTATTGAATGAATCAGCCAATTGGAATACTTGATTTACAGTAATTCCAAGTATTTGACAATCATTTGGCATTACTCTCTTTGTATCTCCTTTTTGCTTAAAAAATCGAATACTCAACTGTTCACATTGGTAGTAAACAAATGGGAATAATAAAGATGCACAATAAAATATGTTGGACAATTTCTTCATTCCAATCGGTAATTCTTTTCCATTTTCCAAGGCTTCTAGAGATTTTATTAGAACATTATCTTTCCCACATAGGAAATTTTCAGTTTCATCAATCGACATTTCCAAATAATTACTAAGATTGGATATACACTCAACTAGGAAGTTAAAACCATACTGTTTTGTGGAAAATAGAAAATGACAAAAACGAGAAACATCCCAATCCTTACTTCTAAAAATAATTTTTCCAATCAACATCGATATCAATTTACTTCTATCCCTTTCTTGAAAACTTTCACTAAGAAATTCAATAACAAGATTATCTATTTTTTGATGTTTATCGAAAACATTATTTACAAAATATTCTAATTCAACATTGTTTTTTGCTTTGAATTTATCAAAAATATTTTGATAATGTTCCAATGATTTTTGCTCCAAGTAGGTAAAAAATTTATCGTTATTAAAAATATTGGGTTGACTATCCATTTTTTGCTTGAGTAATCAGTTATATATTTATTCAATTTTTTATAATTTTTCTCAATCTTCAACAATAATTTCACAATAACTTTCGAGAACTTCTTCTTCATCAGCACGGCTTATTCTAGATTTCAATTCGTTGATGATGCTATCTTTGGTTTTTAATTGTTTTTTGAGATCTTCTATCTCTTGTGATTCTTCCAAAGTAGATACAACGACATTCTCTTGATTTTTTTCGTTTTCTTCTTGGCAATAATTCAACTTACCAAGAACTTTTTTATATTCTCGATAGATATTCGTTGCAGCCATTTGAAGTCTGGATAAGCTAAGAGCATTAAATTCAGTAATGGAATCTCCATTATCTGTGAAATTAAACTTGTCATTGTTTAAATTGGACAATTGCTTGAGCTCATTTTCCAAATCAATGTTTTTTTTCTCCAATTCTTTGTTTTGATTTTGTAATAATTGAAGCATTGACTGTAACTCAATAATTTGTTGATTAAGTTGGTATGTTTGATCAATATTAATTGTACTCATTTTATTAGACCACATATTCTAATAAAATATATATCAATTTTTTTAGATTGAAAAAAATTGATTTTCAGTAGAAACCAGTTTTCGGTAGAAACTAATTTTTTAGATATACCACCAATACTTATAAATCTAAAAGTAATAATATTTTTATGTTAAAGCAGTATATCTCCAGCTACCTCCATAATAGACATAAAATCTGTTATTAGTAGTATCAACATACATTGGGATTAGACCTGCTGCTGCATTGGCTGGAGTTCCAGAAGGAGCACCTGCTGCACCGGGGATATAAACAAAATTTGAAGTCATCGAGGTTGTTCCAGCATTACCAATAACATCTCCACCAAAATATACATTTCCAGCAATACCAGAACCACCGGAGACAATTAATGAACCGGTGCTAGTTGATGATGAAGCGAGAGAGCTAGTTATTCTAACAGATCTAGTATTTGCAGGTGCAAGTGTAATACCACCTAAAGTTGATGCAATGTTGATTGATGCGTTATCAATGCTTGTAGTAGTTGATAAATTGATGCTATTAGCACCGGCAGCATTAGTAACAATTGAAGAAGCAGCATTACCACTAATTC
>JACCED011653942.1_pt1 | contig 22765 bp, 20 predicted proteins | sample 7455021 | NCBI WGS metagenome assembly JACCED01 (sample SAMN15323456, study PRJNA562643) | freshwater metagenome | isolation source: river surface water | place: USA:Blue River Watershed | collected 2017-08-19
AAGGGGAGCTGGTCAAGCTCCAAGACTGGGTGGTCGCGCGCGGTGAGCGCGTGGTCATTTTGTTTGAAGGGCGCGATGCGGCCGGCAAAGGCGGGGTCATCAAACGCATCACCCAGCGCTTGAACCCTCGAGTCTGCCGCGTGACTGCTTTACCGGCCCCCAATGACCGCGAAAAAACCCAGTGGTACTTTCAGCGCTATATCCCCCACTTGCCCGCCGCGGGTGAAATCGTGCTCTTCGATCGCAGCTGGTACAACCGCGCGGGCGTTGAACGTGTCATGGGATTTTGCTCGGACGCCGAGTACGAAGAATTTTTTCGATCCGTTCCCGAGTTGGAAAAAATGCTCATCCGCAGCGGTATCCGCCTCATCAAGTACTGGTTCTCGATTTCGGATGACGAGCAACACGCCCGCTTTTTGGCGCGCATTCATGACCCCCTCAAGCAGTGGAAACTCAGTCCCATGGACCTCGAGAGCCGGCGTCGATGGGAGGCCTACACCCGAGCCAAAGAAACCATGATTGAGCGCACTCACATTCCCGAAGCCCCTTGGTGGATTGTTCCGGCGGTGGACAAAAAACGCGCTCGCCTCAATTGCATTCACCATTTGCTGAGCCAATTCGACTACCACGAGATTGCCCACCCAGAAGTCGAGCTGCCGGCCCGCGTGCGCAACCCTGACTACATTCGCCACCCCGTGCCTGAGAGCATGATCGTGCCGGCGGTGTATTGAGCCATCGCGAAGTGCGTCTGCTCAATGATTCACCCCACCCCTTCAATCCAAATCCCAAATCCGATGCAGGTCGAGCTGCAGCAGGGCCCAGGTCTTGACTTGTTCGAGCTTGAGTTTGGCGAGCTCGAGTTGCTGGGTTTGGGCTAGGCGGCGGTTTTGCACGAGCTCGGTCATGCTGTGCTCGCCCAGTTGGTAAGCCCGAAACGATTTCTCCGCAGCCAGCGTTTGTGACGCCGTGGCCGCCTCCAGCGCAGCCACCGCCGTCTGTTGATGGCGCAGCAGTTGCCAGCGCGCCTCGAATTCCCCTTGCAGTTGCGCGGTGAGATGCTGCACTTGCTCTTGCAGCACGAGGGCATCGGCCGCGCTGGCTTGGGCGAGGGCGGCGCGGTAGTCGCCGCTGAGGGCAAAGGCGAGCGAGACGCCTTGCACCTGCTCCACACCCGCGCGCTCACGACTGCGAAACACACCCACCGTGGGGTCGGGCAAACGATCGCGCGCCACCCGCTCGGCCATGCGCTGCTGATACTGCGCCTGCGCACGCAACAGATTCAAGCCATGGTGATGCCCCAAAAACGCCTCGCGCAATGTCTCCACCTCGCGCGCATCGGGAATCCGCAAGGCCGGTTGCCCGGCCTCCAGCGGCCACTGCGGCTGCGGCAGTCCGGGGTAGCGGCGCAAGAGTTGGGTTTGACTCGCGCTCGCCTGCGCCTGGGCCAAGGCCAGTTCGGCGTCCGCGCGTTGCACCTCAGCGCGCGCCAAGCTCGCGTCCAAGCTCGAGACATCGCCATGGCGCAAACGCGCCTGCACATGCGCGTCAAGCGTTGCCGCCAAGGCCCGCACGGCCTGGGCGTGCTGCCATTCACGCGCGCTGCGCAAGGCCTCAAACCAATGCTGCATCAGATCGCGGCTGGTCTCGTGCCAGGCATCGGCGTAGCCAATGCGCGCCACCTCACGCCCTTGTTCGGCCAGCCCGGCATCCAATGTGGCCTTGCCCCAAGCCCTCAAGGGTCGCTCGACTTGCACGACCTGCTCGCGAAAGCGCTGCAAGGGGTCTTGCACCCGCCGCTGCTGTTCGCTCAGACGCAGGCCCCATTCGGCCGACCCTACCTCGGTTGCGCGCGCCCTTGCCCGCAAGGCCTCGCGGTGCGAGAGCGCCGCTTGCAAGGCGGGAGACTGCAAGAGCGTCGCACGCACCTGCGCCTCAGGGGGCAGCCAGGCCTCTAAGTCCGCTTGCCCCCATGCCGGGGGCACGCACAGGCACGCCAGTGCCATCCATTGCCAGAGGGATTTCATGGTTGGCTCCATTTCTCATACGCCAGGGGCAGCAAGAGGAGGGTGAGCAAAGTCGCGCTCACCAACCCGCCGGTGACCACAATGGCCAACGGGCGTTGAATCTCAGAGCCCGGCCCGCTCGCAAAGAGCAGCGGAATCATGCCCAGCGCCGTGATGAGCGCGGTCATGAGCACCGGGCGCAACCGCCGCTCGCTGCCCCGTCGCACCACAGTGGCCATGTCCTCGCCGAGGGCGACGCGCTCGTTAAAGTGCGTCACCATCACCACGCCGTTGAGCACCGCAATCCCCAAAAGGGCGATAAAGCCCACCGAGGCCGGTACCGAAAGGTATTGCCCCGAAATCGCCAGCGCCAACATGCCCCCCACCAAGGCAAAGGGAATGTTGAGGAAGATGATCGCCGCCTGCCGCACCGAGCCAAAGCTCAAGCTCAAGATCAAAAAGATCACCCCCATCGCGGCCGGGATCATGAGCCCCAGGCGTGCCGCCGCGCGTTGCTGGTTCTCAAACTGTCCGCCCCACACCACCCGAATATCCGCCGGGAGCTTGAGGTCCGCCACGGCGCGCTGCGCGTCAGCCACATAGCCCGTGAGGTCGCGCCCCTCCACCGAGACCCGCACCACCGCCAGCCGCTGGCCCCGCTCGTGGTCAATCCGAATGGGGCCTTGCACCGTCTCCATTCGGGCGAGGGCGCTCGCGGGCCAGGCCCGACCATCGGCGCCGGTGAGCGTGAGGTTGCGCAAGGCCTCGGGGCTGTGGCGCAGGCCTTCGCCCCCGCGCAATGTGAGCGGCGTGCGCACCGCGCCCTCCAGTACCACACCCACCGTCTCGCCCTCCAAGTGTTGGCGCAGCGCCTGCTGCACCTGCGCCACGCTCAAGCCCGCTTGCCCAAGCGCTTGACGGTCAAGCACCACTTGCAGGTAATCCATGCCTTCGGGCGGCGGGGGTACCACCTCGGCGGCACCGGCCACGGCCTGCACCGCGTGCGCCACCTGTGCGGCGGCCTCGGCCAAGGCCGCCAAATCATGGCCAAAGAGCTTGATCGCCACGTCACCCCGCGTGCCCGTGAGCATCTCGCTCACCCGCATCTCGATGGGTTGGGTGAAGTCAAACACCAAGCCCGGAAAGCCCTCCAACACCTCGCGCAGCGATTGCACGATGGTCTCTTTGTCCTCCCGCCACTGCGAGCGCGGTTTGAGCACCAAAAAGGTATCGGTCTCGTTCAAGCCCATGGGGTCTAAGCCCAGCTCGTCCGAGCCCGCCCGCGCCACCACGGCTTGCACCTCGGGCACGCGCGCCAAAATGGCTTGCTGCACCTGGGTGTCGATCGCGGTCGAGGCGTGCAGGGCAATGGAGGGGTCTTTTTGCAATTGCACCAGCACATCGCCTTCGTCCAAAGTGGGCATGAAGGTCTTGCCCACTTGGGTGTAGAGGCCCAGCGCCAAGACCAGGAGCGCCAACGCCGCCCCTACCAAGCGACGCGGGTGACGCCAGCACACCTCCCGCATCGCCAGGTAGCCCCGGTGCATGGCCCGCATGAGTGGGGGCTCTTGGTGCGCGCCTGGGCGCAACAAGCCCGTGGCCAAGGCGGGCACCACGGTAAAGGCAATCAGCAGGGACGCCCCCAAGGCCAGCACAATGGTCTTGGCGACCGGCGAGAACAACTTGCCCTCGAGGTCCTGCAAGGTCAGCAGAGGCAGGAACACCACGCCAATGATCAACACCCCTGCCACCACCGGCTGCACCACTTGTTGCGTGGCATGCAGCACCCGCTCACGCACAGTGATTTCGGCCGAGACCTGGCGCGCGAGCTCGCTCTCGATGTTCTCCACCACCACCACCGAGGCGTCCACCAACATGCCCAGCGCAATCGCCAAGCCGCCCAAGCTCATCAGGTTGGCCGTGAGCCCAGCGTAGGTCATCAACAAAAACGCGCTCAGGAGGGAGAGCGGGAGCGACAAGGCCACCACCAGCGCCGCACGCACCCCCCCCAGAAACAAGTAGAGCACGCCGCACACGAGCAAGCTCGCCTCCACCAAAGCCTTGACCACCGTGCCCGAAGCACGCTCGACCAAATCGCCTCGGTTGTAAAACACCTCGATGCGCAAGCCTTTCGGTAGGCGCGTTTGCAGCTCTTGCACCCGCAGGTCGAGGGCGCTCACCAATTGGCGCGCGTTTACCCCGCGCAGCCCGAGCACAATGCCTTGCACCGTCTCGCCCTGGCCATTGTGGGTGACGGCGCCATAGCGGGTGAGTGCACCCACCCGCACGGTGGCGAGGTCTTCGAGCAAGGCTTTGCCCCCGCGGGGCAGCGGCACCGCAATCGCGCGCACGTCATCGAGCGTTTGCAGGGCGCCGGCCACCCGCACCACCAAGGCCGTCTCGCCCGTGATCATGCGGCCCGCGCCATCGTTGCTGTTGTTCTCCGCCAAGGCCTCGCGCAGTTGCGCCAAGCTCACCCCGAGCGCCGCCATGCGCGCGGCTTGGGGCGTGATCTCAAAGGTCCGCACTTCGCCGCCCAGGGAATTCACTTCGGCCACGCCGGGTACTGTGCGCAGCTCCGGGCGAATCACCCAGTCCAAAATGCGCCGCTTCTCCGCCAGCGAAAACCCCTCACCTTCGAGCGTGAACATGAAGAGTTCGCTCAAGGGCGTGGCGATGGGCGCGAGCCCGCCACTCACCCCCGCCGGCAAATCATCCCAAATCCCCATCAGGCGTTCATTGACTTGCTGGCGCGCCCAATAGATGTCCGTGCCTTCCTCAAAGTCGAGCGTGATGTCGCAAACCCCGTATTTGGAGACCGAGCGCACCACGCGCTTGGCGGGAATGCTCAGCAACTCTTGTTCGATCGGGCGCACCACGCGCAGCTCCACCTCCTCGGGCGTCATGCCCGGCACTTTGAGCACGATCTTGGCTTGGGTGGGGGAGATGTCGGGGAACGCGTCAATGGGCAAATGCCGCCAAGCGTCCAATCCCGCGAGCGCCAACACGCCCGCGAGCAAGAGGGTCAGGCCGCGATAGCGCAGCGCCAAGTGCAAGAGGGCAGTCATGTCAATGCCCCATGAGCGGGCGCAGCGCCGCCAAACCGGTCACGGCCATGCGATCGCCTTCGCGTAACGCGCCCTGCACCACGGCATGCGCGTCATCGCTCGTGCGCACTTGCACCGGCACGGGCGTGAAGCCCTGCGCGCTTGCGCGCAACACCCAAGTGCGGCCCTGATGGCGCAGCAAAGCCTCTGCGGGCACTTGCCAGCCGCTGGCCTCGCGCGCGAGGTTGGGCTCCAAGCGCACCGCCACCGTGGCCCCCGCCACCAGTTGCCCCACTTGTGTCACGCGGGCACGCGCGCGCACTTGCTGGCTGGCGTCTACGGCCCGCCCCACGCCCAGCAGCACGCCCCGTGCCCCGTGCGAAGGTACGACCACGGCGTCACCGGCCTTGAGTTGCGTGGCTTTATCGGCCGAGAGCGCGATCTCCAATTGCAGCTGGCGCAGGTCGGCAATGCGAAACAGCGGCGCGCCCGCTTCCACGCGTTGCCCCACCCGCGGCCAAACCTCCACCACCTCGCCCGCGCGCGGCGCACGCACCTGCCCTTGCGCAAAATCGCCTTCTTCCGCCCCCAGGCCCGAGGCCCGCAAGCTCGCCAGCAAGGATTGCCAATGCGCTTGCGCGGCCTGCGCGTGGTTGCGCGTCACCCGCACCCGCGCTTCGGCAATCAAACCTTCGCTGAACATGGCCTCGTCGCGCTGAAGCGCGGCTTGCGCGTTGCGCGCCTGTGCCTCCGCGTCGCGTGTTTGGCGGCGCAGCTCAGCCAAGGCCATGCTGCTGAAGTCGGCCAAGGGCGCGCCCATGCGCACCGCGTCGCCCACGCCCACACGCAACTGGCTGATCACCCCGTCCACCGCCGCTGCCACCGTCACCTCCTGGCCCGGCGGCACGGTCACGGTGGCGTTGGCGAGCAAGCCCAAGGCCTGGGCTGGCTGCACCGTGCCCAATCGAATGCCCAGCGCCGCTTGTTGCGCCGCATCGAGGCGAATCTCCGCCAGCGCGGCGGGGGAAGGGGTTTGTGCCGTTTGCATGGCGTTTGCGCTAGGCGCGGTCTGCGCCCACGAAGGAAGCGTGGCCAGTAAGGCCAGGCTCCACCCGATAACAGTGTTTTGGGTCATGGTGTCCCCTGCAAGAAGCAACCCGAACGACGGGCCGATCCAGGCTCAGGCGTAGTGGCCGAGCCCCTGCGATGTCAGGCCGATACCGAGGGCGGCAGCGGTCTGTCCGTGCGGGATCAAAGCGGAGGAGCGAGCGCGGGCGGCGGGTAGCCTGGGGAGAAAGTCCGCCGAGGCAAACGTTGCGCGAGGGGGTGGGCCCAACTGCGGCGCGAGACGACCGTTCGAGCGGCCGCAAGCGCACTCAAGGCCAAGAGGAAGGTGTAGAAACCCAGTGGCATGGCCACACCAGTGGCTTCGGGCAACGATTCGGATTTGGGCAGCGAGGACGCCACGCCCAAGGCCATGGATTCCTCATGCTCGGCCTGCAGGGCCGGGGCCGAGGTGGGGGCGGGGTTTTTGGCGAGGGCTGTGAGGTGCTGAAAGACATCCAAGCCATCCATGTGAAACCCTTGCAGGTGCGAGGGGCCCACATGGCCATGCAGAAAAGGCGCCAGGCACAACAACACCATCAGGCCGAAAGCCAGACCGCGGTGGAGTTGTTGCCGGACGCCTTGAATCATGCCGCCATTGTAGGCCTTACATCTTGCAAAGGGGAGAGGGGGCAGGCGTGATGGAGGCGGGGAAGGTTTGCTCGATCACGGCCCGCAGCTGGCCGTCGGCCATTTTGACGCGGCCCACATAGTTGGGGATGACCAGCTGATTGTCCGCCGCGCGCATCGTCATTTGCCCATAAACGGTCTCGACCTGGGCGCCGCGCAAGGCCTTGCTGACGTCTTCGGGTTTGACGCTCTTGGCCATGCGTACGCCATCGAACATAACGAGCATGCCGTTGTAGGTTTGTCCCTCGTTGTCGGTGGGTAAACGACCAAATTTGGCCTTCCAAGCGGCCACAAAGGCCTTGTTGCGTGGGGTGTCAATATCGACGGTGTAGCCCGTATTGCCCGGTGTGCCCTCAAGTGCCTTGCCGGTGGCGTTGACCATGAAGTTGAGAATCAAGGCATGGCCAATGAGGGGCGTCTTCGGAATCAGTCCAAACTCCTCCGATTGCTTGATAAACGCAATCGCATCACGCCCCACCTCAGCCACCCAGATGGCGTCCACATTTGCGGCTTTGAGCTGGGCGATATAGGGTGAGAAGTCTTTTGTGCCCATGGGGACATACAGGCTCAGCGGCACGCTCTTGCCGTTGGCTTCAACGGCCTTTTTGAACGATTCACCCGAATCGCGTCCCCAGACGTAATCTGCGGCGAGTACCGCAAACTTATTGCCCTTGAGATTCTTCGCCCAGGCGTTGATCATGGCGATATCCATGGCGTCGGAGTGGTTCGTGCGGAAGCTGCGCGCCTTGCAGGTGTCGCCCGTGATCTTGTCAGACTTGCTGATCGTGTTGAAGTAGGCGGCGTCCCAACGGTCAAGGTTTTGCGCGATGGTCAGCGAAATCGAAGACGCGATGCCGCCAATGAGCAAGTTGTAGCCATCCCGCGCGAGCTTCTCGGCTTCTCGCCGGCCGGCGTCCGGCGTGCTCTCGTCGTCGGCTTCCTTGACTTCCACCTTGCGCCCGTCAATGCCGCCGCGGGCGTTGGCTTCCTCGGCCGCGAAATGCACGGCGCGCATGACTTCCTCGCCCTGTTGGGCAAAGACGCCTGATTTGGACGACACCAAGCCCACCCGGATCGGGTCCTTGGCCTGGGCCAGACCGCTCAGGGGCAGGGCGGTGAGCAGCGCGGCGGCAGCCATCGCCTGGGTCAGTTTGCGTTTGGTCAACATGTCAGTCTCCTGGTTCTGTGGCGCCGGAAACCGTCCGGCGGCGGTTGGTAAAAATGTGTCAAACCATCACGTGGCTTTCCAAGTCGTGCAAACTCTCGCGGGTGTTGTGCACCTCACCTTGCGCGACGATGGATCCCTTGGCCATGGCCAAATAGCGCTTGGCCACCCGTACCACCAAGCTCATGTTTTGTTCGATGAGCAACAAAGCCGTGCCCTGCTCTGCGACGGCGTTAAACACCTCGGCCAGTTGGTCCACGATCACGGGGGCAAGCCCCTCGGTGGGCTCATCGAGCAAGATCAAGGCGGGGTTGGCCATCAACGCACGGCCCACGGCAAGCATTTGTTGCTGTCCGCCTGAGAGCGCGGTGCCTGGGGTGTGAGCACGCTCTTGCAGAATGGGAAAGAGGCGGTAGATGTCTTTGACTTGCCAAGGGCCGGCCCGTCCCACGGCTGCGCCGAGCAACAAGTTTTCTTCCACCGTGAGGTTGGAGAGGATGCGCCGTCCTTGCGGCACCACCGCCAGACCGTGCTGAGCCGCCATGTAGGGACGCAAGCGCCGGTGCTCGTGGCCGTTGAGCCAGACGCGCCCCTGTTGCAGACGGGCCAAGCCCAGCAAGGTGTTGACCACCGTCGTCTTGCCCACGCCGTTGCGCCCCACCAGGCCCACGCGCTCCCCCGCCTGAATGTGCAGGCTCAGGCCATGCAGAATGTGCGCCGAGCCATAGAAGGCATCGACATTTTCCAGTCGTAGCAAATCGCTCATGCGGCACTCCCCAGGTAAGCTTCGCGCACACGGGGGTTGGCGCGCACCTCTGCGGGCGAACCATCGGCAATCACGCGACCGAGCTCAAACACCGTCACCACGTCAGAGATGCCAAACACCACATCCATGTCGTGTTCCACCAACAGCACCGAGACATCCCACGTATCGGTGAGTTTCTTCAAATGCCCCGCCAAGTCGAGTGATTCCTTCACCGACAAACCCGCCATAGGCTCATCGAGCAACAGCACGCTCGGGTGGCCGACCAAAGCCAGGGCCAAGTCCAAGCGGCGCTGTTCGCCATAGCCTAGGTCTTGTGCCACGGTCTCGCGCATGTCCCAGAGGTCGAGCTCCTGGAGCACCGCCTGGGCATCGGCATAGGAGTCGCTCGCGCCCATTTGGTGAGAGGCAAGCTCAACCTGTTTGAAAACCGGCATTTGGGCAAAGATGCTCGTACGCTGAAAACTGCGCGAGAGCCCCCGACCCCGACGCGCCACCACGCCCAACGCCGAGACATCCTCGCCCAGAAGCGTCACGCGCCCGCGGGTGAGGCGTCGCCGCCCCGTGATGGCATCGATCACCGTGGATTTACCGGCCCCGTTGGGGCCAATCAATCCCCGAATCTGGCCTTTGGCTAGGGTGAGGTCCACCCCATCCACCGCTTTAACCCCGCCGTAGTGAATGGCGACGTCCTCGGTTTGCAACACGTACTGGATCATCTGCTCCCCCTCCTCAATGACCTGCCGCGCGCGCGCGCGGCACAGAGCCCCGGCCCAAACGCTGCAAAGCCCCAGCCAGGCCACTGGGTGAGAACACGATCACCGTGATCAAGGCCACGCCAAAAATCGTCATCCAGTGCGTGGCGTGCTCGCCCAGCAAATCCTTGAACAGGAAATACACCACTGCTCCCAGCGCCGGCCCCCACAAGGTCTGAAAACCGCCCACCACCACCATCATCAAGGTCACCCCCGAGACGCTCCAGTGCAGGCTCTCGGGCGAGACAAAGCCAGTGTTCAAGGCCGAGAGCACACCCGCCACCCCCGTTACCAACGCCGAGAGCGCGTACACCGTGGCGCGGGGCCAAAGCGTCGTCAATCCAATAAAGCGCGCGCGCTCCTCGTTATCACGCACCGCCTCCGTGATCGCCCCAAAGCGGGTGCGCAGCAACAGTGCCAGCAGCAAGAGCACCAACACCAGGGTCGACCAAGTCACGCCAAAGAGCATGGCGGGTTTGAGCAAGGCCGATATCGGCACACCCCACAGCGCGTTGCCCCAGTCAATGTTCATGCCATCGGCTCCCCCCGTGAGCCCGCGGGCTCGCGAGGCGGTCAGGTAAAACATCTGGCCAATCGCCAGGGTCAACATGCCAAAAGCAATCCCCGGCACGCGCACGATCACCAGCCCAATCAAAAAGGCGCAGACCGTGATGGCCAGTAGCGCCACCCCAATCGCCCATTCGGGCGAGGTCCATTGCAGCTGCAACAAAATCCCCACCAAGTAGCTCGCCCCGCCAAAGTACAGCGCATGGCCAAAACTCACCATCCCGTTTTGGCGCAACAGCAAGCCAATGCCCGAGGCGAACAAGGCGTAAATCAAGGCCTGGGTGAACAGCGAGAGCAAGGTGTTGGACTTGACCAGCAGCATGACGGCCATGCCCGCAGCCAAGGCCAACAAGGCGGTGGAAAACAAACGCAGGAGACTCATCGCATGCTCCTCATGTGCGGCTGCCGGCAAAACCAGCAGGCTTCCAAATCAGAATCGCGATCATGATCAGGAACGGCAGCAGCACCGCCGCATCGGGCAGGTACACCGCCCCTATCGCCTGCACCATGCCCAGTACCAGTGCCGCCACAAACGCGCCAGCCAGTGAACCCAGCCCCCCGATCACCACCACCACGAAGGAGTCAATGATCACGTCCGCGCTCCTGGAGGGCGAGAGCGAGAGAAATGGCGCAGCCACCACGCCGGCGAGCCCAGCCAGCGCGGTGCCCAGTCCCACCACTCCGGCGCTGAGCACATCGGTGTTGACCCCTTGCATGGAGGTGGTCTCCGGATCGGTGCTCGCCGCGCGCACGAACAAACCCACGCGAGAGAAGCGCAACCACAGGCTCAGTCCCAGAGCCACAGCCGCACCGATCACAATCACCCCTAGACGGTAGGCCGGAACTGGCGTGCCCCAGAGGTCTACGCTAAACGCGAGTGCAGTCGGCACCGAGACGGATAAGTTGCTTTTGCCCCAAACCGTCTGCACCACATCCTCAATCACCAGCAGCAGACCAAAAGTCACCAACACCACGGTGAGCGGGTCGCGGTCTTGCAGCAGGCGAAAGCCGTAGCGGTCGAGCAAAACACCCAGTACCGCCATGATCAGCGGCACGGCAAGCAAAGCCACCCAGAAGTTGCTGTGTCCAGCCAGCGTGTAACCCAGGTAGGCCCCGAGCATGTAGAGCGAGCCGTGGGCAAAGTTCACCACGCGTCGCAAGCCATAGATCAAAGCCAGTCCAGAGCACATCACAATCAGCAATGCGCCGTACACCAGTCCGTTGAATAAATTGATGGTGAGCATAGGGGTCTCCGTCCTTAGCGCCACGCGGGCATGTCTACCGCCCGAATCAGACGCGTCTCTTGCGCCGTGATCAGGTGGGCCGAGGCTTGCAAATACGCCGCGAAATCCGGGTGGGTGTCGCGCGCGCGGCAGCGGCGCTCGTAGTCCGCGAGGTCGTCATACCCCCAGAGGTGGACAAACTGGTTTTGCGGCCCCACCCAACTCGTGTAAAAGCCCAAAGGGTGCCCCAGGGTTTCGAGCAGCAGGGGCATGGCCAGCCGGTTGAAGACGTCCAAGAACTCGGGCATCTTGCGCAGCGCGATGGTGTAGATGCGGTGGTCGACCAAGGGTTTGTTGAGCGCCGTCATCTCACACCCCCGCCCGGTCGGCCAAGTGGTGGCCCGTCACAAACCCGAACGTCATGTTCGGCCCGTGGGTGATACCCGCTGCGGGGTAGTTGCCCCCCATCATGCTCGCGCGGTCATTGCCCACCGCGTAGAGCCCCGGGATCACCGCGCCGTTGGCCTTTTTGACTTCACCCACCACCGAGGTTTGAATGCCATCGAAGGTGCCGAGGTCACCCATCACCACCTTGACCGCATAGAAGGGGCCCTGGGCAATTGGCGCCACACAGGGGTTAGGCTGGTGCTCGGGGTCGGCCAAGTAGCGGTTGAACGCGGTACGTCCGCGGCCGAACTCGCGGTCTTCACCGTGCTGCGCCCCCTCGTTGTAGGTGCGCACGGTTTGCTCAAGCGCCTGAGCATCAATGCCGGCTTTCTCGGCCAACTCACGCAAGCTCTTGCCCCGGAGCAAATAGCCGTTGCGCACGAAGCGCCCATGCGGCACAGGAGCGGGTTTGACATAGCCCAGACCGTATTTGGCCAGCGCCACTTTGTCACACACAAGCCACATCGCCGTCTCTTGATACTCTTTGGCGGCTCGAATCAAATCCGCGCCCACGTCGTGGTACGAGTTCGATTCGTTGGTAAAGCGCAAGCCGTTGCGCATCACGCCAATCACGCCAGGCTTGTAGCGGTCGAGTAAGTGCGGGAAGACGCCATATTGCCCATGCCCATAAGGCACTTTGGAGACCGGCATCCAGGCTGCGGCGTCTTGAAAACGCAGGCTCACATCGGCCCCCACAGTCTCGGCCAGACGCACCCCATCACCAGTGTTGGTCTCGGGAGTGGGCGAGAGGTGTTCGCCGCCGCGTTTTAAGTGGGGGTAAGCCTGGGCGATGCGCCGCACATCTTGCGGAAACCCTCCGCAGGCGAGCACCACACCGTGGCGCGCCTGGATGCGGTAGCTCCCCTCATCTTTGGCGTCAATGCGCACCCCCACCACCCGCTCGCCCTCAAAGAGGATCTCGCGCGCGGGGCTGCTCGTGAGGATCGGAATGCCCAAGTCCAGCGCCGATTTCGCCAAGCGTGCCGCCAGGGCATTGCCGCTCGTGACTTGCACGGCCCGACCGTAGAGCAACAAGTCCTTGAGGTGGCTCGCGAGTCGGCGCGCCACGTAGAAGAACGAAGTCAGCGATTGGGTGAAGCGAAAGAAATGTTTGAGATCGGCGTTGGAGGAGTTGAACATCATGCCGATAAAGGTGATCGTGCGCAGCGGTGGCTTCAGACGCGCCATGTCTGAGCCCAAGCGGCGAATGTCATAGGGTTGCGCCAGGATCGAGCGGCCCACCGGTGCGCCTCCGGGCACATCGGGGTGGTAGTCAGGGTAGAGCGTGGGGACAAACTTCATCTCAGTCTCCCGCTCGAAGAAGTCCACCATCTTGGGGCCGTTTTCAATAAAGGCCTCTACTGCATCCGCATCAAAATACGCCCCGGTCTCCTGCATCAGGTACTGCCGCACAGCGTCGCGCGTGTCGTTCGGGTTTTGCTGTTGCCCGTGGTGGGAGAGCGGTATCCAGAGCACCCCGCCCGAGAGGGCTGTGGTGCCGCCAAAGACGGGCTCCTTCTCCACCACCACCACCTTGAGGCCGCGCTTCTTGGCGGTAATCGCGCAGGCCAGCCCCGCGGCGCCCGAGCCCACCACCACCACATCGCATTGCAAGTCTTCACGCATGGCAATCCTCCAAAATTCAAGACTCAAGTGGTCTGGTTGAAACCGGGCCGAGGCACCATGTCCATGAGCATGCAAGACATGCCACCATCGACCACCAATTCCGCCCCATTGAGATAGCCCGAGCGCGGGCTCGCCAGAAACAGCGCCACGTGCGCGATGTCCTCGGGCTCGCCAATGCGGCGGCTCGCCGTCACCGCCGCGCGCTTGGCCTCAAAACCGGGTTCTTCGTAAAACTTCGCCGAGAGGGGGGTGCGAATCATGCCGGGGCATATCGCGTTGCTGCGCACGCCCGAGGGGCCCCACTCCACCGCCATTTGCCGCGAGAGCTGCAGTACCGCAGCCTTACTCGCGCTGTAGGCCCCACTGCCGCTTTGCGGAAAGAGGCCGGCAATGGAAGCCACGTGCACGATGCTGCCCACACCGGCTTCGCGCATCTCGGGCGCGAAGGCCTGGGCGCAATGCAAATAGCCCCCCAAGTTGATATCGAGCACACGCTGCCAATCGGCAGCTTCGACGCGGTCAAGCCCACCCGCGCGCAACAAGCCAGCGTTGTTGACGAGCACACCACAGGGCCCGAGAGCTTGGTGAATTTGCGCTTGCGCCGCAGCCACGCTTGCCCGGTCGGCCACATCGCAGTGCACCGCCAGCGCTTGCGCGCCATGGCTGCGCATGTCTTGGGCGACTTGCGCGACCGCCTGCGCATTGCAATCGAGCAAGCCCACGCGAGCGCCTTGCGCGGCGAGTTGCTGCGCGATCGCCGCGCCAATGCCACTGCCCGCGCCCGTCACCACACAGACCGTATCTTTCAATTTCAACCATGCAGAGGACTCTTGCATCACCCGTTCATCCCGTCATCTAAGTGAGCGGAATTTTTTGTCGGTCGCGCCGTTTTGAATTTGACGAATCCGGCTAAGAACAGGACAATTCGTGCATGGCAAAAACCAAATCGGTCAATCCAAGGGTTATCCCGAGCTACGATTTGTACGGCGATGCCGCGGCGCCGGGTTGGAACAGCTCGTTCAATTTCGAGTGGATCCCGCAGCGCTCAACTCTCTACAACTTCGTGATTCAGCCGCATCGGCACGAGTCCTTCATCCAAATTCTCTACCTCATCGAGGGCGGGGTGGACATGCGGCTCGATGACAAACGCATCCAAGCCCAAGCGCCGTGCCTCTTGGTGGTACCCGCCGGCCATGTGCACAGCTTTCACTTTTCGAGCGACATCAACGGGCCCGTTGTGACCGCGACCCAGCGCGCATTGGAGTCCGTGGCCAATGCCGTCATGCCCGAGTTGCTCGAGACCATCCGCACTCCCAAGGTGCTGGGGCTGCAAGCGCAAATGCGCTACATCGATCAGCTCATGCCCTTGTTCTTGGCGCTGGAACAAGAGGCGCGCACGCATGCGGTGGGACAAGTCGCTGCGGGCATGTCCTTGTTGATGGCGCTCATGGTGCAGGTCAATCGCCTCACCCAACTCTCCGATCACCACAGCACCGGGCCGCAGCAGACCCTCTCGCGCAAGGCGCAGCAGATTGAAAAATTTCGCGCCCTCATCGATCGCGATTTTCGCCAGCAGCATTCGCTCTCGGTCTACGCCAACGAGATTGGCGTGACCGTTGGCCAGCTCTCACGCCTGTGCCGAGACGTGTTGGGCTACTCCAGTCAAGATTTGGTCAATCAGCGCATCTTGCAAGAGGCGCAGCGTGAGCTCGTCTACACGAGCATCCCCATCAAGCAGCTCGCGGCCGAACTCGGCTTTGGCGACGAAGCCTACTTCAGCCGCTTTTTTCGCAAGCACACGGGCGTGACCCCGAAGGTCTACCGCGCCAATGGCTTGCGCGAAATCAGCCAGAGCGACGCCACTCAGGCCGCCGCCGTCTCCCCCGCGTAAGCCTCCACCGGCAAGCAGGTGCAAAAGAGGTTGCGGTCGCCGTACACATTGTCCACACGGCCCACGGGCGGCCAGTATTTGTTGCCCGCATCGGGCAGGGCCGCTGCCACCTGGCGCGTGTAGGCGTGGGACCACGTCTCGGCCATCACGCTCGCCGCCGTGTGGGGGGCGTGCTTGAGGGGGTTGTCGTCTTGTGGCCAGAGGCCTTTCTCGACCTGCCGAATCTCGGCGCGAATGGCGATCATGGCGTCAATGAAGCGGTCCAACTCAGCGAGCGTTTCGCTCTCGGTGGGCTCGACCATCAAGGTGTTGGGCACGGGGAAGGAGAGCGTGGGCGCATGAAAACCATAGTCCATCAAGCGCTTGGCCACGTCCTCGGCCATCACCCCGCAGGTGTCTTTGAAGTGGCGCAAGTCCAGAATGCACTCGTGCGCCACGTGGCCCGCTGCGCTCGCGTACAGGGTGGGGTAGTGCGGCGCGAGGCGACGGCTGATGTAGTTGGCCGAGAGAATGGCCGTCTCTGTGGCTTGTTTGAGGCCTTGCGCGCCCATCATGCGGATGTACATCCAGGAGATGGGCAGCACGGCCGCGTTGCCCAAGGGGGCGGCGCTCACCGCGCCCAAGGCAGCCGTGCTGCCCGCAGCGCCCAGTCCGCCCGCACCCACGGCTTGCGCCGTGGCGTGGCCGGGCAGGAAGGGGACGAGGTCTTGCACCACACACACCGGGCCCACGCCGGGGCCGCCGCCGCCGTGCGGAATACAGAACGTCTTGTGCAGGTTCAAGTGGCTCACATCGCCGCCAAACGCGCCGGGTGCGGCCAAGCCCACCAAGGCGTTCATGTTGGCGCCGTCCACATACACCCGTCCGCCGTGCGCGTGCACCAGGGCGCACAAATCGCGCACCTGCGTCTCAAACACCCCGTGCGTGCTGGGGTAGGTGATCATCACTGCGGCCAGGCGCTCGGAATGCTGCTCGCACTTGGCGCGCAAATCGTCCATGTCCACGTTGCCGTCGTCATCGCACTTGGTGACCACCACCTGCATGCCCGCCATTTGCGCACTCGCCGGGTTGGTGCCGTGGGCGCTCGACGGAATGAGGCAGATGTCACGGTGGCCTTCGCCACGCGCGCGGTGGTAGGCCTGAATCACGAGCAGCCCCGCGTACTCGCCTTGCGAGCCCGCGTTGGGCTGCAGGCTAATGCCCGCGTAGCCGGTGGCCTGGCACAGCCACTCGCGCAGCTGCGCGTCGAGCTCGGCGTAGCCCTGCATCTGGTCGGCGGGCGTGAACGGGTGGGGCAGGGCGAACTCCGGCCAGGTGATGGGAATCATCTCGCTGGTCGCATTGAGCTTCATGGTGCAGCTGCCCAGTGGAATCATGGTGCGGTCCAGCGCCAAGTCTTTGTCGGAGAGCTGGCGGATGTAGCGCAGCATGCCCGTCTCGCTGTGGTAGCGGTTGAACACCGGGTGCGTGAGGTAGGCGCTCTTGCGATGCAAGGAGGCCGGCAGGAGCGACGTTGCCGATTGCGCCACCGTCTCAAACGACAGCGCCTTGGCGCTGCCCGTGGCAAACAAACTCCAGAGCCGCTCGATGTCTTCGCGGGTGGTGGTCTCATCCAGGCTAATGCCCACAAACCCGGCGCGCGCGCCGGCAAAGCGGCGCAGGTTCATGCCATGCGCCACGGCACGGCCGTGCACCGCCTGCGCGGCTTGGGCGCTGCCCAGGTCAAGCGTGAGTGTGTCAAACGCGCTCTCGTGCAAGAGAGAGACACCCAGCTCGCGCAGCCCCGCCGCGAGCACCGCGGTGTAGGTGGCCACGCGCTGGGCGATGCGGCGCAAGCCCTGCGGGCCATGGTAGACGGCATAGAGGCTCGCCACCACGGCCGGCAGCACCTGCGCGGTGCAGATATTGGAGGTGGCTTTCTCGCGGCGAATGTGTTGCTCGCGCGTTTGCAAGGCCAGTCGGTAGGCGGGCTGGCCGTGCGCGTCCACGCTCACCCCCACCAAGCGCCCGGGCATGGAGCGCTTGAGCTCATCCCGGCAGGCCATGTAGGCCGCGTGCGGGCCACCCGCGCCCATGGGCATGCCAAAGCGCTGGGAGGTGCCCACCACAATGTCAGCGCCCCACTCGCCTGGGGCTTGCAAGAGCGTGAGGGCGAGCAAGTCCGCCGCCGCAATCACCAAACCGCCCTTGGCCTTGTAAGCCGAGACCCACTCGCGCCAGTCACACACCTCGCCGGACGCGCCGGGGTACTGCAGCAACACCGCAAAGCTCTCGCCGTCGAGTGCTTCGCCTGCGCGGCAGCTGCGCACCTCCAAGCCCAGGGGCTTGGCGCGCGTCTCGATCACTTCGCGCGTCTGCGGCAGCACTTGGTCGTCCACATAAAACACATTGGATTTGGACTTGCTGCTGCGCCGAGCGAGCGTCATGGCCTCGGCGGCCGAGGTGGCCTCATCGAGCATGGAGGCATTGGCCATGGCCATGCCCGTCAAATCGCACACCAGCGTCTGGAAGTTCACCAGCGCTTCCATGCGGCCTTGCGAGATCTCGGCTTGGTAGGGCGTATAGGCCGTGTACCAAGCCGGGTTCTCCAGCACATTGCGCAAAATCACGCCCGGCGTGTGCGTGCCGTAATAGCCTTGGCCAATAAAGCTCTTGTAGAGCTTGTTCTTGCGCGCGATCTCGCGCAATTGCGCAAGCGCCCCCGCCTCAGAAATCGCCTCGGGCAGGGCCATGGTGTCCGTGCGCGCGATGGCGGCGGGCACGACCGAGGCCATCAAGGCCTCGCGCGAGGGCACGCCAATCTCGGCAAGCATGCGCGCCTCATCGGCCGCAGAAATGCCCACGTGGCGTGCCACGAATTCGCTGGGGTTCTCCAGGGCCGCCAAAGCGGCTAAAGGGGTGAGGGCGGTGTTTTGCATGGTCAGGCGGTGAGTTTTTCGTAGCCCGTCTCGTCGAGTAAGGCGTCGAGCTCGGCGGGGTTGGAGAGTTTGATCTTGAAGAACCAGCCCTGGCCCAGCGGATCGCTGTTGGCCAGAGAGGGGTCGTTGCGCAAGTCCTCATTGACGGCGGTAATCTCACCGGTGAGCGGCATGTACACATCGGCGGCGGCTTTGACCGACTCCACCACACCAGCCACTTCCTTGTGCGCAAAGCTTTTGCCCACTTCCGGCAAATCCACAAACACCACGTCGCCCAAGGCGTCTTGCGCGTGGTGGGTGATGCCCACGATCGCCACATCCCCCTCGACCTTCACCCATTCGTGTTCTTCTGTGTACTTGAGTCCCATCACGCGCTCCTTGTTAAAAATTGAATTGTCACGGGGTCGCCCCCAACGGTTGTCAGGCTCGATTCTTCCTCATCCGCGGTAGTAGCGGTTGGGCACAAAGGGCAGGGGGCTCACCTCCATGGGCACGGCCTTGCCGCGCACCATGGCGTTGAGCCGAGTCCCGAGCGCCGCATAGGCGGTCTCGACGTAAGCCAAGGCAATGGGCTTGTTCAGGCAGGGCGCGAGTAAGCCACTGCTCACCTCGCCCACGGTCTGGCCCTGCGCGTCTTGCAATTGCACCTGCTCGCGCACGGGCACGCGCTCGAGCCCGACCAAACCCACGCGCTGGCGCCGCAACGCGCGCGTGCCATCGAGCTGGCCCAGCACCACGTCTGCGCCCAGGAAGCCGCCCGCGCGTGCCCCGCCCGTGCGGCGTACTTTTTGAATGGCCCAGCGCAAGTCCGCTTCCACCGGGGTGGTCTGGGGGTCCAGGTCGTTGCCGTAGAGGCACAGGCCCGCCTCCAAGCGCAGCGAGTTGCGCGCCCCCAGGCCAACCGGGGCCACCTCGGGCTGCGCGAGCAGGGCGCGGGCAAAGCCTTCTGCCGCTTCTGGGGGCAGCGAAATCTCAAAGCCGTCTTCGCCGGTGTAGCCACTGCGCGTGACATACAGGGCGTGGCCTTGCCACGCTTGGGCCTGGCCCGTCATGAACACGAGTTGGGACACCCCGGGGAGCAGCCGCTCGAGCGCCTTATGCGCGCGTGGCCCCTGCAAGGCGAGGAGGGCGCGATCGAACTGCTCGTGCAACTCGCACGCCCCTTGTAAGTGCGCGCGCAGGTGGGCGAGATCGGCGTGTTTGCATGCCCCGTTGACCACGAGAAACAAATCCTCGCCCCGGTTCACGAACATCAAATCGTCCAGAATGCCGCCCTCGGCGTTGAGCAGCAAGCCGTAACGCTGGCGGTGCAACCCCAGGTCGGCCACATCCATGGGAATGAGGCGCTCCAAGGCCAGCGCCGCGTCCGCGCCGCGCAAAACCAGTTGGCCCATGTGCGAGACGTCAAAGAGGCCCGCCGCCTCGCGGGTGTGCAGGTGCTCGGCCATGAGCCCGGCGGGGTATTGCACCGGCATCTCGTAGCCCGCAAAAGGCACCATGCGCGCACCCAATTCCAGGTGCAAGGCGTGTAGCGGGGTTTTGAGCAATGGGGCTTCAGCGGTCATACAGGCTTTCATGGGCAAAAACACCACGGTCTTGGCCATGGCGTGCCCTCGCTGTCCGCTTTACCTGAGAGATTCGCCGGGAGCGCACATGCGCCCTGCGGGTTGCTCCTTCGGTGGGTGCCATCGTGCAATGACGCGACACCTCTCTCCAGTGAGGTTCCGCTCCGGTGGAGCGGTCGTCAGTCCTTTTGCCTGAGCGTTCAGCGGCAAAGCCCCCTGCGCCTTCGGCGGCCCGGCAAAACCGGACTCTCTCCTGACAATGGGAAATTCTAGCTCAACTGTTCCCGTTGGACCTCAGGGGATTCACGCAGCGCCCGCGCCCCTCCACCTTAAAACAGGTGCAATCCACGGCGTATTGCCGCATTTGGCCCTTTTCAATACCGGGAATGCTCGCGTTGCGCGCTGCCGCAGCGGGCACAAACACCTTGGGCAGGAAGACCTTGCCCACCTTTTTGCCATCCGTTAACTCGACTTGGGCGCTGTTGCATTGCACCGGGCCATCCAGGCCATTGCGAATCTCAAAGAGCAGGGTATGCGTATCGCCCTTGGCCCAGCCCGCGTTGACCGCCAACTTGGCGCGCTCGGCTGCCGAGAGTGTCACCTCCTGCGGGCCTTCCTTGTTGCTCGCAAAGGGCGACCAAGCCTGCGCAGGCAACACCGCCAACGCAAAGCCCAGGGCAACCCCCCAAAAACCGCGCAATGCCCCGCGTAACACCCCGCGAAATACCTCGCTCAACACCCAGCCCCACACGCCGCGCATGATCAGTTCTTGCGCGCTGCCCAGAACACGGCGCCCTTGGGCCCATAGCGCTCGGCGTGCGGCACATCGCGCCCCACGGAGAAGGTGTCCCCCACCTTCAAATGCGTCACCTTGCTGCCCATCGTGAGCCAGTACTCGCCTTCGATCACCACGGCATCGGTGTCAAACGGGTGCGAGTGCGTCGTGTTCTCGAAAAGAGGCTCCCAAGTTCGTACCAACACCTCGTCAAACCCCTGCGCCAACTTGCGCGCCCGAAACCCTTCAAAGTCTTCCGACATGGCCATGCCCCTTGAAACAACACCAAAAAGTGTGCCACGAATCCATTTTCCTTGTGGGGAAGGGGGGAGGTTTGTCTTAGGATGAGGACATCCGCGGAGCCAAGAAATGACCCCCAGCCATCTCGACCACATCACCGTCACCGCCCCAACCCTCGCCGAAGGCGCTGCCTGGGTGGAGGGCGTGCTCGGGGTGACCCCCCAGCCCGGAGGCGAGCACCCCCGCATGGGCACCCATAACTTGCTCATGCGCTTGAGCCCCAACACCTTTTTGGAAATCATCGCCATCAACCCCGCGGCCCCCGCACCGGGGCGTCCCCGCTGGTTCGACCTGGATCGCCTCGCCCCGCACACGCCCCCCGCGCTCTCCACCTGGGTGGTGCGCTGCGAAGACATCCACGCGCGTGCGGCGGCGGCTCCAGAGCCCTTGGGCCTCATCGAGCCCATGAGCCGTGGCGCACTCCAATGGTTCATCACCATCCCGCCCGATGGCCGCGTGCCCCTCGATGGCGTGGCCCCCGCGCTCATCACCTGGCAAACCGAGGGCCACCCCGCCGCTCGCATGCCCGAGTTGGGCCTCTCGCTCTTGGCCTGGGAAATCCACCACCCCGAACCCGCACGCGTGCACGCCCTGCTCAAAGCCTTGGCGCTGCAAACCCCCGTCAGCGTGCACGCCACGGCCCCAGGCGCGCGCCCCCACCTGCGTGCACACCTGCAAACGCCGTTTGGGCCAAGGGTGTTGGGCTAAGCCCGAGTGCCAGAAGCCGCTGCAGGACGGCACAACCAGGCCGCCCCCCGAATGCCGGAGGAATCCCCGTGCACAGCGGGCCGCACCGGCGTGTGAACCGGACGGTGAAAGGTATAGCGACTGATGGCCTCGGGCAGCAGAGGGTAGAGCGCCTGCACTTGGCTCAGGCCCCCGCCCAGCACAATCACCTCGGGGTCCAGCAAATTCACCACTTGCGCCAAGCCCCGCGCCAAGCGGTCGGTGTAGCGCAGCACACTCGCCCGCGCCGCCGCATCGCCAGCCGACATGGCTGCCACTATGGCGCGGGCGTCGAGCGTTTGGCCCGTCACCCGGGCATGGTCGCGCGCCAACCCCGGCCCAGAAATCCATGTCTCCATGCACCCCTGCAAGCCGCACCAACACGCTGGCGCCTGCAATTCTTCGGGGCGGGGCCAAGGCAAAGGGTTGTGCCCCCATTCGCCCGCCAGGGCATTGGGGCCGGTCCAAACCTCGCCGCGCAGCGCCAATCCACCGCCGCAGCCCGTGCCCAAAATGACGGCAAAGCTCAGTCCCGTGCCCGCTGCCGCGCCATCCACCGATTCGCTCAAGGCCAAGCAATTGGCATCGTTTTGCACGAACACCGGCGCGCCCAGGCGCAGCGATAAATCTTTCTGCAGAGGCTGGCCGTTGAGGCATTGGGTGTTGGCACCCCGCACCTGCTGGGTGTGCGCGTCAATGCAACCCGGAATACCCACCCCTACCGGGTGATCGGAGGGCAAGTCGCAAGCTGCGCGGGCCCGCTGCACTTGCGCCACCAAGTGCTCCACCAAGGCCGCGTAATCGTGGCTGGGCGTCGCCGTGCGCTCGCGGTAGCGAAACCCCGCATCGGGCCCGAGCACCGCCACCTCGGTTTTGGTGCCGCCCAAGTCCACGCCTAGCCATAAATCCGAGGGGGAAGTCATGCGGGCATTCTAGGAGTCCACAGGCGCGCGCGCCTCCACCCCCGCCAGCCGCGCCATCACCGGCCCCACCAAAATGCGGTAAGTGTCCAAATCAAACGCGGTCTCCGCTTCGCCCCAAGAGAGCCCTGAAACCCGTGAGCACCATGTGCCCAAGTAGCGCCAGTCTTGTACGCGGTGCTTTTGCACCCAATCGCCCCGCGTCTCCACCAGCTCAATGGCCCCTGCGTGCGGCCAGGCGTGCACCTGCATGGCTTTGAGCGCCAGAAACAGCCGCTCATCGTGGCTCGCGCGGTCTTCCAGCCCCACACAGCCGCCCCGGCAGGCCTTGATTTGCACC
>JACCED011494818.1_pt1 | contig 22753 bp, 19 predicted proteins | sample 7455021 | NCBI WGS metagenome assembly JACCED01 (sample SAMN15323456, study PRJNA562643) | freshwater metagenome | isolation source: river surface water | place: USA:Blue River Watershed | collected 2017-08-19
CAGGCGAATCAGCTCACTTGTGCGCGTCCATCTAGTACGCATACGCATGGTGCGGTGCAGTACATTGAAAAGGAAAAGGTGAGAGCATTTAACACGACCTTTGCGACTCACGTTGCTCGAGTCGTTTGTGCTTCAAATGCTCTACTATGTAAGGATGAGCTCGTGCACGTGACAAGCTGGATTTATGCCGATGCGTTCCTGGATCAATGGAAGAACGAGAGCTCGAGAGAACAAGACGACGACGTGAATGAGGATTATGACTCATTTTGGCCGACTGCCGCTATTGGGACGAAAGACTCGCAGATGCAAGTCACCACTTGGCTGAACGATGTTTCTAAGCTACTCGACTCGCAGGAGGCGTACGAAGAACTTATTGCGCAGTGTGCTTGCCTGTAGCGCATCTTTCGTGCATGCTTTCGCGCATGCGCGCCCACATGTCAACGTCGTCTGATCATAAGGTGTTAATTAAATTACGGCTACCTGAGTGGTTCGTGGCGTTTTCTTACTTTATAGCGAGCCTACGAGCGCAGTTTGGGTATGTGTCGAGCCATGGCTGCGTCTAGTAGCTGGGTTTCCACGCTGAAGACGATGTATTTTACGCCAGAGGTTACGCGAGCCTTGGAACAGCTTTCATGTTCGGCTGAGATAAGGAAAGGTTCTTCGCTTGCGGCTGGCGTTGATATTCCAACAAAACGAGTCAGCTTGATTGATCGGGATATGGAGGACCCGAGCTATGTTTTTGTTGCTGTCGAGCTACACGCGATTAGTGGATTGGCGGCTCTGCGTGAGGCGGAAAAAGGTTTCATAACGTCGGCGCCACTAGTGCTGCTACGCTCGGGCATTGGCATCACGTGTCGAGCTTCGTGTCTGGGCCAAACGCTACTCACTACAAAGACTGGTGATACGATTATCGTGGTTTACGTGAGGCTTTTGGAGAGCGAACTTGAGCTCTTTCGAGCCGCACCATTCGCGATGCAGGTGATTATGGCGACGGCGGGAGCGTACGGTCCGCCACGCGGCGAGAGTACGCTGACGACAAAGCTTGACTTGGTTCTACTCGGGACGGATCTAGTACCACTTCAGGTTGTGTCGCGCGATGAACGCGGTTGGAAAGGCATGGCTTTACGTTCGTTTGCCGAAGCGCCAACGTGTCAAGATGCAGTTACTTGGGTTATGCTATCATCGCAACGACACGTGCCGCGTTGGGAAGGCGTAGCACGCTACAATCCCAATGAACGACTTTGTGCGGGTGTTATTGATTGCGATTTCGTGGCATGTCCGGGTATTTACGTTTCTGACGCGCGTCTGGGCGATGGTTCAATTTGGGCTTTTCGATTGTTGTCTAGCGCAAAGGCGTTTAGTCAGCAGTTGGGAGATCAGGCGGACAAGCAGCGTGATCAACGTTCTCGCGAGGAAGTTGTGGCGGAGCTTGGGCGCGCGAGGGCCACGGCCTCGACGGAGATACCTTGTGCTTCAGGATCACCTCGCTCCCAGTTGGAACAGCACCTTGAGGACTTGAAAAATGTGCTCGTGCGACAAGATAACGTGAACACGATCGTTGAAGCGATTACGCGCATTATGCTGACGTGTCCTGATGATTCCGCATCAGTAGCGAGCTGATGACGACGCCTCATCTCGTGGATGACTTAGCGCGTGCTCACGCGTATGCGCACACGAATCATGTTCGCGTCAATGCTAGCGTGCCAAGAGAGTCTAATAAAGTGTCTTGCTTCCTAGTCTTGACTTATCATTGCCAGGGATGGCTACTGAGGTGCGGCGTAGGATGCTGGATGAGGCTGGTAGCGACGAGATGGCGGCGAGGAAGTCGGCCATTGATGCGCTTTCTTTGCCAGACATGTCAAGGCTGCGGTCTTTGTTGAGCGTTAAGGGTGCGCTCATGCCCGCCAAGGCGGGTGGGCGTGGCAGTGTCTTGCCGCCCATTGCCAATACGTACTGTATTGGTCTGTGTGATGATGACGAACATCGGGCAATTTATGTCTCGGAGCTCGCGCCAATTTACGGGCTTATGGAATTGCGAAACGAAGAGGATCAGCATGATGTCGTGACGCATATTCGCGTGCACGTCGATACTGACGAGGCGGTGCAGATGGGCGTTCGGATATTGGAGGTGCTTGAGCTGGAGACTGGTGAGAATAAGAAGACGGAAGGGATTTGCTGGACTGTATTGGTGTTTTTTGAGGCGCCAGCCAAGGATTGGTCGCAGATTCATTCGTGGAGACGCGTATTCGGTATTACGCTCGTGTGCGGCTATGAGCTCAGGACACCCTACTACACGATGCTCGCGCTGAATGACGTGTTGTCGGAAGACGTAACGTTAACGTTCAAGGCCAAGTATACCCGCAGTCGTCGAGGGTACGTTGTCTTACGTGCCGCGCGTATTGACAACTGGCATGATAAGCGGATTGTTCAAGAGCTGTCGCCGACTAGCGGCTTGTCTTATCGCTCACGCCTGACGACATGTCCGCAACGATGTACGGAAACGTTGGGCATTCTTTTCTCTCATACCTGTCGTCACGATGATTCGTATCGTCTCGATTTTGTCGTGAACTCGATCATTGAGGAAGAGGCGGGGCTTGGCACTGTTTACCTTTTTGATGGTGACAGTGGTGCTAATGTACGCGCCATTCACGAGATTGTGAGCTCGGATGCTTTCGCGGTGCAGCTCGCGGAGGATGCTGGACGGCAAGATCCGCCACCATCACCGCGACCGGCAAGCGTTTATTTGCCAGCTATTGGCACTGCGACGGCGACGGGAATATTTGCCGCTTGGGTAGATGAGCTGCTTTCTCGATGTGATCGTGATTTGGACTGTGTGTGTAAGATGCATGACTTGCTACTTGTGCCTCGTTTGATTTCTTGGTAATGGACTGCTCGTGTTATGTACACGTTGATACTCGCGTGACTCGATATTGGAATAAATGACTGATAGTCTGCTACTGTCTGACTATGATTTTTTCGGCTCGCAATCATGGAGCAAGTAGCGACCAACTTGAGGCTGTTGTCTAGTGAGCGCCGGGCCTGCGATGCGCTGGTGGCTTCGTATATCATCCTGGCGAATCGAGACACGCTTCACGTCATTGCCGTTACACGTGAGCGATATTTTGCCTGATCCACTTGCAAAAGTGCGTGTCGATAAAAGCTACGCTTTCGAGACTGTCCGCCACGCTCGAGTTTCCGTCAACTCGAACGATGCATTGGTTTTTTGTTGAGGCGTCTACCTTACCCACGCTATCTTTGACATCCTCTTCTACTGCTCCCACTTTACGCGCCGTGTCCGAGCTAGTGTGTCGCGATGTATTTAGTTGTGACTTGGCTTTGAGGGCTTTGATGCCATTTTGGGGAACGTGAAGGAGTGTGCGTGTCTTGTCGACGTATAATAAGTGGTTGTTTGTTTTTGTGTGATTATAGACATCATGGACTTGGTGTCAGCGCTTCGTTGTGCTTACGCGAGCATGCGAGTTGACGGTCCCGTTTCGCGTGGCTTAACGGGTGGGGTTGGTATCGATGTTGACGTAGCGCAGTACTCTCTCGTTTGCACTTTTGGCGAAGACGACGAATGGGGTATTTTCCTCTGCAAGTTGCCCGCCATTAAGGGTTACGGTCGCGTGCTCGACTTGGAAAACTATTTTGGTCTTCGCTCAGAAATTCTGGTTTTTCTGCGTTACGGGTTTGCGCTCGAGACTCTGGCGACGATCGATATTGTGCGTTACGTGCGTGAGGCGAACGATACGACGCGGGTGTATGTTTACGTTAAGGCTCGCTTGGATAGTGTGCGTAGAACGGATTGGGCTCGCGCGTTCCAACTTGTTTTGGTTACGCTCGGTGCCGATACGCCAGCTGATAGGTTACCATTAGGCGGTTTTGAGCCTAGTGAGTATATCCGAAATTACGTCTCGATATCTCCGCGCGCACAAAACTCGACGACTTGGGCTGTTTCTCTCGACTCTAGTATCGACGTTAATCGGGAAGCCGCATCCTATAGACTATACGAACCAGCTTTTCTCGTCTTATCCGGTCCAATTTCGACGATTCGTTTTGTTTTGGGTGAGCGGCATTCGTGGTATCGTTTTACTCTTGGCTGTCCAGTGCTCGGTGGATTGATTTCGCCAACGCGTGATCGGCGCGTCGTCGCGCTTGGCAAAACTCGCAGGAGCGATAACGTGAACGTAATTGGTGTGGTCGTGGCCATGCACGCATTCGAGCAGCAGTTATGCGAAGTTCCTAGCAAGCCAACACTAGCATATAAACGTCAACTCTATAGGACGGATGCGTTATTTAGTGGCGTTCCAGTAAGGTGTCTTGCCACTACTTACGAGTGGCCTGAACCATTACGCGCCTTCGTCGCGAATCGAGCTAAAGCATTGGACATAACGTGCGTTGATAACTTGCGCGATTTAGCGCATGATTGCTTGAGCATTATTACAGCTTCAGCTTGAGAAAATGGAGCAGCGAGTCGACACGAGTATTGCCGTGTCCGCGACTGGAGCCGTTGATACATTTCCGTCGTCGCCGTTTTCCGGTATGAAGGTGCGACTACGAGATGGTTGGCTGGACCTAGAGAGTGAGTACAAGGCGCTACTCATACGTGACTTACGTCTTTCTACGTCTCCAGCGCCACATGATATTCAGGTTCCGATCGGTGAGAGTTTTGTCACTGACTTATCATCTTGCGCTAAAATTTGGGCAGCCGCGAATGCATCTAGCTTACCGTGGATTGCGATTGGTGGTGTCGTGAATGCTAGTGCTGGCTGGCCAATTGCATCGTCAACTAGCTTGTCGAGTGGTTATGGTTGTGTATTTCGTCTCTTTAATCACAGTCGCGTCGGTAAAGATCTTCTTTCGTCGGTTTCCTGGGTAGCTAATGGACTGACGGACTCGCGATGGTATTCGCAAAACGTACCCTTGGCATCAACTGGTTGGGTTACTCGATTAGGAGCCGGTCTTAAGGCGTGTGGTTTTACCGAGATCGAAACGCCCGATAGATGGACATACTCGTCTAGTGAGGCTTTTACGATGACTACCAATAGTCCAGATGGTAAACCTGGCTGGTTGGCGAATGCTCTCTTGGACTCTATAGGCTTTCAGGTTTCCCAAACATCGGTTTCGTTTTTTAAGCGCAGCGGCGACGTGTTTACGTCTTGGGCGATGTTAATACCTCAAGTAAAGGCATTTAACCTGGGCTGGCCTGTTCCATTTCTGGAGAGACTAGATGTTTCTCTTGAGCCAATGACTTCCTCTATGCCATTTGGCTCGACTGAATACGATACGACTTTCTCGGCCGGAGGAGCTATTGTCTCAAAGGATACGATTATCGCGAGACTACCCAAGATTCGTGGTGACGTGGACTTGTACGTGATACCGTGGTCGAGTCTCAACACTACGATCACGAGCGATAGTATTGAGCGTGTTATTGCTAGCCTTTCTAATCCCGGCTACGGATGTAGTTTATCTTTTGCTTGGAGTGTGCTTCCCGATATTCCCGTTACGATGGATGGCGTATCGTACCCAGAAATTACGCGTCACTTGACACGTCAAGTTGATACGGATCGCGCGTTCTCGTCCGACATGATTGAACCAACACTGTCTAGCTTACGCGGTTTCGGCATTATGTTGACGACACGAGTTCAGTCTTTCGATGACATTAAGTTTGTTATTGATGACTATGAAGCGCACGATTTACCGAGCTTTACGGAGGTAGCGGGACCTTGGGGAAAGGTGGACGAGCTTGGTCAAGTCAGCACCCAATTGCCAGCGATAGCGGTGCGATTGACCCGCGGCAATACGACTAAACTCGTTCCATTGTTGGTTTGTTTTGAGACGATGCATGAACCGTGGAAAAATAGGGATGATGTGCTTTTGCTAAAGTATCCCTATAATGTTTCTATCTGCGAACAATTGTCGAGCAACCAAAGCTTGAACCGCGCCATGGCTGAGGTGTCTGGTGGGGCTGTCAATTGGCTCCCGTCGTCACCTACAATGACGGGTGTCGATGAGCTTCATCTGCCAAGAAATGTTGCCAATATGACAGTCGAGTTAATATTTAATTACGGCGGTTTTGATAATGAGCTCGGATTCGCTGGCCTGACTGTCGCTAGTCGAGTTGGCTACGCGGAGACGGATCTTATGTTTTCCTTTACGCGACAAGCAAGTATTGGTCATCGTACGTGGGACTTATTTCTGGTCGGTAATGGCAATTCTGTTGAGGTGAATGGCCGACCATCGAGCCGATTAGCCACTTTTAGTTGCGCTACACAAGCGGTCGATTCGAACTTGACTTTATCCGTCTCTATCCTAACCGATAAAGGTATGTTATCGGCTATGGTACCATTATTAGCTCCAATGGGTCAGTTGAGCGTATCAGCCGATGGGATGCATATTGTGGGCCGATTTCGACCACGCGCTGGGCCATTTGCTTTATTTTTGGCACCATCTTCTTGTCAAGTCAAGAGCACGAGTGGTTATAATGATACGTTTCGCGTCTCTACCTCAATTCCAGTTTCGTTTACGACCCCTCGAGTTCGTCAGTCTTTTCGTTTACGTTTTGAAGCATGAGTGCCGAGAAGTTTGTGCTCGACACGTCCATTGATGATGGTCATGTTATTGCCCCAAACAGAGTGGAAACGGGCGGCTCTATTTTTACGATTACGCTACGCGACAGAAGCGCGAATACTAGAACGGTGACTATTGACAGGCTCACGCTTCGTGATGTCCCAACATACAAGGCCTTTCTAGGCACTTTTGTCGACGCGGATTCTTCGTTGGACGCTCCCGAAATTACGTTTTGGACGCGTGTCGGAAACTCGCCTTGGGTTGGGCATTCACTTTCGCTCGGGAATTTTTCGTTGACGCGCGCCACGCAGAGTACTGATTGGGTTCTAGACGAGCCATACGTACAATCATTTTACGTTAAGTTTGCGACCGAAGCTGGGCTCGCTGCTCCCACCATTACGTCTCGTTCGATCGTGTCAAAAACGAGCGCTCAACTCTCGTTTGTGAATCCAACGTCTGGTACGTTATCGAACGCCTCTAGATACGTTCGCACCATAATGGGTATTGTCGAGACACCATTATCTTACGTATTTGAGCGTGATAAACTACTTGTCGCGCCACAGCGTTACGACTTGATCGGCGTTGAGGGTGTGATGCCAGTTGTTATCAATGGTCACAATATTAACGTCCTCGCTACAGCCGCTTTCGAACCCATGCTCGTGACTAAACTCAATCAGAATATTACGACATCGTCGGCGAAAGGTTCTTACGTGGTCGATATTGGAACAGTTTATACGCGTCTATCATTTGCGAAGCTATCGTTTTCACTCGTCCCGAACGCGCGCTCGTTTACGCTGGCTATTGTGCCTAGTGGTATGAGCGTTACGCGCGATATTTTTGGTCGTGTGCTAGTACGACCCATACATTATGACGCTGCTGGTAGCTTTGCGCTTGGGAACGTTGAGGTGTCAAGCTGAACATTTCGCGTGACTCGAGCATTATTTGTAACTTGCGCACTCGTTCTTAGTGGGACATGATAACTCGTATAATAAACGATAAGCTCTAGTGGCTTGACATTTACGTCCTTTGTCATGGATTTTCGGCTTCGTGGCAACAGACCGTTTCGTGATAGACGAGAATTAGCGCTGGGTACTAGTCGAGACGACGCCAGACTAGAGTCGTTTGCGTACCCTACCATTTCCTCGCTCCCCAGTGGTCACGACATTAGACTAACCAACGATGCCTATCAGATAGATGCCACGGCTCGCGCTCGATATGGTAATGGGATTCATCGAACTAGACTCCAGCCAGAGGGACGTGTCGATCAGCGATCTGCCTCGGACTTTACGCTAGCAGACCCTCGTGAGCAGTTTGATGCGTGGCCAGATGAACGAAAACTTTTTCCGACTCGCTACTCGGGTCACGGTGGTCGGCCGATATATGCCGCGATGGCTAGAGGGCTCGTGCGCGAGGGTAACGACTTTACGTCTCGTGATTCTTTTCGATCTGCCAATGGAATAGTTCCAACGAGTCGTATTGACGGAATGATGCCTAGTGCTACCGATTATTTGCTGGGTCCACAAGTCGTGCAACTGATGAATCAGTTTCCACGCGTAGACTCGCTCAATGTTTCGACGCTCGTTAGGGGTGATATAATGACGCCGAATGCGCGCTTTAACAAGCCGTGGTAATGTTTTCGACATTGGGCGTGACAGAAGAGGACCAGGACACTTTAGTTACGTTGACTGCGGCTTTGCTAGCGCTTCGTTCTCAGCGGCATTCACCACTATTGGTTAAGGACGTGGACCAGGCTTTACTCGCGGATGAGCCCGTTGAGGCAATCATAACGCGTGACATTGACGATATCCTAACGGCAAAAAAGTCTCTGCTAGTGGCTAACGATGAGAACGTGGACGAGGAGCTACCTTCTTCCCCGACTCCTAGTGTCGTTTCGATTGAGGAATTATGTGTTGCCAGAAGCGTTGATTCACTAGCGCCTCAGGTACAGGAGGAATTTTCGCTCGCGCGTTATCTCATCCCGGCGGCTATTGGGTTCGCCGGCGCCTATGCTTTTTTCGTGGCGCGTGGAGCCCGAACAGCCATTAATGTCGTTCGTCAACTCCCAACAACGGCACTATTATCCGCCGTGAAATACTTTAAGGATCTCAATGACGCCGTTTCTATGCAACCGCAGCAGCAGCAGCAGCAATACGCAGAAGCGTTTATGCCCAACGACGCAGCCCATGACCCTGCTATGCCGCCAATGTCGATTGCCTTGATGGAGAGAAGCGTGATACCGGCTTTGCTAGCGGCCGAGGCTGTGGTCTCTGTTGGCAATTCGCTCGTGTCAGTCGAGACGATAGCTAGAGCGGCTAGTGTCGCGACACACTTAATAGAGACGTTGGATGGACGCGCCGATGAGGTGGACTCTAGCCATGTTTTACCCCTCGAGATTGGGGCGGCTCGTTCATTATCGACACTTACGGGGACCGCCACGATTGTGGAGACGATCCCGCTCCATGAAGCGTCCGTTATAGCTAACGTTAACGTTGAGCAAGTGACACCGACTCAGGTTCCTCTTGATGCACTAATATTATCACGCGCTAGTGGATCGCGCTGGACAGTAGCTGGGGTACGAGTTGAGGCCGATGGCTTACGAGCCTCTCTTACGTGGGTTCCGTCTAGGCTGCGTAATTCTGTCGTTTCGCTAAACAACGAAACGACTGGACGTCTCTTGTTTATTGGTACGGAAGAAATGCCGCGGATGGCGAGGATTCAGGGTCTTGATCGTAACATTGACTTAGAAGTGAGCGTCGTCAATTATACGCATGATTTAGCACGTCCCATCGAGGCAACACACGCTATCGACGTTCATGATCACGTGAGCATAGAGTCGCTCGTAAGTTCTGCTAGATCAATGTCGCGCACGAGGCAACCAGTAATGGGTACGGAGACGTCACTGTCAGGCATGAGACTACGAGACCTACTTTCGCTCCTATTGCCCGGAGAGACTAGTTTTGATCTCAATAGTTCTAACATTATTGACATATTGTCCCGTGAGGTACTATTCCGCGACCTGGACACGATTGGATCGCCGGCCGATGACTTTCAGTCACATATTTTTCAGTCTAGCGGTTCTACGCGACCGTTTTATGAGGCTCGTGTCATGCGTATGGATGAACGCGTACTGTCGACAATTGTTGAGGGGATGGTTCGCGCGACACACGTTTCGATGATTGTTTTTGATGCGCGAATGACTAGTTTCACGTTTCGCGATGTCATGATGCGAGATTTTGATAGTCGCATTGACGTGGAAATTGTCTTTGACTCATCTGAACGTATTGGTCGTGTCGTTGGCTGGAGTGGAACGGCCGCGATGCAGGACCCAGACGCGCCGTTTGTGCACCGTCGCTTAATTCGCCTAACGATCCCTGTTCCTTCAAGCCGTTTATTATCGCTAGATGGACGTCTTATGGCGCTAGAACGATCAATGTCAGTCCTAAACGACTTCGTCGAAAGTGAACCGACGTCGCGACCTGATGCGCACGCCTTAGAGAACGTTACGGCGACGCTTCGAGATGAAGACATCATGACTTATGGTTCCCTGTTGGCCTCATCGTTTCGCGCAAGGCTAGAGTTAGCTCGAGAACAACCACTACCTATACCGGAAGCAATCGTTCACATGCATCGAGTTTCGCAAGCGTTAACGATCGAGTCGACGATGGAACGAGAAGGCGTATTTACGACGCGAACAACCAACGCTCGTCGCGCGCTAAGCACGTCAATTTTGTTTAATCGTTCACACTTGATGTCTTTGCTTAATACCGCAGCATTAGGTTCTAGCTCGGACGTGCGAGCTTCTTGGTTTCGCGAACTGTTGTTGCGTGTGTCAACGAGTGTGGCCATGTCGTTACCCGCGAGAAGACGTGGTGAAATGATGCACCTGATTCGTTCCATAACGAATGGTCAAGTGTCTACGGACGATATGCAGCGTGTTGTCTCGAGCATAAAGACATTACTGAATAATAAATAATAATCGTCGCATTAGATCAGTCTTTTATTTTCATGCATGAAAGACATTACAGGTGAGTAGTGACACGTCGAGAACTTGGTTCTCGTTGCTAGGCAATGGTATGGAATTACGCGGACCAGCCCATAGCGTGACGCCGCGCGTCGCGTTATTTGTCGGTAGAGTAATGTCATGGGCAACAGTCATCGACACATCGTATAGGCTTACGGCACGCGAAAAGTAGTTTATTTGCGCACCGCGAAACGCGACTATGCCTTCTTGTCGTCGCCTAATTGACGTATTATCATCACTCTCCTCGAGTAAGGCGAGGCATGAACTGGGCATGCCGTTGAGATTAAGTCCAGGCATATCCGTATGTAAGAACCATGGACGAGAAAATGAGTTATTTAGCCTCAGGTTAATGACCCAAGAATAAGTGTTTGTCCTGACAAGTCCAATATTGATGAGCGAATCAACGTCACAATTCGTGAATACCACGTAGAAAAACGAAGTTCGTGGCGTATCGTACAATAGATCGCCCGCTTGCGTACGCATATCAAACGCGAGCGTGTCACCCCGTTGGTTAACGGGTCCCGGCGCTAATCCTGTCGTGTTCTCGAGCAATAAATCAATTACCCTCGCGATCGAGGTGGCGTACGGATAAGCGACCTTGGCAGTCACGACCTGCCCGGTATTCCAGTATAAGTGTGCAACATTTCTCGTGGCATTGCCTAGATTGATTCCTTCGGTGACTTCACTCGAAACGAACGTGCAATCAATTCCAGTCGTCGAAAATTGCGTCCCATCCGCGTAAAAGAGATGTAACCTGGTCCTATGCTTGAATGGTGTTGGTTCCTCAATCTGTGTATCACGTCGAATGCAACGTACTTCACGTATCGTTATGGCGTTTGGGTTAAATCCAAACACGTGTTCGAGCTTCAAGGCTGGCAACGTGACGTTGCTCGTCGTGACACGCGGACCACTCAGCGAATCACTGCGACAGTAGAGATTTGGTATCTCGTCACTCGGCTCGAGACCTCTTTTTAGCACGCGTAACATTGCCGCGTAGTAGGCGGACGTTGTCGTCATGGCTCGAGAAAGTCTAGGGGCTCACTCTCCAGCACTAGTAACGCCTCATTAATGTAGCTATCTTGTAGTGGCATTTTTTCCCCATGCTCTACGTTGACTTCATTCGATGGCATTAAGTCATCCGTGATACTTACTCTTTGCACACTAAAATTCCTAAATTGTTCGGCGACGAATGCTGACACGATTTGCGGCGTCGTGACTGGAAGCTTATTGCACTTTTTCGATGGTTTCTTTACGCCAGCCGCTCTTTGCGTTTTTCCTAGACGTTGTCTTGGAGCGGTAATGTCCAGTGTTTCTTGCTCAAAGCTCCACTTGTAGGTTTTCTTCATTTCTTTCTCGTACTCGAAATAAGCGGCCGTCATTTCGTCTCGTCGATTCACGCCGTCATCAAATGTATCGTCGCCGTAGCCTGATTGGCTCCGTGCCGTTGCCTGATGCCGTAGCTTGGACGAGTGCGTGCCGCGCGCCATGATGGTCGATAAGTCGTACGATAGCGCGAGCGTAGAACCATCAATGGGCCTAGGGTGTTTGCCTTTCAGCTGCAATACTACGGCATTACAGCGCTCCATCGTTAGTGCGCCGAGCGCGATAACGCCACAACAGTTTGTCATGAAGTAACGCGTCGTGCCACGCGAGAGAGCATCTAGCATACTATAGCTTTGCACGGTCCCGCGTTCCTCAATCAGGCAGAGCGTGACGTGTTGCTTGAGATGAGGTTTGTTGGCGATACTGATGAGTTGTTCCTGAGGACAAGCAATCAGCTCTAGGCCAATGTGCGTAATTGTGGATTTTTCTCGGCCGTTGACGTTGACACTAATGACGTAGAAAACGCAATGATACTCTGGTAGCGTTGACTTGACGATGGCGTTAAGTGTCGATAATAGTACTAGTATACTCTCCTTGCATACGTTAACTGAAGCGGCCATACTCAAGACTTGACATAACGATACGTAAACGGCATGGACCCCGTCTGGTTCTTTTTCAGTGTTCTGTAGGCCATCACTCGTAGTCAGCATCATGGCGTTGAAGAGACGCGATATACTCATTATTCCACGTTACCTAATGAACGAATAACCCGAGACAAGGCAATAACGTTCGCTTTTCTAGCGTGTTGATGAAGAGTGTCGGCTGATGCTGGGGTTTGGAATGACGCTGATGACAATATTTCCCTAATCGATGGCGGCTGATGTCGCTGACTGGTCCACATCGATGACACTACGTGCTGTCTTTGGCGACGCTTTATATTGTCTTTTATGGCACCGCGACCTCGTAATGTCCTAATCCCACTCGTTAATCGTGATGGTAGGATAGACGGCGACTTTATCCTAGACAATAGACTCGTCGTCTTTAGCGTTGGTATCTTGCTCGGCGCCGGAATTGAGGTTTTCGTTTTTGTGCTCGTAGCGTTCAGCGAACTTGGTCTAGCCGTGGGTACGGGAATTTTGCTTGGTCTTGGCGCAGCCGTAGCGGGTGTAGCCTTACTCGTTCCTGTCGGCGAAAGGCTAGGTTCGCTCTTTTTATTCTTGTAGCGTTCGTAAAGCGCAGAGCCTACCTTTGCTGCGCCCATAACCCCAAGTAGAACAGCTGGCGCGATAAGTCCTTTAGCGGCATCGCTTGAGCCAGTTGATGCTTGCTGCTGCTGCTGCTGCTGCTGCAGAGCAATTTGTTCCTCATCGGGATTCTCATCTGGCGCACCACGGCCGGTACGCCTTCGGCGACCACCGCGCTTGCAAGCAACCGTAAACATGGCGCGCGGATAATGAGACAAGTTAATTATCATGACGTAGCTTTATTTGTTAGGTCAAGCATAATTAGCGCGATCGCCACCTGGATAGAGCTCCAGATAAGTTTGATATGATACCACCGTTTTTCCTAATAGACGCGAAAGCAGTGTTGGTAGCCCTTGAAAGGTTACCAAGTGCACTTAATTTTGGTGTAGGCGCAGTCGCGCGAAAAGCAGCTATTGTACTTGGCGTAATGGCGCGCGATCCCTGCGACGTCTTGGGCGTAACCGCATTGAAAGCAGCATTCCTAGCCGTACGAGTCACGTCACTGACCATGTCCTTTGCAACAGCGCGTCCCGCCTGCAAGTCCGCTCCGGCTGTCTTTACGGCTGACTTGACATTATTGGCAGCCTTCGAGACAGCAGCCTTAACGGCCTTGGATCCCTTGTAAGCCTTATAGGCAGCATAGCCACCTGTCGCCAAAGCGGCGAGTGGCCCGATGGCCTTTAGCGTATTTCCCACGTGATCCGTTTGTGGCTGTACGTTGACCACAATCTTTTGATCGCGTTGAGTCTTCCCCTCGTTTGGCTCGTCTGCTTGCTTTTCGGCGCCTTCTCCTCTACCTCGTCGACGTCGATGTCGTGTCCCTCGTCCTCCTTTATTATACATGCGCCACTTTGCCATGGTCGCCTAACGCGCTTTTCGACGACCGCCTCGCTTAAGTCCTTTTCCGTAAATTGGTAATGGTGTTCCCTCGAGAATTGGTGCGTTGCGGATTCGTGTCGTCGTTGCACCGCCAGTAGTTACCGCGTATGGATTCACGCGGCTCTTGCCTCGTCCCGTTCGGCGTCCTCTACCAACCGCTGCGAGCCCGCTTCCGGACTGAGCTGTAACGAGAGAACGAAGCGACGGTGGTTTCCGACCCCTGCCACCAAACAGTCCACCTAATAGCCCTGGGATGAGCCCAGCAAGAATATTCATTCTATCAGCTAGACGCGCTCATAAATGAAGAGCAACGAAATGTGGCACGACATATTGTAGGGTTTGCTTTTGCTCAAAGCCAAGAAAGAAAACTCACTAAGCTTTCCCTTAATTGCGTCTAGCGCTGTTGGGATCGCGTATCCAATTGTAGCTTCGAGGGCCGGTCGCGCCATCATTTTTAGGCCACTTTTCAGGAAGCCACCAATCGCCGCCCCCCAGCCGCCTCGACCGCGCATACGCCTGACGTGCGTTTTTTGCATCATGGACGTGGTCTATCACGGTGTCACTAAGGCTGCTAAAGATTTAGTGACTAATTTATGCAGGAGCGGCGTGTCACACATTAATCCAGTGTTACCAGCGGTTCCACGCATTCTAGTAATTGGTAGTAGCGGTGATGGAAAGACGTCAAATGTGCTACCCAGCCTTTTGGGTGGTATTCTAGGTCCAATCTCGGCTAACAGTCCAAGTGCGTCTAGACCAGCTAATGGCATTACAGCAGAAACGCATGGTAACGATCCGGACGATGAGCGCACCGCGCCTGCAGCGAAGAAACAAAAGACAGCAAGCCCGCAGGTTCCTAGAACCGTCTACTATGTATGTGACGAAGGACCAGTAAACAATAACGCCATCATGAAATCACGCTTTGAGCGCGGTATGGCGGCCGTGTCAGATACATTCAATGGACAAGTCGTCAACTTTACGGATCTTCAAGCGCTACTAGAGCAAACTGACGCACCATTGCGTGGCGCCGTGATTGTTATCGAGGACCTGGATTTACTAACCGTTCAAGTTTCTAGTAGTGTCTCGGCAAAGCGCCTAAATTTACTATCCACACTCGTCAACAAGTATGCCAACTCTCAAGGCATAACGCTAATAACAACGACGCAGAGTCATGGTGAAGACAGAACGTCAGTACATGGGAAACGGAACATGAACCTAAAGCGAAGTCATAACGTCTTCATTGGAACGAATGAATCCATCAGATATTTTGGTGGTACGCAACGAAGCGGCGAAAAAACAAACGATACGCTTGAAGCGGCCATCACGCTCTCGAGAGCTATCAAGGATGCCATTAATGCCATACGGCAAGATGCGGAGGCAAAAGACGAGAGCGATAGCGCGGAAGTAATGCCGTCAAACGACATTATATCAATCCCGTGGATTGTCCGATTACCCAATAACAAGGACTCGCTCTTGGCCGTGCCCATTTCGGAAACAACCGCCTCATCACAATGAGTACGACTGACCCTACGGCCGCTCGTGTGCGAAGTCTCGTACTTGGGTCTTACCTGACCAATGATCGTGCGAAATACGCAACGATACGTGCGCCAGGTCTCGAGTCAACTAACGTTGACAAAGCTGAAGAATTCGCTCGATACTATAATCGGCTAAGTGGGCTTGGGCTTCCGTATCCACAAGTCTCGTTGCGTGGTCAACTACCAGGTTTCCCAACGACCGTGTCTGAAAATCCGATTGCCGTCTATACGGACGCGAGGTTACGATCATTGGCTTCACTATCACCCACAGACATGATCACGCCAACGCACGCGTCAACGTTCAAGGGACAATTTGCTGTGCTCGCTAACGAAAACGCGCAGAGTCGTGGACTAAAACTGCCCGGTTCTAAGCTCATACAGCCAGAACGAGATGCTCTTAAGAGCCAAATGCGTGAAGCCGTTGGCACTCGACTAGCATCGCGTGGCTTTCGCTTCTCCTAAGAGTAAACGTCATGGCCAGTATCGAAATTGGGGCAACATATGGTGGAGAGGGAACATACGACTCGACGATTGATCAGGCTCTAGGCGGTTTTGAGGGTTATCTAGGCTCCATGCCATATGATTTATTTGCGTCAAGTGAATTACTCGCGGCGTTTAACGTTTCTTCATGTCGTGAAGGAAGGCGTCTCGTGGTGCTAAACTCGGCTTCGTCTTCGTCTAGCGGTGAACATTGGCTCGCCTTATTTCGCCACGAGGGCATGCCTAGTAATTGCGTCAAGGTATTTGATCCGCTCGGAACCATTGCCATTGACACAATTCCAACACAAATTAAAAATGGCGCCCTAACCGGCAAGGTCCTGGATATACTCGAAAGTATCAATCTCGTGATTGTTGACGCTAGTAAAGCTTATCAACTCTCGAGCGGTGACAGTTGTGGAAAAATGGTTATCCTATTCGCGCAATTCTTATTCTCGAGACCAGTTATTAACCACGGGGTAGCCATTTTTCGCGAATTTGAGCTTGAGCGCGCCCTAAGACCGGCACTGTCCGATTCAGAGGCCAGCATAAACGAAACCGCACTAGCCTTGTGGAGCAAGACGCATGGATCGACACTTCCTAACGGCGAGGCAGCCAGCGAGAGATAATGCCGTCGTGTATGATAGACCAAGGGAACCACTCGACTATCGTCAGCCATACGCCTCCGTCGCAATGGTGACCAACACCACTAATCTTATGCGTGGCAAGTACTCGGACATTAACACGGGTCGACCGGTAGTGGTCGACTCGGCACAACGTAATAGCATTCAACTAATGTATGACGTCGCGCGCAGAATGGACGCGGCATGGGCTAAAGCGCAAGAACTAGCGTCACGTTAGGCAAACAAGTGCTGCTACTTACCGACTTTCTTCTTCCATGGCAATGTCAATGGAGGCCTTGAGCGCTGATTGAGCCTGTTCGCGTTCAACTTTCCGATGAGCGCTTGCTTGTACTTCGCATCGTGCTGGCAATAAATTATTGATAATGCTTGTTCCGTTGGGTATTACGTCTCCAGTGACCGTAATTCGTCCTGAATGCGGTACGGCAGGGCGCATGTGCCGTCTCAGCATAAACTTTGCTGCCTTAACGCCACTCGTTGTGGTGAAAGCAGCACGCCACGTTACGGGATACCCCGTTCGACGCTCACGCTCGCCAGGCGGCAAATGCGAGTAATGCAACTTGGCGATATGCGCTAACTCTGCTTGAACTCGTGCATGATGCGTCGCTAGTTCGGCTTGCGTAAATGATTGTGTTGGCGCGGGCATATCCGAGGGAAAAGATAAGCCTAGCGCGCAAAGAAATGTATGCAACGAGACTTGCTTCGTGTTGGCGCCCTTACAGGCACTCTTGTACGGTCGACAAGTAACTAACGTGGCATACATTTCCTCAGCGATAAGCTCTCGTACCATGTCATGCGTCGTCTTTAGTGGATGGCAGGACCAGCTAACAATTGCCGAGCAAATTGTTTCGTTCGAGAAGCCACATGACTTCAGCGTTTCCAAGTGTCCTACAATGTCTTCGTCACTTACGTTGGCGATCATGTTTTTGGCCATGGTGAGCTTATCGTTCCAATCCGTGGGTGGGAGGCTTCTAGTGAGCCGAAGCGCTAGGACGTGTAGTGCCCTAACGCTCGGATGAATATCCTCTATAGACACATTTGCCAAACTCTCGAGATTGTTCAGCACTTTCTCAATCGACTTTGTCTCGAAAAGACCATAAAATTTCTTGCCAACGTAAAAAGCCAAGTCAATCCTTGCCCCACTCGTTTCGTCTGTAGTAAACATACGCATCACGTCCGTTGTAGCATCATACGTCGCTTGTCGACGTGAACCATCTGCATTCTTTACTCCATGCAACTCCATGAATGCCGCGTACTGGCTGTCTGATAATATCGCGTGACAGCTATCAGTATCTCGCGCGAAAGAAGTCGGGAAACATTCGATAGGCAAGTCATTCGAGATATCATGCAACAAATCAAGGCCCTGTCCGACGCACCACGTTTGGTATGACCGTGTACCTGCAGGAATTAATTCATCAACTGTCGCGCAAATCTCACCAATCATCTCATGCGCTCGTGACGTTATCTTGCTAAAGTTCCAAATCATCCCTTCACGCGCCGGTATACCACGCTTCTTGCGTCTAGTCACGACACACGTGGAAGAAACGTTAAACGTCTTACCACGACTCTTAACTCGCGCTCGAAGAGTATGTCGTAGTTTCGCCTTGAACGCCTTATTCTCCTCCTCTCGCGAGAGTACTGGCGTGAGTTGAGCCAACTCAATCTCACCAATCTCGGCAGACGGCTCGTGCCACGTGTTTGACGTAGGAGCGTGAAGTGCTGGCGTTCCGAGTGTGCGATTCAGTTCCAAGCATGCTTGCTCAGCTTCCTCTTCCGTCATGCGCTCTCGAAATAAACAATTCTCACCATCAGCGTCGAGCATATCCCGTGACAGCCACGGTGAGGGTATATTCTCACCGATATGCCAGCTATCGACATGATTCTGCGCGCGCTGACCCATTTTGCCGCAAAAAGAATTGGCAAGATTCTTGATGATGGTTCGTATGATCATGAAAGGACTCTTTGAGTCACCATTCGCCTGCGATTCCATCGACTGCTTTAGTTTCTCGAGCGTTTGCCCGTAGTCGCGGGCCAACGGCCAAGCATTCTCGTGATCGCACACGAAACTAAGCGGATGCTCGAAAAACTTGATCGAGTATCCCCAACGAGCCGCGATAGCGACATGGTGTAAATTCATCAAGCCAACATATGGCTGTTTTTCCCACACCGTAACACCATCGAGCTTGAATGGAATTGGGACAAAATTAGACATGCGTGGCCAAAAAGACTTGGCTGGTGGCAAGCACTCAACGACAAATGTCCCAAAATTAAATGGCTTCTTTCTCGATGCAGCGAAATTCCCTCGGCTCTTGAGGACAAATTCTTCCATGACGCGCAAATCGGCATCATTGACACGTCGAAACGGACCTTTTGGCATATTCTCGCACATTGCTTGCCCATATGCGCCGCTAATATCAAGAGTAACGAGACGATCTTCGTCCTTAAACACATGCACAAACGGCAGCCGAAATAGGCTCGGTAGGGCACCAAAATGACGCGCATTAGCGAGACATGCCAAAAAGCGCTCAACGAGAGACTGTTTCATAAACATGCCTTGTTTCGTCACGGTACACATACCACCAAAAGCAGTTTGCGTGAAAGCTTGCTTAAAGCCATCACCCGATGGTGTCACGACCGTCACGTCAGCATTGAGCAACTGTCCAAATACCAAAGTGGCTCCAGCGGTCGTTGAAGTTAAGCAGCGTATGAGCAAAACGTCTAGGCTCTCGATAAGACGTGCCTTCTCCTCGTTTCCTTCCTTTTGGCGTAAAAAACTAGCCAATGCATCCAAAACAGTTTTGCTGCCATCAATAACACCCATCTTGATCACGATGGGTAATATTTTCGTGTCAATTAGGCAATAATCGTTAACAGACTTATAAATGTCAATAAGTCCTTCGTCGTCCAAGTTGGCGTCACGCCATGCTTTCCACGTGTCTTCATCGAGCCCGTATGGCGTATACACGCGCCGACCCTCAATATCTTTTCCTCGCGCCCACTCTTGCTCAATGGCCGTTGGTGATATGAGAAACCTTGTCTTTGTTTCTATGCATGGACGGACTCGACCGCGATAGCAATCATTCACGAGAGCAAATGGACATTCACCTTTCTGGAGAACGTTCATGTTCTTCGCGACGGACCGTAGTGGAACAATGGCACCGTATAGTTTCATCGTGTCACCCACACCCAGCCCAACCGTTATCATGGGGCCATTCCCATGAAATGGTGGAAACTTTGGCTCATAGTTAATGGCCACAATTCGACGCGCATTCCCAATCGTCAAGTTTAGGTCGGGAATTTTTCCATTGCGAAGCGAGCCATGCTTCGCGCGTAGTTGATCGATTAATGCGGGTGAGAAGAAAACGTTATCCCACTTGTCGCCGTTCCAAGCGTGGCAATAAACTAGTCCGTTACAACCGCGGGACATGCACATTGATTCTAGGCACGAATGTATGTCCAACACGATATCCGCAAACACCTGTTCCAGTGGCCTCGTCGCGATCACCCCATTCCATTCTTCGCGTTGCGCCATATCCACGCAAATTGCTCTTTCAGTATTAGCAAAAGATCTCACGTCCATCAATAGACTCACGTCCAAGCAATCATCATCACCAGCATTGTTAGTCGTGATTTTTGCCGTAGCTATAGCAAATAGACTGCTCGCTCTCTCAATTATTGTCTCGGTAAAAAATTGAAAATGTTCGAGCAATCCTACTCGTTCCTCTCTAGTCAATTGAGATTTTTCAGTTTTGCCCGCATGTACCGAAATGGAAGCCGTAATATTCACAGTAAGACCCAAGCCACCATCCCGACAAGAAGATACATCCGTTTCCAATGTCATGTCACCACGTTTATCGACCATAGTCTCAATCACCTGTTCCATATCGTACGCCACCATCACGATAATTGTTCCAGCCTCAACGTAACTCATCATGCGCCTATTGAGTGGATTAAGCGAAATTTGGCGTTGCTGATCACTACCACAATTCTCACATTCACCCGTAATAAACGACAAGTTCTTCTCGCACACGTCAATCACGTCACGCGGTAGATAGCATTCACGACATAGGCTGAGTAAAGTATGTTGCCGTATAGGTATCAACACAACATTCACTATGCCATTCCATAGCAACAAAAGATGTAGGGATCGTCGAGACTTATTCTCCGAAAAACGATCTAGGTAAATCGTCGCATCATCGCCAGAATCTTTATGCCACACGTGCGACTCACCCGTTTCGAGGGCTGCTCCACGCTTAATCTCTCTGACATTGGCGACGTTGACAATGTCGCGCGGCACAAAGCGCGTTATCGAGATCCAGCCTGTTGGATTCATGAGTTTCCAAGCGTCGCTCGAGCTGCGTATCGCATCATACACGTCCACAGATGATAGCGCAGAACCATCTGCGCGCGAGCGTACCGGAACGTCCATGCATAATACGCCAGCCGCGACAAAAGAATTCGTGTGCCATGTATCGTGACTCGTAATGAGTCGACTGACAGCCACAAGGTTCATGTCGCCCAGACTTATGCGCTCAACGAGTAGCTCCGGTTGCGCATCAATCATATCGCGCCAAAAAGCCGCAGACGACGATAGACGGTCGGCGTTAGATGCCATCACGACGCGAGAATGAGAAAACAAGCACATTTATTTTTACTTATGTAGAGCGTGCTTCTTTCGTCCACTGACGCATCACTAATGTAATGGCAGGTGGTAGAGCAGCAATACTCGCAGGAACAGACACGAGCGCATGCTCGTCAATCTCGTCAGTTTCGCCTAACGCCATTCTTGCACGCGAATCAATGCACATGCCGCAACGAATCCAGTTACTGATAGTTGAACGCGCACGAAGTCGAAGTAAATCAATCATGGCTGGGCTGAGCCATGCCATGTTAGCGTCCCGCGTATGAATGCCGACGCAAGACGACATGATGACGTTTCCTAGTACGATTTGGCGGGCGTATAGCTCGATCGGGCGAACGTAAGCGAGTGGTACACTTTCTTGATACGCCATTTGATCACGTATTTCGCGCAAACATTCCGCTATCACGATGCATAACGTGGATCGTCTCAATGGCATAGCGCCAGCGAGTAGTGCTAGCAAACACGTAAACGTGCTTCGAGCGTGACAACACGACCGAATGACGTCTAGTTCCCTCGTCTTGCTATCGACCGAGAGCGTGACTTGACGCATCGACATGAGCGCATTCTCGACAGCTTGCAAGACGGTAATGTCACTGCCGCGATATTGAGTCGTCGTTGACAAGTCCAGCATCCACGCGAAAATATCTCGATGCGCTTGTTCGCCCATTTGCCATCATGCCACGAGCAACGATCGCATCTCTTATGTCTCTAGCGCTCGTGCTAGAACTTCCGCGTTTCCGTCGTAATATAGTGAGAATCTCGATAGATTATCGCCAGCGTGAGCAATATTCAGACTCATTATGCGGTTACCAGCGATACCCGCTTTCGACACGGTTGACAAGAGTGCCGAACATCGAGATCTCCAAGCCATCTCGTCATCTCGCGTTAATAGTACGTTGGGTCGTGCGAGATTGCAGGAGTAAAACGAACTCAACAACGCCGGCGAAAGCCCAGTTAGCATTACGCTTGCCTCATCCACGTCTCGAGGGCAGCCATCTGCTATTTGGCGTATGCATAAAGTAGAGATCGTAACGAGTAGCGTACTATCCACGCGGTCTACGGTTCGCATGAGCAAGTACCATAGCACGAGAAAAGGCGAACGCGTAATAGACGCCACGTCCGTCGCGCTAACGACACTAAACATGCCAGGCGAAGGTGGTACGTCTCCGTTAAAAATCCTTACGATATGCCGCCGCACAAACAAGCAAATGTCGCTCTTAGACGAAATAGGTCGCGTCGTGAGCGTCATGGCCGCATCATAATTAACGTGAACGATCGCGGGCTGCATGGGCCATCCATCAGGCCACTGCTGCTGCTGCTGCTGTTGTTGCTGCCGCGACATGACACTCAATAACTACCCTCATGGATACGTTTATTAGCGAAACTAATGTCACGCATGCACTCTAGCGTATTGCGTTACGCAG
>JACCED010102548.1_pt1 | contig 22751 bp, 22 predicted proteins | sample 7455021 | NCBI WGS metagenome assembly JACCED01 (sample SAMN15323456, study PRJNA562643) | freshwater metagenome | isolation source: river surface water | place: USA:Blue River Watershed | collected 2017-08-19
CGCAAACATCAGAACAAGCAATGGTTTCATCTCAGACAAGGGCTCAGCCCATGGTTGGGGAATTTCAGGTACAAAAAAGCCCCGGAAACCGGGGCCCTTTGGCGGAGTAGGAGTCCTACACACCACCATGTTTCAAGCGGTTTCCAGAGGAAAATTTTATCGGTTCCCCCATAAAATCCCCCATAAAGAATTACACTTAATTGAGAGGATTGAGACGCTTTTGGCAATTTTAATCCACAGCTGATCAGAGCCTCGAATGGTTCCAGAAGATTTTTTTCGCCAACTAGGTTCTCAGCCTAAGCCCAGCCGAGCCATGACGGCCCGTTTGCCCAGCTTGCGCACCGCGGCAATCGCCTGCAGTTGACTGGCCCGGGGCTTGGTCTTGCCGGCTTCCCAGTGGTAGACGCTCTGGCCGGCCAGGATCAGGAAGCCGAACTGGTTTACTGCCTGCAAAAGGCCCTAGCCGATCACCCATTTAAACCCCACCGTGGGCGGACGGACCAGCAGGACCATCGGGAAAGCCGAGAGGATGAAGCCCGCTGACCGAGGGCCCGGCAGGCCGGACTGGCCAGATTCAGTCGGCCTGGATGTTGGCCGAACGGATCAGCGCCCCGAGCCTAGCACGCTCATCGGCCAGCAGCCTAGCGGCTGCGCTGACGGACATTCCGTCCACGGGTTCGATGCCCAGATTCCTGAAGTGTTCGCGCAAGGCCTTGCCGGCGGTGGCTTCCTGCATTTCCCGGTTGAGCTTTTGCGTGACCTCTACGGGCGTGCCCGCCGGCGCCATCAGGCCGATCCAGGCGAACAGATCAAAGTCCCTGAGCTCCGCCACCGAGGCCAGCGAGCCCACTCCAGGCAGGGCCGCGCTGCGCCGGGCCGAGGACAGGCCATATGCGCGAATCCGTTCGGACTTGAGGTGCGGCAACACCGACGACACCGAATCGAACATAAAGTCCACGCGGCCTGCCATCACATCGAGCAGCGCACCGCTGCTGCCCTTATAGGGCACGTGGGTGACCTTGGCGCCGATGTTCGCCACGAACAGTTCGCCGATCAGATGACCAATGGAGCCGTTTCCCGAGGATGCGAAGGTGTATTTGCCAGGATGTGCCTTGAGCATAGCGATCAGCGCATTCACGTCCCTGGCAGGAAAGCCCGGTGCCGTGACCAGCACATAAGGCACGGTGGCAATGATGCCTGCGGGCACGAAGCTGGCTGCGTCGTAAGGGGTCCGGGACACCAGGGGGTTGACCGTGACCGATCCAGTGGAACCGGCCAGCAGAGTGTAGCCATCGGGCGCCGACTTGGCGACAAAATCGCTGCCCAGTGCGCCGCCCGCCCCCGGCTTGTTGTCGACCACAAAGGGTTGATTCAGCGCTGCGGCGAGCGCAGTCGCCATGTTCCTGGCCGCGACATCCGTCGCTTGGCCGGCTGTCCACGGCACCACGATCTTCACCGCCCTGAGCGGGTACGTCGGCTCGGCGGCTTGCACTGCGGTGGCCAGGATAAGCCCCGGCAGGAGCGCGTGTTTGATGAAAGACATCATGCTTTCACCTTTGAAATAGAATGGTTTCATTACAGGCAAGGTCTGGCCGCCGCATCTAGGCCCCGCATGCGCTGGTCTGCTTGCGGCTGTGCGATCAGTCGGCGGGCCTTGAGCAGCACGGGACGGTCCACCATCTTGCCATCCACCCTGACCGCAGCGCCCTGCGCCTGTTCCATGGCCTCGATGATGTGCCGGGCCCAGAGGCGCTGCTGCGCATCGGGCGCAAAAGCCTGGTGCGTTGGCAGGATCTGGCGCGGATGGATGCACAGCTTGCCGGTCATGCCCAGCCGTCGGCTGCGCTGCGCTTCGCTGTGGATTCTGGCTTCGTCCTGCATTTCGGTCGAGATCCCGTCAACTGGCCCGGCCAAGCCGGCCAAGCGTGAGGCGAGCACCAGACGCGAGCGGTAGTACAGCAGGGCCTCGTCGTCATCCTCGATGCCCAGATCAACCTGGAAATCAATGCTGCCGAACACCAGCCGCACCACGCCAGGCCACGCCGCAATCTCGTCGAGCCGGGAAAACCCCGCAGCGGTTTCCACCAGAGGCATGATCCGGACCCGGCCCGGCCCGGCCAGAATCCGCAGCCTGTCCGGCAGCGCCTCGGCCTTGGGCAGCATCACGCCGGCCACACCCGGCAGGGTCAGCAAGGACAGGTCGTCCTCGAACCACGAAGTATCGATCGCGTTGCACCGGACCCAGACCGGCCGGTCCGGGTGCAGCCAGCGGGCCAATGAAGTCCGGGCCTCTGGTTTGCGCTCAGGCGCAACGGCATCTTCCAGATCCATCACGATGGCATCGGCCGGACTAGTCCAGGCCTTGTCGAAACGTTCCGGGCGATCGCCCGGAACAAAAAGATAGGTGCGCTCAGCGCTGACACCAGCGTCTTTGGTCTGGATGGCGACAGACATCGGCGGGCTCATTCGATGTCCGGCGCATAACGCCGGAGCATCTCTTCCTGGGTTTCGGCCGGACCTGGCAGGCCTGCGTGGTCCTTGATCATCTCGCCCATGGTCGGCAGGGCGGTGCGCTCCACCTGGCTGTCGGCCGACCAGAGTCGGGCGCGCATCGCCGCCTTGGCACAGTGCAGATAGGCACTTTGCACCTGCACACGGACCACCGCGCGGGGCATGCGCGATCCATCATTGAAATGCGCCAGCCAGACCGAGTCATCCGAGACCACGGCCTGACCGTTCACCCGCAGCATCTCGTCCACCCCGGGAATCAGGAATAACAGCCCGACATGCGCCGTCTCCACGATGTTGGCCAGGGAATCCAGCCGGTTGTTGCCCGGAAAATCCGGAATCAGCAGGGTCTGCGGGTCCACCTGCCGGACAAAGCCGGGCGGACCACCACGCGGCGAGGCATCTAGTCGCCAGCTGGCATCCGAACTCGCCAGCACCACAAATGGCGAGAGGGCGATGAAGCGAGCCATGTGCGGATCGATGTGGTCGAGCTCCTTGTCACGCACGCGCTGCGTGGCAGCCGGATAGCGCTGGCGAAGGTCCTGGTCGGAACGCATGTGCATGGTCTCGGTCTCCACAATTCAAGGGACGCGCCGGGCGGCGTCGCCATCGGCGAAGAAACGCGCCTGGGCGTGCGCCGGCAGTGCCATGCCGGTGGCGTGTGCCCGTTTGAGCAGACTCCAGAAATAGCGGTAAGTCGCCCGGTCGTGCAGCTCACCCTTATACTGGATCGGCCCCCAGTGGGTGTCTTGTGCCGCCACCAGGATAGCGCTGGCGTCGTCCACCTCCTGCAGGCGGGGCTGCATCGCCGAGATAATCGGCCGGATCTGCGCCGGGTGGATGCTCCACATGCGCTGGAAGCCGAAGGTCTCGCGCGCTCTGCGCGCGTCGAACTGCACCACTGCCTCGTCCTTGAGGTTGAGGCAGACGTTGTGTGCCGGCACCACACCGGCGGCCAGCGCGGCCGCCACCACTTGGGCCTTGGCACGCACGATCAGATGGTGCTCGAACTGGCCCGGGCTGCGCAGAGCCGAGGCCTCGATCGCACCGTGGTGGGCACTGACGAAATCCATCAGCCCGAAATCGAGCACTTCCACATGGGGCAGGGCCGCGATCGAGAACGCCTGATGCAGGGCGGCATGCGTCTCGATGAGCACATGGACCGGCAGGGGCTCGCGGCGCCCTGCACGCGCGGCGCGCGCCTGGATGGTCGCGATCACGTGGGCGATCTGTCCGACCGAAGTGCCTTTGGGGATCGTGACATAGGCCAGACGCTGGCCGGCCTGGCCGACCACGATGTCCACATCCTGCTCCCATGCCGGATGGGACGGGTCATGGATGCGCACCCCCATGCGGCCATAGCGGTTGCGGGGCGAATTGACCATACCGGCCACCATGCGGGCATGCTGCTCCTCCTCGCCTGCGCGTGCACCGTCTTCGCAGTCGCAGGTGATGTCGAAGAAAGCACCGCCAAATTCGTCCTGCAGCGCCAGCGCCTTGAGGATCAATTTTTCGCTGCCGGCGAAATGCTCGCAGACCGGCAGCAACGGGAAGGACTTTTCGCCGTCGAACAGCGCTTGTTCAGGATGCACGCGCACCACCACCTCCTGTGGCGTGCGGGCTTCGGCAACTGGGTTCATGTTCTGGGCTTTCTGCTGGGACTCACGCCTTTTCGGCGAGGATCATGTCGGACGCCTTTTCGGCGATCATGATAGTGGGGGCATTGGTGTTGCCCGACGGGATACGCGGCATGATGGAGGCGTCCACCACGCGCAAGCCATGCAGCCCCCTGACTCTGAGCTGCGGATCCACCACCGCACCATCGTCGGTTCCCATGCGGCAGGTGCCGACCGGGTGGTACATCGACTGGGCGTTGCCGCGCAGGTACTCGGTCAGCTCCGCATCCGACTGGAACGGCACGCCCGGCAGCAGCTCACCGCGGAAATGCGACTTGAAGGGTTCGGCGTTGAAGATCCTGCGGATCACCCGGATGCCTTCGATCAGGGGCTGCAGATCGCGCTCATCGGTGAGGTAGTTGGCCACCATAGCCGGGGCATCGCCGGGACGGGCCGAACGCAGCGTGATCGCGCCCACCGAATGCGGTCGCAGCAGTGTGCAGGAAGCCGTCACCGCGGGCGCGGGCTCGGCCTTGTACATGCCGGACTTGCTGATCATGCTGAATGGCCGCATCTGTACCTGCAGATCGGGCGTGGCCGTGTGCGGGCCCGAGCGCAGGAACATGCCGACCTGGGCGGCCGCCGACGTCAACAAGCCACGCCGGTTGACGAGGTAGCGCAGCACATCGGGAATCATGCGCCAGTTGCTGGCAATCTTGCGGTTGATGGAGAACGAGGGATCGACGCTGGCCAGGCAATGTGCGTAGATGTGGTCGTGCAGGTTCTGACCGACGCCGGACAGCGCGTGCTGCACAGGAATGCCCAGAGCCTGCAGTTGCTGGGCTGACCCGATGCCCGATAGCATCAGCAGCTGCGGCGAATTGATGGCGCCGCCACTCAGGATCACCTGTCGCGCTGCGCGCGCCTGGCGCGGCTGGCCGCCCACCGAATAGCGCACGCCTGTCACGCGCTGGCCATCGAGCAGCAGACGCTCAACCAGCGCGCCGGTCTGCAGCGCCAGGTTAGGACGCTGCCGCACCGGATGCAGAAAGGCCGCTGCCGCCGAATCGCGCACCCCGTTGCGAATGGCAAACTGCAGGAACCCCACGCCCTCCTGGGTCGCGCCGTTGAAATCGTCGTTGCGCGGGATGCCGAGGTTGGCGGCGGCATCGACAAAGGCGATGGAGGCCCGGTGGGGTTCATGCAGCGGCGAGACGTGCAGCTCGCCACGCCCCCCGTGCCAGGGGCTGTCGCCCAAGAAATGATTTTCGCTGCGCCGGAAATAGGGCAGCACATCGTTCCAGCCCCAGCCGCTGTTGCCCAGCGCCTCCCAGCCGTCGTAGTCGGCTGCCGTGCCCCGCATATAGACATGGCCGTTGATTGCGCTGCTGCCGCCCAGCGTCTTGCCGCGCGGCCAGATGATCTGGCGGCCATTGAGGCCGGATTCCGGCTCGGACATGTAGCCCCAGGTCAGCGCCGGGTGACCCACCACGCGGGGCACACCGGCCGGTACCTTGAGCCAGATGTTCTTGTCTTCGCCGCCCGCTTCCAGGAGCAGCACACGGTGACGGGGGTTCTGGCTAAGGCGATTGGCCAGCACGCAGCCGGCCGATCCGGCGCCGATGATGATGTAGTCGTAGGTGTCTTGGCTCATGTGTTGCCCCCGGGGTTCACGAACCGATGGCAGCGCCGCCGCCATCCGTGCCTTCGAGGATGTAGAGGTGGGCCCTGGCCGAATCGAAGCGGTAGCCGATCACGTCCTGGTAATCACTGGAGTCATAGAACTCGCGGGCCTTCTCGCCACTTTCGAATTCCAGGAACACCACCCGCTTGACCTCGCGGTCTCCTTCACGCACCTGTGGCTGCCCGCCGGAAATCAGGAACTTGGCACCGTACTTCTGCAGCACCGGCTGCACGCGCGGCGCGTATTCGGCATTGAAATATTCCGGATTGGTGACTTCGAGTTCGGCGTAGATATAGCCCTTGGTGGTCATGGCATGGTCTTTCATGGGTTCATCGGAAACAGGGGGGCTCAGTGCGCGCCACCGAGATAGGCGGCACGCACGGCGGGGTCGCCCTTGAGTTTTTGTGCAGGTCCTTCGACTGCAATGCTGCCGCTTTCAAGGACATAGGCGTAATCGGACACGTCCAGGGCCGCAGCGGCGAACTGCTCGACCAGGAGCATGGTGACCTGCTGTGCCTTTAGCTGGCGGATAATGCGAAACACCTCCTCGACCAGCTTGGGCGCCAGCCCCATGGAGGGCTCGTCCAGTAAGATCACTTCGGGACGCTGCATCACGGCCCGAGCCATGGCCAGCATCTGCTGCTCCCCGCCCGAGAGGGTACCGGCCAGCTGGGCCTTGCGTTCCTTCAGGCGTGGAAACATGTCCATCGCCTCTTCGAGGTCGGCCTCAACATCGCCACGCTGGCGCGAGCCGGTGTAGCGCGGGAAAGCCCCGAGCCGCAGGTTGTCCAGCACGCTCAGGGTGGGAAACACGCGCCGGCCTTCCGGCGAATGGGCCAGGCCGTTGCTGGCGATGCGGTGCGCATCCAGACCGGTGATGTCTTTGCCATTGAGCAGCACGGCCCCGGCCTTGGGCTTGATCATGCCGGAGATTGCCTTCATGGTGGTGGTCTTGCCGGCCCCGTTGGAGCCGATCAGGCTGACCACCTTGCCTCTGGGAACCTGCAGCGAGATGCCGTGCAGGATGTCGGTGCGGCCGTAGCCCGCACGCAGACTGTCGATCTTGAGCATGCTTTTCTTCCTCAGGCCAGCGCCGCTTCGGGCAGGTTCTCGTTCGGGGATGGCGACGTGCTTTCGGCCCCCAGGTAAGCCTCGATGACCTTGGGGTTGGCCTGCACTTCGGCACCAGTGCCTTCGGCGATCTTCTGACCGAAGTCCAGCACCGTCACGCGGTCGCAGATGTTCATGACTACATCCATGTGGTGCTCGATCAGGATTACGGTCACGCCCTGTTCGCGGATCTTGCGGATCATGGCCACCAGGTCCGGCAGATCGGCCGGTGGCAGGCCAGCAGCCGGCTCATCGAGCAGCAACAGGTGGGGCCCCAGGGCTAGGGCGCGCGCAATCTCGAGCAGCCGCATGCGCCCGTAAGGCAGATTGCGCGCCTCTTCCCGAGCCAAAGCAGCCAGACCCACAAAAGCCAGCAGGCCGGCAGCGGTCTCGCGCGCCGCCTGTTCCTCGCGGCGGTAGCGGCGCGTGTGGAAGATCACATCGAGCAAAGTGGCGCGGAAGGTGTGGTGCAGCCCGACGAGGACGTTTTCCTCGACGCTCATCTCGCCAAAGAGCTGTACGTTCTGGAAGGTCCTGGCGATGCCCCCGAGTGCGATCGCGGAAGGTGTCTGTCCCACCACCGACCGAGCGTCGAACTCGACGGTGCCGGCGGTGGGCTTGTAGATACCGGTGAGCACGTTCATCATCGTGCTCTTACCGGAGCCGTTGGGGCCGATCAGGCCATGCACCGTGCCCGGCTGCACCGTCAGATCAAGCTGGTTGATCGCCTTTAGACCGCCGAACTGCATGACCACGCCACGCGCCTGCAGCAAGGGACCTGCGCCCTGCAGCGACCGGGCCACGCGGTGCAGGCCACCGCCGATGTGCGCCGTCACGGTCGAAGAAGCGTTTTCGGCCTGCAGTGTCTGCGCCGTACGCCAGCTGCGGCCAAGCTGCTTGAGGTAACCCATGATGCCGTCGGGCAGGTAATAGACCACCGCCAGAATCATCAGGCCGAAAATGGTCAGACGGTGCTCGGAAATGTCCTGCAGCGTGAAGGTGAAGACCTCGAAGCCCGCCAGCGCGGCCAGCGGGATCCAGACCTGCCGCAAGGTCATGCGGGTGCTGCGCACGGCACGGAAGGCCAGCACCAGCACCACTGCGACGACCACCAGACTGAGCTGGCGGAACAGGGCAATGTCCGACAGGAGGTTGGGCAGCACGACCACCACCGCCGCCCCCAGCAGCGAACCTGCGCGCGACTTGCGTCCGCCCAACGTGACCGCCAGCAGGAACAGCACGGCCAGCTCGAAGGTGAAGCTGTTGGGCGCGATGTACTCCTCGGAAAAGGCAAACAGGCCACCGGCGGCACCGGCAAACACGGCACTGATGACAAAAGCCAGCACCTTATAGCGGTGAACCGAGACACCCATGCAGTCGGCGGCTACCGGGCTGCCGCGCAGGGCCACAAAAGCGCGGCCGATGTGCGAGCGCAGTAGCCGCGTCACCGCCAGCATGGCCAGCGCCACCGCCGCCAGGGTGAAGTAATAGAAGTCCATCGCCGTCATGCGGTGCCCCCACAGCATGGGCTTGCGCAGCTGCATGCCCTGCGGGCCATTGGTGAGGAAATCCATCTCGTTGATCAGAATGCCGACGATGGTGCCGAAAGCCAGGGTCACCATGGCCAGGTACGGTCCGGTCACCCGCAGGGAAGGCACGGCCAGCACCAGACCGAGAAGGGCCGTGATGCCCATGGCCGCAGGCCAAGCCAGCCAGAACGACAAGCCGAGCTTGACCACCAGAATGGCGGTGGCATAGGCCCCGATGCCGAACAGGCCAGCGTGGCCGAGCGAAACCTCGCCGGTGTAGCCCACCAGGATGTCCAGCCCAAACAACAGGACGGCGTAGATGCCGATCACCACCAGCAGATGGATGTAATAGGGATTGGTCACCACCGCCGGAAGCACCAGCAACGCGGCCAGCAGTGCCGTGAGGGATAAAGCCTTTCCTGCGCGCATGCTCATACCTTCTTGATCAGTGTTTTGCCGAACAGGCCAGCGGGCTTGATGGCCAGCACCAGCAACAGCAGCACCAGGCCGGGCACATCCTTGTAGCCGGTAGAGATGTAATAACCCGTGGCGGTTTCGGAGATGCCCAGGATCAGTCCCCCGACGATGGCGCCCATGCCGGAAGTCAGGCCACCGATGATGGCGACGGCAAAGGCCTTGAGGCCCAGCGAAGCCCCCATGCCGGCGCCCACCATGGTCAAGGGCGCCACCAGCACCCCGGCGAACGCCGCCGTGGCAGAAGACAGCGCATAGGAGAACGTGATCACCAGGCTGGTGTTGATGCCCATCAGGCCAGCCGCGTCGCGGTCGGAGGCGGTGGCGATGACCGCCTTGCCGTAAATGGAGCGACGGTTGAACAGTTCGATCAGCAGCATCAGTAGCAGAGCGCCGGCCACCACCAGGATTTCCATGGGCAGCAGATTAGCGCCCGCCACTTGGAAGGCCGTGTCAGTGACAGGTGCCTGGAATTTCAGGTCATCTTTGCCCCAGATGTTCTCGGCCACGTTCTTGGCGATGATGCCGATCGCGATGGTGGCCATGATCCAGCCCTCGGAGTTGGCCTTGAGCGAAGGACGCACACCGGCACGCTCGACGGCCACGCCATACAGTGCACCAAAGACCAGCACCAAAGGCACCATCAGCCAGTAATTGACGTGCGCCACGATCGAGAAACCGACCAGTGCACCCACGGCAAGCGCCTCGCCCTGGCCAAAATTGAGGGTGCCGGAGGTCGCGAAGGTCAGCTGGTAACCAAAGGCGATCACAGCATAGATCATGCCGACAGCGCACCCGCTGAAAAGAATCTGCAACAGGATATCCATGGGGAAATCTGCAATGAAGGAAAGTCCGGCCGGGCCGCCCGGACAGGCGGCCCGGCCCCGGGTCATGCGCCGGTGTCAGCGGGCATCGCTCACACGCACCACTTCACCCTTGCGGATGGTGGCCATCAGGGCCTTGGAGGCGTCGGTGAACAGCTCGTGGTTGTCCTTGGTGAAAGGCTTGCTGTAACGCATCAGTACGCCGTCCACCGGCTCACGCAGGTTCTCCAGCGCCTCACGCACCTTTACGCCGTCGGTCGTGCCGGCCTGCTTGATGGCAGCGGCCAGCAGGTAGACACAGTCATAGCCCGGCGCAGCCCAGCCCAGACCGGTGATGCGGTCGACCTTGTAGGTCTTCTTGTAGTTGGTCATGAAGGCCGTGCCCTTGGCGGTCATACCCGGCACAAAGGTCTGCGGGAACACCGCGCCTTCGGCATTGACGCCAGCCGTGTCGATGAAGTTGGGCATCGACAGGGTGTGGCTGCCGATCATCGGTACCCTCCAGCCCAGCTTGGCCATGCCGTTAGCGATCTGCGCCAGCTCGGGGCCGACGGCGTATGTCAGGATGGCTTCGGCACCGGCGCTCTTGGCTCGCAGCAGCTGCGGTGTCATGTCCACGTCCTTGACGTTGAACTTCTCGACCGCCACCGGCTTGACGCCACGCTTTTCAAGCGCGGACGTCATGTCCTCGCGACCCAGCTGGCCATAGTTGGTGGAGTCGGCCAGGATCGCGACTTTCTTATAGCCACGCTTGGTGACCGCCTCTTCGGCAATCATGTCGGCCTGAATGTGGTCGGGCAGCGAGACGCGGAACACATAGTTCTCATTGAATTCAGGCGGCTGGAACAGCTTGGTGACCTGGGTGCCGGTGGGACCGGGGGTGATCACGGGAATCTTGGCTTCCTGGTAGAAGCGCGCGCTGGCGAGCATCACACCGGTGTTGATAATACCCAGGCCGGCGACGACCTTTTCGCGGTGGATCAGTTCCTGCACCACCTGCGCACCGCGCTCGTTCTTTGCTTCGTCGTCGCGCTCGACCAGCTGGATCTGGCGACCCAGCACCCCGCCCGACTTGTTGATTTCGTCCACGGCTAGGCGCATCGCGTCGCGCATGGCCACGCCCATCGGGCTGGAGCCGCCGGTGAACGGGCCGGACAGGCCGACCTTGATCGGCTCGGATGTCTGCGCCGATGCCGCCACGCAGATGGCCATGCCGGCCAGTGTCATTTGGATCTTGGATTTCAAGGACATGGTTTGTCTCCTATTGGGGTACTGGGTTGGGGAACGGGAAAAGGCGTCAATGGATGTGCAGACCACCATTGACATCCAGAACCACGCCCGTGACATAGCTGGACAGGTCACTGGCGAGGAACAGGAATGCGTTGGCGATGTCCAGCGGTGTCGCCAGACGTCCCATCGGCGTGCTTTCGGCCACACGCTGCTTGCCGCTGTCGTCGATCTTTCCGACCAGCAGCTCGGTGTCGACAAGGCCGGGGGCAATGGCATTGACGCGCACGCCGTCAGTGGCCAGCTCGCGGGCCATGGCCTTGGCCAGCGACTGCACACCACCCTTGGCTGCAGCATAGTGCGGCCCGCCCAGCACGCCACCGCCGCGCTGCGCGGCCACCGAGCCCATGCAGACGATGCTGCCGCTGCGGCGCGAGCGCAGGTGAGGCACCAGCGCACGGGACATGTTGTAGGCACCGCGCAGGCTCACATCCATCACCAGGTCGTAGTCCTCGCGGGTGCTGTCCATCAGGCGCTTGGACTGGCTGATGCCGGCGTTGTTGATCAGCACGTCGACATGCCCGAAAGCGTCGATGGCCTGACGCACGGCCGACTCGCATTGGGCGGGGTCGCGCACATCACAGGCCAGCCCGAGGTGGCCGCTGCCGATCTGCTGCGCAGCCTGTTGCGCGGCCTGGGCATCGAGGTCGAGCAGCACCACGCGTGCGCCCTCCTCGGCAAAACGGCGGGCCGTGGCCCAGCCGATGCCCCGTAGCGAGGCCGCCCCCGTCACGATCGCCACTTTGTCTTTCATCAACATCACTTGTCTCCTCGAAATCGTTGTCAGGTCAGCAGGACCACCGAACCCAGCGTCCTGCCGGCCACCAGATCGGCGTGTGCCCGTGCCGCCTCGCGCAGCGGATAGGCATTGCCAACCTTGATGCGCAGCACGCCCTGGGCGATCAGGCCGAACAGCGCCTGGGCGCCATCGCGGAAGTCCTGCGCGTCGGCGGTGTACTGCGTGACGGTGGGCCGCGTGACAAACAGCGAACCCTTGGTGCGCAGGTCCATCAGCGACACCTGGCCGGGATCGCCGGAAGGCCAGCCATAGGAAGCCACCAGACCGAAACGCCGGGCACAGTCCAGCGAGCGGGCGAAGGTCTCGATGCCGATGCTCTCGTAGACGATGGCAGCACCCTGGCCTCCGCTGACTTCTTTCACCCGGGCCACGAAGTCCTCGCGCGGCATAACCACCGGATGCTGGCAACCGAACGCCCGCAGCGCCGCAGCCTTCTCGTCAGTGTCGACCGTGCCGACCACCGTCACACCCAGATGAAGCAGCCACTGGGTCAAGATCAGGCCCACGCCCCCGGCGGCGGCGTGCACCAGCGCGGTGTCGCCACGTCCGATCGGCCGCAGGCGTGTCGCCAGGTACCAGGCCGTGAGCCCGCGGAACAGCGCCCCTGCCGCCAGTTCGGGGGGGAGCGTCTGGTCAGGCAGGCGGATCACACGTTCGGCCGGCACCACACGTTCCTGGGCGTAGCTGCCCGCCACGAAATGCATATAGGCCACCCGGTCGCCAGGCTGGATGTGCTGCACGCCTTCGCCGACTTCGAGCGCGATGCCGACCGCAGCAAAGCCCAGCCCTGTGGGCAGGGCGGCGGGCAGCAGGCCGCCACGGATCTGGGTGTCGATGTAGTCGACACCGATGGCCTCCTGGCGGATGCGCACTTCGGCGGGCCCGGCGTGGTGGACGGGCTCGTTCACCCAGCGCATGACTTCGGGGGCGCCGGTCTGTTCGACTACGATGCGTCCATAGCTTTCACTCATGTTTTTCTCCTGGGTCTACGCGTCACTGGGCGGTCCAACCACCGTCGACCAGCAGACAGGTGCCGGTGACCATGGCTGCGGCGGGCGAAGCCAGATACAGCACCGCCGCAGCGATGTCCTGCACCCGTGCCATGTGGCCCATGGGGATCTTGGAGACCAGGAAGTTGTATTTCTCGGGCGTGTCGACAATGCGGCGCACCAGCGGGGTGTCGACAAAGGTGGGACCGACGCTGTTGACTCGGATGCCCTGCCCGGCCAGCTCGACCGCCATGGCTTTCGTCAGGCCTTCGATGGCGTGCTTGTTCATGCAGTAGACCGTCCGGTTGGGCGATCCGATGTGCCCCATCTGCGAGGTGATGTTGATGACCACACCACCACGTGCCTGACGCTCTGGCTCCTGCAGCATCCGGCGCACCGCTGCCTGTGCCACCAGAAATGTGGCACGCACATTCAGGTTGCTCATGAAGTCGAGGTGTTCTTCCGTGACATCGAGGAAAGGCTCGGGGATGTTAGTCCCCGCGTTATTCACCACGATGTCCAGCGCCGGCAGTCCGGCGATCAGCTCGCCCACGGCATCCGACTGGGTGACGTCACAGGCATGGATGTGGGCGCGTCCGCCAGCCAGACGGATCTGCTCGGCGACTTCCTGCATCTCGCTGGCATGCAGGGATGCCAGGTGCACCTCTGCACCGGCTTCAGCCAATGCGGCGGAAATGGCAGCGCCGATGCCGGCGCCGGCGCCTGTGACCAGTGCAGCGCGGCCATCGAGCCGGAAGGTGGGCAACAGCGCCGGGAATGTTGGGGTTGGGGCCACGTGGATCTCCTGTGTTCTGAGGGGGTGAAATGAAGTGGATCAGCGAATCACGAAGGGATCGGGAGTCTCGCTGGCCGTGCTGATCCAGACGCTCTTGGTCTGCAGGTATTCCTGAATGGCCTCCATGCCGTTCTCGCGGCCCAGGCCCGAGCGCTTGTAGCCACCGAAGGGCGACATGTAGCTCACGGCGCGGTACATGTTCACCCACACCATGCCGACCTTGAGTCGCTTGGGCAGCGCCATGGCGCGCTGAATGTTTTCGGTCCAGACGCCCGCGGCAAGACCGTACAGGCTGTCGTTGGCGATGCGCACGGCATCGTCGTCGTCCTTGAAGCGGATCACGCTCAGCACGGGGCCGAACACCTCTTCCTGCGCAATGCGCATGTCGTTGCGCACTTCAGTGAAGATGGTCGGCTCCACGAAGCGGCCATTGCCGCATTCCGGGCGGCTGGCGGCCTGTCCGCCGAGCACGCAGCGCGCGCCTTCCGACTTGGCAATGTCGATGTAGTCCAGGATCTTCTGGTACTGCGCAGGCGTGGTCACCGGGCCGACCTGCGTGGTCGAGTCCATCGGGTTGCCCATGCGCGCACGCTGTGCGAACGCCACCAGGCGGCTGACGAATTCGTCGTACACCGAGTCCTGCACCAGCAGGCGCGAGCCGGCCACGCAGGTCTGTCCGGTCGCCGCGAAGATGCCCGAGATCGCACCCTTTACTGCGTTGTCCAGATTGGCGTCAGAAAACACGATATTGGCTGACTTGCCGCCCAGCTCGAGGGTCACGTGCTTGAGGTCGCGCGCAGCCGTTTCATAGATGCGCTGGCCGCCCATCTCGCTGCCGGTGAAGGCCACCTTGGCCACTCCCGGGTGCTCAACCAGCCGCGCACCCACTTCCTGGCCGTAGCCGGTGACCACGTTCAGCACGCCGGCCGGGAAACCGGCTTCTTCGAACAGACGCGCCAGCTCGATGGCAGAAGCAGAGGTGAACTCGGAAGGCTTGAGCACGAAGGTGTTGCCCGCGGCCAGACCCGGCGCCAGCTTGTTGACGGCTAGCAGCAGCGGAGAGTTCCAGGCGGTGATGGCAACGCACACCCCCAGCGGTTCGTGCGTGGTGTAGTTGAAGGTGTCAGCCTTGTCGATCGGAATGACCGCACCCTGCACCTTGTCGGCCAGTCCGCCAAAGTAGCGGAAATATTGCGGCAGGTACGCCACCTGCGCGCGCATCTCGGCCAGCAACTTTCCATTGTCACGCACCTCGGTGCGGGCCAGCTGTTCGGCATCGCGCGCAATCAGATCTGCTAGACGGAACATCAGCAGGCCGCGCGCACTGGCGGTCATTGCGCCCCAGGCCCCCTCCAGTGCCTGCTGGGCGGCTTCTACGGCACGGTTGGCATCTTCAGTTTTGGCGCGCGGAAAGCTGGCCCAGACTTCCCCAGTGTAAGGATCGGCTGATTCAAATCGCTCGCCGTCCAGGGCGTCCTGCCACTGGCCGCCGATGTACATGCGGTAGTTGTTGATGGTGGATGTGCTCATGTGTTGCTCTTGAAGATTCAGATCACGCCGTCCTGCGCCGCCTGGGCCAGGGCCTGCTCGCTCATGCCCAGCAGGCTGGAGTAGACGGCCGCGTTGTCAGCGCCCAGTGCGCGTCCTGCGTGCCGGAAAGTGGGCGGCGATTCCGACAGCAGGGGCATCGGTGCCGGCAGTACCAGTTCGCCTACACGGGGGTCTTGCACGCGCAGCAAATTGCAGCGCGCCTGGTATTGCGGGTCCTGGAAGATGTCCTGAATCGAATAGATCTGCGCACAGGGCACACCACCGGCACGGGTCGCGGTTTCCACTTCAGCCAGCGTGTGCTGCGCGAACCATTGCGTGACGACCTGGTTGATGTGGGCGCGATGCGCCACGCGTACACTACTGGTCGGGAACTCGCGGGCCAGCTCGGGCTGCCCCATCACCTGGGCCAACCGCTCGAACATCTTGTCGTTGGTGCAAGCCAGGGCCATCCATTCGCCGGTGCGGGTCTGGTAGTGGCTGTGCGGCACCACATTGACGGTGTCGGCGCCCATGCGTTCACGCACCACGCCGTACTTGGCGTAGGCAGGTGCCATTTCATCTAGCAGACGGAACACCGATTCGTACAGGCCGATGTCGATGTACTGGCCGCGGCCTGTCTTTTCCCGTGCGCGCAGTGCTGCCAGCACGCCGATGGCACCCCACAGGCCGGAGATGTAGTCGGCCATCGAGGTGGACCCCGGCACCACAGGCGGCCCATCGGGCTCGCCGGCCAGCCAGGACAGGCCGCCAAAAGCGTGAGCGATCCGGGCAAAGCCGGGTTCTCCGCTCTTGGGCCCCGTCTGACCGTAGGCGCTGACACGCAGCATGACCAGACCCGGGTTGATTTCGCGCAGGGCTTCAAAACCCAGGCCCCATTTTTCGAGGGTGCCGGGGCGGAAGTTCTCCAAAACCACATCGGACTGGGCCACCAGTTCCCGGAACATCCGGGCGCCCTCGGGGTGACGCAGATCGAGCGTCACCGCCTTCTTGTTGCGCGCCTCGCTGAGCCACACCAGACTGTCCCCGCACTCGGTGATGGTGCCGAATTTGCGCAGCGAGTCACCACCCTGCGGCTGCTCGATCTTGATGACCTCGGCCCCGAAGTCGGCCAAGATGGTGCCGCAGAATGGTGCCGCCACAAAGGTGGCAATGTCTAGAACCCGGATACCCTTCAGCGCAGGCGTCGATGGCAATTCGGTCGATGCGTCTTGCGCGCACGATGGATTCAATCTGTCCCCCAATCCTTGCATGTGTCGCCCCGGACCGGGCCGGGCAATGCGACATGTGTTGTCGATAGGGTGGAACTCTAGGATTCGCAGATAATTTCGACAATCGCATTTATTTTGTTTATTATTTATTTTTACCGCACAATCAATTTCACCCTCCTCCAAAGATGCCCCACACCGTCAGCGCGCTGCCCCACGTCAACCTGAAATTACTGCAGACCTTCCTGCTGGTGGCTCAGGAAAAAAGCTTCCGCACCGCGGCCGAAAAGTCCTTCCGCTCCCCCTCTGCCGTCAGCGCGCAGATCCGACTGCTCGAAGAACAACTCGGCGTTGCGCTCTTTCACCGCACCACCCGCAGCGTGCTGCTCACGCATGAAGGCCTGCAACTGCTCGAGTGCGCTGAGCGGGCATTACAGGAAGTGGAGGCCGGCCTGCGCAAGATCCGTGAATCCGCCGACATCCGTCGCGGCCGTGTGGCGCTGTCATGCTCACCTACCGTGGCAGAAACACGCCTGGCGCGCGTGCTGGCGGCGTTCGAGAAAGACCATCCCGGCATCGAAGTGTCGGTGCGCGAAGCAACCTCGTCTGCCCTGTTCGAAAGCATCCGCAAGCGCGAGGTGGACTTCGGCATCGGCCCGTCCATCGAAACCTCCGAGTTCCATTTCGAGCCGGTCATGGAAGACCCTCTCTACGCACTGGTTCCAAAACGACTTCTGACCACCTCCCGCCGCTCGATTTCGCTGGCCACCCTCACCAACATGCCCCTGCTGGTGCTCAGCCCCGCCACCGCGCTGCGCGGCATGCTCGAGACAGCCATGCAGGAACGCCATCTGGCGTTCACCACACGCTACGAGTTCTCGCAGGCCCAGACACTGATCTCGATGGCCACCGCCGGGCTGGGCGCCGCCATCCTGCCCAAGATTGCCCTGCCAGCGCGGGTGTCGGCCTCCACACATGTGCTGCGCATCAGCAACCCAACCCTGGTGCGTGAGGTGTCCATCATCACCATGGGCGGCCAACATCTCTCGCCCGCATCGCTGCGGCTGGTACAGCTGATCAAGGAGCTGCTGCCCAATCCCGACGAGCGGCGACGACCGACCGCCACAGCCGAACGGCTGGACATCTGAAAATCATCTGTTTTTCATTGATCTCAAAATATTCATAATCGTATAGATAATTTCGTTTGCCACGACAACATCGACTGACTAGATTCCCGCAGAACATGGGCGGCACTGCAGTACATCGCTGCATCCTGGCCCATGGTCTTCGTGAAATCCAGTCAGATGAATTCAGACCTCCTACAAGGACTGCGGATCGTCGAGAGCTCCGCCTTCATTGCCGCTCCGCTCGCCGGCATGACACTCGCGCAATCGGGCGCGGACGTGATCCGCATCGACATGCCTGGCGGCGGAATCGATTACCGGCGCCTGCCGATGTCCCCCGCCGGCCGCAGCTTTTACTGGACCGGCCTGAACAAGGGAAAACGCTCTTTCGCGGTCGATCTGCGGCACCCGCAAGGACAGGAGCTGGTACGCGCACTGGTCACTGACACCGACCCTTCAGGCGGAGTTCTGCTCACCAACTTGGGCACTTCCTGGCTCTCGCATGACGGCCTGTCGGCGTCGCGGCCGGACCTGATCTCGTGCACCATCGAAGGCAACCCCGACGGCTCGACCGCGGTTGACTACACCGTCAACTGCGCCACGGGCTTTCCGATGATGACTGGCCAGGGCACGCGGAAAGCCCCGGTCAACCATGCTCTGCCCGCCTGGGACATCGCCTGCGCCTACCAGGCAGCGTTTGCTATCACGGCCGCGGTGGCGAGACGCCAGCGCCAGGGTATCGGCGCGCAGCTGCGCATGGCCCTGTCCGATGTGGCCTTCGCCACCGTCTCACACCTGGGCCTGAGCGCCGAAGCCGAGCTGATGCAGCGCGACCGTCCTGCCATGGGCAATGACCTGTATGGCGCCTTCGGCCGGGACTTCGGCAGCAGCGATGGCGCCCGCTTCTTCGTTGCGGCCATCTCCCTGAGCCAGTGGAACAACCTGCTAAAGGCCTGCGAGCTCGAGCCCACCATGCGCGAACTGGAGGCCCGCACCGGTCTCGATTTCCGCAAAGAGGGTGATCGCTTCGAAGCACGCGAGGTCATAGCGCAGAAGCTGGCAGAACATGTGTCTACGATGGCGATGGCGCAGATCGCCGAATGTTTCAACCGCCACGGCGTTTGCTGGGGGCCTTACCAGACAGTTTCTGAAGCCCTCCGACAGGATCCTCGCCTGAGCACGGCGAACCCGATGTTCGAACCGATCGAAACGGCCGGCATCGGTCGACACCTTGCGGCCGGCTCGACGGTGCGCGAAAACGGTGCGACCCGGGCACCGGTACAGCCCGCCCCTGTGCTGGGCCAGCACACCGATGAAATCCTGATGGACATCTTGCGATTGGATGCCGGCGCGGTCGGCCGGCTCCATGATGCGGGCATCGTGGCCGGACCGGAATGCGACCCGCTGCTGGGAGCGGCACGATGAAAATCGAAGATCTCAAGACCTGGATCGGGCGGGAAATCTCCGTGCACGACACGGCCTCGCCCGCGCCCGCACAGGCCCTGGCCGCCACCCTCGACAATCCGAGCGGCACCGCACCCGGCGATCCGCTGCCCGCGTTGTGGCATTGGCTGTATTTCCTGACGGCCTGTCCCACGGCCGAGCTGGGTCCGGACGGGCATCCGCCCAAAGGCGATTTTCTGCCGCCAGTTGACCTGCCCCGGCGCATGTGGGCGGGCAGCCGTCTGCAATTCGTGGCCCCGCTGCGGATCGCGCAGGCGATGACACGCCGCTCGGTGATACAGGACATCACTGTCAAGCAAGGCCACAGCGGCCCTTTGTGTTTTGTCCTGGTGCGACATGAAGTGTCTTCGGGCAGGCAGCTGTGCCTGGTGGAGGAACAGGACATCGTCTACCGTCCAGCTGCCGGCACAGAGCCAGCATCCACCAGCACAAAGTCCGATACGCCCGCACCAGCTGCCACCTGGGCGCGGCAAATCGCGCCATCGCAAGTGTTGCTGTTTCGCTATTCGGCACTGACCTTCAACGGCCACAGAATCCATTACGACCGGCCCTACGCCACTGTCGTCGAGGGTTATGCGGGCCTGGTGGTGCACGGCCCCCTGATCGCCACACTGCTGCTGGATCTGGTACGCAGGGTACTGCCCTCTGCCGCCCTGGCCAGCTTCAGTTTCAAGGCCGTGCGCCCTCTGCTTGACACCGCACCGTTCACGGTATGCGCCCGCCTGCAAGCCCCCCGAACCCTGCAGCTGTGGGCGCAGGATGCCCAAGGCCAGACCGTCACCACTGGCACCGCAGTGCTCGCACATGACTGTACGGAGGGCCTGCAATGAGCATCCTTTGCAGCCATGGCCGACTCTTCGAAGACTTCCACCTGGGGGAGGTGATTCGCCATGGCACACCGCGCACCCTGTGCGATGCAGACGCATCCCTCTACATCGCACTCACGGGAGCACGGCATGCAGCCCACTGCGCCACCACCTCCGCGCAGCTGCTGGGCTACGACCGGCGACCGCTGGACGACCTGCTGGTCTTCAACATGGCGTTCGGAAAAACCGTGCCCGACATTTCCCTCAATGCGGTGGCGAATCTGGGCTACGCCGAGCTGCGCTTTGTGGAACCCGTCTTTGCCGGCGACACATTGCACTGCGAGAGCGTGGTCATCGGACGCAAGGAAAACTCCAGCCGCCAGACCGGGGTGGTGTATGTGCGATCGACCTGCTATGACCAGCGCGACCGGATGGTTCTGACCTGGGTACGCTGGGTGATGCTGCCCAAGCGCCGACCCGACAGCACCAGTGGCGAGAGCCTGGTGCCCGAGCTGGCGGGCACCATCGCTCCGGAGCAGATCCGGGCACACCCCCGCATCGACAGCCGCGATGCGCTGGCTGACTGGTGCGAGACCACAGGTTCAGAAGCCATCTGGGACCACTACGCCAAAGGACAGCGCATCGAACACCCGTTGGGCATGACGCTGGGTGACAGCGACCACATGACTGCCACCCGGCTCTACCAGAACAACGCCCGGCCCCATTTCGATGCGCTCGGTATGCAGCACTCGGCAGCTGGCCAGCGGCTGGTGTACGGCGGACACGTCATGTCGGTCTGCCACGCACTGTCCTACGACGGACTGGAGAACGTGGTGGGCATCGTAGCCATCAACGGCGGCCAGCACTGCGCTCCCACATTTGCCGGAGACACCCTGTATGCTTGTAGCGAAGTTCTCGAGAAATGGAAATTGCCGGGTCGCAGCGATGTAGGGGCCTTGCGCCTGCAGCTAACCGGTCTGAAAAATGCCCGCCCCAACGACATCCGCAACATGTCAGACGCCGAGAAACAGCGCGCCGCCACAGTGCTGCATCTGGACTACACCGTACTGATGCCGCGCCAGCGTGCTGCCTCCAGCGCCCGCCAGCGCAACGTTCCTGCGCGATGAGCGACCGTATGGCCATGCCCGGCAGCCAGCAGCAAGCGCTGCTGGCGGGCATGCGGCTGGCTGCCGGCGCACCGGCGGCCGTGCTTTTTGCAGGAATGCTCGGTTTCGGCGCGATCGGGCGCAGCCATGGCCTTGATCCCTGGCTGGTCACCTTGTGCAGCCTGCTGATCTACGCGCTGCCTGGCCAGCTGGTGATGTTCGAGATGCTGATGGGCGGCGCCTCCTGGTTGGCTACCGGTCTGGCCGTGACGCTTACGTCCAGCCGTTTCGTAAGCATGGTGGTCACCCTGTTTCCACAGCTGCACCGGCGCGATCGCGACCGGCGGCTGTACGCATCGGTGCACCTGTTGGCCATGACCTCCTGGGCCCTGTCGATGCGTGAATTCCAGACGCTGCCCGCCCGCTACCGGCTGAGCTTCTACCTGGGCACCGGCATCACATGCTTGGCGGTATCAGGGCCGGGCACATTCCTGGGCTACCAGATTTCCGCGGCCGTGCCATTCTCGGTGACACTGGCGCTCGTGTTCCTCAATCCGCTGTTTTTTCTGCTTACCTTCACCGACGTAAAGCCTGTCGCCAACCGGCTCGCCATCGGCCTGGGCTGCGTATTCGGGCCGATGCTGTATGCCCTGCATCCCGATTCGAGCCTGCTGACCACAGGACTGCTTGCCGGCACGGCGGGCTACTGGCTCGATCGCCGCTGGTTCCGGCCCGCCGCGCAGGCGGATCTGCCATGACCTTTACACCCCATGACTGGACTCCGTGGCTAGCCCTTGCGGCGTCGACCGCAGGCACCTACATCTGCCGCGCCACAGGTGTGGCGCTGTCTGACCGGATACAGCAGCAAAGCGAGTTCTTCGGCTGGCTGTCGGCCGTGACCTACGCCATGGTGGCATCGCTGACGGTTAAGATGCTGTTTATGCCAGTGAGCCCGCTGGCCAAGGTGCCATTATGGATCAGGATGGGCGCCTGCGTGGTCAGCCTGCTGGTCCTGCTGTTGGCCAAAAGGGGCCTATTCGTCGCCTTGCTGGTAGGGGCCTCCACAGTCTTTCTGTACGGTATGTGGCACACCTGAATGCCTGCCTCACGGGTCTAGAACAGAACCCTCTCCGACAACCCCAAAGGAGATACATTACGCTTTTTGGGCTTCTCCCGTTTTTGATGTTCTCTTACTTGGAGTAGTCCAGTGGTTTTCTTTGATGATATCTAATTAAGAGGCAGCAATCATGAATTCCATCGTAGCAGCCCAATTTCAGTGACTGGTATAGGCCGCCGATTTCAGCCATTGCCTGACTAAGGCAGTGCCAGGTTATGTTTCTTCAAGATGAGGGTGACCATCAGACGAAGAGCGCGAAAGATCCCTTCATCCGCACTACGTTTGACGTAGAGGTGAAGGTGAAGGCGCAGACGCCTACTCTGCTGACATGGCGGCCCCCTTCGCCACCTTGCCCAAGCGTTCGTATTCAGTGCTGGCAAGCTTTGCGAGTGCATCTGGTGTAGAGCCCTCAGGCGTGAAACCGCTCTTGATGAGTTTGGCCTTGACCTCGGGATCTGATAGCGCCTCATTGAATGCCTGGGACATCCGCTGGGTGACTTTCTGATCCATGCCCGCAGGTCCAAAAACGCCAAACCAAGGGTCAACGCCATAGCCTTTAAGGCCAGCTTCAGCCAGTGTGGGCACATCGGGCAAGGCAACTGATCGAGCCTTTCCGGCAACCGCAAGCGCGCGGAGCTTGCCCGCTTGAATATGCGGCAGACTGGCAGGAAGGTTGTCGAACATGACAGGCAGATGTCCCCCAAGCATGTCATTGATGCCCGGGCCGCTACCTTTGTACGGAACATGGACCAGCTCTGTCCC
>JACCED011463930.1_pt1 | contig 22750 bp, 28 predicted proteins | sample 7455021 | NCBI WGS metagenome assembly JACCED01 (sample SAMN15323456, study PRJNA562643) | freshwater metagenome | isolation source: river surface water | place: USA:Blue River Watershed | collected 2017-08-19
ATGAGTTGCTTGGTGAGCTTCACCCTATAGTCGAACATCTTTTCCCAGACATTCCACTTTGCAATAGCAGTGCCAAGTTTACCAGTCATCTGGTTAAACAGCATATTGTAGTGACCACCGAGTTGTTGCAATGCCGCCGCCGCATTTGCAGTACTGATATTGAAAAGCCAACTAAGCATTATTTTTTATTCTTCTTTCTATTTACTTTTACGGATTGACTTATTCTCTTTTCAAACTCTTCGAGTTTTGTTAAGTCCTCTTTCTCCTTTTCTTCTGACTCCGTTGTTATTATGCTTATTTCAGCACCTTCTTGTGCCGAGAATGCAGTCGCATACCATATTGCTCTAGAGAATGGCATATTCCAAGCCTCCTCTTCAGAAAAGCCAAACTTCGTCATAAGTATAACAACCATACTTAATGTTTCTGGTATATTTGTTGGCTTTGCTGGCTCTTTCTTGTCATCAGCCTTAACCCATATTTTTGGAACACTCATTGATTGAGATAAGTAATCTCCAAACATCATAAGTGCTTTTGACTGATTCTCTGGGATTGAATCAATAAGCAAATATCTCCACCTTTCAACAAGTGTTAATTTGTTTAATGAATCCAACCAACTCTTTGTTGAACAAACTCTAAGTGCCGTAAAAAGGTCTTTTCCGTTAAGACCCTTTGCATTTGGATTTATGAATGGAGAATTAATCATCTGCAAGGTTATGAAGTGCCTTGCACAGAAGTAATCCAACTCAATTCCACCGATTGTAAACTTCGGTGGAGCGAGGAATGCGTTTAAGTATCGCTTATCCACGGCTTGGCATCAAGCCGCTATGGGCTTAAGAGAGGGGTTTGAGGGCGTTGATACCTTCGTAACAAGCCGCCTTGATATCAACCTTTGTGAACTCTTTTGAGCCAGCAGAAAGGCTTACCTCGGTAATGAGTGCGTTCTCGTTGTTGATAGAAAGAACTGCACCAGCCTTAACCATAGCAGACACGGTTGACTTAACTCTTCCGCTTACAGATATTTCAGCACGACCATCTGACATACGGATACCAGTTACGATACCGTTCTGGTCAACAATTTCTTCCATATTAGCGTGTTTAACGCTTCTTGAGTAAGAGTCGATGAGAATTCCAGCCAAAGTGAGGCCGTCAAGACCATACTTTAAGATTGTGCCATACTCCTTAGCCTGCGTGAGGGTGTCCTCAAGGCCATCAAACTGGGGAGGGTTGTTTGAAAAATCTTCTGCCATAGTGGTCTATTATTTCTTGATTGAGTTAAGGATTTCCTTGGCCTTCTCGACCTTTGAAGAATTGGCATTTTTGAGGCCAGCGTAGAATCCGCCAGCGAAGCCGACAACGAGAGCAATAAAAGCGAGGAGCATATAAACTTTGAGCAGTGTCAACTTGGGTTATTTACCCGAAGTTATTGGCTAACACTTGGGTTGTGATTATAGTTGTAGTGGACCTCAAATGAAAGGTCTGTGGCAAATCTACGCTCTTCTCTCATATCTTTAACGCTTTGATAGTAAATATCATATAGATATAAGAATTTTACCTTTGTCTTCTTTCTCTCTGCTCTGTTTAACAGTACTGAGCGAACCTTATCTACAACATTCATATGTTCCTCTGGGCTTGGCTCGTCAGAACTAGACATAACTATAACATTTAATTCACTCTTAAAGTTATCTTGTGCCTCTGGATGGTCGATGAGGGGCTGGCTTTCGCCAGCCACGACTATGATACAGGGTATCTTTCTTTCTTCATATGTGTTCGACTCAACAACAGCATAATCCGAACCAGTGAATGCGTCTTTCAACTTTTGAACAAAGTTGTATTCTAATGCTCTTCTTTCGCTCATTTTAAGGGTTTATTTTTTTCCAGTAGTTTTCTAAATGTGTAAACATATTTCTAACTTCCTTATCCAGTTCACTCATTCTATTTTTCCATATTTGTTGTGGATGCTTCTGGTAGAATATTCCATTTAGATTGTAGTAGTCATTGTAAAATGTCATCGATACAGCACCTTTCTTTGCCGTTATCCGACCTCCACCTCCGCCTGTTGTTGTATTAAATGGTGTCATAACTCTCTTTACTCCAGAAACAGGCTTATCTCCAAGAGCCTTTGCGGCCTTAATCCATCCATTAATAGCAATTCCAGCAAAGTTCATTAAACTTTTTTCTCTAGAGATTTTGTCTATTGATGCCTTATCTTTTACATAATAAGGACCCCTTTCTCTTCCCTGCTTCCACTGTCTTTTCCAGTTTATAAATGTCCCAAGTTGTGCCTTGTCCATAACAAACTGTGGCTTTGGAACATCATATGCAGTATAATAACCCCTCTTTCTTAGAAGTTTATCAAGAAGGTCATATCTTCCAATTTTTGCTAAATTCTCAGCCGCTGGTCCAGCAGTTTTAAATAAGCCACGCTGAACTATATACTGCTTTACATTCATATAGTCAGACATCATCCAGAACATATCTTTCTTGGAGTCCCAACTCTTAAATGCTACATTTGCCAATGCTTTATTTTCTTTTTCATATACAGCCCGTGCATTATTTGCTGTCAGTTGAGGATTTCTAGTACTGCTCGGAAATGAAACCTCGGCCAATTCCCAGCAAAGGGAAGAACCTTGCTCTGAGAATATCCTTCTTCCCTGCTTGTGAAATTCTCTATGAAATTGTTTCCATTTCTTGTCTACATCTCCAGTTACTTGTACACCAAACTGCATACCTCGTCCAGTCTGGCCCCAAGTGCGTCTGAACTCGTGTGGTTGGAAGAATGGATTGACAGCCATATTACTGATTGTATATGATTACATACGCATCAAACCAAGGGCTTGGTGGGCGATATGTTATTCTGTCAATAGCGTATGTCTTTCCATATATTTCCAATCTTTCACCGAACTCTGGAAGACTTTTCTCAAGCCTTCCTCCATCTTCGATATAGAATCTTACTCTATATCCCGCTTGGTATGTGAAGCCGCCAACATCAAATGTTTCTTGCACGGAGTTGCTATCGAGAAGCACGATGTGCTTCTCTCCTCTGAACTTAACTTCTCTTCCGAAATCCTTAAGGAATTCAGCGGCATCAGACCTCATTTCGTCCCAAAGTGACATAGTGTTGTGTTATTAGTATTGTTCGTAGTATCCACCGTTTCCGTCAGCATAATACTGTCCTCCAAAGTTAGTTCCATATGAAGGATAAGAGTAGTAGTACTCGGTATAGTAGCCACCCATTCCATCGTGAAATTCTGTGTATGAATAACTTCCATTCATATATTGGCTACCATTGATTTCTATATAGTTATCTCCGCTTCCAGAGTTACCTGTTGTCTCTCCATATGCAGGATAAGATGAGCCGCTACCATCACTTTCTGAATAGTATGAACCATTTCCGTCTGAGTAGTAATTATATCCACTGCAATTTCCAACATATGTTCCGTAAGACCAGTAGTTGTTGCTTGAGTTTGTATATGTTCCGCAATTTCCATCTGCATAAACACTATAAGACTCTTCGCCAATCTGGAAGTCACCACATCCAACATTAATGTAAATTGGATTTGTTCCTCCACTATAATATGTTCCAGAGGAATCGCATCCTCCACCTCCAGCAGATTCAGCATAGTAACCACCATTTCCATTTGAATAGTAGTTATAACTTGAGTCTGATGTTATGAATGTTCCATAAGAATCCCAGTTATTTGTTGTTTCTGTGTATGTACCACAGTTTCCGTCAGCATATGTTACTATGGACGAAGAGCCAGCATTATAAGATGAGTTCAGTTCGCTTATGTAAACAGTAATCCATCCTCCGAACTCTGTGCTTATATACTCACCGTAAGGGGCACAGGACTTTGGCTCAGAATAATATCCACCCATTCCATTAGAGAAGAAATTATAAGCATTGTTGCTGGCTATCTGCGTTCCGCTTGAATAGTATTCAACTTCTCCATTTACGGTATATTCTCCACAGTTTCCATCAGCAAAAACATACTCTATGTAGTTTCCAACATCAGCATAAGAGTCTATCTCGACAATGTATAATTGATGTGTTTCTTGTGACGATGAAATTGTTGTTCCAGATTCAGAGCAGGGATTATCTGGATTTAATGTTTCTGTATAATAACTTCCAGAACCGTTAGAATAATATTTGAATTCGCTGTTCTGATAGAACTGTGTTCCATTTGGAAGATATATCATTCCAGAACAAGGACCCCATATTATTTCCCCATACCCATTGTTAACACCGTTCTTCTTGTTTGTCCCAAGGACGAACGACTGGCTATCAATTATTACAGTCAATGGTTCTTCGCAATTCTCTTCTACGGAGAATGAGTTTGCGAGATTTTGTTGTGCCGTAAATGAAAATGGACTTCTTGTTATACCGTTCTCAGTAACCTCAGAACCTGTGCTTGATATTGGAGGTGTGTTCGGAGGGGTGAATGAAGTAACCTCAGTCCATTGGTTTGGGTGCGAGGCTGGCGTATAGCCAGCCGCACCGATGAAGTTATTTAACTGATAAATCTTACCTTGAAATTTAACTTGGTCTCCTGTTCCATATGTTACTCCATTGTTATAGTCTGGAACATTGCTTCCTGCTTCAAAAGAAGCCAGACTTCTTGTTGGTGGCTGGTAAAGGTACACAGAGGCCCCAGATTCCGATATGGATGCGTAAGCATCCTTTGCCTCTGAAAGCGTTCTAAACTGCCTCAGATAGCCACTTCCGTCCGTATTACGCACCACTATGGTGCAATACTGTGGTCTGTACTTCATATTAGAGAATTACTTTAATTGGTGGTGCTGATGGCGTTGTTGACTTTTTCTTTGCAGGTATAAAATAGAAGTAAGCATCTTTACCTTCCTCAATCGCCTGCGTATAAGCAATTTTGCATTGGGTAGAGTCTGTAAACTGTTCCACAGATATAGTATCGTTGTCATTAACAATGATAAGCAGTGAATGGTCTGGAACTCTCATACAAACAAAAAGGGGTGGCCGAAGCCACCCCTTGTTTTCTGTCCACCGCTTAATCCTTAAGCATTCTGAACCGTAATTCCACCTTGTCCGTCTGCCTTGACATACTTGAAGACTGTCTTGAATACATCATTTCCAAGCGTGTCTTTTCCTACATATTTTTGCAGTCCGAATCTTACTGGGGTTGGTCCAACATTGTTCTTACCCCAGCCATTGTAGTACCATCCTGCTGGAACATTTACATTCTGTGGATACAGCGAAGCACCTTCGCTTTCTGGGTCTTCTGGTTGCCATCCGCAATTTCCATCGGGAAGATTTCTTCCAACCCACTTATATCCACGGAATACATCTGTCTTTGCTGTTGCGGAAAGTGATGCCGCATAATATAACTGACCATCGGTTGCATCCATTGGGAGAACAAATGTTTTCTTCTTTTGTTCAAGTCTTGATGAAGATGTTAGTTGAATCTTATATCCTCCAGTTTCTCCAGTTACATATTTTCCTGCTTCTGGGCAGGGGTTCTGTGATGGATTATTTGGTGTCTGCAATCCACCATCTTCAAGCATTGGGTCATATGTGACATAGTCGCCATCTTCTTCGCTAGTGGTCTCATTTTCTACTCTGTAATAATCAAACGAACCGCTTGGTCCAACGAAAACTACATATGTATACCCATCTTCAACGAACTGAGCAAGGGTTGTTCCTTCCGCAATGAATCCTTGCCACTGTTCTCCATCCATCTCTCCACAGTTTCCGTCGGCAAGCACCTCTCTCATTATTAGATAAGAAGTATAAGGGCCAGACTGTCCAGCAACAGTCCAAGTTGATTGACCCATTTCAGTATCAACTATAACATCTCTGAGGAATGTGCCTGCTGGAGGGCAGGGAGGGGGAGGAGGATTTTCTGGGTCTGGATTTTCTGGGTCTGGGTCTGGGTTTGTGTTTCTTGCTTCTTCATAAACACCGCCATTACCATTTGACTTATAGTTTGTAGTTTCTGTTTGATAAACAATTTGACCGTTACCCAAATATGTGTCTTCTGTTGTTGTTAATTCTTCGCAGTTTTGACCAACTGTTACAACTTCATACTTATATCCAATAAGTGCATATTCAAAAAGTCCATCAGAAAGCACGATTGGATACATTATATCCTGTAAGAAGTTTCTTGAAAGTTCTGTTCCAACATTTGGACAAGGAGGCTGTGTTACATCCTTATTTTGACGAGTGACAGTTCCGTCTCCATTAGATATGTATCTCTTCACATCATCTTCATACACGATTATTCCAGCAGGAACATATGTGTTAGATTCGTTAAGTGTGAAATCTAACGAACTAAGTCCTCCGTAAATTCTCTTGATTATTCTTGTTCCAACAGTCATTGGTGCAATGATGTCAGAAAGTGTTACCAAAATATTTTCAGTAGAAATGGTAACTTCTTCGTTTCTGTCTGGGAATATTTTTTCAATTTGAGGCTCTTGGAAAAATCCAGTTCCATCGTGCCTTATTGTTATTCTCTTGTTTGAAACAGTGACTTGAAGGGCTATTGTTCCAGCCTGTTCCCAGTCTTCTCCTGTAATGAGTTTCTTTGTCATACCCAAGAAACCAATCCAAGACTCCCAAGTTCTTTCTCCAACATCACGCATTGCCGCCTCAACTCTTTCTTGCTGTCCCATAGCATTTAAAATCATAAATGCTGGGGTTTGTCTTCTTACAACTTCAGCCCACTCTGCAATCTTTTGCTCTGTAGTCTGTGTTGGAACAGGTTGGTTTTCACGACCCTTTTCAGTGTTTGCTCTTAATGGCTGGGTATCGTTTCTTTCAAACTTTGTTGGCTGTGGCCGTTCAAAGTAAAACGCTCGCTTACCTTCGGATACAGAATGGTTATAGAACTTCTTTGCAAGTTCGTCATTATAGAATGCATTAGCATAGTCAGTCGTAACACCGTTTTCAGTAACGGATACGATGACTATTGAGTAGTCTGGGTAAGCCATATGTGTCTATGGCTTACTGTCAACTATTTTATTCTAAATCTAAAGCCTTGAAGTCTGCCGACTTTCCAGACTTTTTGGACACAGGCTTGGCTTTCTCTTCTTCAATTACCGTGTCATCCTGCGACTTAGCACCAGTAAACTTATCTACTTCGGCCATAGCGGCGGCTGACTTGCAACGCTTATCTGGCTTTGGGAAGTGGAAGAAATGAGCCTCTTTGCCCTGCTCACGAATCTTTGCAAACTCATTTAACGCATCTTGTGCGTTCTCCTTCTTGAAAACCTTAGAAGAAAGGTTTCCATTGGGCTCAACAATAATAATAAATGAAAACTTCTGGGACATAGTACCTTACAGGTTAACAATTAAATGACTAGCGTCAAGTGCTTAAGAAGCAAATGGCTGAGAATCTTTTCTTCTAAAAGAACTTGGCTGAGGCTTTTCATAAAGAAAAGCCCTTTTACCAGCGTCAACAGCATCCTTATAAGCAACTTTTGCTTCCCCGACCGTCTTGAAGATTTCTGTTCTTAATGAAGTTACATTATTTGTCGTCTCTTCGACAACAACGATTGAATATGCAGGATAAGGCATTTGATTTTGATTAATGTCAACTAACAAAAAGGCCCACTCTTGTGGGCCTTTTATAAGTTTATTTATACTAAATTAGTCCCAAGTGTCAAGTATTTCAGACACAGGTACATCGTCTCCTCGCTTAAACTTTGTTGGCTGAGGCTGTTCAAAAAGAAAGACACGCTTATTTCTTCCTGCGTTTGAAACTTCGCTTCGGTAAGCCACTTGTGCGTCTTTTACATTTGCAAAAATGTCAGTTCTTCGGGTTACTATCTGCGTCTGAGAGTCATATGTCTCAACGAGCAAGAGGGAATAGTCTGGGTGTGCCATATGCTTTTGCTTTATGTCAACATAAATAAAAAGACCCCCATTTCTGGGGGTCTTGTATTTGAAGACTCTCGCTTCGATTAAGAAGCGATAATCTTACCGAGTGTCGGAGCGTTACCCACGGCTACGCCGTAGAGGATGCTCATCGACAGTTTCTGGAGACCAGAGTCACCGTCATACCATTCACGGACTTGGACGGTGAGACCAGACTTCTCGTCAGTCGCAGAAGCAACATTGCCGTACCAGTTGGTGGGCAGAGCAGGCTGACGGGTGGCGATAAGGATGGACTCGGGATTGCAAGCAATACCCTTGAGGTTTGTGATTGTGGCAGGGAGGGCCGAGTACTGATTCACTTCGAACCCGTGAATGCGGGGCAGAAGGTTCTCAGTCAGAGGGGCGTTCGTACCAGACGCATACTGGGCACTGATGGCGTTATCCTTAGCCAGAGCGGTGTAGAGCGAAGGACGGACGATGAGGAGTCTGTCCTGTTGAGGGACATTACGCTCAGTGAGGGCCTGCGAGATGCCAGCGACAGCGTCAGCATCGAAAGCGGCAACAGTTCCGTTATAAACGGTCTGGCCGTAAGGGGTAACTTCTGGGAAGTTAGTTTCGTTAACGAGACCGAAGATATCGTCAAGAACAGCCTTGGAGACGGCGTGAGCGGCAGGACGGATGAATGTTCTGCGGAGAACATCATAACCACCCTTGGCGACTTCACCATCAGAGAAGCCCATCACGAAACCCTTATGGTTATTCAGTTCAATTCTGCGTTCAACAGAAGTGACATTCGTAACAGCATAACCGTTAGCACCGATATCGGTGATTGGGGCTGTGATAGAGTTGGCGATACGAGTTACAACAGTTTCGCCACGGGTTGCGATTTCACCACCAAAGTTTGTTGTGAACTTTGAGATGAGGGGGAACTCAGCAAGAAGCGTTGTGAGCGAATCTTGTGCGATGACAGTGAGGTTAATACCTCCGAGGTTATTTGACATAATTTATAAAAGTTCGTAAGAACAACTTTTGACCATTGTCAACCGATAAAAAAAGAGGCCCCATTTTTGGGGCCTCGTTTATTGGCATTAAACCTTATTTTACTTGCTTCTTCCAGTTCCAGAGCGACCACCTTTTCGGCGTTTCTTCGCCCTTCCTCTTGCTCTGTCTTTCTTTCCACCGCCACCCTTTCGGCGATTTCCAGTTTGAACGACACCAGCACCAGAGATAAGGCCTCTTCCGCCCTTCTTCGAACCAGAGCCTCTTGTACGACCTCCATCTTTTCCACCCTTCTTTGAAGGTGTTGGAGGGGTGTTCTTTCCACCACTGTTTCCGCCCTTCTTGGAAGGATTGGCTGGATTCTTTGTGGGCTTGGGAGCGGGCTTTGGCGAAGGACGAGGCGAAGTTGGCTTCGGCGTTGGCTTTGGCGTTGGCTTTGGAGTCGGCTTCGGTGTGGGTTTCGGAGTCGGCTTGGGAGCAGGCTTCGGTTGACCACGGGGAGTCGGCTTCGGCGTAGTGGGAGCGGGCTTGGGAGCCTGTGTTGGCTGACCTCTGAACTGACCACCGATAATCGGTGTAGTTCTTGGGGGGGCTGGCGTAATTTGACGCTGACCTTCTGCAACAAGTCTATTAATGGTAGCCAACTTGTTTGCGGCAGTTACCTTAACACTTGTTCCATCACCAAACTTAACGGTGTCTCCAGAACGGAGAACCTTCATCATTTCCTCTTTTGATAGCGTTCCTTGCGGAGCCTTGGTAGTAGTACCAAAGGAGGTGCGAATTCTTAATTCGCCCCTCCTTGTGGCTTCCTGTACCTCAGCGGAGTCAGCACGGATTTCGCTACCTCTGGAGAAGCGACCTGTACCAGTCGCATAGTATGTTCTTCCTCCTCCAGCCATAGATTACTTGGAGCGTCCTCTTCCAGAACGGCCACCCTTACGAGACTTCTGTGCAGGAGCCTTAACGGACCTTGGTCCAGTCTTGGTAGTTCCTCTAGCGGGCTTTGAACCACCCTGTCTTGAAGACTTTGGAGCGACCGACTTTGGAGCAGGAGCCTTTGGAGCGGCCTTTAAGGAAGGAGCCTTGGGAGCGGCCTTGGGAGCGGGAGACTTTTGGGCTGGGGCCTTTGGAGCCGCACCTCTTGAGGAACCTCCTCTTGGGGCAGTGGCTCTTGTGGCAGTGCCTCTTGGAGCAGATGCTCTAGAAGTCTTTGGGGCTACGGACTTAGTGGCGGGAGCCTTGGCGGCTTCACGCTGTCTTGCGTTTTCCGCTCTCTTCTTGGCAAGTCTATCTGCTCTTGCAGTTCTGATTGCCTTCGGACGAAGACTACCAGATGCTTGCTTGGTTCTAAGTGTTCTGTTTGTAGCGGAATTCTTCATCTCCGTCTTCTTAGAATTTCTAGAAGGAGCATACTTGGAGCGAGGATTGACTCTTACGCTTCCATCAAGAGGGAGCAACTTAAGGGCTCGCTGAGTTGTAGAAACTCTCATCTGAGGATTCTTAAGACCAAACGATTGTTCTGTCTTCTTGGTATTTGTAAGTTCAACCTTTCTTTCAATCTTAACCTTGTCTGGCTTGCTAAGATTTCCTCTGTAAGTGATAATCTGTCTCTGAGGTGGCATCAGAGGATTGGTCTGAGCCATTGGCTTTTCAACATCAGCACCAAGACGACCAATCAGTTCATCACGGTTCTTTGCCGTGACGATGTGAATCTTGCCATCTGGTGTCTTAATCTTGTCACCATTCTTGATTATCTTCTGGGCTTCCTCGTAAGAGATTTTGCCTTCTGGGTGTTCGTGTGTTCCACCAAACATAGCGGCATCTCTCTTGATGAGAGCCTGCCCTGCGTTCATTCTTCTTGTGTTCGCTCTATCGGAGCGAACTTCCCCTGCTCGTGTGAACGAGCCTGTTCCTGTTGCGTGATATGTTCTCGACATAGTATGGTTAATTTACCAAACCGTGAGTAGTAGTCAAGCGTTCTTTTTAAGAACGCTTGGCTCTGAGGAGGGAGGAGGCGTGACGCTCGATGATAGCCTTGTTGGCGAGGTAGAACTTACGCTGTTCAGCACCCTTGAGGGCTTCGAACTGCTTGAAGACTTCCTCGTCAGTCTGGTCGGCAGACTTAGCGACTTGGTCAAGACCAACAGCCACGGCATCAACACCAGCAGAGGCAACAATCTGAGCGGCCTTCTGTTCGACAGTTGAGGCAGACTTCTCGATTGTTGTTACCTTTGCAACGAGGGCTTCGAACTTATCGTTCAGAGCCTTCATATGAGCGATGGCTTCTTCCTTGGCCTTGATTTCAAGGGCAAGAGCGGCCTTGGTAGACTCGACTTCTGAGTTGGCTTCGGGCTTGGGCTGGCTTACGGAAGCCAGTTTCTGAAGAACTGCTTCAATCTTGCTATTAAGGGCTTCAGCAGTTGCCTTGATTGAGGACTCTTCAGAAGCGACAGGAGCAGAGACAGTTTGTTCTGCTTTGACTTCTTGGACGGCTTCAGCCTTTGGCTGTTCCGTGACTTGCTCGGCTTGTGGTGCTTCATTAGATTCCTTGCAATTCTTACCAGTGGCGTTCTTGCCACCACGGTTACGCTTCATCTTGGGAGCGTCTTCTTCTTCGTCCTTTGGCTGACCAGTGACGACTTCCTTGTTAACGCCTTCGATGACATTGCCACCCATTCCGCCTTCATTGGCTTCTTGGTCCATTCTGCGAGGACCAGTGGTTGATACATCTTCGTATTCAGCCTTGGCTTCGGAGGGGCCTTGGAACATACCGCCGTTGTCCTTGAACTTGCCACCCTTTGTTTCCTTTTCCATATCGTTTTCGGAATCTTCGTCCTTCTTGATGATGACCTTGACATTCTTTGTCTCGTCATCATTGTCTGGGTTCTTTTCTGGCATCTGGTAGAGGGAGGAGTACTTTCCTTCCATTTCGTCAATTTTCTTGCCCATTTCCTTGCTGTAATCCTTCATTGTGGCATCCATTTCAAGGACCTTCTTCATAGCCTCAGTGAGGCCTTCTTCCATCTTCTTCATACGCTCGAAATAAGTATTGTTATCGCCAGCGAGAGTAGTGAGTTTCTCATTGAGAGCCACAGTCTGGGCTGTCTGTGATTCGATGAGTTCCTTGAGGATGGTGTCTATTGATTTGCTCATATTGTGAGTAATAATTAAAAATGTTAAGTTGTCAACCCAAGCGATGCTCGGTTGCGTATTAGAACTTGTTTCCGAGAAGTCTGCTTACGGTTTCATCCATCTTGAATTGTCTATTCATCTTTATGGATTCTTCAACATCCTTCCATCCGTCAACAAGGTTTGTGGCAAGACCCTTGCGTACAGCCTCATCGCCATAGAACGATTGTCCTTGAAGGTCTTCCTCGCTTGCGAACACTCTGACAGAGCGAACATCTCTAATGAATCTTCTGTGAAGTTCATCAACCTCGTCTTGAAGACGCTGTCTTTGTAGTTCTGAAAGACCAGTGTTTTCTACGCCTGCCGCCTTGTATTCACCAGACTTGATGATATCAATTTCAATACCTTCCTTCTGGTACTTCTTCTCGTGGTTTTTTAAGGTTAAATAAATGCCGCAAGCACCGATGCTTGACGATGATGTGACATAGAAACGAGAACATTGGCTTGCGAGCCAGAATGCGGCGGAGCCGCAGTCTCCTTCGCAATAAGCAATAGTTGTCTTTGGATAGTTTCTAATCTTCTTAGCCATTTCTTCAAGGCCAGCAGTAGAACCGCCACCAGAATCAAACTTAAATACAACTTCTTGGACATTGTCCATCTTTTCCCAGCAATCCATCGTGCAGGCAATTTCCTTAAGGTCTGCACATCCGAGCATACGCTCTATCTTTGTCAAGCCCTTGCCAATTACACCCTCAACAGGAATGCAACCAATGCCATCTTTTACATCTGGGTTCTTAAATGAAGAAAAGAATGAATCAACATCCATTCCAGCATTCGTATCCTTGTCATCTTCTTCAACCCAAGGATTGCCAGCACGAGGCTTCTTTTTTGGCTTAGATGACTTTGAATCATACTTGTCTGTCCAAGCAGATAGATAATAAGCAATCTCTGGATTATTCAAGAGAATGTTCGCATTGTCGATAAAAGCCTTGGCTTTCAGCGGGTCAATGAGCATCGGCCTTCCAGCCGAGATTGCATAACAGAGGTCGTTTCTAATCATCTTATGAAAGATTGGTCTCTGGGGGCAGAAAGACCTTGGTTTTGTTTTGGCACAGAGTCAACCGACATATTTGTCTCATTGATTGCACTAACGCCAGAGCCGATGTTCGGCTCTGCCGTTTCTGGCTGGTTTGCACCAACCAAGTCATCCTGCATCTCTATGCCTTCGTCTGCCGTCATTGGCTGTTCCATAACGGGCTGTCCGTCTGGTCCAATAACGGGCTTTCCATCTGGACCAATCACTGGCTTGCCCATTTCATTGGGAGAAGGGCCACCACCCTGTGGCGAGAATCTAAAGAGGTCTTCTCGGTCAAGGCCAGTATCTTCAGCGAGTTTCTTCAAGAACAAGAAGTTCTTGGCTCGCTTTCTCATTGTCTTTTCAAACTGTAAGCCACGAGCGGCGAAGTCGTCCTCAAGGGTGTTTCTTCCCATCTCAAGGTCTGCTCGCTCGTTTTGAGCATCACGGCCAGCATCAACGGTAACATTTCGAGTTACCATCCAGTCAACCTTCCACCAGTTTCTTGCGGCTGGGAGGTCTCCTCTCATAATCTTAGTTCCAAGCCAGTACTGGAAGTATGGATTGAGGAATCGCTTTATGATTATGTTCTGACGCTTTGAGAAGTATCTAGAAGCCTTTGCAACGACAAGTCTGACGGATGCTCCGCCAGCCTTAGTTGGGTCGGCCACAAATTCATATGGCAGGGAGCCCATAACCGAGTCTCTGCGTAAGTGTTCAATGAAGCCAGTAAAGGCCGTTGTCGGCCTTGCTGGCTGGTGAGCCACTAGTTCTTCGTTTGGCTGGATTACAGCCGTAACACCGCCAAGAACTCTATCCAATGAATTGGTATCTGTTGTGCTTGTTCCGAGTTGCTGTCCAAGCCCAATGTCTCCATTGTCGGCAGATGTATCGTGTGTTTTGAAGATACGAGAAACTCTTGCGTTGTCTTTTGCCGCAACCTTCTCCATTGACAGGAGGTCCATCTCGTCACGCATATTGTTTATGGCGTGTTGGTGGGGTGGGTATGCACGAGATGCTGATGCGTGTGTCGGCTCGTATATATGCATCATTGAAGATGCTGGGATTCCAGAATAAGAGCCGTCAGACTGCTTTACATAGTAAATTGTCGGAACGCCAAACTTATTGTATCTGATGCCGTCACTGACATTAACATCACTGCCAAGACTTGGAGGTGTTTCCACTCTGTGACATTCAATCAACTGGAACTTCGGAATGCCGTTACGCTTTGCCTTGATGGCAAACATTTCGCCATCTCTGTCAAGGGCTTCGCAGATTATATAAAGTGACTCTAAAAGAGAGAATCTTCCTGTTACCTCTGGGGATTCACACTCCTGTTCCCATTCTGCTTCAACGAGGGTCTGCTAGTCAAAGTCTCCACCATTGGCTTGCATATGAATGCCTTCACCAATTGAATAAAGAGCAGTATCCTTGATTGTCTGTCTGAAGAGGCCGTTGTTCTTCTCAAGCCAGCGTGAAAGACGAACCATCTCACGCCGAACGGTTGCCGTCATCTCTTGACGGAAATCCGTTGGCATTGGGGCATCTATTCTCGACCTGTGTGGAGAATATCTAGCGGAGTCCCAAGTACCAACATAAGCCTTCGGCTTCAAGACATTTGCGATAGCAAGTCTTGCTCGGTCAATGAAGCCGAGTGGTTTTTGTCTTTCTTGATTCATCTATAAATTTGACGACCGTAGTTGGTCCAAAGACCTCTTACTATCTTGCCGTCCAATTTATCGAGAGCATACTGGCACTCGTGAAGGATTTCCTTTGGCGGCATAGCAAACTGTTTGGAGGCACTGTTTACCCCATCTCCGTAAGACATAATTGTCTTACCTTGTAAAATCAATTCGACAGCCTTGTCACGCATCTTTTCGATGGTTTCACGGGGTAGTCCAACAAATATGCCTTCTGCGGCCATTAGTAATTGAACTCTGTCAACTGAGAATCAGTCTTCGCTCTTCTTTTTTATCTTATCAAGTATTCCCTTGTGAAACTTTTCCCACAAGGTTTTGATTTCTTCAATTTCAGCCTCTGATGGCTTAATTGTTGTTTTCTTTTTTGTGACCCCTGTTAATGAGGAGTCATCTATTTTTATTTTCTTATTTTCTGCTGGTATTTTTTCTTCTTTGCTCATATTATTATGGTAGTTCTCCAGAAACTCTAAAATCGGTTAATGATTGGAATCCCTTATTGGGAACAAACTTATAAGAGTATCCTGCCGCCTCTGCAACTTCTTTATTAAAGCGATGAATGTCCCTCCAAGTCATTCTGTAATAATCATCAACTGTAAGTTTATCCTTGTTTTTTTGGTATATAAGATTTGACAATTCAAATCTTACTTGTGTCTTAGCCCAAGCCGTTTTTATTAACTTATCTGTAAGTTTTGTTAATGGCTTATTACCAATTCTTTCCATATAAAATGTCCCTTCTCTTGCGGTTACAACTGAAAGTCTAACTCCAGTGTCTCTAAACACCTCCATATCATCGGGTGAAAACGGGTTTCCAACCTTTTGACTTTCGTCTTGAAGTGGATGATTATGAAGTATGGTTCCACCAGCAAGGTGTCCATCTAGAACATTAAATGAAACTTCTTGTTTCTTACCAACATTGAAGCCGATAAATCTATTATCCTTATCCCACATAGCACCCATTTCTACATCCCCATCCCTCCATCTTTCAGCCGTAGACTTAAGGCTAAATTTGCTTTTTTCATCATTTAAGTCGTCTCTTTTTTTCCCATCTCTTATATCTTTTAATTTTTCCAGTAAACTTAAATATTTATGTTCATCTGTGGCCTCGCCTCTTTCAAGAATCTCCTTTTGTCTTTGCTTTGATAGACCCAAGTCGTTTATATACTTTTCTAACCTTGGGATATCTTTTACGGTATAAAGAACGCCACTCAGTCCGTTAGCATCAACTAGCGGTTGTGATGCCGCTTTTTTCATAGCCTCAACCTGCCGCTCTGTGGGTATAATTACCCTTCGGCCTTCCTTCATTTCATACGAGCGTCCCATATATTGTGATAGTGTCTACTTAATTGCTTGACTTTGCTGGCATATTATACACATATGTCCGTATGTCAAGAGAATACGCAATATACGGAAAAGAAAACATTGAGCAGGGGGCTTTAGACCAAATGAACAATGTTATGTCTTTGCCAGTCGTGACTGCTGGTGCTTTAATGCCAGATGCACATCAAGGGTACGGTATGCCGATTGGTGGTGTATGTGCAGTTGAGAATGCCGTAATACCTTATGCCGTTGGTGTTGATATTGGTTGTCGAATGATGATGACAATATTCATTGATACAGACCCAAGCGAATTAAATAACAAGAGGTCTCTTACATATAGACTTCAGAGACAAGCACTTATAGATTCAACATACTTTGGTGGTTATGCCTGTCCACAGGTGAAAAACAACCATAAAATTATGGATGACCCAAGATGGGATTTGCTTAATTCGATTAAGATTGGAAACTTCAACGGACAGTCTCTCAAGGACAGGGCTTGGAGACAACTTGGAACATCTGGTGGCGGAAATCACTTTGTAGAATTTGGTGAATACTCAACCGCTTCTGACGACAAGAATAGAGATGTTAAAAACTCCTGCATAGCATTAATGTCCCACAGCGGAAGTCGGGCCCTCGGCCACACAATAGCAACATTCTTCACCAAGTTAGCGGCTGAACTCAACCCCTTGCCAAAACCACTAAACGAACTTTCGTGGCTATCAATGGATAGCGAGGAGGGTCAACTTTATTATAAACTTATGGAACTGTGCGGAGATTACTCTGCGGCAAACCACGAATGTATACACAGGGCTGTGGCTATCTCGGCTGGATTAGAATATGAGCGTAAACAAACCATAGCAAATCACCATAACTATGCTTGGATTGAAAATGTTAATGGAAAGCAAATGTATGTTCACAGAAAGGGTGCTACTCCTGCACAACTTGGTACGCTTGGAATCATTCCGTCATCTATGGCAACAAAGGCTTATGTAGTAATTGGAAAGGGAGACGCAGAGTCTCTTTGCTCCGCATCGCACGGCTCTGGCCGTGCTATGTCTCGCTCGCAAGCCACCAAGTCTATCAAGAAGGAAGACAGAGATAACCTTCTGATTAACAATAAGGTAGAGTTGATAAGTGCAAGCATTGATGAGTCCCCACAGGCGTATAAAGATATTGAAAGCGTTATGGGATATCAGAGCAATCTAGTAACAAAGATTGCAGAGTTTCAGCCACGCATAGTAAGAATGGCTGGCCCAAGGGAAAAAGATAATCTGGAAGGCAGTTGACACAGCCGTTTCGGCTGTGTATAACTATATATGTATATATATAACAATATAATTGTTAATGCCGCTAAAGCGGCAAAAGGCAATAAATTGTTGTTTCGTTTGGGTTTTAAGTGATACTATGTCTATTTTAAAAAATGAAGAATTTTGTAAGAATCCCAGAGCGTCTTAAAAAGATAGACATTAACAGTCCAATGCTTAGTGAATATCTTTCTCAAGACATTGGATATACTTACATCAATGTTTCAAGGATTATAAAGATTAATCCACACGAGAATCATTGCATTATTCTAATTGACCAAGGCTCTACTATTGAAAAGATTAATTGTCCTCTAAAAGTAGAGCAACTAATGACAAGCATTAGAAATTGTTCTGAATGACAATTGTCAAACTAGTCTATGAATGGACTAGTTTCTGAAGAGTGCAAAAAAAGCATAGTCTGGTTCCTTGTTGGATTCTCCATCGGGGTGTTAGTTTCTTGCATTATTTTTGTTAAACTGCTGTCTAGCAAGATTTAACAAAGGTTGTCATAATTCCATTGGAGTAATGGCAGTGACCAACATAACAGTTAATGGAAATGGACTTCAACTAAAATCTGAATTCGGAAATATAGTTGGAGACCAGTCGCTTGCCTTTGTTCAGTGGGAGCAGGGATATAATCCAATTAACCACCCTTACAACGAATGGCTTGGTAATCCAATATCTGTCTATTGGGCTGGCACATATACTGCATCTCAAAAACAATGGAACGGTTCATTTTCTACAGACTTTGATAGTCCAATTTATATGTGGACTCAGTTAGTTGAAGACTCTTCTCAAGTTGGTTTATGGAAAATAAGTGATACGCTTCCAGCAAGTGGCGGCTCACTTAATATAAACTTAAACAGCACAAATATTATGACAGTTGTCGGAGACAGCACAACTGGCTCACTTTACTCAGAAACACTTAATACTTGGACCCCGACAGCCGTTCCAGAGCCAAGTTATTCTTACCTTGCTGGATTTCTTTTCTTGGGCGTTGTGTTATATAAAAAATATGTTTAAATACATCATTATTCTCTTTTCATCATCACTGCTTGGTGCTGTAATTGATGGAGAAGCAACTTCAACGCTAGTTGAGGGTGTTGCCAAGGTTTACGATGGAACGGTCTCTGAGCCGATTTCTAACGGCTCAGTTATACTTGCTGGAAAGAATATAAAGACTGAAGACAAGTCAAAGGTAGAACTTTTCATATCTAACGGAATAAGACTTGTTATGCTTCCGAATTCATTACTTCATATAAAAACATTGAAGCAAACAGAGGGTACTATCATAAAGCCAAACCCAGAAAACAAATCTGTAAAAGAGACTGGGCCTTCTGTTACAGAGTTTGAAGTCGAGAGCGGAAAGGTTCTTGGTGATGTTAAGAAATTAGCACCAATGTCAGTCTTTACGCTAAAAACTCCCGCTGGAATAGTAAAAATTAAAGGCACAACATTCTCTGTTGAATATAATTTAAATAAAGACGGAACCGCCTCCTTCAATGTCGGCTGTCTCACTGGAAGAATCGAAGTGCAGATGGCTGACCCACGGATACCACCAGTAACAGTTCCTGCTGGGCAACAAATGTCTTGTTCTGCTAGCCCTTCTGGATTTGCTGGACCAAAGGATGGCCCACCTCCAAAGATGGAAGTAAAGCAATTGCCTCCGTCAGCAGTAAAGGAAATATCTGTGAGTGCTGGCGTTCCACCGCCTCCACCTCCACAGCCAAATGCACCACCTCCCGCAAAGCCACCAGCAGTCGAACAGGCTCTTGATAGAGTCGTTCAGAGTGTCGCAAATGAAGTTATGCAAGGTCAAATTGACCCATCGCCAACAGGAGGTTAATAAATAATATGAAGATGGTTATTGCCATCTCTGGATATGCACAGTCTGGTAAAGATACCTTTGCTGACTCACTCCAATACTTAACAAATGGCAAGTTTAAGATATCGAGACACAAGTTTGCAGAGTCACTAAGAAAGGCTACAAGCCTTTCTTTTGAATACTTGGGTCTAAAGTCTAATCCTTGGACCGAAAACAAGGAAGAAAAAGACAAGATGCGGCCAGTACTTGTATCAATTGGAGAATATGCAAGGAGTGAAAACGAATCCGTATTTGCAGACTTTCTCGCAAAAGAAGTCAAGGAACATTTGTCATCTGGAACTGAGATAGCCATCATCACCGATATGCGGTATGAAAACGAAAACAAGATTCTCAGAAAGATGTGCAAAGACAATGGATATAAATATTGCAGGGTTCATATGATTAGAGACGGAAACGGGCCAGCAAATTCAGCAGAGGGAACGAGCATAGCAAAACTTATCGAAGAACCTGTTGAATATACCTGTGTTGCGAAAGATGGTGACTTTTTCTCAATAAACGCAATTGTTGTAGACCTTTTTAGAACACATATCAAAAATGCAAAAAACTGAAGAAATACCGTCAAATAGAAAGATATACATTCTTTCTTTTATTCATATATTCAGAATAATAACAGTTGGTTTTATTTTCTTATCTCCAATTGTGTTTATTGTTCTCGCCGTTATGTCTGCATTTAGTTCAGATTGGTTTAATGTTTCTAAATGGTCTATTATGGCTTTGGTTTTTCACTTCTCATACCCAATAGTGATAGAGTGGTTTGAGGAAGAGCGTTCTAAGTTTAGAACAACAGTTAATCGTTGGTCTGAATACCACGAAAGCATTGAAAGGATAAATAAGTAATCTTGAGAAATATACCAAGATACAGAATAGACGCTTGGAGTCCTTACGCTTTCGCTGATGATGAAAACGGAAGGTTTTGCGAGTATAGATATTATCAAGAATTGCTATCTATAATTAGTTGGAAAAGCATAGATACAGCACCACTAGATAGACCATTGCTTCTATATTGCCCAGCATTAAATAGTCAATTGGTTGGTATGTGGAGTGTTGACCATTGGAAAATTTGCTTGACAGGAAGTGGAGTTAAGCCAACGCACTGGTCCGAACTTCCAGAAAATCCAATATAGCAAATGCGACATTGCGTAGATTAGATACTGTTAATCTACGCATTTATTACCAATAAATAAGGCAGGCCTTTCAGCCTGCCTTATGTTTTGTTAAATGAATTGGGTCTGGAAGATGGTTATGCCCCAACAGATGGAGGGTAACGGTACTTTCGTCATCCGTATCATCATCAGCACCCAAAGTGAATTGGCGGTGGGTGGAGTCAATCGAGGAAATACTGGGAACGCCGTGGGAACTGCGACCCGCATAGTTGGGGTTCTATGCTAACCTTGCACACCATTTCTGTATGTGCTTACCACCACACCGCCAAAGTAAAAGAACAGGTCAGTTAGTCGCTGACAAGAACCATCATACGAGTGAGTCCGTTCGACTCAACTGCTCGGACTACTCGCTTTTGCCTTCGGACACTTCTTCTTCTTCTTTGTTTTCTTCTTCTTGTTCTGGAACTGTTTCTACAACTTTTGGAGCCCCAAGGAATCCAAACGCCGCCGCCGCAATAAGTTGCATAACCTCGCAGTCCCACAAGTGGTTCGCTCGCTTGCCAATTCTACGCCACTCTGGCTTTCCGTTGTTACCCATCACACGAGCCTCAGATTCCATTTGGTCCATATAGTCCTGTCCGCAATCGTGAGGACACATATGCTTTCCTGTCTTTCTTATTCTCGACAACTGGTCTTTTAGAGCCAAGTTAGAGAAGTGGTGGACTCTGACAACTCCAGTTCCAGCATTAACAAGTCTTGCTGGTGCGTATGTCTTGTTCACAGTCTTCCATCCTCCAGCCATTTGTATTCTCCAAGGGAACTCACTTCTTTGGTCGCCTCGGAGTGCAGTCCATTTGTTTATTCCGCACTGTCTGATAACATCGTCAAATTGGTCGCCACAGTCTACATAGACGAGGGCACTATGCACCTTATGTATTTTCTGGAATGCTTGAACATCTCCCCAAGTTGATACAAACTTCCAAGCACGAAGTCTGCTATAACCACCTTCTGCCCAACTTCTGACGAGACAGTAGAATCCATTTCTCTGCACATCGACAGTCATAAATCTTGCAAATACTTGGTCTGTCAGAGTTCTGTCAGAGTGAATCTTCTTTGTCTTCGGATTGATGAGGGATTCTTCATCCCAATCTTCACCTTGCTTGTACTCTCCAACAGACTGAACAGAGTCGAATGAGTCTGGCTCGTCAGTCCAGAACTCTGCTAACTGCTTCTGGCGGAAGATACGCATTGGTCCTGCGTCTCCGTTATAGTCTAGCATTATCTTGGCACGAATGTAAGACTCAGCGGCTATCCCCCAAGAGCGGGCCGCAAGACAGTTCCAAGTGTATCCTGCGTTATACTCTGCGGCATTTGGGTTAGTAAGCATATAGAACCCTCTGCTATTCATTTCATCTCTAGACGCTCTGCTGTCTTTGAAGTGGTGCTTACAACCCTCGCACTCATAAGTGGTGTTGTCTCTTATTTTGTTATAATCATACTCGCCTTCATAGACCATAGCATCTTCTGGTATTCTGACCTGTGACCATTTCCATTCCTGCCTGTGGTCGCACTGCGGGCAGGCGAAAGACCAGACTCGCTTGTCTGTCGTAACCCAGAACTCTTCCGTCTCGTCACCAGCGAATCCGCCTTGTGACATAAATATTCTTTTACCAAGCCATCCGAACGAGGTAACACGAGCAGATGCTTCTGCCAAGTGACCCTTCGGATAAAGCCAAGTTTCGTCAGCAAGTAGCCATCTGATAGAACGGCGTTGCAGGTTCTTTTCGTTATAAGCACCAAGACACCAGAAGGTCATATCGTTCGTCTGAACGGTATCTCCCTTTGACTTCTCTTCTCCCTTCGGGAGTTTTGACATTACTGGTGGGCAGTTTTCCCAGAGGACACGGAGTCGTGTCTTCATCCAGTCTGCGGCGTTGTCGTTAGTGTCGTTAAGGTAGAGAGTCGGGGCTGGCTGACGGGCCAAGATATAGCAAGACAACATCTCTGCAAGGAGAGACTTACCAGACTGAATTGGAGCAATGATTTGAACAAGACGCTTCTCTGGGTCAGCACACGCTCTAAGCGGTTCAATTAACCAAGGTGTTTCCTTTGCTCTGAAGCCAGCGGGCATCGGGGAGAACGGAATCTGTCTGATGTTGGCTTCAAGCCAAGAGACAATATCGCCACCCTCGTCTGGGAGGAATACACGCCGAAGGCGTGATTCTAGTTCGTTAGCAAGTTCTGTCTTACCCATAAATCAGCAGTAGAGAAGCAATAAGGGAAGGCTGAGAGGGGTCAAGGAAAATAAAAACCTTTCTGTCGAAAGCCACCGTGCTGGCTATCATAAACCAATGATACATATAACTCTGTATCAATGTCAATCGCTTGGGAA
>JACCED012048840.1_pt1 | contig 22746 bp, 22 predicted proteins | sample 7455021 | NCBI WGS metagenome assembly JACCED01 (sample SAMN15323456, study PRJNA562643) | freshwater metagenome | isolation source: river surface water | place: USA:Blue River Watershed | collected 2017-08-19
GACTTGCATGTGTAAGGCATGCCGCCAGCGTTCAATCTGAGCCAGGATCAAACTCTTCAGTTCAATCTCTGTTGTGCCATTTCTGGCAGGTTCCGAAGAACCGTCGCTCACTCAAAATACTGACAGGATAAGCTCTTGCGAACTTACCTATATTTCTTTGTGAGCACTTGATTTTTAAAGTATCGCGATGTTGCCGAAGCTCCATCGCCGCACGCCACCAAGCGCCCACACTTATCGGCTGTTAATTTTTAAAGAACTGCAGAATTCGTTGGCTTTCGCCTTGCTCTCTACCGTCTGCAAATCGTTGTGTTTGCGACAGCAAAGAAGCGGAATTATGATCTGTTTCGCGATTTCCGTCAAGCCCTTTAGCTTGGCTATCCTCGCTTTGTCATGCTGTCGGATCGCTTTGTTCACCGCCAGCAAAGAAGCGGAATTTTGCGCCGCTTCGCGATTTTCGTCAAGCGCGGCATTGACTGCCACTGCGAGTCACTCGGCTGACGAAGCGTTATGTCCATCAACCACAGAGCCAGCGATTATGGGATGTTTCCGATTCGTCGTCAAGCACCTTAGCCAAAATAATTCAACAACTTGGGTTGAGCACGCCGGACGCTTATCCGCCATTGACGCCCCACCCCAGAGCACCTGATAGCTTTTTGAGAATGTTTTCCGCTGAAGGCGGCCGACATCAGACGCCGCGGAAGTTGGGCGACCGTTTCTCGATAAACGCTTTCATGCCCTCTTTCTGATCCTCTGTTGCAAAGGTACTGTGGAACAGTCGGCGCTCATATTGGACCCCGTCGGTCAGCGAAGACTCGTATGCGCGATTGACCGCTTCTTTGATCATCATTACGGAGGGCAGGGACATGGACGCGATGACCGTCGCCGCTTCCAGCGCCACTTCCATCAGTTTGTCGGCCGGCACCACCCGGGACACCAGTCCGGCACGTTCGGCTTCGGACGCGTCCATCATCCGGGCTGTCAGACACATGTCCATGGCCTTGGACTTGGACACAGCCCGCGGCAGGCGCTGGGTGCCGCCAGCACCGGGCATGGTGCCCAATTTGATTTCTGGCTGACCAAACTTTGCCGTCTCGGCAGCAATAATGAAGTCGCACATCATGGCCAGCTCACACCCGCCGCCTAGCGCATATCCTGCCACCGCAGCAATAATGGGCTTACGCACACGCCGGATCTGCTCCCAATTACGGGTGATGTATTCGCCTTTGTACACATCCATGAAGGTGTAGGTAGCCATCGCGGCAATATCGGCGCCCGCGGCGAATGCTTTCTCGTTGCCAGTAATGACCATGCAAGCTATCTGCTCATCTGCATCCCATGCCAGCAGCGCCTCGCCAAGTTCGTTCATGAGCTGATCGTTCAGCGCATTGAGCGCCTTGGGACGGTTCAGTCTTATCAAACCTACTTTGCCATGCGTCTCAAGCAGAATGTTTTCGTAAGGCATGCGAAGCTCCTCTCTTCTGTTGGTATCGGGATTTCAAACAATCATTGTAGCTGCACACATCTTTGCCATTAGTTTGAGATTGATCGAATCCGCTTGACACACAGCGCAGAGGCACTAAGGTAAAAGACAAGATGCCTTGATCACCGAATGGAAAACTCCCAAGGCATTGTCTTTCTCCCGCTTTTTCTTGTGCCTAGCTCATCATGGTTCCATCATGCTCTCGGATATTACCCAGCTCAGCGATTCTCATCAGCTACTGCGTCAGCTGACTCAGCAACTACGCAATTGTGAAGGCCACGAGGTTGGCGCAAGTTATGTGCGACTGCTCGACTGCATGGAACAGGTTTTCGGATCGGAGCAGCATTTGATGGAAAAGCATGCATTTCCGGCGACCCAGTGTCATCTCGAACAGCACGCGCGGGTACTGTGCGCAATGCACAGGGTGCACGCCGCCGTAATGCGTGGCGATCATGCGATGGGCAGACATGTGGGCGCGACCTTGCTGCCAGGTTGGTTCGAACTTCACAATGCCACGGTGGATGCCGCAATGCTGCTTTGGACAAGCTGTCGGCTGAGCGCTCATCCCCGGGATGTCAGCCACTCGACCTCCCGGCGCGTATCAGGGGCAGGCCCACGACCCTCTCGTCCGGGGTCCCTGACATGGCGTGGACTGGAGCGACGCTCACAGCCTCGTGTTTGAATCGCTCCTGAAAGAAACCTCAATTAGGTTGCAGTGCCAGCGTCCTTGGCAATAGCACCCACATCTGACCGGACTGCTTCATCCGGCCGGCGAGCTCTCCTGCCTCGGCACCAAAGCCCCAAAACAGGTCTGCCCGCACCGGATTGCGAATAGCGCCGCCAGTATCCTGCGCCAGCATCAGACGGCGCAGCGGCTGAGCAGCGTTCGGCTGCGTAGTCGACAGGAATACCGGAGCGCCCAAGCTGACAAATTGCGGATCGACAGCGATCGACCGCTGCGCTGTCAACGGCACGCCAAGCGCGCCCTTCGGACCTTTGGCGGGGTCGGTAATTTTCTCTTCCCGAAAAAAAACGAAGCTCGGATTCGCATTCAGCAGCTCCTGCCGGCGAGCGGGGTTGGCAGCAACCCACGCCTTGATACCCTGCATGGATGCTTGATCGAGCGTCAGTTCGCCTTTATCCACCAGATAGCGGCCGATCGAACGATATGGATGCCCATTTTGGTCTGCATAGGCGACTCGCACTGTCTCGCGCGTGCTCTCAATGAGTACACGCCCCGATCCCTGCACTTGCAGGAAGAAAGCTTCCACTGGGTCATCCACCCACAGCAGCTCCTTGCCGGCCAATAGGTTCTGCTGCATCAGTTCTGCCCTACTGGGATAAGGAACGATCTTGTTGGCGGCAAGACGACCACGCAGTCGCATATTCTTCAGTTCCGGATATAGCGCTCCGAGGTCGATGGTGAGCAAATCCTCGGGTGTCCGGTACAACGCCGTCTGAAAAGGCCCTGATCGCGTGCGCGATCCTTTGAGTAAAGGCTCGTAATAACCCGTCACCATTCCCTGGACACTGCCATCAAGATTGCGCAGCTGATGCGGGATAAACTGCGATTCATAAAACGCGCGCACTGATCGTTCGTCGACGGCATTGACCGAAGCCATCGCAGAACACACTGCAGACCAGTCGGGCCGCTTGCTGAGCGCCTCGCAACTTGCCTGCATCGCCGGCCAGCTTTGCCGAACATCGTCGTCGGCCCAGCCGGGCAGCTCACTGAAACTCGCAACACGAAGATAGTCAGCGGGCTTCGCGGTCAATGGTGACGGTGGCAGGGGAACGACGGGCGCGGGCGAGGGAACGCTGGCGGCAGGCTTGCCTCTGGGCGAAGTCGCACATCCGACCATGACAACCAGGGCGATGGTCAGCGCGAGGATTACACTAGGGCGTTTTGTGATGGGAAACACGGGCTATGTGGTTGCTATTTCTGGAGGCAGGCCTAGCATTGGGCCTCCTGGTGTTTATTGTCTGGTGGACGATGTTCTCGGATAAGAACGACGACGATGGATGATGCACGCTAGAGATAGCGGCCCACGCATCAGTGTAGTGTCCGAGGCAGCGACAAAATAAATTCCGGGATCGGTGTACCGAAACGCTCGCCATCCTCGGCCACGCAGAAATATTCCCCGCGCATGGTTCCCTGCGGCGTGGCCAGCGAGGTGCCGCTGGTGTACTCGAACTGTTCTCCGGGTTTCAGCAAAGGCTGATGGCCAACCACGCCCAGCCCCTTCACTTCCTGCACCTGATCATTGGCATCGGTGATGATCCAGTGCCGGGCAATTAGCTGCGCTGCCACGCTGCCAGTGTTCTTGATGGTGACCGCATACGCAAACACATAGCGCGAGCGATCCGGATCGGACTGCTCCTCGAGATAACGAGTCTGCACAGTGACAGTCATCTGATACGTGGACATAAGGGTGGCGCCTTCTTTTTCGTCTTTTCTGATATCAGCACTGCATCGGCAGTGCACAGCCCGCGATTGCACACGAATTCAGGGCGTCATGCAAGCGGCGTCGGGCACCGGGAGGTAGAATTCCCGCTTCGCCAGAAGGGAATAATCATGTCCAGCTACCGCATCGCACCCAGCATTCTTTCCGCCGACTTTGCCCGTCTCGGGGAAGAAGTTCGCAACGTCGTCGCCGCTGGCGCAGACATCATTCATTTCGATGTGATGGACAATCACTATGTTCCTAATCTGACAATCGGGCCGCTGGTCTGCGAGGCGATTCGTCCCCATGTGCAGGTGCCGATCGATGTGCATCTGATGGTCAAGCCGGTCGATCGCATCATTCCGGACTTCGCTAAAGCTGGCGCCAATATCATCAGCTTCCATCCCGAAGCCTCCGAGCATATCGATCGGACTTTGCAACTGATCCGGGACCAGGGCTGCAAGGCCGGACTGGTCTTCAATCCGGCGACACCGCTCCATCATCTCGACCATGTGATGGACAAGCTCGATCTCATCCTGATCATGTCGGTCAATCCAGGCTTCGGCGGGCAGTCCTTCATCTCCGAGGCACTGAAAAAAATAAGCGCTGTGCGCCGGCTGATCGATGCCAGCGGGCGCGACATCATGCTCGAAGTCGATGGCGGCGTTAAGGTGGAGAACATTGCCGAGATCGCCAAGGCCGGCGCCGACACCTTCGTCGCTGGCTCCGCCATCTTCGGCAAACCCGATTACAAAGCCATCATCCATGCGATGCGCGGTCAACTGGCCACGGTATGAGTCCGACCCTCAAGCCGCTAAAAGGCATACGGGCCGCGATCATCGATCTGGACGGTACGATGGTGGATACCGCGCCGGATTTTCAGGTGGCCATCAATCGCCTGCGTGCCGAACTGGATCTCGCACCGCTGGACCTGGAAACCATCAAAGAGTTTGTCGGTAAAGGTTCAGAGAACCTGATGCGCCGCGTGTTAGGCGTGGATTTCGGTGCGCAAGAGGTCGAACACCGGTTCGAGCATGCGCTGCAACGCTATCAGCACCATTATTTGCAGATCAACGGCCTGCACAGTCAGGTCTATCCTCAGGTGCATGAAGGCCTGACGGTGATGCAGGAGCGCGGTCTGTACCTCGCCTGCGTGACCAATAAGCCGATCGCCTTCGCGCGCCCACTGCTGGAGAAGACTGGCTTGCTGCCCTTTTTCACAGTGATCTACGGAGGCGACTCGCTGCCCCGAAAAAAACCCGATCCGCTTCCCATGCTCACCGTTTGCAGCGATTTTGGCATCGCGCCGCATGAGGCCGTCGCTATCGGTGATTCCTCCAACGACGCCGAAGCCGCGCGCGCCGCCGGCTGCCGCAGCCTGACCGTTCCTTATGGTTATAACCACGGTCAGCCTGTCCAGAGCATCGCCTCGGATGGTATAGTCGAATCTCTTCGGATTGCGGCGGATCTGATCGCCGCTTGATAACCACCATCATGTTTCTTGTCAAAAAAACTAAGCTGATCCCACCGGGTGCCTTCGAGGCCTGGCTGTGGCGACGCTGGCAAACACATATCGGCTGATATCGCTGCTTGCCGCTGGCCTTTTGGGGCCGGCAGTTTTTTGGACACACCGCCACTCACTTACAATGGCGGCCCGGAGAGGAACATGACTGAACTCGAATTCAAATCACTGGCCGCGCAAGGCTATAACCGCATTCCCCTGCTCACCGAAGCCTTCGCAGATCTCGAAACACCGCTCACGCTGTACCTCAAGCTCGCGCAGACACAACAACTCGGCAAGAACACCTTCCTTCTGGAATCCGTCGTTGGCGGCGAACGGTTCGGTCGCTACTCTTTCATTGGTCTGCCCGCCAGCACGCTGCTGCGTTCTTTTGGCAAGCGCACCGAGGTCGTGCGTCATGGTGAAGTCGTTGAAACCTCTCATGACAACCCGCTTGATTTCATCGCAGAGTTCCAGTCGCGCTACAAAGTTGCGATCAGCCCAGGTATGCCACGCTTCTGCGGCGGACTCGCAGGCTATTTCGGTTATGACGCCGTGCGCTACATCGAGCACCGCTTGGAGCATACTGCGCCGCCTGACGAGCTCAATCTGCCCGATATCCAGTTGCTGCTGACGGAAGAACTAGCGGTCATCGATAACTTGTCCGGAAAGCTATACCTGATCGTCTATGCCGATACGACTCAAGCCGAAGCCTTCAGCAAAGCCAAGCAGCGACTGAAAGATTTACGCGCGATGTTGCGCCGGGCGGTCGATGTGCCCGTTACATCGGCTTCCGTGCGCACGGAAGCCATCCGCGATTTCGACAAAAAAGACTATCTTGCCGCGGTCGCCAAAGCCAAGGAATACATCATGGCCGGCGACTTGATGCAGGTGCAGGTCGGTCAACGCATACGCAAGCCTTATGTGGATTCCCCGCTATCGCTGTACCGCGCGCTGCGCTCGCTGAATCCTTCGCCGTACATGTACTTCTACAACTTTGGCGACATGCAGATCGTCGGTAGCTCGCCCGAGATTTTGGTACGCAACGAGGGTACGCCCGAGGGCAAGAAAAAAGTCACCATCCGACCCCTGGCTGGCACGCGCCCGCGCGGCGCGACGCCAGAAAAAGACGTGCAACTGGCAGAAGAACTGCTCGCCGATCCGAAAGAGATTGCCGAACATGTGATGCTAATCGACCTCGCGCGCAATGACATCGGGCGCATCGCCGAGATCGGCAGCGTGAAAGTCACTGACAAATTCGTGATCGAAAAATACTCGCACGTCCAGCACATCGTCTCAAACGTCGAAGGTACACTCCAATCCGGCATGACCAATCTAGATGTGCTGCGCGCCACTTTTCCGGCAGGCACTCTATCCGGCGCACCGAAAGTACGCGCGATGGAGCTGATCGACGAGCTGGAACCCGTCAAACGTGGCATCTACGGCGGTGCCTGTGGCTATCTGTCGTTCGGTGGTGAAATGGATCTCGCCATCGCCATTCGCACTGGCGTCATCAAAGATGGCATGTTGTACGCGCAAGCCGCTGCGGGCATCGTCGCCGACTCGATTCCCGAGATGGAATGGCTAGAGACAGAAAATAAGGCGCGCGCGGTATTGAGAGCCGCAGAGCAGGTACAAGACGGTCTCGATGGAGAGCTGTGATGGTTGCTAACAGAATAGCGCGACTTATTTCGGTGAAGGCTAACCAGCACGTAGTGCAGGTTAAGCGCAGCGGCCGGAACCAAAATAAGGCGCGCGCGGTATTGAGAGCCGCAGAGCAGGTGCAGGATGGACTGGACGGGGAGATCTGAGATGCTGCTAATGATCGATAACTATGACTCGTTCACCTTCAATCTGGTTCAGTACTTCGGCGAGCTGGGCGAAGAGGTCCGCACCTACCGAAACGACGAGATCACACTGGAACAAATAGAAAAACTTGACCCGTCGCGCATCTGTATCTCGCCCGGTCCTTGCACGCCTCATGAGGCGGGCGTGTCCGTTCCTGTGCTTCAGCATTTTGCCGGTAAGTTGCCCATCCTTGGCGTGTGCCTAGGCCATCAGAGCATAGGTGCGGCATTCGGTGGCAAGGTCATACGTGCAAAAGAAGTCATGCATGGCAAGACATCACCGATACAACATACGGGCATCGGCGTGTTCAAAGATCTGCCCTCGCCATACACCATCATCCGCTATCACTCGCTTGCCATCGAGCGCGAATCGCTGCCCGATTGCCTAGAGGTCACTGCATGGACCGATGATGGCGAGATCATGGGCGTACGCCACAAAGAGTATGCGATTGAGGGCGTACAGTTTCACCCTGAATCCATCCTCTCCGAGCATGGCCACGCCTTGCTGAAGAATTTTCTGACGAGTTGATTGCAGAGATCCCCATGACGCTGACACCGCAACAAGCGCTGCTTCGCTGTATCGAGCACCGCGAAATTTTCCACGACGAGATGCTTCATCTCTTTCGTCAGATCATGGGTGGCGAAATGTCACCGGTTATGATCGCCGCGCTGACCATGGGTCTGCGCGTAAAAAAAGAAACGATTGGCGAGATCGCTGCAGCCGCGCAGGTAATGCGCGAATTTGCTACCAAGGTCGATGTGCCCGATACCGATCATCTGGTCGATATCGTTGGCACAGGTGGCGATGGTGCGAATACCTTCAATATCTCGACCGCATCCATGTTTGTGGTCGCAGCGGCCGGTGCGCGTGTTGCCAAACATGGCGGCCGCAGCGTCTCTTCCTCGTCGGGCAGTGCGGATGCGCTGGAAGCCCTCGGCGTGAACATCAATCTCAAGCCCGAACAAGTTGCGCAATCGATCCGGGAAACCGGCGTCGGTTTCATGTTCGCACCGAACCATCATGCGGCGATGAAGCATGCGGCGCCAGTGCGAAAAGAGCTCGGCGTGCGCACCATTTTCAATATTCTGGGTCCGCTGACCAATCCGGCCGGTGCGCCGAATATCATGATGGGCGTATTTCATCCCGATCTGGTCGGCATTCAGGCGCGCGTGCTGAAGCTGCTCGGTGCACAACATGCGGTGGTCGTCTGGGCGCGTGACAACATGGATGAGGTGTCGCTCGGCGCAGCAACCATGGTAGGCGAGCTGGTGCAGGGTGAAATCCGCGAATACGATATACATCCTGAAGACTTCGGCCTGCAGATGACTTCCAGCCGCCACCTCAGGGTGGACGGCGCGAAAGAATCCGTATCGCGGATCCAGGAGGCACTGGACAACCAGACCGGTCCGGCGCGTGACATCGTGATACTCAATGCCGGTACCGCCCTGTATGCGTCCGGCGTTGCCAGAGATATCGCCGATGGTGTTGACCGCGCCAGAGAAGTAATCGCCACAGGCAAGGCGCGCGACAAACTCGATCAGTTCGTCCGCTTCACCCGGCAATTCGCGTGACAAAGAACACCATCAGCAAACCATACCAGCACACATTATCTTCACGCTACCATGTCCGATATCCTAAAAAAAATTCTCGACGTTAAAGCCGATGAAGTCAGCGCAGCAAAAAAGCACCAGGATATGGCCAGCCTGCGCCGTGATGTCGAATCTGACCATGAAGCGCGCCGCCAGCTGCGGGGGTTTGAAGACAGCCTGCGCAAGAAAATCGCTGCCGGCAAAGCCGGTGTGATCGCTGAAATCAAGAAGGCCTCGCCCTCCAAAGGCGTATTACGTGAAGATTTTCAGCCCGCCGAGATCGCTGAAAGCTATGCGTCTCATGGCGCAGCGTGTCTGTCCGTGCTGACTGATGTGAATTTTTTTCAGGGCGCCCCTGACTACTTGAAGCAGGCACGTGCCGCCTGTACGATTCCGGCACTACGCAAAGATTTCATGATCGATCCGTATCAGATCTATCAGGCGCGTCACTGGGGAGCAGATTGCGTGCTACTGATTGTCGCCGCGCTCGATCACGGACTGATGCGAGAACTTGAGGCCTGTGCGCATGAGCTGGGCATGGGTGTGCTGGTGGAGGTGCATGATGCCGAGGAGTTGGACGTTGCGTTGACGCTGAAGACCGCCATGCTGGGCATTAACAATCGTAATCTGCGCACCTTTGAGACTACGCTGGATACGACCCTTCATCTGCTGCCGAGGATCACTCCCGACAAAATGGTCATCACCGAATCCGGCATTCTCGGAACCGAGGATGTGAAGCGCATGCGGGATGCAGATGTACATGCCTTCCTGGTCGGCGAAGCCTTCATGCGCGCCGCTGATCCGGGCGTTGAACTGGCCCGCCTGTTCGGCTGATAGCTACTGATCTCGCGCTGTCAGCGAAAGCGCAGCGGATTAAGCCTCGACACCCACTCGCTGCCCACAGGCAGTGGCTCATTGAGCATCAGAGACGAGAGAAACTCAGCGCACAACGGCGCGCAGGCGATGCCGCGCGATCCATGTCCCACACTGGCATATAAACCTTCAGCGATCTTGCCCACCAACGGTAAACGATCCTGGGTCGTGGATCGCCATGAAACGCGACCGCTGTGCAGCTGTTTTGAAGAATCTACAAATCTCGGCAGTAAGCGCTCGAGACGCTGAGCATTCTCTTCATCGTCAGAGGCTCGTGCCGACACCTCTGCATCATCGTATTGAATCGTCGCCCCTATCGTATGCATGCCGTCGACTGCCGGGGTGATGTAACCATCGCGACAAACGATCAAACGCACCTCGTGGCCCTCGCGTGCTGCCAGCAACGATAATTGACCGCGCGCCTTGTCCACGGCAAGCGGCACGGGACTGAGCACACCAAAAGCATCCGCCAGTACAACGCGTACCGCATCTATCCGACTGCCATCCGATAGCCGAAGGTGCCATCCTGCTTTCACTTCCGACAATTGCTCTGCCCGGAGACCGGTCTTGATCGTGATCAGCGGATGGTCGAGCATTGCCTTTACCAATTCTGTAGGCACGACCCAGGCGGCTTTCGGCAGCAAGAACGCAGCAGCAGAGAGCTGCTGGCCACAGAGCTCGCTGGCGTGTGCAATGTCAATTTCTGATAGCCAGTCCTCCGGCATGGTTTGCGCATGCTGTCTGAGCTTGTCATGTCGGCGCTGATCGCGGGTGATGCGCAGCGCACCGCAGAATGCATGGGGTACCTGCTGACCGTGCAAGGCCAGCCATTGCGCAAGCCAGATAACACCTGCAGCGGAAAAGACCGCGATAGGATTTTCATCGCCCCCAGGCTCGGGTCTCACTACTGCTACCGGATTACCTGAACCGCCAGCTGCGGGTCGTTGTTGCTCGATCACCGTTACCGACAGACCGCGAGCCGCCAGTTGGCGCGCGATGCTGGCACCCGCGATACCTGCACCGATCACGAGCACCGGTGATGTCACTGCCTCATGCGATGATGGCATCGCTGTATTTTCAGGCCAGCACGCAAACAAACGATCCCGCTTGCCACCAAAGCCTGCTCGCTTACTGACATTGAATCCGGCCTCAGCAAGCGAGCGTCGCACCGTGCCGGCAACGCACCAGCTGGACAGACGTGCACCGGGTGCGGCGAGATCAGCGATTTTTTTCACCGTGTCTTGAGACCACATCTCCGGGTTGCGATCGGGCGCGAAACCATCCAGATAGAACGCATCGAACGCACCCTGAACCGATGCCAGCATCAACCCGATATCGCCGAAGGCCAGCGTCAGCGTCACCTGATCATCGAGTGCGATCGTGTGAAAACCGGGGATCAGCGGCGGCCACGCCGCCAATAACTTCTTGGCTAGCGCCTGGAGTTCACTCGCCATCGCAACAGGTGCAGATTGAATTGACATCGTCAGCGCGGTACGCAAATCCTCCGCAGTGAACGGATGCTTTTCAATCGCGACGTAACGCAGCCGTGAACGACAAGCTGTCTGCCGCAGCCAGTTCCAGGTCGCCAGAAAATTCACCCCCAGACCAAAGCCGGTCTCCAGCAGACGGATACAAGGCAAATCAGGCGCACGCACCGGCAACTCACAGCCCTCGATGAAGACAGCCCGGGCCTGTCCCCACGCACTGCTGCGGCTCGCATAGATATCGCCATACAACGGGGCGAACAACTCACCATGTTCGCCGGTCTGCCAGCGCGCGGGCTGTATCGCGAGACAATTCATGTCAGGAAAAAGCTCAGTTCGTTGGCTTGCACTGACCTTCAAAGATCAGCAACGACGTGGGAAGCTCCATGGTGTCGCTGACCGAGAGTGTGGCGAGATCGATCACGATCTTGCGCATGGCCTGCTCAGGCGTCAGACCCATACAGCCAATCACCTGATCTTCCGGCTGACACGTCAGCCCGTCGATACGACCACCCAACAGACGATAGCTGCGCTTGGCAGCCGCCGGCACGGTCGAGGGAGCACCCCGATGAATGAACCGCGTCTTACCGTCGCAGTCATAAGCTTCGCCATCTGCCAGCGCCAGCAGGGGGACTATCAGCAGTAAAACGCACAGGGATTTCATCGAAAAATAGCCGCGAAGGGCAAATACCAGTGACGTCGCATGATACAACGCGAACATCCTTCCGATGACAAGGGGTCAGTAGTGGTTCAATCGACGCGAGGGCCCAGCCAGCGGTTGAACTCGGTTACCTCAGCTTCGCTCAACTTGCCAGAGCGGGCGGTCAGACCGATCAGATCACGCAGATAATCGTAACGTGCCTTGGACTGATCGACTCGCGCGCGAAGCAAGCGTCGACGCGCATCCAGTACATTGATTACCGTCGCTGCACCCAACTCATAGCCCCGCTCCTGCGCACGGACAGTTTGCGTCAGGGCATCGACTTCAGCGTTCGTGGAATCAATACGCGCGCGATTCGCCTGCGCCGACGCATAGGCGATCCGCGCATCCCGCTCCACCTCACGCAGCAAGCTCTCAAGTTGTTCCTGATCCATAGCCTGCTGCGCCAGCGCAGAGGCTTCCGCTGCGCTGGTTCGACCGCCCTCGTAAATGGGTATTCGCAATTCCAACGACGCGCTGCCTACGTTATAGGAGCGCTGCGAGAGATTGTCATAGGTCAGGTTCGATTGACTGTACTGGAGTGACAGCGACAGCTGCGGATAGTGCTCGGCCCTCGCGGCGTCTGCAGTACGGCGACTGGCCCGTAACGCCTCGCGGCGGGCCATGATGGCCGGGTTCGATTCTCGCGCCGCAGTCACCCAATAGTCAGCCGTCTCAGGTACGGATGGAAAATCTGTCCGCGCCAGCATGGCGAGAATTCCGGCGTCTCTGCCAGAGAGTTCGCGCAAGCGGACGCGCGCTGCTTCGCCTTTGTTGATGGCATCGATTTCGCGCGTGTTGACTTGTTGCAGCCAAGAGATCGCTTCAGTCAGATCCGTTACTTTCGCCATCTCACGCTCTCGCATCGAACGCAGACGCTCCACTTGTTTTTGCGCCGCCTCCTTCTCCGACTGCAACTGCATCAGCTCATCATCCGCCTGCAACGCATTCAGATAGTGATCGGCGATTTGCAAGAACAGCTCTGCGCGCACATTCGCTGCCTCCTGCTCGGCCTGTTGAATAACAAACTGTGCGCTATCGCTGCGATAGTACGAGGGCAGGTCGATTATGGCCTGACGTGCTTGCAGTACATTCCGCCGCCCGCTGTAACGCTGATCTCCAAAGCGGTCATTGTAATCATTACGGGATACAGACGATTGAATGCTTGCCTGAGGATACAGACGGCTGTCCGCCTGATCGGCCTCGCCACGCGCGCGCTCGATACCGAAGCGGCGAGCCTTGAGCGTCGGATTGTCATTCATCGCCGAACGATACAACCCGAGCAGATCGGTGGCCAAGACCCATCGGCCGCTGCAAAGCAGTGCGCATGCCAGAAAAACGGGCAAGGAGCGATCGAGAAGTTTGAACAACTCAATCCTCCTTCAGCGAACGCACCAGCATGTCCGACAGTGGCGCCGTCAGGTAATGCCAGAAGGTGCGCTGCCCAGTCTTCACCAGCACATCTGCGGGCATGCCAGCGACCAGATCCAGCTTCAGTCTGGCCAGATCCTGCATACCTTTCGGCGTAATCATGACGCGCCCCAGATAGTAAGGTTGCTTGGCTCCGTTGACATCTTCCACCATTCGGTCCGCCGACAGCGTGGCCAGCTTGCCCTCGATGCGTGGCATGTCACGCTGTCGAAAAGCCGTGAACCTGACCTCAGCCATCTGGCCCACGCGCAGCTGATCCACATCCTGCGGCGACAGCTTGGCCTCGACGATCAACGTTTCTTCCCCTGGAACGATATCGAGAAGATGAGCGCCTGGCTTGAGTACCTCACCCCGCGTGTGCACGGCCAGACCAAGCACGCGGCCTTCTTCTGGCGCGACGATGGCTGTGCGACGGTAGGTATCCTCGAGACCTCGCATTTTTTCCCGCAGTGCGAAGAGCTCTCCCTGCACCTCCGAGAGTTCCTTTGCTACTTCTTTCTGCATGTCTTTTTCAAGCTGCAAAATCTTTAGCTGCGTCGAGCTAATCTCGACCTCAGCCGAGGTAATGTCGTTTTGCAGGGAGTCGCGCTGACCCTCGTTCATCGCGAGATTGCGCTCCATATCGCGTACCCGCTGCCGTTCCGCATAGCCCTCTTTTGCCAGTGCCTCGAAATCGACGCGCTCTTTTTCGTAAGAATCCACCAGCCGATCACGCATCGTCTTTTGCTGTCTCAGACCGGCAATCTTTTCTCGCAGCTGCGCGATCTGACGCTCATAGAGCATGATCTCGCCCTGCTGCGCCAGCCGACGCACGCGGAAAGTCTGATCTTGCACACGCATGGCTTCGGCTGCGCGGGCATCTTTCGCCATGCTGATCAGCGCAACTGGATAGCTCACTTTCTCCAGCCCATCTCGCTGCGCAATCAGTCTTGCTTCACGAGCCATGCCTACCAGTAGCTGACTGCGTACCTGTTCGAGTTGCGCTCTGGCCTGCACATCCTCTAGCGCCACCAGCACATCGCCTCGGTTGACCCATTGCCCTTCAGTGACGTTCACTTCACGCACGATGCCACCTTCGAGGTGATCCACCGATTTACGGTAGTTCTGCAGCACGACGACGCCATTGCCGATAGCAGCACTGTCCAGCGGCGCTTTGACTGACCAGATTCCCAGCCCCACGAAAAGAGCCAGCACCGCCAAGAGCCCGCCATAGCGCAACCTGCGCTCGCGGCGCTCTATCGCCGGATCGAGCGAGGTCTCATTGGCTGGCTTGTCTGTGGACTGATGGTCGACAGCGGTACGTAACGAATGCGCGCTGGCAGTAACGCCTTTTGAAAATTCCTGGAACACATTCATCAGGCACCTCCTGTGGCCATTTTTGCGCTGGCTTGCTGTGCTCTTCGCTGAATAAGCGATGCAGACACTTGTTCGGGCGTGCCGTGGAGGGAGAGCTTTCCATCGACCAGCAGCAGCACGGCATCCGCTTTTTCAAGCACACCGTTGCGGTGCGTTACGATCACCACAGTGCTGCCAATCTCGCGCAACTCATCTAGCGCCCGCATCAACGCAGTGCTTCCCGCTTCATCCAGATTGGAATTCGGCTCGTCAAGAATGACGACGGCCGGATCTTTATAGAGCGCGCGCGCCAGTGCGACACGCTGTCGCTGTCCCGCAGAGAGTGTGAAATTCCCCTCAAGGCGAGTTTCGTAACCATCCGGCAGGGCCAGAATCATTTCATGCACGCCCGCGCGACGTGCCGCCCGCACTACGGCTTCTGCATCAATATCGCCAAAACGCGCAATGTTTTCCGAGATCGTGCCGTCCAGTAGCTCGACATCCTGTGGCAGGTAACCGATCGCGCTTCCCAGTACGGCACGCGAGTATTGGGACAGTTCAGCGCCATCGAGCCGCAGCGTGCCAGCCTGCGGGCGATTCAATCCCAACAATGCGCGCAGCAAGGTCGACTTACCGGCAGCACTAGGGCCGATCACCCCCAGTTGCGAACCCACGGGGATCTTGAGTGTCAACTCCTTGATCACGGCCATGCGCGCACCAAACGGAACAATCACGACCTTGTCCAGTTCATACTCGCCGCGTATCGGCGGCAGCCGCATGGAGTCGGCAGGTTCGGGGTACTCGCCCAGTAATTCGCACAAACGCTTGTAGGCAGTACGCGCGCCAGTCATCGTGCGCCAGCTGCCGATCAGCTGATCGATCGGCGCGAGTGCTCGGCCGAGCAGAATGGAACCTGCGATCACCATACCCGGCGAAATCTCGCGCCGTATGGCGAGATAAGCACCGAGACCCAGGATCAGTGATTGCGAGGTCAGACGGTAGGTTTTCGATAGTGCAGCGATCAGGCCTGCCCTCGCACTGGCGCGATGCTGTGACTCTAGTGCCGCGCTGCGATCGCGCAGCCAGCGTTCGCGCAGCCGAGGCAGCATGCCCATCGCAGTGATGACTTCGGCATTGCGTAAGTGCGAGGCCGTCTGCTGATTCGCCGCCATGCTCGACCGATTGGCCTCTTGCAGCAGATGATGCGTCGCCAGCTCAGTCCAGACCGTCAGCCCTGCCAGCACTACCATCGAAAACACAGCTGCCCAGCCGGTCCAAGGATGAAAGACAAACATCAATGCGACATAGATCGGTACCCAAGGGGCGTCGAGCAGCGCAAATAGTCCGGCCCCAGTGACAAACTGACGCACACGGTCAATATCTTCTAGCGGCTGTGCGCTCGCGCGCTTGCCGCTGCTGGCAATCGTCCGATTGAAAATAGCGTCATGCACCTTGGGACCCAGCGCAGCATCAAAGCGCATGCTGGCGACAATCATCACCTGCGCACGCAGCCATTCGAGTCCACCAAAAATAATGAACATGAAAGTCGTGATCAGCGTAAGCATCAGCAGCGTTGGCACGCTGCCCGTCGATAGCACGCGGTCATACACTTGCAACATGTAGATCGATGGCACCAGCATCAGCAGGTTGAGAAACAAACTGAACAGTGCTGCCGATACGATCGCGGTGCGGCTGGCCGAGATGACGGCACGCAGCGCGGGGGGTGTCGATACCGGCGTTGTCGCGGGCATCGCGCGAGCCGGTGCAAAGGCCGTGGTCGGCTGGGTCATGATGACTTTCTGGAGAGTGCTGCAATAGCGACGCGGCACCGCAGCGCGAGGCGCGGCACCGGGTCGGTCGGATTACTGCATGACTGCGGCAGGATCAAGTGCCAGCGGGTCTTGCTTGCCAGACGCTGCGTTGGCACGTGACTTGTTCGCTGAGGAGATCACCTGATCGATCTGGCGCGCCAACTGCATCAGATCCCCGAGCCCCATCGCGATACGACATTCCAGACGACCATCGAGCGTGGGATTTTTTTGCTCACCCGAACGGGCAGCACGCGTGACATCGTTCAGCGCAGCGTGTTCGATGAAACCGAAATCGATAAACGCAAAGCCAGAGCCAAGATGAACCCCCGTGATATTCGAGACGATGGATCGATCAGATTGATCCACTGCGCGCAGCCTCAGGTCGATATGCACGGGCTTGGGCTCCGCGGCGGTTGGCGTGTTGTGGGTGGCGTCGAGCGGGTTGGACAAATTCTGTGACATTCACTTTCTCCTCGATCAATGGGACTGGCCCGATATGGTTGTAATAATGTTAACCATCGAGGAAGAGTCACTACAAGTTGCCTCACGGAGAAGAAAAGCGACTCTGTGCGCGAAACACCACACTCCATTCAGGCGCGGGTCAGCCAACAGAGCGCAGACTGCACAGCAGCCGAGGCATTGACTATCTGAGCAGCGCGAGGGTCTGGATCAGTCAGTCCGCCCAAGCCGCTCGCACTAGTACATGACAGAAGCAATAAGCACGCTGCGGCATGGGCGCATGAAAGAAAAAAGGCCGGAAGCACAAAACGCCTCCGGCTCGCTCCCCGCCTCATTACCCCGTTTGCGTCCGCTGTCGAACGCTGGTCTGTCAATGTCAGCTCATGTGCAGATGCATCTGCTGTTCCGCCGCCGCCGATCCGACGAGCGTCAGCATGTGATCAATGGTCGGCATGCCATGGCCACCCTGATCGCCCGAGTGATCCCCTGAATGACCGTCATCACAATCATTGCTGTGATCCTCATCCGAGGCGTCATCCTGGTCGTCATCGCCCTCCTGATCGTCCCCGCTATCCTGGTCATCATCGCCCTCAGGCGGCGTGACCGAGATCTCCGGGAGCATACGCTCGCCGACGGCAAGCGTGCTGCCCATCTCCGCATCGGACTTGCCAAGCACATGTCCCATCTCATGCACAAGCACCGAGAACAGATCGACCTTGTTATGCGCAACATCTCCAAGACCAAGCGACCAGCCATGGTCAGCAGCATCGTCGTCGATGGTGATCAGCGAACCGCTCGAGTTACCCAGCCACCAGCCTTGCGCATCTTCGCCCAAGTCTGCAATTTCCACGACAGCTGACTTAAGCTGAACGAGCTGTTCTGCGGTAATACCGTGATCTTCCCACCAGCACATCGCTGCATTGATCACATGCTTGATCTGCGCATCGCTCACCGCCCTAGCACCATGACCCTGCTCTCCCTCCAGCAGCATCGGAGTCAGTTTTTTCGGCGCGAGATCGACGCCGCCAGCGTAGGTTTCTATTGTCGTCATCTTGAATACCGTGTCGAACTGGTAATTGACGGTGGGCCAGGTTGCCGCGTTTTTGCCAACGCTTGTGCCTATCACAGAGCTGGTGTCGTATTTGACCGAGGCCACATAAAAGCTGCCCACCTTGCCAGTGAAATTCAGCGTGATGTCACCATTCAGTGTAGTGACTGAATACGATTTGGACGACAGGGTATTCACTGTCTCACCAGCGTCGTATTTACCGTTCTGGTTGGCATCGACTACCTGATAGAGCTGAATATTGTTCTGTACCGCGGTCAGTGAAGCTGTGATCGGCGTCCCAGATTTCAGGGTAACTGTCTGGTCTATAGTGACCGATAGTTGTTCGGTCGTTTTGCCATCAGCGACTTTGATACTCCCCGACGCGCCCGTGAAATAAAACAAGACGCCAGGATTAGTCTGACTGATCTTTCCTGTTTTAAGGGATGTACTGTATTGAATGACGCCGCCCTGAAAATCGTAATACTGCTGAAAACTCAGGGCCGAGCCGTTCAGATACTGGCTGATGGTAGTGCTGGTGGGGGCGATCAATGCAGACGTTGGCGCCTTGCCGTAGTAGTTTGCATAATCCGTAGCTTTCACCTCCGCACCTGCATAGGTCGTGAACGCCGTCGCGAGATCCGTTTGCTGACCAGACAGTGCTTGCACCTGTATAACCTGGGATGTGACGGTTTCTCCAGGTGCCAAATTGTTTATCAGTTGATCTCCAAGTTCAAAAGTGAAATCGAGCGCATTACCAGTTCCTGCCGTCACCTGATCTTTCACATCAACATTCATCAAGTTGACGTTACCGGTATTTAGAACAATAACTCGGAAATAAACTGCTTGACCCACGTTAGCAACGGGACCCGTGGCGCCGTCTGCATCAAACCATGTGGAACCATCCAAAGAAACCTGCTTTTCAATTTGCAAAGCCGGTTTCTGCACTACCTGGACGGTCGCATCGTCCTGATCCGAGATCGCACCATCGCCTGTTACCACTGCAATGTTCGTGATGCTGCCACCCGCCTCCAGCATCGCCTGAGTCACCGACTTCGTGCTCGTGTATTTCCAGGTCTCGCTCGTATCGAGCTTGCCATCACTGTTGGCATCACCACTGACGTAGGTCGGACTGAAGTCGTCGGATGGCATGCCCGGCGTTGCATTGTCGTCAACCACATCGACACTCGCAATCGCCACATTGCCTGTGTTGGTCACCAGGTAGGTATAGGTGATCGTCTCGCCCACCGCCTGGACGGTCGTCAGGTCTGCATCCTTCTCGATATGCAAGGCTTTTAGCACAGGCATATTGCCAAAATTCACATTCGACTCAGTGGGATCCAACGCACTGATCAAAATGGGCAGTGGGTTTACCGTTGTTTGCATCCACCCGTCGGGAACGACCTCACGAACGATATAAGGATCATTGGCGATGGTGCTCTTATTTGCATCTGGCGTCACAGAGAACGAATACAGGCCGCCTGAGGCGGTTATCTGGAACACGTCAGTTCCGTCTAATTGGCCATCGTTGTTCAGATCGAGATAGATAGTGACGCCATCAATGCCGGACTCACCTGCATCACGAAGACCATTGCCGTTCAGGTCATTAAACTTGACCCCGCTGATGCTGCCGACCATGATGGCGGCTGGCGAGAATTGGATCGATGTGGCGCCGGATCCGCCAATATCCACCGTCGTCTGCAACGAACCGCCGGTCCAGGCACTGGCACCTTGCTCGGTCGGGCTGGGTCCAGCCAAGTGGAGGCCATAGTAAATTTCGGCGACACCGTTGCTGGTCGTCGCGCCTGTGTAGGTGAACGTGATCGTCACCGTATGGTTCAGCGTTCCGGATCCTGAGGTGGTGATTCCACTGACGCTCGTGATGTCTGCATCTACGGCGTAAAGGCCTTGGGCAACACTACCAAAGTTGGTAAAACCCCCATTGTTTGTAAAACTACCGTCCAAGGTGGGGATAATGGCCGGGTTGGTTACCCCGAGCTGTCCGGGTGTGCGGCTGATATTGAAGGTGGTCAGATAATCGAAACCTAACGCGTCAGTGTTCTGCTGGTAATAGTTGTAGGTGACATTGAATGAATAGGACTGGCCGTTTACCAGCGGCGCTTGGCTGGAGGCCTTGTAGATAAACACATGCGGGATGACCTCCCCCTCAAAGTAATCGGATTTATTTGCATTAAGGATGTTGTTATTCCACTCCGCTGCTGATTGGATCGCTGCATCGCCATCAGCCCAATGCTGATAAACCTTATTGGTCGATCCCGCAGCGTCGGTGAATCCTGTGCTTGCTGTCGGCTGATTGGCCGCCATCGCCGTCAGCAGAAAATGCCAGTTCAGCGAATCATCCGGGTTCACATACCAAGAGGTCACCACCGCTCCATTGGCAGTGCTATCCAGATCCAGCGCACCACCATCCACGACGCTCCACGCCTCATGCCCCTGGCCACCCAGATCGACAATTACGTCATCCAGCGTGCCCCAGATACCATCAACACCAGGGTCACCGGCATGCTGCACCTGAAAAGTCACGGTGCTGCCGGGATCAAATCCTGCCGCAGTGATCTCCACCCATGAGCCGGGTGCGTAGTCTTGTGCATCGGTGCTGACTGTCGTCTGAGTGACCATCCATCTCTCCTGTTGTGTTCGCAAAATTGGATTGAGCGCCGATCAACCCGGAACTCGCAGGCTTATCAGCATCGGGTTGATGGTAGGGAGGAGAGTGGCGTCACACATCCTTCATTTGATGTATGACGCTGCACTACGGAACGTGGTCTCAAGGCACCAGCGGTGGCTGGTCAAGGACCATCAGCGGAGAGAGATGACGTACCAGCTCTGCCTGTTTGCGTGCGCCGGTTTTTTTGAGGATGGCGGAAAGCTGTGTACGAATCGTGGCGACGCTGACTTTCAGGCTGGTTGCAGCATCACCCGGGGCCAGACCGTCGAGGATCAGCATGGCAAGCCTCGCCTCAGCGGGCGTCAGACCGTACACTTGTTGCAGCAACTGGTTCACCGGGCCATGCAGTCCCGCTTGTTCAGTTTGACCGTGTACCAGCACCAAGGCCGCACGGTCTGACCGGTCGGAATGTCGCATCACGATCGGCAAAACGAGCACTTGCCGTGCAGGTGCGCCGGCTACCCGCAGAATCGATCCCGCAGTGTGCGGGGCGATGTCGCAAGCGCTGCGCACCGCATCAGAAAACTTCGTTCTGCAAACGCCGCGCAATGCCACGTGACGCTTCCCAGCGCCATTCGCCGTGCGCTCCAGCAATGGCTGGGCATGACTGTTAGCAGCGAGCATACGCATTGAGGGATCGAGCAACAGCAAGGGTAGCCGTATCGCATCCAGCAAGAGGTTCGAGCAGACCAGCCGGTGATTCAGCTGGCGGAACTGCGCCATCAGGTCCAACGCGTATTGCAATGACTTGATGAGCTCTCCCTTGGGACGTGGCAAGGCGTCGATATCGGGCGTTTGATTTAATGCAGGTTTTAGTAGCAGCAGACCTTCGGCGCCATGTTGCATCGTCACCCGCAAGCCCATTGAAGTAGCGGTTGAGCTGACATGTCGCACATCGGACGCAGGGCCAGAAGATCGTTCATGTAGCACCCTGAAGCGTTGCCATCGTCCGGGCTCCAATGTGGCGGCAATCCCGCGCCACTCGAGATGTAGCTCGGACAGGTCATCGGCGCTCAGGTGCCAGCCCTGTGCCACGCGTCGCGCATCGCGCACGCACGTCCAGCTACCTCGCCTGTCCCACAGTCTGATTCCGGCTTGATCGATACCCAGTGACTCGGCCAGCAAACGCAGCGCCTCGGCAAAACGTTGAGGACGAGAGACCCCCTCCAGAAAAAGCGCGGGTAGGCGTGCATGTGCGTCTGAGTCGGCCTGAGTCACGATCTGTTTCACCAAAATAATTTGATGACGAGCTTACCAATCGCCAGACGGCGATAGTGCTCAATGCGAGCGATAAGCAGGCAATTAGTACATCGCCAATACAATGTTCACCGACATGACGGACATCCGGGGCGAGACCGCGACTCGGCAACAGCCAAATCAGTCCGATTTGGAGAGTAGTTCGAAATGCTCCACCTGGGGCGGCGCGGCGAAGAAGGGTCCGACGATGCCACGCCATTGGGTGAATAACTCGGAACCACGAAAATCGACAGTATGGTTTTCCAGGGTGTCCCAGAAAATCATCAGCACATAGCGCTCGGGCGACTCAATGCCCTTGTTGATCTTGTAGCCACGAAAACCTTTGGATTTGCTGATGACGTCTTTTACACCGTGGACGATGGCAGCGTCGAATTCGGCTTGTTTGCCGGGTTGGATGTGTATATCGGCGAGTTCGAGGATCATGGTATTTGGTAGTAGTAGTTGGTTATCGTTGTTGGTTGTCGTAGTTGTTGTCGCTGGCCTCATTATCCCATCATTGAGCGTTCGGCAGACACTGAATCAATCCACGTCGTACTCCGAACCAGGATAACTGTGCAATGCAGGGCAGCGAAAAATCAAGGGCTTGCATCAACAAACTCAGCTGAACAAGTTTCTGGTTTTATTTCATCAGTGCTTACCTTGGGATTTATTCAACCAGTTTTACAATCTACCCTTGCTTGCTTCCCGAAAGACCTCTTATCTCATGCGTGTCACGCTTCTTCATCACGATCAGCAGCAGCGCAAGACGCTGGAAAACCTGCTGAAGGCGAGTGGCTACCAGGTCTCGAGCTTTGCTCGCC
>JACCED011628782.1_pt1 | contig 22742 bp, 22 predicted proteins | sample 7455021 | NCBI WGS metagenome assembly JACCED01 (sample SAMN15323456, study PRJNA562643) | freshwater metagenome | isolation source: river surface water | place: USA:Blue River Watershed | collected 2017-08-19
ATGGTCCACCCATTTGTAGCGCGCGATCGCATACACCCAGGCCGTCAGCGGCTGATCGCTCTGGTAGGTGTGGCGCTTTTGGTGGATGGCCATCAGGGTGTCCTGCACAAGGTCCTCGACATCGCTCGGTTGCGCCGGCAAGCGCCTGCTCAGGAAACGGCGCAGACAGGTGCTGAGCAGCGTCAGCGCCTGTTCGTAACTGGCCGCTTCACCGGCCTGCGCGCGTGTCCACAGGGCGTGCAGCTCGGCTTCAACCGCTTGCAAGCTGGGGTTCATGGCATGAATTCGAACGGTGGGCACAAAAGTTACACCCCGGAAAAAATTTATTTTTCACCCGTTTTATGAAACTTTTGGGTGCAGCCAACGAATTAGAGCATGACAGCGATCGAAGCCGGCCATCCGGGCCCTTCCGAAAGCGGTCGATCTTCCATTTTTTTCACCTGGAGTTTTCGATGAACAAGCAACACCTTCTGACCCTCGCCCTCGGTTCCGCCTTTGCCGCCGTCACCGCCTTGCCCGCCCACGCCGCCGGCAACCCCTTTGCCAGCAAGACCCTGGACCAGGGCTACCAGCTGGCGCAGGCCGACACCAAGGCCAAAGAGGGCAAGTGTGGCGAGGCCAAGTGCGGCGCCGACAAAGCCACCAAAGCCAAGGAAGGCAAATGCGGTGAAGCCAAGTGCGGTGCCGACAAAAAGGGCGGCAAGGCCAAAGAGGGCAAGTGCGGCGAGGGCAAGTGCGGCGCCGACAAGAAATAAACCCGGCGCGAGGCCATGTCGGGCCCCGCAGGCCCGCCTGCCCCGACATGGCGCCCATTCCTTCTCCCCGAACCGAGGACCCCCCATGCCCCTGCTTTCCCCCCACAGCGCCGGTCTCGGCTTTCGCCGCGAGCTGATGGCCGAACTCGGCGAAGGCGTGCCCCCTGCGATCGGCTTTTTTGAAGTCGCGCCCGAAAACTGGGCCGGCCTGGGCGGCGCCGCGGCCCAGCGGCTGCGCGCCTTCACCGAGCGCCACCCCTTTGTCTGCCACGGCCTGTCACTCTCGCTGGGCGGCCCGGGTCCGCTCGACGAAGCCCTGCTGCGCCGCACGCGCGATTTCATGCGCATGCACGGCATGGGCCTCTACACCGAACACCTCTCGTGGTGCGCCGACGACAGCCAGCTCTACGACCTGCTGCCGATTCCCATGACCGAAGAGGCCGTGCGCTGGACGGCCGATCGCATCGCGCGTGCGCAGGACATCCTGGGCCTGCGCATCGGCATCGAAAACGCCTCGACCTACCTCGTGCCGCCGGGCTCGACCCTGAGCGAGCCCGAGTTCATCCGCGCCGTGGTCGAGCGTGCCGACTGCTGGCTGCACCTCGATGTCAACAACCTCTATGTCAACAGCCGCAACTTCGGCTTTGACGCGCAGGCCGCCTTGCGCGCTTTGCCGCTCGAGCGCACCTGCTACATCCACGTGGCGGGCCACCACGTCGAGGACGACGGCCTGGTGGTCGACACCCACGGCAGCGCCGTGATCGACCCGGTCTGGGACCTGCTGGCCAGCGCCTATGCGCAGATCGGCCGCGTGGTGCCGACCTGCCTGGAGCGTGACTTCCACCTGCCCGGCCTGGCCACGCTGGCCCAAGAGGTCGCGCAGATCGCGCAGGTGCAGCGGGACGCCGTCGCCGCCCAAACAGCCGATCGGCAGGTGGCCTGATGCTCGCCTTTCAGCCATTCCAGCACGCGCTCGCGCGCCACCTGCGCGACCCGCACCACACGCCCCGCCCTGCGGGCCTGCCCCAGCGCGCCACGGCCCTTTATGGCGAGCTGCTGTTCAACAACGTTTGCGGTTTTCTGGACAGCTGCTTTCCCGTGAGCCGCGCGCTGCTGGGCGAGGCGCGCTGGCGCCGGCTGTGCCGCAGCTTCTTTCGCGACTGGCCCTCGTACACGCCCTGGTTCCGCGAAATCCCGCGCGAATTCGTGCGCTACCTGAGCGAGCACCGTGTGGCCCAGCCGCTGCCGCGCTGGCTCGCCGATCTGGCGCGCTACGAGTGGGCCGAACTCGCGGTCGAGGTGATGGACGTCACGCCGCCCGCTTGCAAGCCGCAGGGCGACTTCATGGCCGAACGCGTGTGCCTGAACCCGGCCCGCATCGTGCTGGCCTGCGACTGGCCCGTGCACCGCATCGGCCCCGCTTACCGGCCGCGCCGCCCGCAAGCGACCTGGCTGGTGGTCTTGCGCGATGCGCAGCAGCAGGTGCGCTTTTGCGAAATCAACGCCGGCACGGCGCGCGTGCTGGCCCTGCTCGAGCGCGGCCTGACGGGCCGCGAGGCCATGGACCGCCTGGTCCAGGACATGGCCCACCCCGATCCCGCGGCCTTGCACCGCTTTGGCCAAGAACTCTTCACCCACTTGCACGCACAAGGTCTTTTGCTCGGAACCACACCATGAACACGATCCGTCACACTCTGAACCAGGCGCTGGGCCAACTGGATGCCGCCGGCGGGTGGCTGGGCCTGCTGAGCCTGCGCCTGATCCTGGCCTGGGAGTTCGGCGAAGCCGGGCTCGAAAAATGGCGGGGCAGCAACTGGTTCGCCGAGATCCAGGACCAGTTTCCCTGGCCCTTCCACCTGATCCCGACCGACTGGAACTGGGCGCTGGCCACCGGCTTCGAACTCGCGGGTGCGCTGGCGCTGCTGATGGGGCTGGGCACGCGCTTTTTCGCGGCCTCGCTGATGGTGCTCACCGTGGTCGCCATGCTCAGCGTGCACTGGCCCGATGCCTGGTCGAGCCTGGCCGAACTGGCGCGAGGCTATGCCTTCACCGACAAAGGCCATGGCAATTTCAAACTGCCCGTGATTTACCTGGCCATGCTCTGGCCCCTGGTGCTCATGGGCCCGGGCCGGCTCTCGCTCGACGCGCTGTGGCGGGTGCGCCTGGGCCAGCCCACGCCCCGCCTTCTCCAACCCCAAACCTGAGGACATGACCATGAACACATGGCGTTTGCTGTCACCGCTGCTGCTGGGCCTGCTGGGCGCCTGGGCCCCCGCCCACGCGCTCGAGATCCAGCCCTACACCCGCCAGGCCCTGCAGGCCAAGCAGGCCGCGGGCGAGGTGGTGGGCCTGCACTTTCACGCCGACTGGTGCCCCACCTGCCGCGCGCAGGACAAGGTGTTCGAGACCTTCCGCGGCGACGCCTCGGTGCCGGGCACCCTGCTGCAGGTCGACTACGACAACGCGCGGGAACTGCGCCGCGAAATGCGCGTGCGTTCTCAGGCGACGCTGATCGTTTTCAAGGGCCGCACCGAAAAGCACCGCTCGGGCAACGTGACCGAAGCGCAGGCGCTGCGCGCGGCCTGGACCTCGGCGCAATGAAGACCCTCAGCGCCCTCAGGAGCGGCCCATGGTGAGCGAGTTTGGCACCTGGGGCCTGAGCTGGCTGGCCGGCAGCCTGACCACGCTCTCGCCCTGCGTGTTCCCCATCTTGCCCATGGTGCTGGGCAGTTCGGTGCAGGGCCACCGCTGGGGTCCGGTGGCCATGGGCCTGGGCATGGCGCTTTCGTTCGCGGGCGTGGGCGTGTTGCTCGGCGCTGCGGGCGATGCGCTCGGGCTCGACAGCGAGCACGTGCGCGCTGTCGGCGCGGTGCTGCTCTTGGTCTTCGGTCTCGTGCTGTGGGTGCCGGCGCTCAGCGAGCGCTTTTCGCGCGCGATGCTGCCGCTGGCCAGCGGCGCCCAGCAGGTTTCGGCGCGCCTGTCGGGCCAGAGCCTGGCCAGCGCGGCCCTGCTCGGCGCGGTGCTGGGCCTGGTCTGGAGCCCGTGTTCGGGCCCCTTCCTGGCTTCGGCGCTGACGCTGGCGGCCAGCGAGGGCGGCGCCTGGCGCGGCGGCTGGATCCTGGGGCTGTTTGGCCTGGGCGCGGCCACGCCGCTGGTGGCGGTGGCCTATGTGTCGCGCGCAGGTTTTGGCGCCCTGCGCGAGCGCGTGCTGGCGCAGGGCGAGCGGCTCAAGAAAGGCTTTGGCGCGCTGATCGCGCTGCTGGGCCTGGCCATCCTCACGGGCGCGGACAAATGGTTGGAGGCGTTGCTGGTGGCGCGCTTGCCCGAGTCCTGGCTGCGCCTGACCACCTTGTTCTGAAGCGCGGGCCGGTGTCCGGCTTGGGCGGGCCTGTACCCCGCTCAGGCCAGGCGCAAGTCCTGCACCCATTGCCGCAGCGCCGCCTGCTCGGCGGCCGGCTCGAAACGCGGCGCCAACTGCGCGCCTTCCTGACGCCAGCGCGCCAGCAGCCCCTCGGGCGCGCTTTGCTGGGCGCGGCACTGCCGCAGGCGCTCGGCCAGGGCCACGTCGTCGTCGGCCTCGATCAGGCCGCTGTAGCCCTCGCCCAGCAGGCCCACATGGCCGGCGATGCGCGTGGCCAGCACCGGGGTGCCGCTGCGCAGCGCCTCGGCGATCACAAGCGGACCGCCCTCGCGCGCGCTGGTGTGCACCAGCAGGTGCGCGCGCTGGATGCACCGCAGCGCCTTGGCGTGCGTGCGCTCGCCCAGCCAGCGGTAGTGCGGGCAGGCGGCCGCCGTGGCCTGCGCTTCATCGGCGAGCGCGGGCTCGAGCGCGAGGCCGATGTGGTCGATCCGAATGCCTTCGCTGGGGGCGAGCCGGCGCGCCGCGCGCAGCAGCATGCGCGGGTTTTTTTCCTCACGCAGGTGGCCGACCATCAGCACACGCAAATGCCGCGGCGTTTTGGGCAGGGTCTGGCGGGCGCTGCAGGACTGCACGATCACGCGCGCGCGGGCACGGTGCTCGGCGGGCAGTGCCGCCAGGCCCTGGCTTTGCAGCACCACCAGGCTGTGTGCCTGTGCCAGCGAGCGCAACGCCAGCGCGTCGCGTGCGATGTCGGGGTACAGATCGGTGCCGGTCAGCACCACGCCCAGGCCGCGCGCGCCGCGCTGCGCGTGCCAGGCGGCGATGGCGTCGGCCGATTTGCGCGCATGCAGCGCGAGCATCACCTCATCGTGCGCGGCCAGCGCGTCGGGCCAGTGCTGCACGATGCGCACCGTGCCGGTCGGGCGCAACAGGCGCTGCCAGCGCGCGGCGGTGCGCCAGTTGCCGTTGTTGGCCTGGGCGTTGGCGGGGCAGACGATGACGGTGCGGGGGGCGCTCATGCGCCGATTATTCCCGCAGCACGCGGCGGTACTGGACCGCCTCGGCGATGTGCGGGGCCTGCACACGTTCGCTGCCGGCCAGGTCGGCGATGGTGCGTGCGAGCTTGAGCGTGCGGTGGGTGCCCCGGCCGCTCCAGCCCAGCCGCGCGGCCGCCTGGTGCAAGAGCGCGAGCGCGGCGTCGTCGGGCGCGGTGTGGGCGTCGAGCGCGCGGCCCTGCAGCGCGGCGTTGCTGCAGCCCTGGCGCGCCAGCGCGCGCGCATGCGCCGACCGGCTGCGCGCGGCGATGGCGGCCGTGCTTTCGCCGGTCGGCGCGCCCAGCAGCTCCTGCGAGCCCAGCAGCGGCACCTCGAGGTGCAGGTCGATGCGGTCGAGCAGCGGACCGCTGAGCTTGCCTTGGTAGCGCGCGACCTGGTCGGGCGTGCAGCGGCAGGTGTGCAGGCGGCTGCCCAGATGCCCGCAGGGGCAGGGGTTCATGGCCGCGATGAGCTGAAAGCGCGCCGGAAATTCGGCGCGCTGTGCGGCGCGCGCGATCGTGATCTGGCCGGTCTCCAGCGGTTCGCGCAGCGCCTCGAGCGCGGACCGCGCGAACTCGGGCAACTCGTCGAGGAAGAGCACGCCGTGGTGGGCCAGCGAAATTTCGCCGGGCCGCGGCGGCGAGCCGCCACCGACCAGCGCGACCGCGCTGGCGCTGTGGTGCGGCGCCACCGTGGGCCGCTGGCCCCAGCGCGCGAGGTCGAGCCGCCCGGCCAGACTGGCCACGGCGGCGCTTTGCAGCGCTTCGTCGAGCGACATCGGCGGCAGCAGCCCCGCAAAGCGCTGCGCCAGCATGGACTTGCCCGAGCCCGGTGGCCCAACCATCAGCAGCGAATGCCCGCCCGCGGCCGCGATCTCGAGCGCGCGCTTGGCCGCCTGCTGGCCGCGCACCTCGGCCAGGTCGGCCATGGGCGGCGCGGCCAGCGCAGGGGGCGCCGCCAGCCGCGTCCAGCCCTCCAAGGGCGCGGGTGCCGGCTCGGGCGAGGGCGGCACAAAGCGCTGCACCACGTCGAGCAGGTGGCGCGCGCGGTAGACCTCGGCGCCTGGCACGAGCGCGGCCTCTTCGGCGCTGCCCGGGGGCAGCACCAGGCGCGCGCTGGCGGCCTGCTGCTGCAGCGCGAGCGCCATCGCGAGCGCGCCGCGCACCGGGCGCAACTCGCCCGACAGCGAGAGCTCGCCCGCGAACTCGTGGCCCGCGAGCCGCGTGCCGTCGATCTGGCCGCTGGCGGCGAGCACGCCGAGCGCGATCGGCAGGTCGAGCCGACCCGAATCCTTGGGCAGGTCGGCCGGTGCCAGGTTCACCGTGATGCGCTGGTTGTGGGGAAAAGTGAGGCCGCTGTTGAGGATGGCCGAGCGCACGCGTTCGCGCGCTTCCTTGACCTCGACATCGGCCAGGCCGACCAGCGTGAAGCTCGGCAGGCCATTGGCCATGTGCACCTCGACGCTGACCGCGTGCGCCTGCAAGCCGACCAGGGCGCGGCTGCGCACCAAACTGAGACCCATCGACCCTCCCTGCCCCATGCTGGTGCATGGTGTGTGTTGTGGCGCGCAATTTGGGGCGTGCGCGCGGTTTGTGAGGGCGATTGCACCATGGCATGCACACGAAAACACCCGGATTTGCCCGCACGGGCCGCCCAAAGGCCTTGGCACGCTCCCTGCTAATCCTGGTCGTCATCCATCCCTTCACAGGAGTTCCCCATGCAAAAAATCCTCGTTCCGACCCTGATCGCCGCCGCCGTCGCTTCCTTGGCCTCCGTGGCCCAGGCCGCCGAGCCCGAGAGCAGCCTGTCCTTCAATGCCGGCGTGGTGTCCGACTACCGTTACCGCGGCATTTCGCAGTCGCGCCTCGAGCCCGCGCTGCAGGGCGGCGTCGACTACGCCCACAAGAGCGGCTTTTATGTGGGCGCCTGGGGTTCGACCATCAAGTGGATCAAGGACACCCCCGGCGTGACCAAAGGCAGCGTGGAAGTGGACCTCTACGGTGGCTACAAGGGTGCCGTCGGCGATGTGGCGTACGACGTGGGCTTCCTGCGTTATGAATACGTCAAGAACAACTTGGCCAATAACACTGGCTACACGAACGCCAACACCAACGAGGTCTACGGGGCCGTGACCTATGGCCTGTTCACCGCCAAGTACTCGCACGCCATTTCGGACCTGTTCGGCAACATCAACAGCAAAAACAGCTACTACGTGGACCTGAGCGCCACGTTTGATCTGGGCGAGGGTTACAGCCTGGTGCCGCATGTGGGCTACCAGAAGATCAAGAACAGCGCGAACGGCTCCTACACCGATTACGCCCTGACCCTGGCCAAAGACCTGGGCAATGGCCTGTCCGCCACGGTTGCCCTCGTGGGGACAGACGCTGACAAGACCCTGTATGTCACCCCCGCCAACAAGTTCACCGGCAAGACCGCCGCCGTGATCGGCCTGAAGTACAGCTTCTAAACCCACCCCTCAAGGAGCCATCATGAAACTGGTGACCGCCATCATCAAACCCTTCAAGCTCGACGAGGTGCGTGAAGCCCTGTCCGGCATCGGGGTGCAGGGCATCACGGTGACCGAGGTCAAAGGCTTCGGTCGCCAAAAAGGCCACACCGAGCTGTACCGCGGCGCCGAATACGTCGTCGACTTTCTGCCCAAGGTGAAGATCGAAGCCGCTGTCGACGACGCCATCGTGGAGCGCGTGATCGAAGCCATCGAGTCCGGTGCCCGCACCGGCAAGATCGGCGACGGCAAGATCTTCGTCTACGACCTGCAGCAGGTCGTGCGCATCCGCACCGGCGAGACCGGCACCGCCGCCCTGTGACCCCCACGAAAGAGAGTTGAACATGAACAAACTCGTCAAATCCCTGGGCGTCGGCCTGGGTCTGCTCGGTGCCGGTGCGCTGGCCTGGGCGCAGGCCGCGGCGCCCGAGGCAGCCGCTTCGGCGGCCGCTGCCGCTGCCGCCGTGGTGCCCGTACCCAACAAGGGCGACACCGCCTGGATGATGGTCTCCACCCTGCTGGTGCTGATGATGGCCGTGCCCGGCCTGGCGCTGTTTTACGGCGGCCTGGTGCGCAGCAAGAACATGCTGTCGGTGCTGATGCAGGTGATGGTCACCTTCTCGCTGATCCTGGTGCTGTGGTTCGTCTATGGCTACAGCCTGGCCTTCACCGAGGGCAATGCCTACATCGGTGGTTTCGACCGCCTGTTCATGGCCGGCATCTGGGACAACGTGGCCGGCACCTTCGCCAACGGCGCCACCTTCAGCAAGGGCGTGGTCATTCCCGAGATCGTGTTCTCGGCCTTCCAGGCCACGTTCGCCGGCATCACCTGCGCGCTGATCGTGGGCGCCTTTGCCGAGCGTGCCAAGTTCTCGGCGGTGCTGCTGTTCATGGTGCTGTGGTTCACCTTCAGCTACCTGCCGATCGCCCACATGGTCTGGTTCTGGATGGGCCCGGACGCCTACACCGCCAAGGAAGTGGCCGATGAGGTGACTTCCAAGGCCGGCCTGATCTGGCAGTGGGGCGCGCTCGACTTCGCCGGCGGCACCGTGGTGCACATCAACGCCGCCGTCGCCGGCCTGATCGGTGCCTTCATGATCGGCAAGCGCATCGGTTATGGCCGCGAGTCCATGGCGCCGCACAGCCTGACGCTGACCATGGTGGGCGCCGCCCTGCTGTGGGTGGGCTGGTTCGGCTTCAACGCCGGCTCGGCCCTCGAGGCCAACGGTTTCGCCGCCCTGGCCTTCGTCAACACCATGGTCGCCACCGCCGCCGCCGTGCTGGCCTGGTGCATCGGCGAAGCCCTGATGCGTGGCAAGGCCTCGATGCTGGGCGCCGCCTCGGGCGCGGTGGCTGGCCTGGTCGCCATCACCCCGGCCGCCGGCAATGTGGGCATCGGTGGCGCGCTGGTGATCGGCTTCATCGGTGGCTTTGGCGGCCTGTGGGGCGTCAACGGCCTCAAGAAGCTGCTGGGCGCCGACGACTCGCTGGACGTGTTCGGCGTGCACGGTGTCTGCGGCATCCTGGGCGCCTTGCTGACCGGCGTGTTCAACTCGCCCGCCCTGGGCGGCCCGGGCTACATGGCCGACTGGGTCACCGCCACCATGGTGACGCCGGCCGAGTACTCGATCGCTGCGCAGGTCTGGACCCAGGCCAAGGCCGTGATCCTGACGGTGGTCTGGTCGGGCGTGGTCTCCGTCATCGCCTACAAGATCGTCGACCTCACGGTGGGCCTGCGCGTCAGCGAAGAGGAAGAGCGCGAAGGCCTGGACATCAGCAGCCACGGCGAGTCCGCCTACCGCGGCTGATCGCCCACACACCGGCCCTGTGGCCGGGTGTGCCACGGCCCGCAGCGCCACCGGCCTGCGGGCCGTTTCTTTTTGGCCGGGCGCCTGCCGCGATGCCGGCACAATGCCCGCATGGACGCGCCCGCCTGGACCCGACTGACCGCTACGCCCGACACCCTGGGCGAGTCGCCGTTTTGGCACCCGCAGGAGCAGCGCCTGTACTGGGTCGACATCGCCGGCCGGCGCGTGGCGCGCCTGGCGGTCGAAGGTCTGCAGGCCGTGGGCCCGGTCGAGCACTGGCCGCTGGACGAAGAGCCCGGCTGCATCGCCCCGGCCGAGGAGGGCGGCCTGGTGCTGGCGCTGCGCAGCGGCCTGTACCGCGCGCGCACCTGGGGCGGCCCGCTCGAACGGCTCCATGCCGCGCCCTATGACACGGCCCGCCTGCGCTTCAACGATGGCCGCTGTGATGCGCAAGGCCGCTTGTGGGTCGGCAGCCTTTACGAGCCCAAGGACCAGGCGCTCGGTGTCCTGTACATGCGCGACGCCCAGGGCCTGCACCCCATGGCGGGCGGTGTGACCACCGCCAACGGCCTGGCCTGGTCGCCCGACGGCCGCACCCTGTACTGGGCCGACACCGCCGCGCACCGCGTGCGCGCCTATGACTTCGACGCCGCCACGGGCACGCTCTCGCGCGGGCGCGTGTTCCACCAGATGGCCCCCAAACCCGCGGGCTGGGTGTGGGGCGACGTGCGGCCTTATGGCGGCCGACCCGATGGCGCTGCCGTCGATGCCGAGGGCGGCTACTGGTCGGCGCAGTACGAGGGCCAGCGCCTGCTGCGCCTGTCGCCCCAGGGCGCGCTGTGGCTGGACTTGCCCACGCCCGTGCCCTGCCCCACCATGCCCTGCTTTGGCGGCGCGGACTTGAAAACCCTGTTCATCACCAGCGCGCGCCCGGCCCTCGGCGCGCAGGCGCCGGCCCCGGAGGCCGGCTGCGTGTTTGCGCTGCGCGTGGCGGTGCCGGGCCTGCCGGTCCAGGCCTGGCGGCCCTGAAGCCGACGGACAAATTACGGCAACACCGGTATTCAAAAAATTCAAGGCCGCCGCGGGAGCGCCGGTTTACCATGCGGGCCATGGATGCACATGCCCACACACTCATCGACGCCGTGCGCACAGCCGCGGCCGAAGGCCGCCAGCTGCGCATCCGTGGCGGCGGCAGCAAGGATTTCTGGGGCGCCCCCTTGCGCGGCGAGGTGCTCGACACCCGCGCCTGCAGTGGCATCGTCAGCTACGAGCCCAGCGAACTCGTGGTCACCGCGCGCGGTGGCACGCCGTTGGCCGAGCTCGAGGCCGCGCTCGCGGCGCAAGGCCAGTGCCTGGCTTTCGAGCCGCCGCACTTCGGGCCGGGCGCGACCGTCGGCGGCATGGTGGCCGCCGGGTTCAGCGGCCCCTCGCGTGCCAGTGTGGGTGCGGTGCGCGACTATGTGCTGGGCGTGCGCTTCATCAATGGCCAGGGCGAAGACCTGACCTTTGGCGGCCAGGTCATGAAGAACGTGGCCGGCTACGACGTCAGCCGCCTGCTCGCGGGCAGCTGGGGCACGCTGGGCCTGATCACCGAGGTCAGCCTCAAGGTGCTGCCCGTGGCGCCGGCCGAGGCCACCCTCATGTGCGCGGGCATCGGCCAGGCGGCGGCGCTCGACCTGCTGCACCGCTGGGGCGGCCAGCCCCTGCCCCTGAACGCCAGCGCCTGGGTGCATGACACCACGGCCCAGGCCGGTGACGACTACCTGTTTGTGCGGCTGCGCGGCGCCGTCGCCGCCGTGGAATCGGCCGTGGCGCGCATGGGGGCGGACGCGCAGGCGCAAGGCGCGCGCGTCACGCGCATGGACCCGGCCGAGGCCAGCGCCGACTGGCGTGCCAGCGGCGAGCAAACCCTGCAATTTTTCGAGCCCCCCTCGGGCGATCTGTGCCTGTGGCGCCTGTCGCTGCCGCAAACCGCGCCGGTGCTCGACCTGCCTTATGCGCCCTACATCGAGTGGCAGGGTGCGCAGCGCTGGCTCTGGGCGCCGGCTTCCGAAGCGGCCACGCTGCACGAGGCGGCCGCCCGTGCGGGCGGTCACGCCAGCCTGTTCCGTGCGAGCCGGCTCGGCGGCAGCAGCGACAAGGCGGTGGGCGTGCACGCCCCGCTCGATGCGGTGCAGCAGCGCATCCAGCACGCGCTGCAACAAGAATTCGACCCGCATGGCGTGTTCGCCACGGGCCGCCTGGGCGTCTGAGGAACCCGCGATGCAAACCCACCTGGCCCCCCCATTTCAAAACACGCCCGCAGGCCTGGAGGCCGAGGCCATCCTGCGCAAATGCGTGCACTGCGGTTTTTGCACCGCCACCTGCCCGACCTACCAGCTGCTGGGCGACGAGCTCGACGGCCCGCGCGGGCGCATCTATTTGATGAAGCAGGTGCTTGAAGGCCAGGCGCCCACGCGCAAGACGCAGCTGCACCTGGACCGTTGCCTGACCTGCCGCAACTGCGAAAGCACCTGCCCCAGCGGCGTGCAATACGGCCACCTGGTCGACATCGGCCGCAAACTGGTTGAAGACAAGGTGCCGCGCCCCGCAGGTGAAAAAGCGCTGCGCTGGGTGCTCAAGGAGGGCCTGACCTCGCCGCTGTTCGGCCCCGCGATGAAATTGGGCCAGCGGGTGCGCGGGCTGCTGCCCGAGTCGCTCAAGGCCAAGGTGCCGCCGCGCCAGGACGCGGGGGTGTGGCCCACGCAAACGCATGCGCGCAAGGTGCTGATGCTGGCCGGCTGCGTGCAGCCGGCCATGAGCCCCAACATCAACAGCGCCACCGCGCGCGTGCTCGATGCCTGTGGCATCCAGGCCCTGGTCGCGCCCGAGGCCGGCTGCTGCGGCGCGGTCAAGTTCCACCTCAACGACCAGGCCGGTGGCCTGGCGCACATGCGCGCCAACATCGACGCCTGGTGGCCGCTGGTCGAGGCCGGCGAGGTCGAGGCGATCGTCATGAACGCCTCGGGCTGCGGCGTCACCGTCAAGGAATACGGCCACTTGCTGCAGCACGACAGCGCTTACGCCGACAAGGCCGCGCGCATCAGCGCGCTCACGCGCGACCTCAGCGAGCTGCTGCCCGCGCTCATGCCGTCACTGAAGGCGCGCATCCGCCCCGAGGCGCTGCAGGCCGCCGGCCTGCAGGCCTACCACCCGCCCTGCACGCTGCAGCATGGCCAGCAGCTCAAGGGCGGCGTCGAAAAGCACCTCAGCGAACTCGGCTTCGAGGTCAAGACCGCGGCCAACGAAGCCCACCTGTGCTGCGGCTCGGCCGGCACCTACAGCGTGCTGCAGCCCGAGCTGTCCAAACAGCTGCGCGACCGCAAGCTCGGCCACCTGCAGGCGCTGCAGCCCGAGGGCATCCTCAGCGCCAACATCGGCTGCATCACCCACCTGCAAAGCGGCTGCGCCACGCCAGTGCGCCACTGGGTCGAGCTGCTCGACCAGGCGCTCGCGCAGCCGGCCTGAAGCGGCGCGGCCCCCGCCTCAGGGCGCGGGCTGCGCCAGCGCCGCCTCGATGTCGCGGCGGATTTTTTCGGGGGTGTCTTGCGGCGCGTAGCGCTGGCGCACGCGGCCATCGCGGCCCACCAGGAACTTGGTGAAGTTCCACTTGATGCCCTCGGTGCCCAGCAGGCCCGGCGCCTCGTGCTTGAGCCACTGGAACAGCGGGTGGGCGCCGGCGCCATTGACCTCGATCTTGGCCATCATTGGGAAGCTGACGCCGTAATTTTTCTGGCAAAAGGCGCCGATCGCCTCGTTGCTGCCCGGGTCCTGCGCGCCGAACTGGTTGCACGGAAAGCCGAGCACGACCAGCCCTTGCGGACCCAGGGCCTGGTGCAATTTTTCCAGGCCCGCGAACTGCGGCGTGAAACCGCAGGCGCTGGCGGTGTTGACGATCAGCAGCACCTGGCCGCGGTGCTGCGACAAGGGCACGGTCTGGCCGTCGATGCCTTGGGCTTCAAAGTCGTACACGGTGTTCATGGTCGGTTCTCCGAGGCGGCGGTGCGCGGGCGAGCGGGCCAGCGCACCGACAACAGCGCCGCCAGCAAAATCAGCGCGCCGCCGAGCAAGGTGCGGTGGTCCCATTGCGAGGCGCCCAGTATGGCCGAAGACACCGCCGCGAACACCACCTCGGACAGCATGACCAGCGCGGTGGTGTGGGCAGGCAGGCGCGCCGCACCGTACTGCAGCGCCAGGTTGCCGCCCAGAAAGGCCAGGCTCAGCATCAGCAGGGGCCCGAGCCATTGGGCCTGCCACAGCTCGGTTTGCACCACCACGGCGCCGGCGGTGCCCAGCACCGCGGTCAGCACGGCCATGAGCGTGCCACCGCCAAACATCGCGAGCATGCGCGCGGATTCAGGCGCATGCCGCAGCTGCAGCAGCAAGATGTTGGTCAGCGCAAAGCAAAAGCCGCCGAGCAGGGCCAGCACATCGGCCAGGCTGTCGGGCAGCGGCCAGGGCTCGCCCGGCTGGTGCAGCACGGTGGCCAGGCCCGCCAGCGCCAGCAGCAGGCGCAGCAGCGACTGCAGGGTCGGGCGCTCGCCCAAGAGGGCCCAGGCCAGCAGCACCGACCAGGCGGGCATCAGGTAAAACAGCAGCACCACGCGCACCACATCGCCCACGGTGACGGCCCAGTTGAAACCCACATTGGTCAGGCCCGAAGCGATCAGGAGCAGCCACAGGCCCGGATGCTGGCGCCAGGTGCGCAGTGCGACGCCGCGCCCGAGGCACCACAGCACGATCGCCAGCCAGGACAGGCCGAACACGCTGGCCGTGGCCCACAGCGGGTGCAGGCCCAGCGTTTGCAGTTGCTTGAAAGGCCACCACGACAGCCCCCAGACCAGGGCGTTGAGCAGCAGGCCGGCGATGGGCCAACCGGCGCCCGGCGTGGCGCCGGTCATGCGCGCGCTCAACCCGGGCGGGCCATTTTGGCCTTGTGCTTTTTCCACCAGCGCCACACCAGCCAGGCGGCGCCCAGGCCCAGCAGCGCGAACAGGCCGTGCTGGAACTGGCGCAGCACGCCAAACATCCAGTCCCAGTTCTGCGCGCCGAAGTAACCCAGGTAAACCCAGATCGGCACGCTGATGATGGCGGCAAAACCGTCCATGAAGAACCAGGTGGCGAAGCTCACGCGGTGGCTCATGCCGGCCGAGAAGAACACCGGCGTGCGCAGGCCCGGCAGAAAGCGGGCGACGAACATCACCCACTTGCCGTATTTGTGGAAGGCGTCTTGCGCGCTGGCAAAGCGCGCGGGCGTGAGGATTTTGCGAAAGCCCGGCAGCAGCTGGATGCGCTGGCCGTAGACGCGGCCCAGTGTGAACATCAGGCCGTCGCCGACCATCACGCCGGCCATGCCCACGGCGAACATGGTGTGCACATCGGCATGGCCCAGGCCCGCGATCACCCCGCCGGTGACCAGCGTGACGTCCTCGGGCACGGGCACGCCAAAGCCGCAGATCAGCAGCATCACGAACACGGCCAGGTAGCCGTACTCGGTGAAGATGGGCATCAGAAACTCAAAAACTTCCATGTCAACCGGTCAAAGACCCGTGTTCGGCGGGGGTGCCGGGTGCAGGCCGCGCGCCAGTGTAAAGCATTTGAAAGGCCTGACGGGCCCATGGTTACAGGGCTGGGGCGCGGGGCTGACCGGGGCTTGATCTCGCGCAGGGCCTGGGCTTTCGAGGCGGGTTTTTGCTGGCACACTTGGCACCACATTTCGAGCTTTTGCCATGCCCCGTCCGATCCAGGCCACGATCCACACCGAGGCGCTGCGCCACAACCTGCAGCGCCTGCGCGCGGCCGCGGCCGACGCCAGGCTGTGGGCCGTGGTCAAGGCCAACGCCTACGGCCACGGCATCGAGCGCGCCTTCGAGGGCCTGCGCGGCGCCGACGGTTTTGCGCTGCTCGACCTGGGCGAAGCCGAACGCGTGCGCGCCCTGGGCTGGCGCGGTCCGATCCTGCTGCTCGAAGGCGTGTTCGAGCCGCGCGATCTGGAGCTGTGCTCGCGCCTGGGCCTGTGGCACACGGTGCACTGTGACGCGCAGATCGACATGCTCGCGCTGCACAAGACGCACGAGCCGCACCGCGTCTTTCTCAAGATGAATTCGGGCATGAACCGCCTGGGTTTTGCGCCCGCGCGCTTTCGCGCCGCCTGGACCCGGCTCAACGCCTTGCCCCAGGTCGACGAGATCTCGCTGGCCACCCACTTCAGCGATGCCGACGGCCCGCGCGGCGTGGCCGAGCAGCTCGCGCGCTTCGAGGACGCCGCACGCGACCTGCCGGGCGAGCGCTCGCTCTCGAACAGCGCCGCCGTGTTGCGCCACGCGCAGCACGCGGGCGTGCGCGCCGACTGGGTGCGCCCGGGCATCGCGTTGTATGGCGCTGCGCCCGACCACCCCGAACACGGCGCGGCCGACTGGGCACTGCAGCCCGCGATGACGCTCAGCGCCCGAGTGATCGCGGTGCAGACACTGCAGCCCGGCGACGCGGTGGGCTACGGCTCGGCCTTTGTTGCCGAGGGGCCGATGCGCATCGGCATCGTCGCCTGCGGCTACGCCGATGGCTACCCGCGCCATTGCCCGACAGGCACACCCGTGCTGGTCGACGGCGTGCGCAGCCGCACGCTGGGCCGCGTGAGCATGGACATGCTGACGGTGGACCTGAGCGGGCTGCCGGCCGCCGGTCTGGGCAGCACGGTCACACTCTGGGGCCGCGCGGCCCAGGGCGCGGTGCTGCCGATCGACGAGGTCGCGGCCGCTGCGGGCACCGTGGGCTACGAGCTCATGTGTGCGCTTGCGCCGCGCGTGCCGGTCGGCGTCCAGGCCTGAAAGCGCGGCGCGCGTCGCCTTCAGGGCACGAGCGCGAGGAACAAAAACGCCGCAAAGATCACCAGGTGCACCGCGCCCTGCATCATGCTGGTGCGGCCATGCGCGAGCGTGATGCTGCCGACCATGAAGCTCAGCGCCAGCAGCACCAGGTCCTTGCTGTCCAGGCCGAGCGTGAGCGGCAGGTCCAGCCAGACGGCGGCGATGGCGACGGCCGGGATCGTCAGGCCGATGCTGGCGAGCGCCGAGCCCAGCGCCAAGTTGAGGCTGGTCTGCAGGCGGTTGGCGCGTGCCGTGCGCAGGGCGGCCAGCGTTTCGGGCATCAGCACCAGCAGCGCGATGGCGATGCCGACCACCGTTTTCGGCGCGCCCCAGGCGCGCACAGCCGCCTCGATCTGCGGCGAGAGCTGTTTGGCCAGACCCACCACGGCGACCAGGCAGGCGAGCAGCGCGAACAGGCTGAGTACGGCCTGCAGCGCACGGGGCGGTGCGGCGTGGGTGCGCGCGTTCTCGTTGGCGTCTTCGGGCAGGAAGTAATCGCGGTGGCGGATGGTCTGAAAGAAGGTGAAGGCGGCCCACAGCGCGAGCGAACTGAGCGCAACGAACACCAGCTGCGCAGGTGTGTAGGTGCCTTCGGCCGAGCTGGTCGTGAAGGTCGGCAGCACCAGCGAGAGCGTGCTCAGGGCCAGCAGCGCCGCGAACGCGGGCCCGACGCCCTGCACGCGAAACACCTGCTCGCGGTGGTGCCAGCCGCCCACCAGCAGGCACAGCCCGACCACGCCGTTGCAGATGATCATGATCGCGGCGAACAGCGTGTCGCGTGCCAGGCTGCTCTGGCCCGCGTCGCCGACCAGCATGAACGAAAGGATCAGCGCAACCTCGATCACGGTCACCGCGAGCGCGAGCACCAGCGTGCCCAGCGGTTCGCCCGTGCGGTGGGCCACGACTTCGGCATGGTGCACGGCCGAGAGCACGGCGAGCATGAGCACCACGCCGAGCGCCACCGGGCCGGCGTTGGGCCACAGGCGCTCGAGCGTGCCCGCGGCGGCCAGCACCGCGAGGGCCAGCGGAGGGGTCAGTGCATGGTGGATCGGCATCGGGGGTGGCAGGGGTCGTTTCCAAAGCCGATTGTCTTCAGTGGACCGAGCCTGCGCGGTGGGCGCGCGCTTTGGCCCGCCATGCCCAGGGGGCATGGGCGCGCCGCAGGGCGCCTCAGGCCCGCCACCAGGTGTCGTAGGACGTTTTGACGATCAGCGCCAGCACCACCAGGATGAAGACCTGGCGCACAAAGCCCGCGCCGTGGCGCAGCGCCAGCCGCGTGCCGATCAGGCTGCCCGCGATGTTGGCCAGCGCCATGGCCAGCGCCAGGTGCCACCAGACATGGCCTTGCCAGGTGAACAGCATGAGGGCGGCGAAGTTGGTGGCGGTGTTGATCAGCTTGGCCGAGGCCGAGGCGTGCAAAAAGTCGTAGCCCAAGAGCCGCACCCAGGCGAACACCAGAAAGCTACCGGTGCCCGGCCCGAAAAAACCGTCGTAGAAGCCCACCAGCAGGCCGACGCCACTGGCCACGAGCGCCTCGCGCAAGCCCGCAAAGCGCGGTGCGTGCGCGCGCCCGAGTTCTTTGCGCGCGAGCGTGTAGATAAGCAGCGCGCCCAGCAAAAAGGGCAGCGCCTGGCGAAACAGGCGTGCATCGACCTGCGTCACGGCCCAGGCGCCAACGAGCGAGCCGAGCAGGCCCGCGATCGCCGCCGGCAGCAGGCTGGACCAGCGCAAGCGCACGCGGCGGCTGTATTGCCAGGTGGCCAGGGCGGTGCCCCAGATCGAGGCGCTTTTGTTGGTGCCGAACAGCGTGGCCGGGGCGGCCGCAGGGAAGGTGGCGAACAGCGCGGGCAGCAAGACCAGGCCGCCGCCGCCCACGATCGCGTCCACCAGCCCGGCCAGCAGCGAGGCCAGCGACACCATCAGCAATTCCATGGCGGGCATTGTCCCATGGTGAAAACGAGGGGCAAAAAAAAAGCGCCGCTGGCGCGGCGCTGGGAAGGCATCACATCTCGTCTCGGATGTTCGTGTCTTGTTCGAGTTATGGGTCGGGTTGTCTCCTCGGCCCTCGGGATGCAGGCGGGGCCTGTCATCGAGTGGCTGCACTGTAGCGGTGCGCCCGGGCCAGACCCCTCAGGGATTTCCCGATTTGGGGGTATTCCCGGGCCCGGCGCCTCCGCGATTGCAGGCCGAAAGTGTTCACAAGGGGGTTTCGGCGATCCACTGCGCGGCGCGCTCCGCGATCATCAGCGTGGGGCTGTTGGTGTTGCCGCTGGTGATGGTGGGCATCACCCCCGCATCGACCACGCGCAGACCCGCCACGCCGCGCACCTGCAGCCGCGCATTGACCACCGCCATGTCGTCGTCGGCGCGCCCCATGCGCGTGGTGCCCACCGGATGGAAGATGGTGCTCGCGATGTCGCCGGCCAGGCGCGCGAGTTCTTCATCGGTCTGGTACTGCGGCCCGGGCTTGAACTCTTCGGGCTGGTACTTGGCCATGGCCGGCTGTTGCAGGATGCGGCGCGTCACGCGCAGGCTGTCGGCCGCGACCTGGCGGTCCTCGTCGGTCGAGAGGTAATTGGGCGCGATCGCGGGCGCGTCTTGGAAGTTAGGCGTCTTGATGTGCACCGAGCCGCGGCTGGTCGGGTTGAGGTTGCACACGCTCGCGGTGATGGCCGGGAAGCTGTGCAGCGGCTCGCCGAACGCGTCCAGGCTGAGTGGCTGCACGTGGTACTGGATGTTGGGCCAGGGCTTGGAAGGATCGCTCTTGGTGAAGGCGCCGAGCTGGCTGGGCGCCATGCTCATCGGGCCGCTGCGTTGGAACAGGTATTCGGCGCCGATCATGGCCTTGCCCCACCAGCTGTTGGCCAGGGTGTTGAGGGTGCGTGCGTTTTTGACTTTGTAGACGGTGCGGATCTGCAAATGGTCCTGCAGGTTGGCGCCGACACCCGGCAGATGGTGCACCGGGGTGATGCCGCGCGCGCGCAGCAGCTCGGCGTCGCCGATGCCCGAGAGCTCGAGGATCTGCACCGAGCCGATGCTCCCGGCGCTCAGGATGACTTCTCGCGTGGCTTTGACCTCGACCATCTCGGTCCCCGACCAGACCTGCACGCCGGTGCAGCGCTGGCGGCCGTCGGGCTGGGTCTCGAGCAGCAGCTTGCTGACCTGGGCCTTGGTCCAGAGCTCGAAGTTCGGGCGGCCGTAGCAGGTGGGCCGCAAAAAGGCCTTGGCCGTGTTCCAGCGCCAGCCCTCCTTCTGGTTGACCTCGAAATAGCTCACACCCTCGTTGTTGCCGCGGTTGAAGTCCTCGGTGGCCGGGATGCCCGCCTGCTGCGCGGCCTGCGCGAAGGCGTCCAGCACCTCCCAGCGCAGGCGCTGCTTGTCCACGCGCCACTCCCCGCCCGCGCCGCGCCCGCGCAGCGTATGCAGGTAGCTGCCTTCGGGCAGTTCGGCATCGAGCAGCGGCGTTTTGCTGCCCTTGGCGCCATGCAGCGCGTTGGCGCCCCGGTGGTGGTCTTCGTGCAGCTGGAAATACGGCAGGCTCTGCTCCCAGCGCCAATGGTCGTCACCGGTGAGCTGCGCCCACTGGTCGTAGTCGCGCGACTGCCCGCGCATGTAAATCATGCCGTTGATGCTGCTGCAGCCGCCCAGCACCTTGCCGCGCGGGTAGCGCAGAGTGCGGCCGTTCAGGCCCGCCGCCGGCTCGGTCTGGTAGAGCCAGTCGGTGCGCGGGTTGCCGATGCAATACAGATAACCCACGGGAATGTGCACCCAGTGGTAATCGTCCTTCTTGCCCGCCTCGATCAGCAGCACGCGCTTGCGCGCATCGGCGCTCAGGCGGTTGGCCAGCAGGCTGCCGGCGGTACCGCCGCCGACGATGATGTAGTCGAAGGTGTTGTCGCTCATCGCGCGTGTCTCCTCTGGCGGTGATTGTGCAGCGAAGCTGCTCATCAGCGGGTCACCAACGCAGCCCCCGGTGTGGGGGTGGGTGGTTTGGCCGATTTGCTGGCGCGCAGCGACTGATGAGGCCGGGCCGCCCGCCCCCACACCGGGGGCGGACCATGGTCACCAGCTCGCCAAGCTCACTTGGAGGTCGGCATCACGAACTCGGCGCCCTTGCCGATGCTCTCGGGCCAGCGCTGCATCACCGACTTCTGCTTGGTGTAGAAACGCACGCCCTCTTCGCCATAAGCGTGCATGTCGCCGAACAGCGAACGCTTCCAGCCGCCAAAGCCGTGCCAGGCCATGGGCACCGGGATCGGCACATTGATGCCCACCATGCCCACCTGGATGCGGCGCGCAAACTCACGCGCCACATTGCCGTCACGCGTGAAGCAGCTCACGCCGTTGCCGAACTCGTGCTCGTTGATGATCTGCACCGCCTGGGCAAAGTCCGGCACGCGCACACAGGACAGCACCGGGCCGAAGATCTCTTCCTTGTAAATCTTCATCTCGGTCGTCACGTGATCGAACAGCGTGCCGCCGAGCCAGAAGCCTTTGTCGCAGCCCGCGCCGGCTTTCGCGCCGTCGAACTCGCGGCCGTCGACCAAGAGCTTCGCGCCTTCGGCCACGCCGGCGTCGATGTAGCCGCGAATGCGTTGGCGCGCCGCCTCGGTCACGATCGGACCCATCTCGGCCGCGAGGTTCTCGCCATCGAGCACCTTGAGCGCCTTCGTGCGCTCGATCAGCTTGGGCATGATCTTCTCGCCCACATCGCCGACCAGCACCGCCACGCTGATCGCCATGCAGCGCTCGCCGGCCGAGCCGTAGGCCGCGCCGATCAGCGCGTCCACCGCCTGGTCGATGTCGGCGTCGGGCATGACCACCATGTGGTTCTTGGCGCCACCCAGGGCCTGCACGCGCTTGCCGTGGTGGGCGCCGGTTTCGTAGATGTAGTTGGCAATGGGCGTGGAGCCGACGAAGCTGATGGCCTTCACATCGGGGTGCACCAGCAGCGCGTCGACCGCTTCCTTGTCGCCCTGCACCACGTTGAACACGCCATCGGGCAGGCCGGCCTGCTTCAAGAGGTCGGCGATGAAGAGTGACGGCGAAGGGTCGAGCGGGCTGGGCTTGAGCACGAAGGTGTTGCCCGCGGCGATCGCCACCGGGAACATCCACATCGGCACCATCACCGGGAAGTTGAAGGGCGTGATGCCGGCCACCACGCCCAGCGGCTGGCGCATGGTCCAGTTGTCGATGCCGGTCGACACCTGCTCGGTGTAGTCGCCCTTGAGCAGTTGCGGGATGCCGGTGGCGAACTCGACGATCTCGATGCCGCGCGTGACTTCACCTTGCGCGTCGGTGAAGACCTTGCCGTGCTCGGCGGTGATCATGTGGGCCAGCGTGTCACGCTGCTGGTTGAGCAGCTCCAGGAACTTGAACATGACGCGCGCACGGCGCAGCGGCGGCGTGTCGGCCCAGGCCGGGAAGGCGGCTTGCGCGGCGGCCACCGCCTTGTCGACTTCGGCGGCGTTGGCCAGGGCCACGCGGCCGCTGACGGCACCGCTGGCGGGGTTGGTCACGTCCTGGGCGCGGCCCGAGGTGCCGGCGGCGCGTTGGCCGGCGATGTGGTGGTCGATCGAAGCGATGCTCATGGGGTGTCCTTGCGGCGGCCGCCAAATGGGCGCCAGTGCGCGCAGTCTAGAAAGCCGGGACCACCGAAACAAGGCCTTGGGCTTGAATTGATTGTTCAATTTGGTGAACAATGTGGCGATGGATGCGCAAAAAATCACCAGCCTCTGGGGCCACCTGCACTGGCTCAGCGTGCTGGCCCAGCAAGGCAGCTACACCGCGGCGGCCGCGCGCCTGGGCGTGAGCAAGGCGGCCGTGAGCCAGCGCATCGCCGAGCTTGAGCGCGCGGCGCGCGTGCCGCTGGTGCAGCGCACCACGCGCAGCGTGCGCCTGACCGAGGCGGGCCAGCGCCTGGTCGACGACACGCGCGCACCCTTCGAGCAAATCGCGCAAAGCTTTGCCCAGGTGCGCGACCTGGCCGAGCAACCCAGCGGCTTGTTGCGGGTGACGGCGCCGGTGGCGCTGGCCCGCCAGCAACTCATGCCGCTGTTCACCGAGTTTTTGCGCCTGCACCCGCAGGTGCGGCTGGAGCTGGACATGGCCGACCGCCTGCGCTCGCTGGCCACCGAGGGCTTTGACCTGGCGATCCGCCACACCGAGCGCGCGCCCGACACCCATGTGGCCTGGACCCTGTGCGCCACCGCCTCGGTGCTGGTGGCCACGCGGGCCTATTTGCGGCGCGCCGGCACGCCCCAGGCGCCGGCCGATCTGGCGCAGCACAACTGCCTGCATTACCCGCGTTCGCAAGAGCTGCCGGTCTGGCGCTTCACGCCCGTCGCCCCGGCGAAACGGCGCGAGGCGCTGA
>JACCED012188655.1_pt1 | contig 22719 bp, 18 predicted proteins | sample 7455021 | NCBI WGS metagenome assembly JACCED01 (sample SAMN15323456, study PRJNA562643) | freshwater metagenome | isolation source: river surface water | place: USA:Blue River Watershed | collected 2017-08-19
CCATCCCACCCACCACGACCGGCTTGAGGATCGCCGAAACAAACCCGACGCGCTCATACATGATGGTCAACATCACCACCGCCATCACACCCACAAACTTCTGGAACGCATCCACGTGGAAATGACCAAGCATCTCGCCGATTAAGAGGAACCCGACAAAACCCACCAACAAAAACGCCGTGTGTTCGAGAATCGGGAACTTCCGCAGCAGGGTGATGCACACGCCCGCCAAAAACCGCAGCGCGAGAATCCCGATGAAAACTCCCGTGCACACCACCCACAACTTGTCGCTCAATGCCACTGCCGCAATCACGTTGTCCACGGACAGCGACAAATCCATGAACTCAATCTTCATCACGGTCGCCAAAAAACCCGCCTGCAAACGGTCGGGAATGCCGTCCCCATCCTCGTCCTTATTCTCTTCCCCTTTCTGCGCGAAGTGCGCCGACATCAAGTAGACCAGGTAAGCCGCACCAATCCACTTGATCCATTCGTTCGAGATGATCCAACTCGCAGCCAGAAGCGCCACTCCACGGAAAAAATAGGCTCCAAAAATACCCAACCGCAGCGCCAGCTTCTGCTGCTTCTCCGGCAAATGCGAAGCCATCGCCGCAATCGCAAGGGCATTGTCCACCGACAATAACCCCTCAATCAGAATCAAAGCCAAAATTGTGGGCGCCGCTTCCCGCGCGGCCTGAAGTATTGTGGCGGGATCAATCGACATATGTTCGCCATGTAACACCCCACACCGACTCGCGTCACGCCCTAGGATTGCCGGTTCCAGAAAAAAGGGCGCCAGTCATTCCTCGTGGATTTAATCCGGTCTGCTCGGACGAAATAACCGACCGGCGACGTTCCATTCCCGAAAGGTCCAATCTGATTTATCCTTCCAAGCCCCCGCCAATCGGCCACCATCGAGCACCCATGCCTCCGCGGCCTCCCACCCCAAAAACGCGCCCCCCAGCCCTCCCTCTGATTTGGGCCATCCCCGCGCTTTTGCTCTGCTCCCCAAGCCCCCTCCGCTCTGAATCCAGCCCCTTCCGCACCGGCAACGATATCCGCCCCCGACACCTCCCACTCGAAGATCGCCAAAAAATCCGACTCTCGCGCGCTCAACTCGTCGAAAATCTCCTCGCAAACAATCCGGAACTCGAACTCGAACGCAAAAACGTCGACATCGCCCAAAGCGAGATCACTTCCGCCCAAGGTATTCTCGATCCCCTGCTCAACATCTCCGTCAATCGCAACTACCGCGAACGCCTCGCCAACTTTTACACCGCCCAAGCAGCCCGCTTCTCCAACCAGTTCGCAACCGCCTTCAACGCAGCCAACTCACTCGACGATCTCGAAATCCGCCTCGCCGCCATCGGTGAAGCCAATGGTGCAAAACCCCTCGAGTACTACGAGGACACCATTAACTCCGGGATGGCCCTCACCCAAAAAATACCCACCGGCGGCGAACTCCGTTTCACCCTCTCCACCGCCAGCGTCGAAAATACCTTCAACGCACTCACGAACGCCAAAGGGATCCCCTACTCCCCCTTCGCCCCTCGTCAAATCGACGCCCTCGCCTTCGCCCGCTTCTCCCAACCCCTCCTCAAAAACGCCGGCCCCTCCAATACCCTCATCCGCCTCCGCCTCGCACGGACCGGGAAAAAAATTGCGGACGCGCGCTTCCGCTCGGAAGTCAACTCCCGCACCGCAGAAGCCATCCGCGCCTACCTCCAACTCGGGGCCGCCCTTCGCATGGTCGAAATCGAGCGCCAAGGCGTCCAAGCCGCACAATCACTCCTCTCGGACACCGAAAAACAGTTCGCCGCGGGGAAGGTCGATTCCACCGAAACCGGACGCGTCCAATCCATCCTCTTCGCCCGAAAAGACCGACTCTCCATCGCCGAACAAAAAGCACTCGAAAACCAAGTCTCCCTCCGACGCCTCATCGTCAAAAACTCAGCGCACTTCGACGACCCAGCCCTTCTCGAACCGGTCGAGATTTTCATCCCCGAATCCGCCCCTTCAAAAGACGCCGCCTTCTCCCTCCCAAGCCTCCTCACCGTTGCCAAGAAAAACCGCCCAGAGTTCGAAGCCGTCAAGGAGCTCGAAACAAAAGAAGCTCAACGCTTCGACTACGCAAAAAACCAACTGAAGCCGGACCTCAACCTCATCGCCGGCTACGGCTATCGAGGCACCGCAACGTCCGTCACCACCTCCTGGGACCGCCTCTCCAACCTCAATCGTCATGAGTGGGTCGCGGGATTGGAATTCTCGATGCCACTCGGAAACCACGAGGCCAAAGGGAACGTCGCCCGCGCCCGAGCTTCCGTCGAACAAACCCGGATCGCAGCCAACCGAATCGAAGCCGATATCGCAAAAGAGATTGTTCTCGCCCTCGACGCTCTACGTACCGCGCAAACGCGCATTGAAAATAGCAGCAAAGCCCTCTCCGAAGCCTCCGAAACCCTCCGCGCGGAAGAGGCGAAGTTTGCAGAAGGCCGCACCACCGCCTACTTCGTGCTCGAAGCCCAAACCACACGCAACGTCGCCGCACTCCAAGAAGTCGCCGCCCGTCAGGCCCGAGAACAAGCGAAAATAGACCTCCAAAGCGCCACCGGCACCCTCCTAGATCATCTCGGTGTCGAATGGATCAATCCCGACGCCGCTCCAAAAAAACGATGACTCCCAACCGCCCCTCACTTCTCGCGCTCGTCCTGCTCCTCGCCGCACTCCGCCCTGCGCACCCAGCCAGTCCGAAAGAATCTGCCGCTCCGTCAAACTCGCTCGCCGCAATCCTCATCCCCTTCCGCAAGCTCGCCCTCGCCTCCCCCACGGAAGCAAAACTCCGCCAACTCGCCGGCGACGAAGGCGACACCGTCACCAAAGATCAACCCCTCGCCCTTCTCTATTCCGAAACCGAGGAGATCGACGCAAAAAAAGCCGCCAAAATCCTGGAGAAAGCCGAACGCGACCTTCGCTCCACCGAACGCCTCGCCTCCGAAAAAGTGCTCAGCGAAGAAAAACTCGTCGAGCAACGCCTTCTCCGCGACATCGCTCAACTCGAAAAAGACCGCGCCGACGCCAACCTGCGCGACAAAACACTCGCCGCCCCTTGGAACGGCATCATCCTTCGCCGACTCGCAGAAGAAGGCGAAATCGTTGTCCGCGGTAAACCCCTCTTCGAACTCGTCGACTACTCCCAGATTTACATCCAGTTCTACGCCGAAGCCGCCCTCCTCGGCACCTTCTCCAAAGGCTCCACCCTCGACGTCGAAATCCCCGGTTCACCGACCCGCCGACTCAAAGCGGACATCCGCATGATCGACCCCATCGTCGACCCCGGAAGCGGCCTGTTTCGCGTCAAACTCCTCGTGCCCAATCCCGATTTTCAGATCAAACCCGGCGTGGAAGCCCGCGTTCTCCTCAACACCCCAAAGCCCAAGTAACCCGCTCTTCAAGAACGGACTCTCACACTCCTGATCCAAACGCGCTGCGGACACTCCCTCCGGTCGCAGCATCGTTCCAACCAGTCCCTCCGCCTTCCCATCACGCCTTGCCCGCCAGCAAGTACTCCGGATTCAGCTTCTGTAACGCCTTCGGCACAAACACCCCGTCCTTACGGATCAACTTGCCGTCAAACCGGATCTCCCCTCCCCCGTATTCCGGACGCTGGATGCAAACCATGTCCCAATGGATTGCCGACCGGTTCCCGTTCTCCGTCCGCTCATAGCATTGCCCCGGCGTGAAATGGAAAGAACCCGCAATCTTTTCGTCGAACAGGATATCCTGCATGGGATTCAAAATATGTGGGTTGAACGCAATCGCAAACTCCCCGATGAAGCGCGCCCCTGCATCGGTGTCGAGAATCTCGTTCAACCGCTTGGAGTTATTCGAGGTCGCCTCCACGATGCGCCCCTTGCGGAAAACCAAGCGGATCTGGTCAAACGAAACCCCTTGGTAAATCGTCGGACAGTTATACTGCAAAACACCCTCCACCGAATCGCGCACCGGAGCAGTGAACACCTCGCCATCCGGGATGTTATGCCCGCCACCGCAAGGCACCGCAGGAATCCCTTTGATGCTGAATCGCAAATCCGTCCCCGGCCCCGTGATCCGCACCTCATCCGTTGCGTCCATCATCTTCCGCAATGCCTCCATGCCCGGCACCATCCGCGAATAATCCAATGTGCAAACTCGGAAATAGAAATCCGTGAACCCCTCCGAACTCATGCGAGCCTGTTGCGCCATTGCTGAGGTCGGCCAACGCAAAACCACCCACTTCGTGTGGTTCACTCGCCGGTCCAAAACCGGCCGCGCTACCTCCGCGTTCAACTTCGCCTTCTCCGCAGGGATGTCGCTCCCCTCAAAGATGTTATCCGAACCGCGCACCGCGATGTAAGCATCCATCTTCTTCATCCGAGCCATCTCCAAGTCCGCACCCAACTTGAACTGGTCACGCGTCCCGCCCATCACCAACTCGCGACCGATCCGCGCCCGATGAACGTTCACCATCGGGGTCGCCCCGCGCTCCCGAGCCGCTCGTATCAATGCGACCACAAAATCATCCGGAACATCAAACGCATCAATCAACACGTTCTCTCCCTTCTTCAGTGCCGTTGAAAAACCGCACAACACTTTTGCCAACTGCGCGTAACGAGGATCCATCCGCTTACCTTGCCCAGCCCTCCCAGCGTGCCAAGCCGGAATCATCCCCCCGCTCACCGCGGCAAATCACCCGCCGGATACCGCGCGCCCGGCGCCGCGTCCATCACCGCTGCCCACACCGGCAACGCCAATGCAGATCCATACCCCTGCGGCACCGTCTTCTGCGGCTTGTCGAATCCCACCCACACCCCACAGGTCAAACTCGTCGTGTACCCCACAAACCAAGCGTCTTGATAGTTATCCGTCGTCCCCGTCTTCCCCGCCGCCACCTTTTTGAACCCCAAAACCGAACGCGCCGACGCCGCCGAACCGCGATCCAACACCTTCGACAAAATCCGCGATACCTGCGCACACGCTCCCGGCTGAAAAATCGCGCGCTGCGGCAGGTTCGCACGGTACAAGACCGTCCCACGCCGATCCTCAATCCGTTCCACCAAAAAGGGTTGCCGAATCCGCCCCTGATTCGGGAACACCGTATACGCCGTCGTCACCGTCTTCAACGTCGCCTCAAACGCACCCAAATACACCGAAGGCTGGCGCCGCATCGTGAACCCAGCCGCATTTCCAATCTTCACCACCTCCGCCAGACCCGCCCGCTCGCCGACCCGAACCGTCGACGTATTGCGCGAGTTGATCAACGCGTCCTCCATCGCGATCATCCCCCGAAAGGTGTTGTCCGAGTGCGCCGGACTCCACTTCGGCGCGTCGCGCACCTCGCCACGCCGGATCGGTCCGTCATCCACAAGATCGTTCGGTTGCATCCCTCGCCCCAACGCTGCCAGATACACGAAAGATTTGAACGTTGACCCAACCTGCCGCTGCGCATTCAACGCACGATTAAACCGGCTGTCGTGATAGTCGCGCCCCCCCACCACACACCGCACCCCACCCGTGCGATTATCGAGGGCCAACACCGCCCCTTGCATGTACTGCGGCTCAATCTCTGCCTCCCGCGCCGACGGCGAAAAATCCGCCTTCTTCGGATGCGCGTACCCTTTGCCCCGCTCGATTTTCGTTAAATGCTCATCCAAAGACTTTTGCGCCACATCCTGCAACAACGGATCGATCGTCGTGAAAATCCGCATTCCCCCGTCATTCAACTCGTCCTCAGGAATGATCCGCGACAACTCGCGCAAAATCGCGTCCATCGCATAGTCATCTTTCCCCACCAACCGCCGCTTCTTGGCAATCGCCACCACCTTCCCTTTCTCCGCCTCCGCCACTTCCTCCGAGATCATCCCCAGTGCCACCATTCGCCCCAGTACCGTGTTCCGCTCCCGATGCGCCCCCTCCGGATTCGTCACCGGCGAAAACCGAGTGGGGCCGCGGATGATCCCCGCCAACATCGCTGCCTCACCTAACCCCAGCTGGGCCGCACCTTTCCCAAAATATAACTGGCTCGCCGTCTCAACCCCCCACACCCCGCCTCCAAAATAGATGCGGTTCACGTACATCTCCAGGATCTGGTCCTTCGTGAAATACCGTTCCAACCGAAAACTCACGAAAATCTCCAGCACCTTCCGATGCAACGTCTTACCTCCAAGCGGAAGAGAGTTTCTCGCCAACTGCTGGGTCAACGTACTCGCTCCCTGCGCCGCGCCTCGGACCACCAAGTTCTTCACCGCCGCCCGCGCGATGCCCACAGGATCAATCCCCCAGTGATTGTAAAACCGGGAGTCCTCACGCGCCAGCAAGGCCTTCCTGAAATGATCCGAAACCGAGGTCAGCGGAACAGTTAACCGATTCTCCCCCTGCAACCTCCCGTACGGCTTTCCATCTCGGTCAAACACCGTGCTCCGCTCAGGAATGTCCCGCACCTCCTCCAACTCATAACGCGACGCCAATCCCGCATAGACCAAACACACCAAAATACCAACCACGCAGCCCCGCCAGAAGATCCACTTCAACAAACGCCAGACCCAACCGCTCCCGGACGCCGTTGAGGAACGGCCATTCGGGTTTCGCGTGTAGGGAGATGTCTGTGCCACCGCCCGAACGTGCGGCAACTCTGATGCCACTCCCACTCCGCAGACGCTACATTCAGACATTCACCTCAAATCTTGCGAAAAACATCGGTCAACATTGCATTGTGAACGTGGACTCACCCCCAACAGACCTCCTCGGCCGACACCTCCGAGATCTCCGCATCTCCGTCACCGACCGCTGCAACCTGCGCTGCACATACTGCATGCCCCGCGAGGTCTTCGGCCCAGATCACGCCTTCCTCCCACGCTCACTCATCCTGTCCTACGAAGAGATCGCGCGTCTCGCGGCCATCTTCATCCGCCTCGGCACAAAAAAGATCCGCCTCACCGGTGGTGAACCCCTTCTCCGAAAAGACCTCTCTCTCCTCGTCAAACAACTCTCGGCCCAACACCCCGAAACCGACCTCGCCCTCACCACCAACGGCATCCTCCTCCACCAAGAAGCCGAACGCCTCCAACAGGCAGGACTGCGCCGCATCACCGTCAGTCTCGACGCCCTCGACCTGGAAACCTTCCGGAAAATGAGCGATTCAAATAGCGATCCCGCAACCGTCATCAAAGGCATCACCATGGCGACCGCCGTGGGATTCAAGCCGGTGAAAATCAACACCGTCGTCAAAAAGTCGTTCAACGAGAACGAAATCCTTCCCATCGCCCTCCGCTTCGACCAACCACACTTCCACGTCCGGTTCATTGAATACATGGACGTCGGAAACTCCAACGGCTGGCGCTTCAACGAAGTCGTCAGCGCCCAGCGCATCCTCGAAATTCTCGCCCCACTCCACCTCACCCCCGTTCCTCCCGCATACCAAGGCGAAGTGGCTACCCATTACCAGACCCCATCCGGCGCCATCATCGGAATCATCCCCTCCGTGACCCGACCATTCTGCACCGACTGCACCCGCGCACGCCTCACCTCCGACGGACGCCTCTTCACCTGCCTTTTCGGAAGCCACAGCACCGACCTCCGATCCCCGCTGCGATCCGGCTACTCCGACGAAGCCATCACCGAAATCATCGCCAATACGTGGCGCTCCCGCTCTGACCGGTACTCTGAGCAACGATCCCAAGCCGACCCCCGCCAACCCAAACCCGAAATGTCCGTCCTCGGCGGATAGCAGCAACAATCGACAGACAAAAAGCCTCCACCCACTCCGCCGAACGATGGCCTCATTGAGCAAAGCGAAGACTCAAACAAGCCATCAGGAGCAACAAGCGCCCCGCTGCATCAAAACTACCGCGGTTTCGAAAAAGCCTCATCAAGCCTGTTGAGAAGATTGAGGCCCGCTTCCGCTGATCCTCGCGCCGCCATTGCCCGAAAACGCAACTCCGCGTCGAACTCGGCGATGCTGATCGTAGCAAGTTCCTCAATCAGCTTATTCACGCTGATGTCTCGGTGTTTCGCAAGTTGACGCAGGCGGGCATGCTTGTCCTCGGGCAGCCGGATAGTGAGTGTACTCATGGTCTCAGATGGTTTTCAGAAACTCGGAAGGGGTAAGGATTTGCAAGCCAGGAAAAGCCATCTCTCCCCGCGCGACATCGCGCAGATTGTTCGTCACAACCACACCGGCCGATCCCGCAATCGCAAGTTCAATCAGGTGATTGTCAGCCTCGTCCGGTAGATTCGGACGCCAAATGTAATACACTTTAATCCACTCGCAGACGGAAAGAAATGAATCCAACAAGCTCCTACGCTCCAGCTTATTGAGCGGACTTCGCTCCATCACCTCATTGCGAACGAAGAGTTCCTCATATTCTAAGAACAACGCCACTCCTACGACAGGTTGCACTGATCGTTGAAAGCAACGTCTCAACACTTCGCGATTGTGCCCCCCGGCCGCACTGAGTGCCGCGCCAACAAGGACATTTGTGTCGATAACCACTCGCACAGCCATCGCATGAACGATAGCATATATGCCATCATCCTGTCGAAATACTTTCGCCCAAACGATAGGACGATTCACCACATGAATACGTGGCGCACCCGCTCAGACCGGTACTCCGAGCAAAGATCCCAAGCCGACCCCCGACAGCCCAAACCCGAAATGTCCGTCCTCGGCGGATAGCAGCAACAATCGCCGAAGCACGCTCTTAGTCGTCTAAGATTGTATGCAATCGGGACGTTCTCTCTGTGATACTACTCCCGCCCAACGCTTCTCGCATGGTCGTATCCCTCCCCATCCTCAGAGCTCTCCCGACTGCCGTCCTCACGGGAATCTTGCTCCTCACGTCCGCGCTCGCAGTCGACTTCAAAACGGAAATCGAGCCTCTTTTCCAAAAATACTGTCTGGAATGCCATGGGCCGAAAAAACAGAAGTCCGGCTACCGCCTCGATCGGGCAAATGCAGCGCTCAGCGGAGGAGAACTGCACGCGCCTAACATTGTCCCCGGTAAACCCGACGAAAGCCCGCTGATCCACTTCCTCCGTTCCAAGGACCCCGACGAGCGCATGCCGCCAAAAGGCGACCGCGTCCCAAATGCCGATATCGAAAAGATCCATTCTTGGATTGCCGGCGGTGCCCAATGGCCCGCTGACTCCGCAATGCCGGACCCCGATCCGAAATCTCACTGGGCCTTTCAACCCCCCGCCCACGCACCTATCCCGGAATCCACTGCCCCCAATTCCTCCCCCATCGATCGCTCGATCCTTTCCGCCCTTGAAACCGCTGGACTGACCCCATCGCGCCCCGCTCCACCGCGCATCTGGCTTCGACGCGTTCATCTCGATCTCACCGGTCTGCCTCCGTCTCCCGAGGAAGTCGCTCAGTTCGAATCCAACCCATCGCCCGAAGCAAAACGACAAGTCGTCGACACCCTTCTCGCATCCCCACGCTACGGTGAACGCTGGGCTCAACACTGGCTCGACGTCGTTCGCTATGCAGATACCCACGGCTTCGAGGTGAACACGGAGCGTCCACACGCATGGCCATACCGCGATTACGTCATCCGCTCATTCAACGAAGACAAACCCTACGACCGCTTCATTCGCGAACAACTCACCGGGCACCTCGTCGGTGAAGAGTCCGCAACCGGATTCCTTGTCACCGCATCCGTTCTTCTCCCCGGTCAAATCGGAAAAGACGCCCCTTCCATGCGCCTCGCACGCCAAGACTCCCTTGATGAAATCGTCGTGAACATCAGTCAATCCTTCCTCGGCCTCAGCATCGGTTGCGCACGCTGCCACGACCACAAATCGGATCCCATCACCCAAAGAGAGTACTACGCCATGCAGTCGTTCGTCGCCGGCGTCGAATACCAAGACCGCGAACTCACATCCGCAGAGGCGAATCTGGCCCGCGAACAAGCCGCCAACGCAAAAAAACGGATTGCCCGCATCGAAACCGAACTCGCTCGCTTCACGCCACTCGCAGGTTCTGGCAAACCCCGTCCACCCACCAACGCCAAGGAAAACTCCGAACGATTCGCCCCCACCGATACCGATGCAATCCGCCTCACCATTCTCAAAACCAACAGTCTAGAACCCTGCATCGACGAACTCGAAGCGCTTACCGCAGACGGCCGAAATGTCGCCGCAGCTTCAAATGGGGCAACGGCATCCGCATCCGGAAGCCGTGTCAGCCCCAACCGCCATGAACTGCGCCTCGTCCATGACGGCGTCTACGGCAACGGAAGCAGTTGGATGTCCGACACCTCCGGGACCGGGACACTCACGATCACATTCCCAAAAACGGAACGCATTGAGCGCGTCGTTTGGGGGCGGGATCGCGAGGGCACTTTCACCGATCGCCTCGCAACCGAGTACCGGCTCGACGTGCGAACTTCCAACGGAACATGGAAAACGGTCGCCGATTCATCCGATCGCAAACCATTGGTGAAAAATCAAAAACAGCCCCCGCTCGACCTCTCCACCCTTCCAGAGACGGACCGCGACGCGGCAGGTGCACTCGTCAAAGAAAAGGCCACGCTCGAACGCGTCATCACAAAATCCAACGACTTCCGCGTCTTCTCCGGCACCTTCCGGAAACCCGACGAAATCCGCCTTTTATCCCGAGGCGATCCTGAGCAACCCAAGGACATTGTTCCGCCAGCAGTCCCGAAGGCGCTAGGAACGTTGAAACTTCCGGAAGCGTCCTCAGACCCCGAACGCCGCCAGTCCCTCGCCGAATGGCTTGCGGCACCCGCGAACCCCCTCACCGCCCGCGTGATGGTGAACCGCATTTGGCAGGGCCACTTCGGCACAGGCATCGTTGAAACCTCCAGCGACTTCGGCATCAACGGAGCGAAACCTTCGCACCCCGAACTCCTCGACTGGCTGGCGCGGGAGTTCATCCGCGCAGGATGGTCAATAAAGCATCTGCACCGGCTCATCGTCCTCTCGGATACGTATGCGCAAGACTCTCGGATGCGCGCAGATGCCGTAGCTCGGGACGCCGACACCCGCCTGCTATGGCGCTTTCCTCCACGACGCCTCGAATCAGAATCCATGCGCGACGCAACGCTCCACGTCGCTGGAATCCTCAACACCAAGATGTTCGGACGCGGCTTCGACCTTTTCGATAAACGCGGCGGCCTGACCGGCTTTCAACCGGTCGAGCATTTTTCCGGCGATGGTCTCCGCCGCATGATCTACGCCCACAAAGTGCGTCGGGAACGAGAAGCCGTGTTCGGCGCATTTGATTGTCCGGACGCCGGACAAAGCACGGCGCGACGCCGCGAGTCAACCACGCCCATCCAAGCCCTCAATCTCCTGAACAGTCGCTTCACCCACGACGCATCTGAGGCACTGGCAAAGCGTGCGTCTGGCGACAACGCCCACCACCTGACGGACTCGATCCGTAACGTGTACCAGTTGACTCTTGGACGAGTCCCCGACGCACCGGAGTTGCAGGACGCCCTCCGGATCTGCTCGCAGCACGGCCTCACCCCCCTTTGCCGCGCCCTGCTCAACAGCAACGAATTCCTTTTTCTGCAATGAACGCCGATCCCGAACTTCTCTCCCTCGCAGGCAGACACCTTCTTTCGCGCCGGCAGGTCCTCGCTGGTTCCACGGCAACGCTGAGCGCCGCAGCGCTCTCCTCGTTGATGAGCGCCACTGGCTCATCAAGCGAAGCGCCCTCTCATCCAACCATCGACCCCGGCCACCCGTTTTCGCCGCGCACCAGTCATCACGCCGCGAAAGCCAATCGGGTCGTCATGATCTTTTGCGCGGGAGCCGTCAGCCAACTCGAGACATGGGACTACAAGCCCGAGCTCATCCGAATGGACGGACAGCCCCTCAAAGATGGCCCTCCGGTCACGTTCCAAGGGCCATCCGGGGAACTCGCCCGTCCCCAGTACGATTTCCGACAGCGCGGACAATCCGGAAAGTGGGTTTCAGAGATGGTTCCGCACCTCGCAGAGCTGACCGACGACATCGCGTTCGTCCATTCACTCACGAGCAAAAGCAATACGCACGGTCCGGCAGAAAACTTTCTTTCCACGGGGTTTGTGTTGGATGGTTTCCCGAGCGTCGGTTCGTGGATTAGCTATGCCCTCGGGAGCGAAAATCAGGATCTCCCAGCCTACGTCGCCATTCCCGACCCCCGCGGTGTGCCGCAAGCAGGCTCGAACAACTGGGGCCCCGGATTTCTCCCCGCCGTGTTCCAAGGAACACCGATGAGTGCGTCGCAACCCGTACGGCACTTGTTCCCTCCCGAGATGGTTTCAAGCGCTTCCGATACCGCTGCCCGCAGCCTGCTTCAACGCATGAACGCACGGCACCTGACCCAGAACCCAGGTGACGAAAAACTCGCGGCGCGCATCGCCAGCTATGAACTCGCTGCAAGGATGCAACTCAGTGTTCCCGAACTGACCGATCTCAGCTCCGAGCCACAGCACATTCTTGAAATGTACGGAGCCGACCAATCCGAGAACCCAAACAAAGTCGGGTTCGCAAAAAACTGCATCCTCGCCAGACGCCTCCTCGAACGAGGCGTCCGATTCGTTCAACTATTCAATGGAGCCTACGCGAGCGGCGGGGAACTCAACTGGGACGGCCACAACAAGTTAAAAGACCAGTACGATCGACATGCCGCCATCCTCGATCAGCCCGCCGCCGCTCTCATTCGTGACCTCGCACAACGCGGGATGCTAGAAGACACCCTCGTCGTGTGGTGCACCGAATTCGGACGAATGCCGATGTTCCAAAAAGGTGCTCAAGGGCGCGATCACAACCCCGACGGATTCACGTGCTGGATGACAGGAGCCGGAGTCAAACGGGGCGTCAGTCACGGAGAAACCGACGACCTCGGTCGCCGCGCGGTGAAAGACATCCACCCGCTCTACGACTTCAACGCCACCCTCCTCCACCTCCTCGGACTCGACCACGAGCGCCTCACCTACGACCACAACGGAATCCAACGCAGGCTGACCAACGTCGAAGGCAACGTGATCCGCGAAATCCTCGCGTGACCCTGTGCTCTTTCGGGGGTTGACGGAAACGCTGCGTTCTGGGACGTTCCTCGCAATCGGTCCCAATCTCGGGCGGTAGCCACGGGACCGACTCTCCGCTTGGGCGCCTGTGTTGGCGTACCCACCGACCTCGGAACCTCTCTCAGCCTCGCGCGCCGCAGAACAGACCGGGTCACGGGTTTCCAAGCACCGTTATCAACCCCCACCGCCACCCCATCCCAACCCATCTTTCCCTTCTATGTCGACAGACACTCCCCAGAATCACGAGGCCCTAACATCCTTGTCCGAAGGCGCAGAAGCGCCCCGAAAAAAAGCGGCCCCGCGCAAGCGCATCCCGAAAGCGACTTCCGCAACCGACGCACCTGCCACCGAAGCGCAAATCGAGTCCCCAGCGACGGCCTCCACAGAGAGCGGCGCGACAATGCCAAAAAAGCGTGCCTCACGAGCCAAGAAGCCCGTTGCAGACGCCGCTCCCGTTGACGCCGTCTCCAACGAAACTTCTGCGCCTACAGCGTCGCCGGAGGTCACCGAAACCAAAGCAAAGCGGGCTCGAACGCCCCGTACAAAAAAGACAGATCATCCCACGACGAACTCCGAATTGCGCCCCGAGGAAACACCCCATCGCGCGCAACCAGAGCCAGTCCACGCCGCACCACACGACATTCCAGCCGCACCGCCGACCGACAGACCCCAAGAGCAACACCGTCCACAAGCATCGGCTCCTGTGCACCACGAGGACAGTTCCTCAGATCAAGCTCCTGCGCGTCGCTCCTACCCAGTCTACGTTCCCCTCAATGTTGCACGCCAACTGGAGCAACAAGGTCAATCCATCCCGGTGGCAGTGGCCCCTGATACGGACGCAGCCGAAAAAGTGCGCGCACTCACCGAATCAGAACCACGCCCTGCACAACCTCTTCCCCCACCTGCAACCCACGAGCAGACCGCCTCTCCCTCGCGCGAACCCCTTGCACAAGATCAACGCCCCGAACGCGATCCACGTTTCCGCGATGACCGAGACGATCGCGGTGGAAGAAATCGCCGGGACCGCAATGATCGAAATGATCGGAGGGACCGTAATGGACGACGTGGACGCGACGATCGCCGGGACCGCAATGATCGCCATGAGCGACATGACCGTGGAGACCGCCCCGAACGAATGGACCGCAACTCCGAAGAACGGGGTGAACGCGGCGAACGACCGGAGCTCCCTCCTCCCACTCCTGAAGAACTCAGCCCCTTCGACGGGATCATCGAGGTTTCCGGTAAAGGCTTCGGCTTCCTCCGCGACTCACGCAGCAACTTCATGCAGCACCCGCAGGATGTCTACGTTCCGCCGGATCTCGTGCGGAAGTACTGCCTCAAGGACGGACACCAACTCCAAGGCGTTGCGCGCCGCAGCGGCCGAGGACAACAAGTACACGAACTCCAATCCGTCAATGGCCTGCCACCCGAACAGATCCGAACGCTTCCAACCTTCGACGAACTGACGGTCATCAATCCGATGGAGATGATCCGCATGGAGACCTCTCCAGAACGTTACACCACCCGCATCATCGACATGATGTGCCCCGTCGGAAAAGGACAGCGCGGACTCATCGTCGCGCCCCCGCGAGCCGGAAAAACCACTTTCCTCCAACATATTGCGGACTCCGTGGTTAAAAACCATCCGGACATCAAACTCATCCTCCTCCTGATCGACGAACGACCAGAGGAAGTCACGGAGTTCCGAGCCACCATCCCTTCCGCTGAAATCATGGCCAGCTCCAACGACATGGACGTTCGGAGCCATACCCGAATCGCCGAACTCGCCATCGAACGAGCAAAGCGTCATGTCGAAGCCGGCCACGATGTATTCATCCTCATGGACTCCATCACACGGCTCGGTCGCGCCTACAACAATGCGATGACGAATGGTGGACGAACGATGTCCGGTGGCGTTGATGCGCGTGCGCTCGAAACGCCTCGAAAGCTGTTCGCCGCCGCGCGGAACACCGAGGAAGCAGGATCCCTCACCATTCTCGCCACCGCGCTCATCGAAACAGGTAGTCGCATGGACGAACTCATTTTTCTCGAGTTCAAGGGCACGGGCAATATGGAGCTCGTCCTCGACCGCAAAATCGCGGAGCAACGCATCTACCCAGCCGTCGACATCTTCCAGTCAGGCACACGACGAGAGGAACTACTCATTCCTGCCGACGAACTGGCCCGCATCAACGTCCTGCGTCGAGGACTCTCCGGAAGCCGTCCCCTCGACGCGATTGACCGGCTCCTCTCCTACGTCCGGAGGTTCCCAGTCAACGAACAACTGCTCAAAGAAATCCGGGGCTAACCGCGACAAGATGTCCAATTCAGGACTATCACATTCCACTTTCAACGCTCTCTGGGCGGTCTAGCTTCGGATGCAAGGAGGCCATCCCCTATGCATCCGCGCACATCGTCCTCATTGCTCTCAGGCATCATCGCCGCACTCACGGCGTTCACCCCGTGTCATCCCGTTCGCTCGGTCGATTTTCAAGGCGCATCACATCCTATTGAATACGAACGGGAACCCATTCTCTATAGCAGCACGCTTCCCACAGATCCCGTCACGGAACTCCAGATCAAGATCAACGAAGGAAAGGTGAAGCTGACCTGGGACGAGCGACGCGGCTACCTCCCCTCCATCCTAGAGGCGCTCGGCGTATCACCCGCATCACAGATGCTCGTCGCCTCAAAAAGCTCCCTCCAGCGAAACCTCATCACGCCCGACAACCCGCGCTCATTGTTCTTCAATGACGATGTTTACATCGGATACATCCCAGGCGCACCCCTTCTCGAAATCTCAGCGGTCGATCCGGATCTCGGCGCGATTTTTTTCTCTTTAGCTCAATCCAAGACCGATACACCGGAGTTCCAGCGCGAAGGAGAATGTCTGCGCTGCCACGCATCCTCCCGCTCCATGGGAGTCCCCGGACACGTCGTGCGCTCGCTCGCAATCGACGCCACCGGCGAAATGCTCACCGGCACCGATACTCCGGATGTCGATCACACCACACCGCTAGAAGATCGCTGGGGCGGTTGGTATGTCACGGGGCTCAAACCCGGCACTGCTCACCGCGGAAACCGTATCGAAGGCTCAAAGCCCCCCGAACCCGGCGGCGAACTGAAGGCCATCCGAAAGATTGAACGCTACTTGCGCCCCCAGAGCGGTGCACTTGCCCTTGCCGTCCACGACCACCAAACGCACATGCACAACTACATCGCACGCGTGGCGATGGAAGCTCGCATCATGCTGCACATGTACGGGCATCTGAGGTACATGAAAACCCAGGTCGAAAGCTTGGTTCGCTACCTGGTTTTTGCAGAAGAGGCTCCACTCAACGCAGCGATTCTTCCAGATCCTGACTTCATTTCAGCCTTCACAAAAAACGCGATCCGCGATTCCAAAGGCCGCTCGCTAAAAGACTTCGACTTGGAGAAGCGACTCTTCAAGTACCCGTGCAGCTTCCTGATCTACTCCGACGCCTTCGAACGCATGCCCGAAGAAATGCGCCAACTGATCCTCAAGCGCCTCCTCGATGTTCTCACTTCCGAAAATCCTGGAAAGGATTACGAGTCCTTATCCAAAGAAGCAAAACGCAACGCGTTCGAGATCCTCCTCGAAACAAAAATCGGCCTCCCCCCTGAGTGGAAACTTCCCTCGCCAACACCCGAGAAGCTCCCCGATTGATTATCCCGCATCCAAACGCGGAGCTCGTCCCCCAACCACCGGACTATGGCTCCCGCTGCGAATCCTTCGCCTTGTTCTCGAATCGCGTGAACTGCTTCAAGAACGTCATCTCCACGTCACCGACCGGCCCGTTACGCTGCTTCGCAATGATCAACAAAGCGTTGCCGCTCACCTCGTCCTTTCCCTCCTTCGTCTCCTCGTAGTACTCCGGCCGCGTCAACAACGCCACCACGTCGGCATCTTGCTCAATGCTCCCCGACTCACGCAAATCGCTCAACCTCGGCCTCCCCTTACTGTCGCCCGTCCGTGACTCCGGATTACGGTTCAACTGAGCGAGAACCACAATCGGCACACTCAACTCCTTCGCCAACGCCTTCACTCCCGACGAAATCTCAGCAATCTCAACCTGCCGATTCTCCTGCGCTCGCTTCGACGTCGATTTCAACAACTGCAAGTAATCGATGAAGATCGCCTGAATATCATGCTGCGCCTTCCAGCGCCGACACTTCGCACGCAACTCCAGAATCGATAACCCCGGAGTGTCATCAATGAAGAAAGGCGCCGCCGTCAACTGCATAGCCGCCCGCCCGATCTCATTCATGTCCCGATTGCTCGCCATCCCGTCAGTCCCTCTCGATAAGCTAATCCTCGCCCGAGAACACACCAAACGTTGCACCAACTGTTGCGTGCTCATTTCCAAGGAAAACACCGCAACCGCCTTGCCCTGATCCACCGCAATGCTCTCCGCGATGTTCATCGCTAACGCCGTCTTCCCCATCGACGGACGCGCCGCAATCACAAACATCTCCCCCGGATGCAACCCATCCGTCATGGCATCCAAATCCCTCAATCCCGTCGAGAGTCCAGTCAACGCGCCCTTCCGATCATAGAACGAATCAATGGCTCGCACGGCCGCAAGAACCTCTTCCTTCATCGAGAAGTTCTTCTGTTGGAACTGCTCCTGCGCGATATTGAAAATCCGGCCCTCGACCTCGTCCAAAAGCGTCTGCACCGTCCCCTGCTCGTCATACGATCGCGCAGCATACTCCGTACAAACCCGGATGATCTGACGCAACGTGTGCTTCTCCAAGAGCACATCCACGTAGTGGTTCACGTTCGCTGCCGTCGGCAGATACGTGAACAACCCCGTCACAAACGGAGCCCCCCCCACAGAGTCCAACGCGTTCCGATCCCGCAACGCCTGCGTCAACGTGATGAAATCCACCGGCTTGTTCGCCTCCGTCAGCGAACGCAGCACCTCAAACATCACCGCATGCGCCGGATGATGGAAAAACGCCGAGGAAACCTTCTTCTCGCCACAGACAATCGAAACCTCCTTGGGGTCGAGAACATAACTCGAAAGGACGCCCAACTCCGCCTCGTGCGACTGCGGTAAGGTTCTCGTCGGGTCCGTCAGATATTTCTCCGCCTCACGGAAATCAATCCCTTCGCCCCCACGCTTGCGCCCCTTTTTCTGGACTTCGCTGTCACTCATACCGGTTCGGGTTCACCTTGAATCAACAAAAAAGCGGAGGCCCGCAGACCTCCGCCTTCAAAATTCAGAAACGTATCTGCGAAGGTTCGACCCTAAAACGAAAGACGAACCCCCGAGAACTATTCTCCGTCCGCCTTGTGCCGAGCCTTGGACTTCGCCTTGTAGCCACCACGCGCACGACGGTCGTCTTCCGACGGAGCCTCCTCGGTCACTTCGGCACCCTTGGCCTTCACATTCACAACAAACGTCGCAGAAACATCCGAGTGCAGCTTCACCACCACTTCATGCTCCCCAGACTCCTTGATCGGACGCTCCAGTTGAATCCGATGGCGATCGACCACCGTGTTTCCACCAAGCTGCTTCCGCAAATGCTCGCTAAGATCTGCGTTGGTGATCGCACCAAACGCCTTGCCCGTTTCACCCGTCTCAAGCTCGAGGTTCAACTTGATCTTGTTGATTTTCTTCGCCAAATCCTGCGCCTCGTTCAACTCGCGCGCTTCGCGCTCCGCGCGCTTCGCCCGCAACAGGTTAATCCGGCGCATGGTCACTGGAGTCACCTCCAACGCCTTACCGGTCGGGATAAGAAAGTTCCGTGCGTAGCCGGCACGTACTTTCACCACGTCAGCCTCAGCACCCAGCGTTTCAATCTTCTCCGTGAGAATCACCTGTGTCGTCGCCATAAAACTCAAAAAGTTCGTTTTCAAATCCCGCTCCAGAGGCAACCCAGCCTCCCGTGACGGGTCGAGTAGTCAACCGAACCTTCCCCACCCCGTCAAGCCCTGTCCTCCCAAACACGCTCGCCCCCGCGACACTCACCCCCGCAAACCTGCACCGTTCATCAGTCGTTTCCCTCCTTGCCCACACCTCCTCCCGTGGCGCTAACATCTCCCCACAAAACCTCGGCCCCGACGAACATGCCACACTCCCTCCGAAGCACCCTCATCGCCATGCTCGCCGCAGCGCTCGGCTACCTGACGCTCCCCCCGCGCCCTGCTCAGGGACAAGACGTGCTCGATGGCCTCGCCGCCGTGGTCAACGACGAACCCATCACCTTCTCCCAAGTGCGAGAACTCGTTCTGCCCCGCGAACAAGGCCTCCGCCAGTTCCTGCGAGGGAAAGATCTCGAGGAGAAAATCAAGGAACTCCGTCTCTCCGCCATCAACGAACTCATCGACCAATCTCTCCTGCTCCAAGAATACAAAAAGAAGGGGATGCAAATCCCGCCCTATGTCGTCGACGACCGGATTGCCACCATCATCCGCTCCGATTTCAACGGCGACCGCTCCGCATTCCTCCGAACCCTCGCCGCACAGGGCCTCACCATCGAGAAGTTCCGAAAGCAGGAGTTCAACAAAATCATCGTCGGCGCCCTTCGAAACTCCGCCGTGAAATCCAACTTCATCGGAACAGAGACCGAAATCTCCGATTACTTCCGATCACATCCCGAAGAGTTCGCCATCGAAGAACAACTCCACCTCCGCATGATTGTCCTCACCCCACCCAGCCCGGGGGAGGACGGCAAAACCCCTCCGGACCGACGGAAAGAACTCCTGGAAGGAATCCGGGCGGAGGTAAAAGCAGGCAAATCATTCGGAGAACTCGCACGCCAACACTCGACAGACGACTCCAGGGAAAAGGACGGCGACTGGGGCTGGATCACTCCCAAAACATTGAACGAAGGCCTTTCCAAGGCCGCATTCAAACTCAAGAAGGGCCAGACATCAGCCCCGATTGCCCTAGGAGACCGCTTCTACCTCTTGTACGCGCAGGACACCAAGCCGCGCGGCACCATGAAGCTCGATGACGAACTCCGCGAAAAGATCCGGCAAAAACTCTCAGAGGTTGAGCGTGCCGAACAACAGCGCGTGTTCATGGAGCGCCTCCGCAAAAAGGCGCACATCCAGATCTTTTGATCCAGAACACCGTGTCCCCAGCCGCTTTCGCCGCAACGTTCCGTCTCGGCCTTCAGGACACCTTTGTCTACCGCTGGAACATCCTTCTGCGCAGTCTCGTAACAATCATCCCACTCCTCGCGACCGTCGCTCTTTGGGACGCCGTATTCGCATCTGACTCTCCAGGAGACTCGCCGCTCGCTGCATACGGACGCGACGGCATGACCCTCTACTTTATCACCGCGATGATTGTTCACACCCTCGTGACTCCCACCGAAGATGAATGGCGGATCGCCGCCGAGATCCGCGACGGGCAAGTGAGCGCACTGGTCACAAAGCCAATCGATCACCTTGCGTACCGCCTCAGCCTCTTCCTCTCGAGCCGTCTCCTTTACACAGCGGTGACCCTTCCCGTCATCGCATTGGTCCTATGGATGTTGCGCACAGCCGTTCACTTCCCGAGCCAGCCCGAAACCTGGTTCTGGTTCGCGCTCTCAACCGCAATGGCAGCGCTCATCCAGTTCTTCATCGCCTACTCGCTGGCCATGCTCGCGTTCTGGTTCCTCGAAGTCTCCACCGTCATCTTCCTTTTCTACTCGTTCGAATACTTCCTCAGCGGCAACGTGTTCCCCCTCGACCTCCTCCCCGCATCCCTTGCTCCTCTCACCAAATATGCGGTCTTCACGTACGAGCTCTATTTCCCCATCACCGTATTCCTCGAACGTCTCGACCAAACCGCCCTCCACCAAGGGATCCTGATCCAAGCCGCTTGGGTCCTCATCTCCGCCATCGTGGCAAAACTCATGTGGAACCGCGGCGTACGCCGGTACGAAGCCGTCGGCATCTGACCGGACGCCATGGATCTGAAACACATTTTCATCGCGTCAGAGGACCGCCCTCCCACGCCCAGCACGCAGGTCATCAGTGTCCTTCTCTCACTGGCACTCGTCATGGGAATCGCGATACCCGCCACACGTTCGTCCAATCTCGTTTGGGACTGGAGCGCGCTCGCTGAATACCGCCAACTGTTCCTCCATGGCTGGCTCAATACTCTCGCGATCTCCATCGCAGCACTCGTTCTGAGCTCTCTTCTGGGCGCGCTCACCGCACTCGGTTCCAACTCCCGCATCCTCCCCGTGCGTCACCTCTGCAAAGGGTACATCACCATCATCCGAGGAACTCCCTTGCTTGCACAAATCTACATCCTGTTCTACGTGCTCGCACACGCCGTAGGCATCGAGAACCGGTTCTGGTCCGGAGTCGTCGCCCTCTCCCTGTTCTCCAGCGCCTACATCGCAGAAATCCTCCGCGCATCCATGACCGCCATCGCTGCATCTCAACTCGAATCCGCTGCAGCCATCGGCCTCACCTCTTCCCAAACGCTGCGCCACATCATTCTCCCACAGGCTCTTCGAACCGTTCTCCCGCCCCTAGCCGGACAGTTCGTCTCCCTCATCAAAGACTCCTCCCTCCTCTCCATCATCGGGATCAACGAACTCACCCAGAACGCGAAAAACGTCGCTTCCTACACATTCAGCAACTTCGAAAGCTACCTCCTCCTCGCAGTGGCCTACCTCGTACTCACCCTCCCCGTCAGCCTCCTCGCCCGCCACCTCGAACGCCGGGTTCAATATGATCATTGAACTCCGTCACCTCACCTACCGAACCGGGACGCACACCCTGCTCAACAGCTTGGTCCTCTCTCCGACTTCGACCAAAAACCTCGTGCTCATCGGCCCCTCCGGCAGCGGAAAATCAACCCTGCTGCGCGTCCTCTCCGGCCTTCTTCCCCCAACCAGCGGCACCGCCCTCCTCGACGGAACCCCTCTACCCACAACCGAAACCGAACGCTTGGCTCACCGCCGCGCCACAGGTTTTGTCTTCCAATCCTTCAACCTTTTTCCGCACCTCACCGCGCTCGGCAACCTCACGCTTCCCCTCACCGTCGCGCACAACATCGCACCGCAAGAAGCCCAAGAACGCGCCCTCGCAGAACTCGACCGCCTCGGCCTCAAGGCCCACGCCCATCGCACCCCCGCACAACTGTCCGGCGGACAACGCCAACGCGTCGCCATCGCGCGCGCACTCGTGATCCGGCCGCGCTTACTCCTGCTAGACGAACCGACTTCCGCCCTCGATCCACTCATGTCCGGTGAAGTGCTCGACCTGATCGGCGACCTTCGGAACCACGGCACAAACTGCATCTTGGCCACCCACGAGTTACGGTTCGCGCGGGATTTTGCGGATCACGTTCTTTTCATCGACCAAGGCACCATCCTCGCACAGGACGCCGCTCCAACGTTCTTCAACACGCCGCCAGAACATCCACTCGTGAGCGCATTTCTCGAACGCGCCCTCGCCTAATAACGCACCACCCCCATCAATGGCGGTGCTCCTCAATCTCCACTCGAGCACCCACCCCCACCGTGTCATACAACCACACGATATCCCTCGACCGCATGCGGATACACCCGTAACTCGCCGGTTCCCCAAGCTTCCGCTCCTCCGGTGTCCCATGAATGTAAATGTAACGGTCAAACGCGTTCCGATTCCTCTCTTCGCGTCCCC
>JACCED010792323.1_pt1 | contig 22714 bp, 24 predicted proteins | sample 7455021 | NCBI WGS metagenome assembly JACCED01 (sample SAMN15323456, study PRJNA562643) | freshwater metagenome | isolation source: river surface water | place: USA:Blue River Watershed | collected 2017-08-19
AACAAGGACACCTGCATTGGATGCGGCTATTGCTCCTACGCATGCCCATTCGGCGCCCCTCAGTTCCCAAGCTCAGGCGTATTCGGATTGCGCGGCAAGATGGACAAGTGCACATTCTGTAGCGGCGGCCCTGAGAAGAACGGTAGCGTTGCTGAGTTTGAAAAATATGGCCGTAACCGTTTGGCAGAAGGTAAGTTACCTCTCTGCGCTGAGCTCTGCTCAACCAAGGCATTGATTGGTGGTGATGGCGATGTGATTGCCGATGTATTCCGTACCCGTGTGGTCAAGCGGATGGCTGCTGGTAAGAATGCCGGTGCCGATGTGTTCGGTTGGGCAACTGCTTACGGTAAGCCAAATGCACCAGCACCTGCGGCAAAACCCGCTGGAGGTAAATCATGAGATTAGCCCTCGTAGGCACTCTTCTTGCCAGCTCACTCTTAGTAGCAGGCTGTGAAGAGTCTGGCATGAGTGTTTCTGCCTCCAAACGACCCGATGTTGCTCCCTACATGGGAGCTGACAACGGTTTTATGGCAAAGGGTTGGAAACCGGGTGACCAGGCCAGTTGGAATGCCGAGATTACAAAACGTAATCAGCTCCAATCGGAATACAGTCGAATCAAATAAAAACCATAACGAATAAACGATTTGAGGGAATTCGCATGAACGTATCGCTGAGCTCATTAGCTCGTACCTTGTTTTTTAGTTTGGGCCTCGTAGTTGCAAGTGTTGGCTTTGCTCAGCAAGCTCCACAGTCTCCAACCCCACAGAAGGTGGAGTCCGTCAACATCATGGATGTAGGTCGTGCGCCCAATGCAACCTCTCAGGCAGCGATTGAGGCTGGTAAAAATCAACCTGGTAACAATGCTCCAATTTGGAGAGCAGTTAATAGCGAAACAGTGAATTACTCATCGCTTCCTGGAGCTGAAAATGGCATCTTGATTCAGAAGACGGGTCAAGAATGGCGTCTGATTCGTAACGGTGTCATTACTGTTTATGGCGCTTGGTTGTTGACCTTCGCACTTTGCGGAATTATTGCGATGTATATTCTCAAAGGCTCGATTAAATTACATGAGCCCATGTCGGGTCGCAAAATTCAGCGCTTTACATTGCTTGAGCGCATTACACACTGGACAATGGCATTTACTTTTGTTGCCTTAGCATTTACCGGTATCATGATTTTGTGGGGTAAATATTTCTTATTACCACTCACAGGCCCAGCATTCTTTGGTGCCTTCCTCTTAGTTTGCAAAAACGTGCATAACTTTGTCGGTCCAGCATTTACGGTCAGCATCGTGGTGTTCTTCTTGCTGTTTGTGCGTCGCAATCTTCCCGAGAAGGGCGATTTGGATTGGGCACTTGGTTTTGGTGGATTAATTTCTGGCAAGCACATCCCAGCAGGTTTCTTCAACTTTGGTGAGAAATTCTGGTTCTGGGTTGGAATGGTTATCTTGGGTTCAGTCGTATCTGCATCCGGTTGGGTTTTGGATATGATCGTTCCCTTCATCCAAATTGAATACTGGCGTGGCACGATGCAAATCGCCAACATTATTCATGGAGTCGGCGCTATTTTGATGACCGCTTTAGCATTTGGTCACATTTATATCGGTACCATCGGCATGCAAGGTTCGATTGATGCTATGAAGACCGGTTACTGTGATGAAACTTGGGCCAAAGAGCATCATGAGCTCTGGTATAAAAAATTAGGAAAGGGGTAAGCACAATGAAACGCTGGTATGTTGGTATCGCTTTTTTGTTTGGATCGTCCGTTGCCCTTGCAGCACTTCCGCCTCCAACCCCACAGCAAGCTGAGGCTGCTGAGTTAGCAAAAGCACGCACTGCTTACGCTAACGTAGTTGCAAATTTTCAGCTTTGCCAATCAATCAATGCGGTCGCTATGAAATATAAAAAAGCAGGCACGCCAGATCCAGCGCCTTGTGTTGCTCCTCCACCATTTGTACCTCCTGCGACTGCCGCGGTAGCGCCTGCTCCGGCTGCTGCACCAGCGAAGAAATAATTACCTAGCTGATTGAATGCGATCCCCAAGCCCTCGGCTTGGGGATTTTTCATTTAAGGGCAGGATTGAGGGTATAGCGCCCAGTGATCTGAGCACTAGCCAGAATATGACGCTGTAAAGCAGCCAGGGCAGTTTTACCATCAAAGTTAGCGCCCAACCCCAAGGATGGGGTATCTAGGGCGTAGACGGTAAAGATGTAGTGATGCCAGATGCTGTCATTCCATGGGGGGCAGGGGCCATCATAGCCAAAGTAGTTACCCTTCATATCAGCATCGCCCGAGAACCAAGCGGTGTAGTCATTGATTCCATGATTGGCACCATGATGGGTGGAGGGCCCTGGCTTTCCACGGGGCACAACTTCAGTGGAATAATGACCTTCCGGAATCTCATTAATCGTTTTTGGGATATCCACCATGACCCAATGAAAGAAATCAATGCGGGGTAGCGAAGCAGGGACGGTTTTCCCTTCCTGATTGACATCATCGGGTTTGGAGGGAACATCGGGATCGTGGCAAATAACCGCAAAAGACTGGGTGCCGGTTGGCGCGCCTTCCCAACGAAGATGCGGATTGTGGTTCGAACCTAAGCAAACATGCCCACGATCATTGGGGATGCAAAAGGCATATTTACCTGGAATAAGGTCGCCGTCTTTGAAGCTTGTACTGATGAGTCGCATGGTGTCTCCAAGAGTGCAATGGAATGGTTATTGTGCAATAAATTCTCGGGCAAGGAACTGGGATCCCTCTTTGGTTTGAGGGTTTTTGAAGAAACGTTCTGGCTCAGTAATTTCAAGGATTTTTCCACCCTGCATGAAGATAATGGTTTGCGCTAAACGTTTAACTTGCGCCATATTGTGAGAAGCAAATAAAACTACCTTGTGATCATCGGCCAAGGCAGTAATCATTTGCTCAACATCGTCTGCAGCATTGGGATCTAAATTAGCGGTGGGTTCATCGAGAAGAACTAATTTAGGATTTTGCAGTTGCGCGCGTGCAAAACATAATTTTTGTCTCTCACCCGCAGAAAGTCGATGTGCTGGATATTCAGCAAGATGTTCAATCCCAACCTTGGACAGTGCCTCATCAATCGCAGCATCTGTAATCGGAAAATGAATATCCCTCAAAAGACTAAGATGCTCTCGAACGCTTGCTTTTAGCATTGGCGTGTAATGAAACACGAGGGCACTCTCGTGGGGAGCAAATGGTCGAATGCACTCACCCGAGCTAGGCTCAACTAAGCCATGAATTAAACGCAATAAAGTGGTTTTGCCAGCCCCATTCGGACCAACTAAAGCAGTAATCCCATGCAGGGAGATTTCAAGATTGCCCGATTCAAAAATCGTGCGCTCATTCGATCTAAGTTTGACATTGCGAAGGATCAATGGATTAGCCATAGCGTCGCTCCGCAAATTGACGTACAACAAATATGAAAATATTTGCCAGTATCACGATACCGAGCAGAACAATACCAAGCGATAGTGCTAGGGCAAGGTCGCCTTTGCTAGTTTCTAATGCGATCGCAGTGGTCATGGTTCGCGTTACCCGATCAATATTGCCACCCACAATCATCACTGCACCCACTTCAGAAATAGCACGTGCAAATCCTGCAAGAATGGCGATGGTCAGCGAGAAGCGGCAATCCCAAATGAGCCATTTGAGGCGGGGCAAATAGGGTAAGCGTAGGGCCAAGAACGTGTCCCGATGGATCTTCCAAGAGTCTTCTAATATTTGACGGCTTAGAGCGGCAATTAAGGGCGTTGTAATGAAGAACTGGGCAACGATCATACCTTTAACAGTAAAGAGCCAACCCCAGTCTCCAAATGGACCGCTGCGCGATAAAACGAGGTAAACCAGAACGCCCACAATGACCGTTGGTACGCCCATCATGCTATTTAATAGAACGATGGCTACCTTTTTGCCTGCAAATTCCTCCGTGGCAAGCCAAGCCCCAAGGGGTAAGCCAATGAGTGTGCCCAAAATCAGAGCAGTACTACTCACTTGCAGGGATGTAAGGACGATGCGCACAATCGCCGCGTCAAGCTGGCCTAGAAGTGTGAATGCGTCGACAAACGCTTGGTACATAAAAAATACTTAAATTGGATTGAGAGGTATTGAATGGATTCTAACAATGAATATCCTCTCTTCACCGACACAGTGGCACAATTCTGATATGGCCTATACCGTCTGTGTTTTCTGCGGATCCCGTTCCGGAAAAAATAAAAATTGGATGACCGCAAGCCAAGACTTAGGGACGCAGATCGCTTCCCATGGCTGGCGCTTGGTATTCGGAGGGGGTGGTGGCGGTTTGATGGGTGCATTAGCCCGAGGAGCCCTCGAGAAACAAGGGAGTGTGATTGGGGTGATCCCCAATTTTTTGACCGAGGCAGAGCCGGTGATTGAGAACCTAGATCAATTACACGTGGTCAATAGCATGGTCGAGCGCAAAGAAATGATGATTGAGCTCTCCAACATTTTTGTGGTGATGCCAGGCGGTATTGGTACGTTTGAGGAGCTGTTTGAAGTTTGGACAGGAAATCACGTGAAGGCTTATAGCAAACCGATTGTGATCGTGAACCTCGATGGTTTTTATGATGGCCTTTTGCAATTCGCTAAGAACGTATTTGATGAAGGCTTTCTGATTGATCGCCATTTTGAACATCTCAAAATTGTGAAAACAGTTGCTGAGGCGATCGATTGGATAGAAAAACAGGCCTAGAGCTTGATCATCAGTAATCGGTATTATTAAGCCATGGCCGAGGTTATCTGTTTATGCAATCATATTTGGGATGAGGATCTCCGGGAATACTTACTGAGCCATGAGATTAATTCCATCGAAGAGTTACGACAAGAGGCATCCATTTGCAATAAATGCATGCAATGCGAAGAGCTAGTCCAATCTGAAATCTATCATGCACGCATTAAACGGCAACAGCAATCCTAAATCCAGCTCTGGTTTGCGCGTGATTACCTTAAATATGCATAAGGGTCTCTCACCCCTCAAAATTGACTCTACCATTTATCGCTTACGTCAAAAATTACGTTCCCATCATGCCGATCTACTTTTTATTCAGGAACTTCAACAAGAAAATCTCCGACGCCAACGTCGCTTTGCCAGTTGGCCATCTCATGAGATCACTCATTTCTTAGCAGACGAGTTTTATCCGGATTGGCATTACGGCAGAAATGCCGAGTATCGGCATGGACACCATGGCAATGCTATTTTGTCTAAGTTTCCGCTGCATAAAGGAATCAACTACGATATCTCCGAATATCGATTTGAGCGCCGAGGTCTTTTGCATTCGACCATTGAGTTAGAGGCTGGTCGTACGATTCATTGTTTTTGTGTACACCTTGCACTATTGCAGCGTGGGCGTGAGCGCCAAATAGAAACCATCTTGCATCACATTGAACATCTTGCCGATGGGGCGCCGACCATCATTGCCGGTGACTTTAATGATTGGCGTAATTCAGCGAGCAAACCCATGCATGCTGCAGGATTTCGGGATGCCTTTGAGAGTTTGTATGGATTTCCGGCAAAAACTTTCCCCAGTGCAAAACCAGTCCTTGCAATGGATCGTATTTATGTACGGGGACTCACCGTGCAAAAGGCGGAAGTATTAAGGGATTGGTCAAAACTGTCTGACCATTTAGCCTTATACGCAGAGTTGAGGCATTGAGATGCTGCATTTATTTACCGGAACGCTATTTGGTTATCACATCCCATGGTTTGTGATTTTGCACTTTGTTGTTGCGGTTTTGTTCTTCCTGCGCATTATTTGGGTCAGGCGACCAGTTGGCGTAGCGATCTCTTGGCTACTCATCATCGTGTCATTTCCAGTGATTGGCATCATTTTGTATCTAACAATTGGTGAGCGCCCGGTGGGCCGCACGCTGACGAGCAAGATCATTCGGATGGAAAAAGAGTACGCCAAAATTAGTAAGGCGCTACGTCAATCGCACGAAGCTGATCGGGCTTTATTGCATCGGGACGCTCTTGCCATCAGTTTATTAGCCGAAGCTAAAAATGGTACGCCGGTTGCTGCTGGAAATCAGATTGAGTTATTTACAAACTCACTCGAGATCTTGCAACACTTTATTGATGAAATTAAGCGAGCAAAAAAATCACTCCACATGGAGTTTTACATTTGGGCCCTAGGTGGGGATGCCGATCGAGTGGGCGAGGCGCTCATTGAGGCTTCCAAGCGCGGTGTTAAATGCAGGGTCTTGTTGGATTCCTTAGGCAGCTCCAAATGGTTTAAATCCAATTGGCCAAAACGTTTTCATGATGCCAATATTGAGGTGACCGAGGCTTTACCGATTCAGTTTGGTCGTTTTCAGTTTCGTCGAGCTGATTTGCGCCTGCACCGCAAGATCTTCTTAATTGACGGCGAGATCGCTTGGACCGGTAGCATGAACTTAGTCGATCCTCGTACCTTTAAACAGGATTCCGGAGTTGGGGAGTGGGTGGACGCAATGGTTCGGATTCAAGGACCAGTGGTATCCCAATTTGAGTTGACCTTTGCCTACGATTGGAGCGTTGATAACCCCAAAGTAATCCGCTTTAATGATCGTGATGATCTGAGTAAAAAAGTAGTTGGCACTGCATTGGCTCAGGAGTTTTCGTCCGGACCAGTTTATCGCGACGATATTTTGTATCAAATTCTTCTTTCGGCAATCTTGGATGCTCGTGAAGAGTTAATTATTACAACCCCATACTTTGTTCCCGATGAGGGTTTGGTTCAAGCCTTAATGGCTGCAGCATACCGCGGTGTCAAAGTCAGACTCATCGTACCCCGTTTAAATGACTCTACCTTGGTGGCATGGAGTAGTCGTAGTTTTTACAGTACCTTGCTAAGCGCAGGCATTGAAATCGCGGAGTTTAAAGGTGGCTTATTACATACCAAGAGCTTACTGATTGATCAACGTATTGCACTTTTTGGATCAGTTAATTTTGATCAACGTAGCTTACGACTCAATTTTGAGATTAGTTTGATTGTTTACGATCAGGCGTTTTGCGAGCAACTGAAAACTCTAACGAACTCTTATTTGAAGCGCTCCCAAGTGATTAATCGTATTGGTTGGGAGCGTCGACCCCGTTGGCGCAGACTTTTAGAAAACTCTGCGCATTTAGCATCACCGTTGCTTTAAATTACTCCGTCTTGCGATAGTTTTGCAATTTCGCTTGCGGGGTATCCTAACTCTTTCAGGATTGCTTCTGTATGTTGACCGATATCCGGTATGCCATCCATGCGATATTGGTAGGAGTCATTCACTCCTGGTGGTAAGAGTGCAGTGATTTGACCATTTGGCGTGCTCACATCTTGCCAGCGAGCGCGTGCCTTAAGTTGTGGGTGATCCCAAAACTGATGCATATCATTAAGTGATGCGTTTGCAATTTGGGCTTCATCGAGTTTGGCAAGAACCTGCTCACTGGTCATTTTGGAGAATAGGTTCAAAATGATTGCAGTGAGTTCAGCACGATTCTCATTACGCTTAAAGTTTTTATCAAAGCGCGGATCGTTCGCTAACTCGGGCTGAGCTAAGACCTTTTCGCAAAAGAGTGCCCATTCCCGTTCGTTTTGCAAGCCGAGCATAATCGTTTTGCCATCGCCTGCACGGTAGGGGCCATAGGGGAAGATGGTGGCATGAGCGGCACTAGTTCGCGGGGGAGGTGAGGCGCCATCCATGGAGTAATACATGGGATAACCCATCCACTCACCCAGCGCCTCTAACATCGAGATATCAATGACCGATCCCTTACCCGTTTTTTGGCGTTGCAAAAGTGCTGCCAAGATATTGGTGTAGGTATACATGCCCGCAGCAATATCAGCAATCGAAATACCAACCTTGCAGGGATCATCGGGGGTACCAGTAATTGAAAGTAACCCTGCCTCACTCTGAATCAACAGGTCATACGCTTTTTTATCGCGATAGGGCCCATCTTCTCCGTAACCCGATAGATTGCAATAGATTAATTTTGGATTGGTCGCTTGTAATGCTTCGGGCGTCAGACCCATGCGCGCTGCAGCTCCAGGCGCAAGATTTTGTACAAACACATCGGCATTCAGAAGTAATTTCTTCAGAATCAGCATAGCGCTTTCGTGTTTGAGATCTAGGGTCAAACTCTCCTTGGAACGATTTACCCATGTGAAGTGCGATGACATTCCCTTGGCGCGTTGATCGTAGTTACGAGCAAAATCACCACCACCCGGGCGTTCAATCTTGATGACCCGTGCACCCAAATCGGCTAACTGCCGGGTTGCAAAGGGTGCTGCGATGACGTGCTCAAGGGCAACAACGGTGATACCGTCTAAGGGGCGCATTATCAGAAAGACCGCGGTAGACCCAAAAGGTGCTCAGCCACGTAGGAGTAAATCAGATTCGTTGAGATCGGAGCGACTTGATAGAGGCGTGTTTCTCTAAATTTGCGCTCGACATCGTATTCGCAAGCAAAGCCAAAACCACCATGGGTTTGTAAACATACGTTTGCTGCCTCCCACGATGCCTTGGCAGCAAGGTATTTCGCCATATTTGATTCAGCACCGCAAGGCTCATTCCGATCAAACAACTCACAGGCCTTAAAGCGCATTAGATTCGCAGCCTCGGTCTCGATGTAGCTATCGGCAATTGGGAACTGAATTCCCTGATTTTGTCCAATTGGTCGATCAAACACAATACGTTCGCTTGCATAGCGTCTAGCGCGATCAATAAACCAATACGCATCACCAATACATTCGGCAGCAATTAAAGTACGTTCGGCGTTAAGACCATCTAGGATGTATTTAAATCCTTGACCCTCGGTGCCAATTAAGTTTTCAGCGGGGATCTCTAAGTTATCGAAGAACACCTCATTGGTCTCATGATTCACCATATTGGCTATTGGGCGCACTTCCATTCCCTTACCAATAGCCTGATGTAAATCCACAATAAAGATCGACATGCCTTCGGATTTTTTCTTGACCTCGGGTAACGGGGTGGTGCGTGCCAACAAAATCATCAGGTCGGAGTGCTGAATGCGTGAGATCCAAACTTTCTGTCCGTTAATAACGTAGCGGTCACCTTTTTTGACTGCGGTGGTCTTTAGTTTGGTTGTATCAGTCCCGGTTGTTGGTTCGGTTACTGCCATACTTTGTAAACGCCATTCGCCCGAGGCAATTTTTGGAAGATAGTGTTTCTTTTGTTCTTCAGACCCGTGTCGCAATAGTGTGCCCATGTTGTACATCTGGCCATGACAAGAGCCAGCATTGCCGCCGGAGAGATTGATTTCTTCCATGATCACCGAAGCTTCGGCTAAACCAAGACCAGAGCCACCATATTGCTCAGGGATTAAGGCTGCTAGCCAACCCGCATCGGTCATGGCTTTGACAAATTCTTCAGGATAGCCGCGCTCATGGTCGACCTTTTGCCAATATGCAGAATCAAAACGGGAACAGAGGTCGCGCAATGCCTCGCGCATCTCCTGATATTGATCAGGCTTTGGTATGGGGTGTTGCATGATTAATTAATTAGTTTGTTGGTGATATCAATACTTTGATACGGTAATTGATCAACTGGCCATGCCCCTGATTTGTTGCTGTCAAAGATCTTTTTTAGATCGAGAGTGACGTAATTGGTGCGATTTGCGTAATTAGAAATATGCCATTGATGATTACTGAGGTCTTTGATGTTGACCCATTGCGTGAAGTCAGAAACAGTTTTGTCGCCATCTTTGCTAGCTGCTACTCCAATTGGAATATCGACGTTATTAAGGATGTGCCCAGCTAACTGCACACTCTCTGAACGATTATTAGGAGGCGTTGCAAGTTGTCGCAAATAGGCTGCCCGAATAAAACGTGAGGGTGGAGTGTAATCCGCAGGTAATCCCATCAGGTTTCCGCCCTGACCAAGTTCAGTGACGTTTTGTCCGTTTACCACTACAGAAGTGCGCGCAATATTGGATAGGGAAAGGTAGTTGCGGGCGTTGGTTAGGTGCCAATCGTAAGTTGGAGAGTTGGTTAATACCTGAGCGACGTTATCGTGGATCCGCATTTGTCCTTTAACAAACTCAATCACGATACTTGCACCTGTACGATCGGTAAAGACAAAATGTAACCAAGGAGGCGTTGGGCCAGATGGCAAGCTTGAGTCGTACCAAACTTTATAGCGCACGATGTCTTTACGAAGCTCGGTAACGTTGGCATACATTCCGAGCGTGAGAGTGCCAAAGTCCAGAATCGAAACATAATCGAGATCTTTCGGGGTGACAGTTTGATACTCCGTAAAGCCTGGTAAAAAATTACCACTCATTGCCAGACCCGCACTATTTTGTCCTTCAAGTAAGGCTGGCGACCCAGGCAATATTCCAGGAGAGATGCCAAGAACAGCATGTTTTGTGATGAACTGGATGGGAGGTAGTTTTAGGTTTTCAGGGGCAGTTGCACGAAATTTGGTGCCCTGAGGGATGCTATTAATGGTCCATTTCATGTCGAAAGCCCATTCCATGGTCCGACCTGCGATCATAGTTCCGTCTTTGGCCTGGACATTGACCGCAGTGCAGGCAAAGCTCGTGTGAAAGAAGCTCACTAATGTAATTCCGACCAACCATTTTTTCATCAGAATCTCTCCAAATTGGGGTATGAATCTTTGTAGTTTAATCTAGATACTTATTTGATTTATTGGGCTTATCACCATGAAACAAATTCTCTCCGGAATCCGTGTTTTAGAACTTGGCCAACTGATTGCCGGACCTTTCGCAGCAAAAACCTTGGCTGATTTTGGGGCCGAGATTATCAAAGTTGAGTCGCCCAAAGATGGCGATCCTTTACGTAAATGGCGTATGTTGCACGAAGGAACATCGGTTTGGTGGCAAGCACAATCACGGAATAAACAATCCATTTGTATAGACCTGCGCGTAAAAGAAGGTCAAGAAATTGTGAAGCGTTTAGCTAAAGAGGCAGACGTTCTCATCGAAAACTTCCGTCCCGGTACGATGGAAAAGTGGGGGATGGGTTGGGAAGAACTGCATGCGCTTAATCCCAAATTAATTATGTTGCGCATTTCGGGATACGGGCAAGATGGACCGCGTCGCGATGAGCCGGGATTTGCTGCAATTGGTGAGGCAGTAGCGGGTCTACGTTATTTAACCGGACACCCTGGTGACGTGCCTGCTCGTGCAGGATTATCACTTGGCGATACGATTGCGGGTTTGCATGGCGCCTTAGGAATTCTTTTAGCACTGTATCAACGCGATGCGAGAGGTGGTCAAGGTCAAATGATTGATGTTGCTCTTTATGAAGCAGTATTTAATCTCACTGAGAGCCTACTACCCGAATACCATGTCTTTGGTGCAATTCGACAACCAGCTGGCGGAGCATTACCAGGAATTGCCCCATCAAATGCCTATCCGTGTAAGGATGGTCAGTATGTCTTAATTGCCGCCAATGGAGATTCTTTATTTAAACGCTTGATGGAACTGATCCAACGTAATGATTTAGGTAATGACCCCGATCTTGCCAGAAACGATGGTCGTGCAAAACGCGCTAATGAACTGGATGCCGCGATTGGTGCATGGACAAAAGAAAGAACCCTCGATGAAGTTTTAGCGGCACTTCAAACGATTGCAGTTCCGGCTGGAAGAATTTACACCGCCAAAGATATTGCTGAGGATCCGCATTACCGCGCACGCGGCGTAATTGAAACCGTAGAGAGCGCCGATGGCCTCAAAGTAGAAATGCCCGGCATTATTCCAAAGCTCTCGGATAATCCGGGACAAGTGCGTTATCGCGCTCCAACCTTAGGCGAGCACACGGATTCGGTTTTGAAGTCTTTAGGATTTAGTGCCGAACAAATTAAGACTCTTAAAGAGGCAGGTGTCTTGCAATAATGGAAGCTACTTTGCATTCCCTGTTGGAATGGTTTGGCATGCCCGCAGTTGGTCTGCCAGCAGTATTTATTGTTGCAGCAGTATCAGCAACTTTGATCCCGATGGGCTCGGAGCCTGTTCTATTTGGATACGTCACTTTAAATCCCGATGATTTTTGGATTGCAGTCATCGTTGCAACCCTTGGTAATACTCTGGGTGGAATGATTAACTGGGTTCTAGGTCTATTGGCACGCAATACCTATGAGTCTTTTCGGGGCGAGGTTCATTCGAGGGCGCAAAGTTGGTTGGAAAAACGTGGCCCACCAATGCTCTTACTATCTTGGCTGCCAGTAATCGGCGACCCTTTATGTGTGGTGGCTGGCTGGCTTCGATTAAATTGGCTTCAGTGTCTAATTTATATGGCAATAGGAAAACTACTTCGATATATCACCCTTACGTGGTTGCTGATCTCGATACCCAAGTCTTTTTGGGAAGGATTAGGGCGGTTGATTGGTCTGTGAGAATATGATGATGGTTTGGTTTTAATGATGAAGGATATGAAGCATGATCTTAAAAGGTAAAACAGCTCTAGTTACTGGCTCCACAAGTGGCATTGGCTTGGCCATGGCAAAAGCGATGGCGCAACAGGGTGCCAATGTGATGATGAATGGTTTCGGTGAAAAAGATGCTGCCATAGCAAGCGTTAAGGCCTTCGGTGTAGAGGTTGATTACCACGGCGCTGATATGAGTAAGCCAGAAGAAATTGAGCAGATGATTCAAGCGACCGAGAAACGATTTGGATCGATTGATGTGCTCATCAATAATGCTGGTATTCAGCATGTGGCAAATGTCGAAGATTTTCCAGTTGAGCGTTGGGACGCAGTGATTGCCATTAACTTAAGTTCGGCCTTTCATGCAACTCGACTCGCATTACCCGGCATGAAACAACGCAATTGGGGCCGCATTATTAATATTGCATCGGTTCATGGTTTGGTGGCATCCATTCAGAAAGCGGCGTATGTAGCTGCAAAACACGGCATCATTGGTTTAACCAAGGTTGTTGCCCTCGAAACCGCCAGAACTGGAATTACATGTAATGCGATTTGTCCTGGATGGGTTTTGACCCCATTAGTGCAAAAACAAGTCGATGCGCGTGCCGAGCGCGAGAGGATTTCGAATGATGCTGCCAAATTAGCTCTTGTCTCGGAGAAGCAGCCCTCGGGTGAGTTTGTAAAACCTGAGCAATTAGCAGCACTGGCAGTATTTCTGTGCGGACCGGATGCTGGTGAGGTGCGAGGTGCGGCGTGGAATATGGATGGCGGTTGGACCGCCCAATAAATTAACGTAATCCAGTTAAGGCATGCATCGAGTTGTCATTGTTGGTGGAGGGGCAGGTGGTTTAGAGTTAGCCACCCGTCTGGGCGACCGTTTTGGATCTCGTAAAGGTAAGCCAGGAAAACTATCGATTACCTTGGTGGATAAAAACCGAACTCATATTTGGAAACCAAAGCTTCATGAGATCGCAGCCGGTAGTATGGATCTTGGAGAGCATGAAGTTGATTACATTGCTCAGGCGCATTGGCATCACTTCACGTATCGAATCGGCGAGATGATTGGTTTAGATCGGGAACGAAAAGAAATTCTCGTTGCTCCGTATAAAGATCATCAAGGACATGAGATCACGCCCCAGCGGGCTATACCCTACGACACCTTAGTGATGAGCATCGGCAGTTTAAGTAATGATTTTGCAACTCCTGGTGTTGAAGAATATGCTCTTCGACTTGAGTCGCAAGATGATGCCAAAAACTTTCATCACAAAATGCTCAATGCGATTATTCGGGCGCAATCACAAAGTAATCCACTTTCCCCTGATCAATTGCATGTAGCTATCATTGGTGCCGGCGCTACTGGAGTGGAACTGGCAGCTGAACTGCATCGCACGACCCGTGAGGTTGTCTCCTACGGCTTGGATCGTGTTGATCCTAATAAAGACCTAAAAGTGAGCGTGATCGAGGCTGCTCCTCGGATCTTGCCTGCCTTACCCGTGCGCCTATCGAATGCTACTGAAGCTCTCTTGAAACGCATGGGAGTTGAAGTGATTACCAATAAAAAGGTGGCACGAATATTTCCGAAAGAGGTTCAGTTCAGCGATAACACGAGTCTTCCTGCTGAGTTAATTGTTTGGGCGGCCGGGGTGAAGGCGCCTGATTTTCTCAAAGAGATTGGGGGTTTGGAAACCAATCGGATTAATCAGCTGGTGGTGTTACCAACCTTACAAACTACGCGCGATCCCAATATTTTTGCAATGGGCGATTGTGCAGCATGCCCATGGCCAGAAGCCAACGAGGGGCAGGGCGGATTCGTACCGCCGCGCGCACAAGCGGCTCATCAACAAGCATCGCATTTGTTTAAACAAATTCAATTACGTCTTGAGAATAAAGAGCTCAAACCTTATCGGTATCGCGACTTCGGTTCTTTAGTTTCTTTGGGTAAATACAGTACGGTTGGCAACATGATGGGCGGATTAATTGGCGGCAATCTCATGATTGAAGGCGTATTTGCAAAGTTTATGTACTTATCCTTGTACAAGATGCATGAACTTGCCTTACACGGGTGGGCAAAAGTGAGTTTAGATACACTCGCCCGAATGATTACGCGCCGGACTGAGCCGCATGTGAAGCTGCACTAATTCAGTTGCGCGCGTATTTCGGCAGAGCGATCCCAAAGATTAGGGATCTGTGTTGATGAGTAGCCCGAAACAAAGTTTTTCATTGCACCCGTTTGTGCGTCATAAACGTGGCGCTTTACAGCTCCAATATTGCCACCATAGACATGAATGCTGATGGAGGTTTTATCAGTAAACGCATTCTTCACAATATGGATATCACCAATGGTTGGACTAACTTCGTCAACATCGCCAGGCAACAAGGTTTCTTCATGACCAATTGCTTGTAATTGACCGTTTGCATCACGTTCATAGCGTTGCCCCTTTTCGGAGCCGCGTAACATGCCAATTAATCCCCAAACCATATGGTCATGAATGGGCGTGGCTTGCCCTGGGCCCCACACGAAACTCACAACCGAGAAACGCTCTAACGGATCGGCATGCAATAGAAACTGCTGATAGTACTGAGGGTGCGCAACGGTACAAAAATCGGGTAACCAATCATCGGTTTTGATCAGTTCTTGGAGGAGCGCTTTCGCCTTGGGGCGGACAAATTCCTCGGCTTGACTTTGATCTACTAGACGAGTCATTCCAGCAACAAAGTGGCGTAGCGGGGCGATGCGGTCAGTGTCAACTTGGGTTGTCATTAGCTAATTATATGAATACTTTGGCTTTTCTCCAATGGGCGTAAATACTTGAAGCAAACTAAAATATTGGAATATCAGTAAATAGATTGAAGGAAAGCAAATGTTTGACCCCATTATGTTGAGCCGCATTCAATTTGCCGCCAACATAACGTTTCATATTCTGTTCCCAACCATTACGATCGCTCTCGGTTGGGTTCTTTTCTACTTCAAGATTAAGTTCAATCGTACTGGTGATCAGTACTGGCAAGAAGCCTACCAATTTTGGGTCAAGGTTTTCGCTCTGACGTTTGCATTGGGTGTTGTCAGCGGTATCACCATGAGTTTTCAGTTTGGTACCAATTGGCCTGGTTATATGGAGACCGTTGGTAATATTGCTGGACCGCTATTAGCCTATGAAGTGCTCACTGCATTTTTCTTAGAGGCTACTTTTTTAGGAATCATGTTGTTTGGTGCAAAACGTGTTTCAGCACGCGTTCATACCTTGGCTACTTTTCTAGTCGCTTTTGGTACAACTCTCTCGGCTTTCTGGATCATTGTTCTTAATTCCTGGATGCAAACCCCACAAGGTTTTGAAATGATCAACGGGCAGGCACATGCAGTGAGTTGGATACAAATTGTTTTCAATCCATCGATGCCATATCGCTTTGCACACATGATGACGGCTTCATTCTTGACCGTATTCTTCCTGCTAGCAGGGCTCTCGGCCTATCGTTATTTACAGGGCAGTCGAACTCAGGCCAATAAAGCGATCCTGAAATTTGCTATCACAGCGGCAGCAATCGTTACCCCCATTCAGATTTTCTTGGGCGATATGCATGGTTTGAATACCATGAAATACCAACCAGCCAAATTAGCGGCGATGGAAGGGATTTGGGAAACTGGTAGAGGGGTTCCTGCTGTTTTGTTTGCAATTCCCGATGAGAAGACGCAATCGAACCGCTTTGAAATTGCCATACCAAAACTCGCATCGTTTTATCTAACCCACGATTGGAATGGCGAGGTTAAAGGCCTTAAAGATTTTGATAAGACGCCTCCTGTCAAACCCGTGTTCTTTGCCTTCCGCATCATGGTTGGTGTTGGTATCTTGATGTTATTGATTTCATGGTACGGCTGGTGGAAGTTACGTCGCAATCAAGATCTTCCCAATTGGCTTGCCAGAGGATTTGTTTGGATGACCTTCTCGGGTTGGATTGCTGTAGTGGCGGGTTGGTATGTGACTGAGATTGGGCGTCAGCCATATCTTGTTCATGGCGTATTAACCACTGCAGAAGCGGCGACAAAATTACCAGGCGGCATGGTTTTTAGTAGTCTGATGATGTATCTATTTCTGTACCTAACTTTGATCATTGCGTACATCTGGGCAATTTTTTATATGGCAAGGCAAGCAGACAAAAAGACCCAAGAGACCCCCATCAATTTATCGGCACCTTCACTGCAAACCTAAATGATTCCAAACGATTGGTCACAAGCTTCGGTATGGCTTCCCTTATTTTTCCTGGGGGCCATGGGGTTTGCGATGCTCTCGTATGTGGTTCTAGATGGTTATGACCTTGGCGTTGGTATTTTGCTCAACCGCACGGGCGATGCAGACAAAGATGTGATGATCTCATCGATCGGCCCATTTTGGGATGCGAATGAGACCTGGTTGGTATTAGGCGTTGGTATTTTGTTAGTAGCGTTTCCGTTTGCGCACGGTATTGTGCTAACTGAACTCTATTTACCAGTTGCAATCATGTTAGCCGGATTGATTCTGCGTGGTGTGTCCTTTGACTTTAGAGCCAAAGTAAATATTGCGCAGAAGCCACTCTGGAACTATCTGTTTTATTTAGGCAGTTTAATTACGGCTGTTGCGCAAGGGGTGATGATTGGTCGTCACATCATTGGCTATGAGTCCGGTTTATTGGGTTGGGTCTTTGCAGCACTCGTTGGCGTATGCTTGCCTGCTGGTTATGCTTTACTGGGTGCGACATGGCTCATCATGAAAACCGAAGGGCAGTTGCAAATGCGGGCTATTACATGGGCAAGAGCTAGTCTTTGGTTAACTGGTTTGGGCATTGCATTAATTTCAGCAGCGACACCGTATTTCAGTGCAGACATTATGACTCGTTGGTTTAGTTACCCCAACATTCTTTGGCTTTCACCAATACCGATTGCCACCGCAGCTTTGTTTATGGTGACTGATCGCGCCTTGCATCGACTCAAAACCAACCCAACGAAGCACGAGTGGTTACCATTTACGGCCACGGTTGCAATCTTCTGGCTCGCTTTCTTCGGCATTGCTTACAGTCTCTTTCCCTATTTAATTGTTAATCGCATGACCGTTTGGGAAGCTGCATCATCGACTGCATCACTGTGGGTTATCTTTTGGGGCGCAGTCATCGTCTTGCCTACCATCTTGGCTTACACCTTGTTCTCTTACCGAATCTTCAAAGGTAAAACACAGCCGCTGAGTTATTACTGAAGAGATCAGTAGAATAGAAGCATTCCTTTTACAGAATGCTTATGAACACTTCCTCTAGCTCCATTACAAAACCCTTGGAAGGGATTCGGGTGATCGAGATTTGTAATGTGGCAGCCGGTCCTTTTTGCGCTCTTCTGCTGGGTGATATGGGCGCTGACGTAATTAAGTTAGAAAATCCGGGTTCTGGCGATACCTTGAGAGCATGGCCGCCACACACCGGACCCGAGAACGATCGCCTAAGTGAGAACTTTGCATCACTTAACCGTAATAAGCGATCGATTACGCTGGATCTTAAAAATCCAACCGATAATGCCAAAGCAAAAAAGTTGGTTGCCTCTGCAGATGTTCTGATCGAGAACAACCGTCCTGGGGTCATGAAACGTTTGGGATTGGATTTCGATGCAGTGCTTGCAATTAATCCTAAGATTATTTATTGCTCGATTTCTGCATACGGACAAATGGGTCCTCGTGCCAATGAAGGTGGGTTTGATGTCACGATTCAGGCGATGAGTGGAATCATGAGTGTTACCGGTGAAGCTGGCGGCGCGCCGGTTAAATGTGGTGTGCCGGTTGCTGATTTCACAGCAGGTCTTTATGGGGCAATGAGCATCTGTGCTCAACTGCGACAGGTCAAACAAACCGGAAAAGGTGTTCACATTGATGTACCTATGATGGGTACATCCTTGGCAATCGCGGCATTACAAACCTCAGAATATTTTGGGGTTGGCAAAGACCCTGTCAAGCTTGGTTCAGCTCATCCCCGTAACGCACCATACCAAGCCTTCAAGGCCAAAGATGATTACTTGGTGATGGCTGCGGGTACACAAGCCTTGTGGGAGACCGTCTGCCAAATTCTGCAAACTCCTCAGTTGTTAGAAGATGATCGCTTTAGTACTACTGCGCTAAGAGCTAAAAATCAAACAGCATTAAAGGACTTGATTGAAGTAGTACTACAAGGTAATACTGCGCAATATTGGATTGAGCAATTTAGCAAAGCAGGTATACCGTGTTGCCCCATCAATCAATACTCGGATGTATTAAAAGATCCACAAACCCTGGCGATGGGTTGGGTTCAGGCACTGGAGATGGCCAATGGTCAACAAACTCATACCGTGATTAACCCGATTAAATTTAATGGACAAAATAGTGGCATAGAGCGCAGACCGCCGCGTTTGGGCGAACATAACTCGGAGATATTGGAATGAGTCTCGATACTTTACAAGTCGAACAATGTGGTCATATCAAGCGCGTGACATTAAATCGTCCCGAGAAGCGCAATGCGATCAGCTATGAAATGGCCTCAGAGCTTCTTGAAGTCACCAAGCAATCTGAGCTTGATGGCACTCGTTTAATGATATTAAGAGGTGAGGGTCAAGGCTTCTGCGCCGGATTTGATTTCTCAAACTTTGATGAGGCAAGTGCAGGTGATTTGCTACTACATTTTGTCCGAATCGAGCAAATGCTCCAAGCAATAGCGCATGCACCTTTTGACACGCTCGCATTTGCTCATGGACAAACGATTGGGGCGGGTGCCGATTTATTAATCGCGTGTCGTCATCGGGTTGGCTCTGAAGATATGCGCATGATGTTTCCGGGAGCACGTTTTGGTTTGATCTTAGGCTCACGACGTCTAGCCGAATGCGTAGGCCCAGATCGCGCTCAACAATTAATCGGTAATCCCAGACGGATCGATGCCCATCAGGCAAAAGATTATGGAATTCTGACCGCTGTACTTGAATCGACCGACTGGCAAGCCTACGAGGAGCAGGTCTTAGAACATATATTAGAGATTCCGCCGGATGCCAGAACCATGGCGCTGGCCGCCTGTAAGCGTGACACACGAGCGGTTGATTTACACGACTTGGTTCAATCCGGTTCAGTGCCAGACATCAAACACCGAATTTCTGAGTATTTGGCTAAAGTAAAAGCTGCTGCCAAAAAGTAACTTCGCTGAAGACTACTAGTTTTGGCAAACTTGGGCGTGTAAGCGATCGACTTTGCCGGCTAGAAGAAGTTGACTTGGCAGGTTTCTGCCAACCAAATCACGCAATTGCGCAGAGCACTCCAGTAATAAATCAATATTCATATGGGTGTTGTAACCCATGAGGTCAAACATATGAACCATTTCTTCGGTGCAGATATTACCGGTCGCACCCGGAGCATAAGGGCAGCCACCCAGACCACCTAAGGAGGAGTCAAAGCGATCAATACCGCTTTGCAATGCTGCCAGGGCATTGGCAAGACCCATACCGCGCGTATTATGAAAATGCAGCGTCCACTCAATATCCGGATGCTTCGATACCGCAAGTTCGCAAACTTCACGAACATGTTTTGGGTTAGCCATCCCAGTGGTATCGCAGATGCTAATACCGCGCACACCTTCATCGGCAAAATGATCAATCCATTGCATGAGCTCTGAGACCGGAGTTATTCCACTCATGGGGCAGCCAAAGCTTGTCGACAAAGAAATATTCACAGCCACATCGGACTCGTGTGCCAAGCGGATAACATCACCCAGAGCTTTTGCAGAATCTGCACGACTCATTCGCAAATTAGCTTGATTGTGCGCCTCGCTCACGGACATGACTAAATTGAACTCATCAACACCAACGGTGAGTGCTCGTTCAGCACCACGAAGATTTGGAATGAGAACGGTATATTCCACCCCAGGGACACGTTCAATGCCTTTCATCACCGCCTCTGCATCAGCAAGCATCGGAATTGCCTTGGGGCTGGTAAATGAGGTCACCTCAATCTTGGCATAGCCGGCATGGCTTAGCCGGTCAATCAACCGAATTTTGTCTTCGGTTGGAATGAAGTTAGGCTCGGCCTGAAAGCCATCCCTGGTAACGACCTCTTGGATATAGAGTCTTTGCATAAAACAATCTTATACCGTTTTACTGGCTATTAGCCGCAATCAACGCAAAGAAGGCGAGATTGGTTTATAGTTGCAGGGTTTGTTCCCACAGGAGACTAAAAAATGGCATCAATCTTGACCTCTTTGGGTCGCACCGTTTTGGCAGGTTTTGTATTGCTGGTGTTGATCGTAATTTTGTTTGGTACCTCAAACGTTGGTAACCCAGGTTGGGTTTCCTTTGTATTCCGTTACCTCCATGTAATCTCTGGAGTGATGTGGATTGGTTTGTTGTGGTACTTCAATTTCGTACAAATTCCATCCATGCCCAAAATCCCCGATGAGCAAAAACCAGCAATTGGTAAAGTGATTGCTCCAACCGCCTTGTTCTGGTTCCGCTTTGCGGCGATGGCAACGGTTCTAACCGGTATCATCTTGGCGATTCTGAATGGCTATGCCCACCAAGCCTTTACTTTGCAAAAGCCTTTCTTGGCAATTGGTCTTGGCATGTGGATCGCGTTGATCATGGCATTTAATGTTTGGTTCATCATTTGGCCCAATCAAAAACGTGCCCTGGGTATTGTGACTGTTGATGCAGATACCAAAGCAAAATCGGCTCGTACCGCAATGCTGACCTCACGCATCAATACCGTCTTATCGATCCCGATGTTGTACTTGATGGTGGCTCAACAAAATATGGGTCTTTAATTCTGAAGACTTAAAGTCCAAAGCTTCACAGATCAGCCCGCCATCGCGGGCTGTTTTTTTTCTAGAAAGATAAAACTCAATTAGATTAAAATGTATATAAGCGCTGTGGATTGTCCCGTAAGATCTCATCGCGCATATGTGAGTCGGGAACCCAGCTAAGAAGTAGATCAAGTAGATCAGCATCGTTAGGCATCTTGTTTTTCACCATCACGTGTGGCCAATCGCTACCCCATACAATTTGTTTTGGGTTCGCTTTCAGTAAAGCATCTGCAAAGGATTGTGTATCGGAGTAGGGAAGGTCATGTTGTACTGAGATTCGGTAGGGGCCGGTAAGTTTTACCCAAGCGCGCTCCTCACGCATCATGGCTAAGAGATTCTGAAAACCTTGATCAGCAGTTCCTAAATCGGTCTTGAGGTAGCCTAAATGACCGAATACAACGGGTACAGGGAAGTTGAACAGTAATTGCTTGAGATCCAGAAACTCATTCACATGCATCAGAAATTCAATATGCCAACCCAAGGGGGCTATCTTGTTCGCAAGGTAAGTTAGTTTCTCAATCGGTAATATGCCTTTCGCATCAGCGAGGTCGACGATATTGCAACGAACTCCTCGAACCCCGCAATGATGTAAAGATTGCAAATCTCTTTCAGCAATTTCCCAATCCACCACTGCAACACCCCGAAAGCGATTTGTATTGGTCTTGAGTGCTGCCAGTAATGCCCTATTGTCGGTGCCATAAATGCTAGGCTGAACCAATACTGCTCGATCTATACCAAGTCGGTTGAGAAGTGCTTGATAGTCGGGAAGTAGGGCATCCGGTGGTGTGTAGATCCGATTGGATATGTAGGGAAAAAGGGTTTGGGGACCACAGATATGCGCATGACAATCTGTGGCATTCGAGCAAACACTCAGACTGGGTTTTTTAGGAACCCGGTCTGGTGCTTGGCACAGTGGAGCATTACTGAGGTTCAATCCCAGCGTCTTTGGCGATCTTGTTGTACTTATTGATCTCGCTGCGAACAAACTTCTCGGTATCGGCAAGGTTCATCGGTTTGATCGTAATGCCTGCTTTGGCATAGGCAGATTTCACTTCAGAGTCTTGCAAAGCGCGATTGATATCCGTATTAATTTTTTGCAGAACAGCTGCCGGTGTTGCAGATGGCGCCCAAACTCCTACCCACAAACCAATATCAAAACCGGCAAATCCCTGTTCGGCAATCGTCGCGATATTTGGAGCCGCATCGGCGCGAGTAGCGCTAGTGATACCTAAGGCGCGAACTTTCCCACCCTGAATCTGAGCGATTACTGATTGCAATGGCGCCATATAGTAGGCAGTACGTCCTGCGATTGTTTCTTGAATCGCTTCTGGCGATCCTTTGAATGGCACATGCAACATTTTGATACCAGCAGTCTGATTGAAGTATTCAGCGGCGAGGTGAGTAGAGCTACCAACACCAGCGCTTGCAAACGGTACCTCACCCGGTTTTGCTTTAGCTGCATTAATGAGATCTTTTAAGGTTTTGTA
>JACCED012113767.1_pt1 | contig 22705 bp, 17 predicted proteins | sample 7455021 | NCBI WGS metagenome assembly JACCED01 (sample SAMN15323456, study PRJNA562643) | freshwater metagenome | isolation source: river surface water | place: USA:Blue River Watershed | collected 2017-08-19
TACTGCTGGCCGGAGCGCTGATGATCTCGGCATTCGGTCTGGTGCTGTCGGTGTATATCCGGCAGCTGGAGAACTTTGCGGGCACGATGAATTTTGTGATTTTCCCGATGTTTTTTCTGTCGTCGGCGCTGTATCCCATACAGCGCATGCACGATGCTGGCGCAGAATGGATCTATCGCGTGGCGATGTTCAATCCGTTCACACACGCGGTAGAAGCCATGCGCCATGCGCTGTATGGTGATTTAGCAGGGCTGTCGCTGAGCGTGGTGATCGCATCGACCATCGTGTTTTATCTGATCGCTGCTGCGGGGTACGATCCCCAGCGAGGACTGGTGAAATCCAGTCGACTCTGATCTCCAAGCGCCGCCGCTCACGCAACGATTTGTGGCCAATCGCGAAAGCAATAGACGTGAAAAATCAGAGTTGCATCCTGTCAAAACAGGAACCGATATGCGGAAATTTGTACGATTACAGGAACAAATCAGCTCGTACTGTGACTGAATTTAGACCATGCCTAGAAGGTTTAGATTTTTCATTGCCGAGAACATCAGTTATGCGAACTGTCAAAGATTCAGTCACACTACCTCTGAATGGAGCGCTTAACCAAGCCAAATTAAATGAGATTGAGTCGTTTAGAACCGGCCTTAAATCCAATGAACGAGTTCTTATCGGATTTGGAGAAGGCAATAAAATTATTTTTAGCCGTCATACAGAGTCAAGCAAAGAAAAAAGTCTGCGCCAGATTGGTAATTTCTTAAATAGATTTAAAAATAATGCCGGTATTAATCGTAGTTTAAATTTACTGGGCGCAAAAGCAAACTATATAAAAAACTGGGCTCCAGAAATTTCACATATCCACGCTCATGTTTCAGAAAAATTCCATGCTTCTCATAAAATTTCTCTTAGCGCACATAACTTTCAAGCATTAGCTAACTCGCTTTCTCAAAAGCTCGCAGTACCGGTTTTTGATAACCTAAACAAAGATGGCATCAAGGAAAGCTTGAAAGATTTGAGTTTTCAAAATAAGACGGCACCTCACAGCAGTCCCGAGGTAACCTACTTGGCACGCCCAGGGGAAAACCTTAAGCAGGTTTCAGAGGAATTTTCAGCCTTTTTTAAATTTGCAGCTGATCAGGCTGACGGGAGGGCGGGGCTCTACCCAGACCAAAAAGCTGTTGCTTTTGCGGAACGCTTGCAAAAAATGCCGAACGACACGCATGAAAATTTAGCGCACCTTTTTGGCAAGACAAAATTTGAAGCTATTTCAACTGCTGCGGATGAACTACTTAAATTTGTCAAACCAAAGTCAGCCTGATTATCATTGTTCTCAGAAAAGATATCGTGCTACCCGAAAAACGCGGCAAACCGCGTCAAGCGAGCACCTCCATTCCGCCATCAAACATGGCTGTTCAGGCTGCGTGGCGGCCTGCTTCTCCTGAAGGATGCGCCACTGGATCGAGATTAGCCAGCAGCTCGGCTTCTTTTTGCTTGGCATTGCGCAGATGGCGCTCTTTCACATGACCATAGCCACGAATGTCTTCGGGGATGCTGGCCAGCGCGATCGCGGTGGACAGATTCTCGTTGGACAGCCGGGGCAGCAAGCTCGACATCAGATCGCGATACTCCTTGATCAGTGCGCGCTCGGTCTTTCGTTCTTCTGTATGACCGAACGGATCAAGGAAGCTGCCGCGCAGGAAGCGGAATTTCGCCAACAGCGGGAAAACCCAGCCAATCCAGCTGCCAAACTCACGCTTGATCAAATGGCCGTTTGCATCCTTTGATGACAGCATCGGCGGGGCGAGATGGTATTTGATCTTGTAGTCGCCTTCAAACATTGATGCGATGCGCTGTCGGAAAGCTGGATCACCGTGAAGCCGCGCGACTTCATACTCGTCTTTGTAGGCCATCAGCTTGAAGTAATACTTCGCGACGGCTTCGGTCAGCTTCAACGCACCATGCCCAACCAGCTGGCTCTCGGCGGTACGCACCTGTTCGACCAGACTTTGGTATTGCTTCGCATACGCTGCATTCTGGTAGCCGATCAAGAAGGTAACTCGCTTGCTGATGATGTCTTCCAGCGAGGGCGCACGCTTGAACTCGATCACTTGGGCGGGCGATGAGGCCTTGATCTCGCGCTGTACGGTTTCCATATCGCTGGCAGCGAGACGGCCCCATGCAAACGATTGCTGATTGAATCCTACCGATACGCCATTGAGTTCAATGGCTTTCATCAGTGCGGTTTCAGACAGCGGCACCCAGCCGCGCTGCCACGCGTAACCGAGCATGAACATATTGGTCGCAATCGCATCGCCCATCAGTGCGGTCGCCATCTTGCCGGCGTCAAGCGCCGCTACAGCTGCTTCACCGCACGCCTGGCGGATCGTGTCCGCAGCGGAGGTATCAGGGTATTCCCAGTCGGGATTTCTGACAAAAGCGGCGGTTGGCGCTAGCGTCGCATTGATCACGGCGTGCGTGCGTCCCTGCCCCATGCGCGCGACTGCATCCTTGCTGGCGGCAACGATCACGTCGCAACCGATCACGAGATCTGCAGCGCCAGTGCCGACGCGTGTGGAGTGAATCTGATCATCGCTCGCCGCAAGCCGCACATGCGACATCACAGGGCCGCCTTTTTGCGCGAGACCGCTCATGTCGAGCACGCTGCAGGATTTGCCTTCCACATGAGCCGCCATTGCCAGTATCTGGCCGACAGTGATCACGCCGGTGCCACCGATGCCAGTGACCAGCACACCGAAAGGCTGTTCCAGCGCTGGCATCGAAGGCTTGGGCAGCGCTTCTGCGCGCTCAAGTGCTGATGCGCCGCCGCTGCCCTGGGCTGCAGCTTTTTTCGGCTTTTTCAGTTGCCCACCCTCGACGGTGATGAAGCTGGGACAAAAACCGTTAACACAGGAGAAATCCTTGTTGCAGCTGGACTGGTTAATCTGGCGCTTGCGGCCGAAATCGGTTTCCAGCGGCTCGACGGACAGGCAGTTGGATTTGACGCTGCAGTCGCCGCAGCCTTCGCACACGGCCTCATTGATCACCGCACGCTTGGCAGGATCGGGATACTCATTGCGCTTGCGACGGCGGCGCTTCTCGGACGCGCAAGTCTGGTCGTAGATGAGTGCCGACACGCCTTTGATCTCGCGCAACTCGCGCTGCACCGCGTCGAGTTCGCTGCGATGACGGATCGTGGTCCCGGGCGCCCAGTCGATGTTTGATGGATATTTGTCTGGTTCGTCAGTCACGACGACGATAGGACGTACACCCTCGGCTGCGATCTGACGCGAGATGGACGCAGGATCGAGCGGGCCATCATGCGTCTGCCCGCCAGTCATCGCGACCGCGTCGTTGTACAGGATCTTGAAGGTCATGTTGATCTTTGAGCTCGCAGCCGCGGCTGCGCGTATCGCCAGCAGACCAGAGTGATAGTAAGTACCGTCGCCAATGTTTGCGAAAATATGCTGCTCATTCGTGAATGGCGCATGACCAATCCAGTTCGTGCCTTCTGCGCCCATGTGCGTGAAGGTGGCGGTGGAGCGATCCATCCACAGGGCCATGTAGCTGCACCCAATACCCGCCGTCGCGCGACTGCCTTCCGGCACGCGTGTTGACGTGTTGTGCGGACAGCCCGAGCAGAAATACGGCGTGCGATCTGCCTGCGGATTGGACGCGCCGACTTTCAGTACGGCCTCGCGCGACTCCAGATACGCGATGCGCTCGCGTACGCGCTGCTCGACCGGATGGCCAGCAAAGTATTTCGAGATGCGCGCCGCAATCGCTCGCGCGATCAGCGTAGGGTTTAACTCGTAGGTGGCAGGCAGCAGCCAGTCACCATGACCACTCTTGCGGTTGTTGCTCCACTCGCCAGTATCATCAAACTTACCTACTACGCGTGGACGTACATCATCGCGCCAGTTGTAGAGTTCTTCCTTAAGCTGGTATTCGAGCAGCTGGCGTTTTTCTTCAACGACCAGAATCTCTTCCAAGCCCGTCGCAAACTTGCGAGTGCCCTCAGCCTCCAGCGGCCAGCTCATCCCGACCTTGTACAGACGAATGCCGATATCGCGCGCGACCTGCTCATCGATGCCCAGATCTTGGAGGGCCTGGCGCGTATCGAGATACGATTTCCCCGTGGTGAAAATGCCGAAGCGAGCGTTCGGGCTGTCCCAAATGGTACGGTTCAGACCATTCGCGCGCGCGTAGGCGAGCGCCGCATACCATTTGTAATTGACCAGTCGCTCTTCCTGCTCGAGGATGCCATCGGGCCAGCGAATGTTCAGACCGCCGGCGGGCATCTCGAAATCGTCGGGCAACAGGATCTTTACGCGATCGGGATCGACATCCACGGTCGCGCCGGATTCGACGATGTCGGTCACGCATTTCATCGCCACCCACAGGCCAGCATAACGGCTCATCGCCCAGCCATGCAGGCCATAGTCCAGATATTCCTGCACCGATGACGGATACAGCACCGGTATGCCGCAGGCTTTCAGGATGTGCTCGCTCTGATGCGCGGTGGTGGAGGATTTAGCCGCATGATCATCGCCGGCCAGTGCCAGCACGCCACCATGCTTTGCGGTGCCCGCAGCGACCGCGTGCTTGAATACATCACCGGAGCGGTCGACACCCGGACCCTTGCCGTACCAGATCGAGAACACGCCATCGTATTTCGCACCGGGGAAGAGATTGGTCTGCTGCGTGCCCCAGACCGAGGTCGCAGCCAGATCTTCATTCACGCCGGGATGAAACTGCACGTGGTGCGCCGCAAGGAATTTTTTCGCCTTGGCCGCTGTCTGGTCGACTGAACCTAGCGGAGAGCCGCGATAGCCGGTGATGAAGCCCGCCGTGTTCAGCCCGGCCGCCTGATCACGGCGGCGCTGCATCATCGGCAGGCGTATCAGCGCCTGGGTACCGGTGAGGAAGACCCGGCCACGCTCCAGCGTGTACTTGTCGTCGAGGGAAATGGCGTCCGGCTGTAGTGCTTGCTGCCGGTCGAGCGGTGCATTCATGAGTGTCCCCGTAGTAGTTTCAGCCCCTCGAAGAGGCTTTTTTTGAAGTATATACGCGTGATGGCTGGGCCTGTTGAAACCGGGCGCCCGGGCCTGCCGCTGACGCAAGGTTTTTCGGGCCATCTGCAGCACGGGCGGGGGTATTACTTCTCTGCAATGTCTGCCAGATCATCTGTAACAAGGGGTAAAACCCCTGCCCGATGCGCCCCCCTTGGGCGAACATGCCTTCATTCATCCACATGACTGGCCGAGGTAAACCATGAAACTCCGTATTGCTGTTCCTCTCATCCTGGCGGGATGTCTCTCCAGCGGCATCGCGCTCGCCGATCATCATGGTGGCGCCGACATGCACAGCGAGATGCATGGTGACCGGGTACCACCGATGTTCTCTCAGTTCGACAAGAACAATGATGGCCGCGTCAGCCGCGATGAGGCACGCGAAGGTACCGACCGAATGTTCAACGAAATCGACACCAATAAGGATGGATTTATTTCGAAGGAAGAAATGCAGGCACATCGCAAGGCAATGCATGACAAATTCCGCGAAAGCATGCGCGACAAAATGCGCGAGCACTGGAAGAGCGCCGACAAGGATGGCGACGGTGCGTTGAGTCGTGCCGAGGTAGATGCTGCAAAAATGCAAAAGCTCGCGCGTGATTTTGACAAGCTCGACAAGAACAAGGATGGCAAGCTGACTGAAGATGAGATTCGTGCCGGCATGCCTGAACGTCCGGCACGCTGAACCAGATTCACCCTCCTCTTGGGGCCGCCCCTCGGCCCCGCCTCCGCGCCTGATGGCGTGTTACGGATCCGATCAACCCGTCGGATCCGTTTTTTTATACTCGTGAAAGCATTTCATTAACAGCATACACGCGAGCGGCATGAATAGCGGCTGCGATATGCTCGGCAGGACGCTCAGGAATGTTAGCAGTCACTTCTGCTGCGATCACACCTGCGTTCACCCCTTGCGCTGCGGTTAGCGCTTTCAGTACATGCGTGGCTTGGGGAAAAGTACGATCAGCAAAATCTGTACGGCTGCGATGGAGGCCTTCGCATACCTTCAGTAATTCTGAAAAGCGCACAGGCTTGCGAAATGCATCACAACGCTCGAACAAGCTCACGAGATCCACGGCGTGCATCTCGATTGCGCGCGACACATTGCCATGCTCGCGCGCGGTCAGCACCGCTAGCTCGCGCACCTCAGTCGGCAGCCTCAGTCGGCGGCAGACTTGCTCTGCGAGCTTCTCGCTACTCGTCTCATGAGCGATGTGACTAGGCCATGGCTCACTACGACTCGTACCCTTGCTCAGATCATGCACCAGCGCGGCAAAACGTACGGAGAGGGGAACGTTCTCGCTGGCGGCTCCATCGATCACCCTCATCACATGCACGAAAGTACCGGTCTCGGGATGATGTTCTGCCGACTGAGGCACGCTTGCCAGCGCATCCAACTCGGGAAAAATCCGCGCCAGCGCGCCGCAGGCCCGAAGCACCTCGAACATTCTCGACGGCCTCGATTCCATCAAGCCGCGCGAAATCTCTTGCCATACACGCTCGGGCACCAGCGCATCCACCTCACCTGAAGACACCATCTGCTGCATCAGCGCCCGCGTCTCCGGTGCAATACTGAAATCGGTAAACCGTGCAGCAAAGCGGGCGATGCGGAGTATGCGCACCGGATCTTCGGTAAAGGCGGGAGATACGTGACGAAAGATCCGGGCTTTGATATCTTTTTGTCCGCCATAGGGATCGATCAGCGTGCCGTCAGCGCTCTGCGCAATCGCATTGATCGTAAGATCACGTCGCAACAGATCTTGCTCCAGCGTGACATCAGGTGCTGCATGAAATGCAAAGCCGGTATAGCCAGGTGCGGTCTTGCGCTCGGTGCGCGCCAGCGCATATTCCTCATGCGTGTCTGGATGCAAGAAGACGGGAAAGTCTTTTCCGACGGGTGTGAAGCCGGCAGCGCGCATGTCGTCGGGTGTCGCACCCACCACCACATAGTCTTTATCCTTGACCGGTAGACCGAGTAGCGCATCGCGCACTGCACCACCAACGACATAGGTCTTGAGCAACGACATGGCCGTCAGCGCCTGGCGAGATAGTCGGGCGCGACGGCTTCAAGTGGCGTCGGTCGCCAGCCGGCAGGAGAAGGGTAATGATTACCGGCGACGTTATCGGATTTCATCGAATCAAGATTGTCACGGCTCATCAGCGGGCCGCCGGGGAGATGTTCGAGGAAGAAAGCCTGAATTCGAGCAAAGCTATCGGGCAAACCAATCACCGGACGCGGATGACCGCTGTAAACGCCGGTCAGGTGCAGGAGTTCTCTCATGCTGTACACCCGCGGACCGGTGAGTTCATAGACCTTGCCATAGGTCTCAGGATTGTCGAGCGCATTGATGAAGGCTTGCGCAACATCGCCTACATAAACTGGCTGAAATTTAGCGTGCAATCCTCCCAGCACCAGCACCGGCAACAGCGACTGCAGCTTTGCGAACATGTTCAAAAAATTGTCATCAGGACCGAACACGACGGAAGGCCGGAAACTAGTGACTTGCAAACCGGGCGCATCAAGCATGATGCGTTCGCCCGCCGCCTTGGAGCGCTGATACATGGAAGGTCCGTGGCTGTCCGCACCCAAGGCGCACATGTGCAAGCAGCGTGTCACCGCCTGCCGCTGACAGGCCGTGACGATACGTCGCGGCAGCTCGACATGCGCGCGCTCGAATGCAGGCCCCCAGGGTCGCCCCGGGCGCGAGTGCAGGACGCCGACCAAATTGATCACTGCATCGGCCTGCGCCAGTAGCCGATTCAGCGCCTGCTGCTCGAACACGTCAGCCTCGACCACTTGCACGGTCGGTAGTACCCACAGATGACGCGCGCGCGCGAGGCGGCGCGTGGGCACGATCACCTGCCGGCCGCTCGCCACCAATCCAGCGACGATGTGCGAACCGATGAAGCCGCTGCCGCCAATGACGAGGATGGATTCGTGCTTCATCGCTTGCCTGTCAAGGAAGATCGCCCAGTTCGCTCAGCATCGCATCGCGTGGCGATACGACGCCCAGTCGCGATTTCAGCGAAGGCGCTTTGCTATCGAACAGCGCGGCATAGCAAGTCGCATTCGCGAGCACATTTTTCACATAGCCTCGCGTCTCGGAAAAGGGAATCGTCTCGGCGAAGATCGCGCCTTCGACAGGCTTGTCAAGCGTCGAGCGCCACAGCCGAGGGCGACTGGGTCCGGCGTTATACGCTGCGGTGGCGAGTGTCTGCGAACCGCCCAGACTGCCCAACACCATGTTCAGGTACTGCGTGCCCAGCGTGATGTTGGTGCGAATGTCATTCAGCCCGCTGAGCGTAAATCCAGCCATGCCTATTTTGCGTGCGACATAATGAGCGGTCGCTGGCATGATTTGCATGAGTCCCGATGCGCCGACATTCGAGCGCGCGGCTTTGACGAAGCGTGACTCCTGACGCATCAGACCATAGACCCATGCCTTGTCCAGCCCCAGCGGCTGCACGGCAGCATTCATGATGTCGTCATGCGGTGTCGGAAAACGCTGACTGAAATCAATTTCAGATTTCGCACGATCAGCCGTGGTGACCATACGGTCAAGCACTTCGCTCTGTCGGGCGAATTCGCCGGCGGCGAGCAGTTGTCGCTCGTTCAGCTTGCGCAGTTGCCAGTTCCATTCGCGGTTGCCTTCGAAACGCAACTCCAGCTCGAAGAATTTCAACGAATGACGAAAACCTGTGTTCGCAGCGGCCTCAGCCATCTCTTCCGCAGTTGGTGGCTGCGGACGCGGTGGCACGGCGAGTTTTTGTCCTAGCTCTTCAGCAGCCAGCAGGCCATAGAAAGTGTGCTGCATGGCGATGCTCTGCAAGAGCTTGTTCGCAGTCTCTGTGTGATGTGCGGCCTGATGCGCCCGTGCGCGCCAGTAGACCCAGACAGCCTCCTTCTGCATTTCTGCGGGCATGCTGTCAATCGCTCTTGCTGCCATTGGCCAATCTCCATCACGCAAAGCGGCACGCACCCGCCAGTGATAGCTATCCGGCGACAAGGTCGCATCCCAGCTCTTGCGCCAGAAACTGACCGCATCTTTCGACAAGGCTAACGAAGCAGGAAGCGCAAGCTGCGCCCAGGCCTGGGCCTGCTCTTCATGACTTAGCCTGAACAGCGCCTTGTGCAAGGCCCGCTCGGCGCGGTCGCGATGATCTTTTGCCAACCGGCCCAGCGCGATGATGAATAATTCTTTTGTCGCGCGCGAACCTGCGGCGCCGCGCTCGACGATGATGCCAGGTTTGTCAATCGCGGGCATCAGCTGCCGCTCGCTGACATCGAGCTGGTAAGCAATGCGACGCGCCGCACTGAAGTTGCCATATTCAACGGCGATACGAACCTGATGCCAGAGATCAGTCTCGTTGAATTGCTTGTTTTGATATAGCCGGCTGATCAGATCGGTACACGCCTCACCATAATTCTTTGGCTGCACCAGCAGTTCTCGCGCGGCTTTGACAACGTACTCGCCTTTTGCTACCCGCGAAGAGAGTGCGTAGCATTTGACCTGCGTATCGTCGTTCAGCACGAAGAGTGGATACTGTTCATCAAACACGCGCCAGTCGCGCGCACGGCCCAGCATCAGCAGCCAGTCATTCCTGAGTCGATCTGCGATCGCGGTGCCGTCGTAACGGTTGAGAAAGCCGCGGATCTCGCCCTCGGGCGTAGAGACGAGGCGCGGATACATCCGGTAATATTCAACATAGGATTGAATAGGGTAGTCGGCGAGACGTGCTGCGAGTCTTCCTGCATCGCCGGTATCACCGCGCAGCGATGCTTCGCGCAAGGCGATGAAATCGGCGTCGGCCGCGCTCACCGTCATGACTGCCCGTTTAGGCGTGGCCGTCATCGCTGGCGATGGGACGAGTATGACCGACGCAGACAACAATAGTCCGCCCATCCATGATTTACAGCTTTTGCAGATCATCAAAACTTTCAACATTCTGAGAGAAGAGGTTCTCTTTAGAATACCATGCAGTAAATGATTGAATACATCAACCCAAGTCTATTTTTGCGACGGACAAGCTGTGATGGATAACCCAACTGTCAAAGCGGATTTGCGCCGGCAGCTGATTGCAGCACGACGCGCGATGTCAGCGGATGTGAAGGCGCAGTCGGACGCCCGAATCATGGCGGCATTGTGGTCTTGGATTGATGAGCATCAGCCGCGATCGCTCGGCGGATATCTGGCGATGGCGGGAGAACCAGAATTGATGCCGCTATACGAGAGCCTGTCATCGCGCGGGATCACGCTGGCGATGCCGGTCGCTGTAGAAAAACACACGGCGCTGGTCTACCAGCGCTGGCTGCCAGGCGAGTCGCTCTCCCGTGACGCGAGCGGCATGCAGGCACCGACCGCAAGAGATGCGCAGATCGCGCCGGATGTCGTGCTGGCGCCCTGCGTGGGCTTCAATGATCAGGGGTTCAGACTGGGGTTCGGCGGCGGCTATTTCGACCGCACACTGGCGGTTGCACCCCGCCCCACGGCGCTAGGCATTGCTTATGCGAGCACGCGAGTCCGCTTTACTACAGACCCGCATGACATCCCGCTGGACCTGATCATCACGGACTGATCAGCCGCTTCCAGATCGTCTGGGTGGGCTCTGTCTGGTTCAGCGAATAAAAATGCAACCCGGGCGCGCCACCTTTGATCAGGCACTCGCACAAACCTGTCACCACATCAAGGCCAAACGCACGGATGGAGGCGCTGTCGTCGCCAAAGCTCGCCAGCTTGAGTCGTATCCAGCGCGGTATCTCGGCACCACACATCTCGGAAAAGCGGGCGAGCTGCGTATAGTTTGTAATCGGCATGATGCCCGCAACGATAGGCACATCGATACCGATCTTGCGCGCCTCATCAACAAAACGAAAATACGCATCAGGATTAAAGAAATACTGCGTGATCGCCGAGTCGGCACCGGCTTTGATCTTGCGTGCGAAGTTCTGCAAGTCATCCTGTGGGGATTTTGCCTGCGGATGCATCTCCGGATAGGCGGCGGCTTCGATGTGAAACCAGTTGCTGGTTTCAGCGCGGATGAATTCGATCAGCTCATTGGCATGGCTGAAATCCCCCGCCGAACCACCAAAACCACTGGGCAAGTCGCCGCGCAGCGCGACCAGTCGCCGTATGCCCGCCTGCTTGTATTCGGCGAGTATCTCCCTCAGATCGTCGCGCGAGCGGCCAATACAAGACAGGTGAGGTGCGGCCACATGACCTTCTTTGTGCATCTCGAGGACCGTATCGCGCGTGCCGGCCTGCGTAGAGCCGCCGGCACCGAAGGTGACGGAAAAATATTCCGGCTGCAGCGCTGCCAGTATCTTGCGTGTCGCGCGCAGTTTTTCGGCGCCCTCGGGCGTCTTCGGAGGAAAGAACTCCGCACTGAATCGGGTCGCGGAGGCAGAGAATTTTTCTGACATTTATTTTCTGAGGAATAGCGTGGACAGCGCCCATGAGAGCATGCTGTAGATGAGCGCGCCCAACATGGCCGCGCCAAAATTATCGACCTGAAATCCCTTTACCAGATCCGCAGCTGCCCAGAACATCAGGCCATTGATCACGAAGATGAATAAACCCAGCGTCAGCAGAGTGACGGGCAGAGTCAGCAAGATCAGGATCGGGCGTAGCAAGGTGTTTACCAAGCCAAGCACCAGTGAAGCGAGCAGGGCGGTGGAAAAGCTGTCGATCTTCACCGAATCCAGCAGCTGCGGGATAGCGAATAGGGCAAGGGTGTTGATCAGCCAGATCAGCAGCAGGCGCATGGAAGAGTTTCAGGCATGAGACCCGGTCATACAGCGCGCTTGGCCTCTCACAGGCCGAGGCGCCGCATGACCGGTGAACCGCGAACAATCACATAATCAACGCGTGATTAGTAGCGGTAGTGCTCCGGCTTGTACGGACCTTCTTTCTTGACGCCGATGTAAGCCGCCTGCTCATCGCTGAGCACGGTCAACTGTGCATTGAGCTTCTTAAGTTGCAGCACAGCGACTTTTTCATCCAGATGCTTGGGCAGCGTGTACACGCCCACCGGATAGGCTGCGGTGTTGCAGTACAGCTCGATCTGGGCGATGGTCTGGTTGGCAAACGACGAGCTCATCACATAGGACGGATGGCCGGTGCCGCAACCGAGATTCACCAGACGGCCTTCTGCGAGCAGGATGATGCGCTTGCCATCCGGGAAGATCACGTGGTCGACCTGAGGCTTGATGTTTTCCCACTTGTACTGCTTGATCGCAGCGACTTCGATTTCATTGTCGAAGTGGCCGATGTTGCAGACGATGGCCTGATCTTTCATTTTCTTCATGTGCTCATGCGTGATCACATGATAGTTGCCAGTCGCGGTGACGAAGATGTCAGCGTGCTCGGCCGCATAGTCCATCGTCACGACGCGGTAGCCTTCCATCGCCGCCTGCAGCGCGCAGATCGGATCAATCTCGGTGACCCAGACTTGTGCGGATAGGGCACGCAGCGCCTGCGCCGAACCTTTGCCGACGTCGCCATAACCAGCGACCACGGCGATCTTGCCAGCGATCATGACGTCAGTCGCGCGCTTGATGCCATCGACCAGCGACTCGCGGCAACCATACAGATTGTCGAACTTGGACTTGGTGACCGAGTCATTCACATTGATCGCCGGGAAGGCCAGCTTGCCTTCCTTGTGCATCTGGTACAAGCGATGCACGCCAGTCGTGGTCTCCTCGGTCACGCCCTTGATCTGAGCCAGGCGAGTCGAGTACCAGGTCTTGTCCGTCGCGAGCTTCTTCTTTATCGAATTGAACAGAGAGACTGCCTCTTCGGAGTCCGGGTTGTTCAGCACGCTCAGATCTTTCTCCGCGTTTGAGCCCAGATGCAGCAGCAGCGTGGCATCGCCGCCATCATCGAGAATCATGTTTGAGTAGCCACCATCCGACCATTCGAAAATACGATGGGTGTAATCCCAGTACTCGTCCAACGTCTCGCCTTTGTAAGCGAATACCGGCGTGCCACTGGCAGCGATCGCGGCCGCAGCATGATCCTGGGTCGAGTAAATATTGCACGAAGCCCAGCGCACTTTTGCGCCCAGCGCTTCGAGCGTCTGGATCAGCACAGCGGTCTGGATAGTCATGTGCAGCGAACCGGTAATGCGCGCACCTTTCAGAGGCTGCTTGGCCGCGTATTCTTCACGGATGGCCATCAAGCCAGGCATTTCGGTTTCGGCAATACGGATTTCTTTGTTGCCCCAGTCGGCGAGACTGATATCAGCAACGTGGTAGTCGTGGGAACTTGCGGGTTTGAGTACGGCGCTCATCACGCCCTCCTTTCCTTGGAAAAAAGTAACGTGAGCGCCGTTGCATGATGATTTGCCAAGCCTGGCAGGGCGTGAACCCTGTCGCAACGCTCCTTAGCAGCGCGCATTGTAATCGAAAACGTGAAGACGTTCATGCACCTGCGTCAATGCGAGCCACAGTAAACCGCTGCACGCGCCGTACCAGTGAGCCACCGCTATCACCGGAAACTCGTTGCTGGCTTGAGCGCCGATCATCAAACGGACAAACAGCGCAAGCAAGGCGAGCAGGAAAAATTTTTTTCGTTCAATGAGATATCGGTAAGCCGCACCACCGGACCACAGCCCGTGCAGCACACCAGACAGCCCTGCATACCACTGCAACTGAGGCTGCAGAAGCCATAACGACAGACTGATGCCGAACGCGCTCATCATCGCGAGCGATATCCACTGCGCGCTGCTCAGTGTTTTACAGGTCAGCTCACTCACCAACCACAAAGCGAGTAAGTTCATTAGCAGATGCCGAGGACTCAAATGAACGAGATGCGCGCTGAGCAGTCGCCAGTAGTCGCCCTCGTTCAGCGCGGCTCTCCGCCAGACGAGCGCATTCGTAGAAGAAAAGCCAGCCAGAAGCGACAGCGCAACGACGATCACGATCAGCATGGCAGGCGCCGAGCGACGGTCCCATGAACGCCAGATCAGCGCCATGAGATACGGTGAATCATGATGCGTCTGCGTGCTTGCAGGATTTTTTTGCATGGCGTTGCCGGCGGATCAGCAACCAGCCTGCCGCCAGCCATAGGCATTCATCGCCAAAAGCGCCGCCGCCTCCTGAGCCGCCGCTCGCCACACTGGCGGCGGTCGCCGCAGTCACAGAGATCGAAAAATTCAGCGGCACGCTGCTGCCATCATGGTCACTGGCGGCGATGCTGACATCGTAGCTGCCCGCGGGCACCGCATACGGCCAGCTGAACACGCCCGCCGTACTCAGGCTCGCACCCGGCGGCAGGGCCAGCGGATGAAACACGGGTTTGTCACCATCGGCATCGGTCACTTTGACTATCAGTTTCAATGAGCCGCCGGCCCGCACTGTGGGATTGGCGATCGCCTGCAGCACAGGCACGCTGTTGACTCGCACACTGGCGCCCGAGGTGCTGGCAGCGCCACGATCGTCGGTGACGGTCAGCGTGAACTGGTACGTGCCTCGCGCAGGCGCGATGAAACTGGCATTCGGTGAACTCGCATTCAGCAGCGTGACTGCCGAGGGATTCGACGCAGCTGCGCGCCACGTATAGCTGATAATCGGGTGGCCGCCGGGCGAACTGGCGCTGGCATCCAGCGCAACCAGGGCACCGGGCGAGGCGACCTGAGAAGTTCGCGCCAGCCCGATCACCGGCGCGACCGACCGAAGTGCCGCCTGCGCATCTAGCATTCCCGCGCCGCACAGTCCCTGATTGTCGGCCCGAGCGCAAGCACTGGAAGCCGGGAAGGCCCGCGCCGATGACCGCAGTATGGAGATCACCTCGTTTCTCGACATCGAAGGGTTCATCGAGAGCATCAGCGCAATCGTGCCAGACACATGGGCCGTGGCCATGCTGGTACCGCGCTTGAGCGCGTAGGTGTCATTTGCCGGCAGGCTGACGCCGGTATTCCCTAATGAGTAAACAGCCGGACCATTAACGCTCATGCCCGGCGTGCAACCTGACGTCAGCGTGCCACAGCCACCACCAGGTGCACTGATCACCGTGTGCACGCCAATGTTGGCGTAGTCGGCATTGTCGCCGTCAATACTGTGCGCGGTGACCGCCAGCGCGCCATTGCAGTTCGCTGGCTGGTTCACGCTGTCGTAGCCACCATTGCCGTTGGATACCACGACGATGGCGCCTGCTGCATTGGCATCGTTGATCGCGTTCTGGAAAGCAGCGGAACAGCCACCCGCACTCCCCAAGCTGAGATTGATGATGCGCGCTGGATAAAGATTTTTCGCTACACCGGGCACCTCCAGACCGGCGGCCCAGCGGATGCCATCCACGATGTCAGAGGTATAGCCGCCGCACTTGCCCAGCACGCGCACGGGCAGCAGCCGGACATTAGGCGCGACACCCGTGCCATAAAGCCCATTGTTCATCAGCGCGGCAATCGTGCCGATGACATGTGTGCCGTGCCAGCTGGAGCGGGCAGCCGAAGCCCCACTGCCACACTCATTGGCCGCCACATGATCGCCCGGATCGCGCGCATCGGCATCGCGACCATTGCCGTCATTACTCATACTGGCGACGCTAACGAAGTCATATCCCGGCAGCATTGCCTGCAAATCGACATGCGGTCGGTACCCTGTATCGAGCACGGCAACGGTGACATTGCCACTACCCAGGGTGAGATCCCATGCGGCGGGCAAGTCGGCACCGCCGGCATTCAAAGCGGTCGGCGCCATGTAATGCCACTGCCCGGGTGAGCCCGCATACGCGGGATCGTTCGGCGCCATGCTGAAGGGGGAGATGGCATGGGCCTGCATCAGCAAGTCCGGTTCAGCCGACTCGACTTCGCCGCTGGCGCGCAGCCGGGCCGACAATGCGCGCGCTTCATCCATGTTCAGAGGCTCTGCCAAACGCAGCAGATGGGAATCCCCAGAAAGAGAGCGTTCCACGCTCAGGGACTCGCTGGCAAGCGCTGACAGACGGCCATGTTCCTGATGGGCGAGTTGTGCGCCGAGCTTGCGGCCGCGCGTTGGATGCAGCTTGATGATCAGCCGGCCAACCTGTGCAACTGGGGGCGATGCGGATGATGCACCGGCGGTCGCACCCGATAGCAAACCTGCTTTGAGGCGCGGCTCTGGGGATTGCGACCGCGAAGGAGTGCTGAGAAAGAACAGGAGGGTCAGTGCGGACACAAACAGCGCGCGCGGGCTGGGTCGCAAAAGACTGGTACACATGAAAATTTTTCCGCCACATCAAAAACTGATAGACGCGTGCGACTCTAGCAGCAGAAAAATTTTTCTCAGACAGAGAATGAGAGGTAAATCGGGTTCAGTTCAACGAAATGAAAAACGGGCCGGCCTGCCATGCAAACCTGCCCGTCGTGTCGTTACCCGTGTGCGAATCAGAGACCGGCAGCCGCCTTCAGCGCGGCGGCCTTGTCGGTACGCTCCCAGCTGAACTCGGGCTCTTCACGGCCGAAGTGACCGTAGGCGGCGCTCTTGCGATAGATCGGGCGCAGCAGGTCAAGCATCTGCACGATGCCTTTCGGACGCAAATCGAAATGCTCGCGAACAAGCGCTTCGATCTTTTCATCGCTGATCTTGCCGGTGCCGAAGGTAGTCACCATTACCGAAGTCGGTTTGGCAATACCGATCGCGTAAGAGATCTGGATCTGGCATTTTTCGGCAAGGCCGGCGGCGACGATATTCTTCGCCACATAGCGGCCAGCGTACGCTGCCGAGCGGTCAACTTTTGACGGGTCCTTACCGGAGAATGCGCCGCCACCATGCGGCGCTGCACCGCCGTAGGTGTCAACAATGATCTTACGCCCGGTGAGACCACAATCACCCTGGGGGCCGCCGATCACGAAGCGGCCGGTCGGATTGACCAGATAGCGGGTGTTCTTCAGCCATTCTTTTGGTACGACTGGCTTGATGATCTGTTCAATCGCGGCTTCTTCGATCTGTTTGTGATCCATCTCGGGCGCGTGCTGGGTCGAGAGCACGATGGTGTCGATCGCGACCGGCTTGCCATCGACATACTTGAGCGTCACCTGTGATTTTGCGTCTGGTCGCAGCCAGGGCAGACGGCCATCCTTGCGCAGCTGTGACTGGCGCTCGACGATGCGGTGCGAGTAGTAGATCGCGGCGGGCATCAGCTCAGGAGTCTCGTTGCACGCATAACCAAACATCAGACCCTGATCGCCCGCGCCTTGATCGAGGTCGATGCCCTTGCCTTCGTCCACACCTTGCGCGATGTCGGGCGACTGCTTGTCATAGCAGACCATGACCGCGCAGCCTCGGTAATCGATGCCGAAGTCGGTGTTGTCGTAACCGATTCCTTTGAGTGTCTCGCGGGCTACCTTGATGTAATCCACGTTCGCCGTCGTCGTGATCTCGCCAGCCAGCACGACCAGACCCGTATTGCAGAGTGTCTCTGCGGCGACGCGCGCGCGCGGATCCTGCTCTAGGATCGCATCAAGAATCGCATCGGAAATTTGGTCGGCGACTTTGTCCGGATGGCCTTCGGACACTGACTCGGACGTGAACAGGTATTCGTTTGACATGCACAAGCTCCCCAAAAAAAGATTGACAACCTGTCGCGGTCAACCCAGTGAGCCTGCGACGCTTTAGCGAAATTTGTAGACCGCCTCGCAAGTTGTCTGATTAACTCGGCGGTGAAAACTTCGTGCTATTTTACGCGTCTTGCCAGAATTCAGCAAAATCTCTGTCTTCCTCTTCGGATGCTGCTCCGTCTATTCCAGATCCTCTCTTGGTTGCCACTGCCAATGATGCACTCGCTGGGCGCCGTCTCGGGCTGGATCGTCTACGCGTGTTCGCCCGCGTACCGGCGACGCATGAACGCTCATCTGCAGCGCGCTGGCTTTTATACCGAGCATCGCCGGGCGATTGCGGAAGCCGGCAAGAGTCTGTTCGAGTTACCTTTCGTCTGGTGCGGCGATCCCTTGCGCGTACTTGGATCGGCTCAGGTCCACGACTGGGACGTGGCACAGCGAGCCATTGATCAGGGCAGAGGCGTGGTATTTCTGACGCCGCACCTCGGTTGTTTTGAAATCATCGCGCAAGTAATCGCGAGCCGGGTGCCGCTCACGGCACTGTACCGCCCGCCGCGAATGGCGGTACTCCAACCACTGCTGGAGCAGGCACGCAGGCGAGGCAATCTTCATCTCGCGCCGGCCACTCTGTCAGGTGTGCGGGTCTTGCTACGCACCTTGCGCGAGGGCGGATGCATAGGCTTGCTGCCGGATCAAGTGCCCGGCACAGGCGAGGGTGTGTGGGCTGATTTTTTTGGACAGCCTGCGTACACGATGACCCTGCCGGCAAAGCTCGCCCAGTCGAGCGACGCGCCGATGGTGCTGTCATACGCCGAGCGACTGCCGCGAGGTGCTGGCTATGCGGTGCATTTCGTGCCGTTCGAGCGCGAACTCTCAGGCACGGCTGAGCAACAAGCGCGAGCCATCAATTTAGCGATGGAATCCCTGATCGCGCGCTGTCCTTCACAGTACTTCTGGAGCTACAACCGCTACAAAGGCCGCCCGCCTGCATCGGGAGCAATCGCATGAGCATGCGACTGCTGCTGGGCCTGATGTGGGTGCTACAGTGGCTGCCGCTGCCTGTGCTCGGCAGAATGGGCAAGCTGATCGGCAGTTTATTGTTCGTTGCCGTGCGCAGCCGACGCGAGATCGCGCTGACCAATCTGCGGCTCTGCTTTCCAACAATGACGGAGTCGCAACGCAAGGATATCGCCCTCGCACATTTCCAAGGCTATGCACGCAGCGTGCTGGAGAGGGGAATACTCTGGTGGGCGCCCGTATGGCGACTGAAGCGACTGATCAAGGTTACCCCCGCCGTGCCAACCAAATCCGCGCAGGAACAACCAACGATCTTTCTTTGCCCGCACTTCGTTTGTCTTGAAGTCGCTGGGGTGGCGATCACCCTTGCAGGACCTGCCTGTTCGATCTACACGCGTCAGCGGAACGAGATTTTTGATGAAGCCTTGCGCAAGGGGCGGTTGCGCTTCACCACTGACGAGCGGAACTTGCTAGCGCGAGAGGCCGGCATCAAGCCCATCATCCGCGCGATGCGCAGCGGCCGTCCTTTTCTGATGCTGCCCGACATGGATTTCGGCCGCAAAGAATCCGTGTTTGTACCTTTCTTTGGGATCCCGGCTGCGACACTGACAGCGCCCGCGCGATTGGCGGCTGCGACTGATGGTCAAGTGATTCCTGTAATTACGCGTTTCCTGCCGGGCTATCGGGGCTGGGAAGTTCGCTTCTATCCACCTTGGGAAGATTACCCGGGTGCGAGTATTGAAGAGGCAACACGACGCATGAATGCCTTCATCGAAGAGCGCATCAAGGAAGCGCCGGCGGAGTACTTCTGGTCGCACAAGCGATTCAAGACTCGGCCCGAGGGCATGCCGCGACTGTATGATTACTTGAAATAGGCTGTAATCTGCGAAATCGGGCCGCGCCTCTGGCACCTGTGGCTGGCCTTGCGTTGCTCGTTCTTTACTCTTGCGTTTCACGGCGCAGCTAAAAACCTTTTCCTCTGTATGAAACTCAAATTTACGAAAATGCACGGCGCCGGCAATGATTTTGTGGTGATCGATGCTATTAACCAGTCTGTCAACCTGACCGCGGCGCAGTGGCGCGCCATCGCCGATCGTCGCTTCGGCATCGGGGCTGACCAGATCCTGGTCGTGGAGAAGCCCGGCAGCAGCAATGTTGATTTTCGCTACCGTATATTTAATTCCGATGGGGGTGAAGTCGAACAATGCGGCAATGGCGCGCGGGCCTTCGTCAAGTTTGTGGTGGACAAAGGACTGACGGATCGCCGCGATATTCGCGTTGAGACCATGTCGGGCATCATCGCTCCAAGGCTGGAAGATGATGGACGCATAACGGTAGACATGGGCGCGCCTGGGCTGGATACTCAGTCGATTCCTTTTGACGCCGCCGGGCTGTCCGCCGCACACGAGCATTTGGCACCCGTGTGGCCACTGGACGTCAAAGGCCAGCTACGACACATTGTGGTGGTATCGATGGGCAATCCGCATGCGGTACAAGTCGTCACCGACGTCGATACCGCACCTGTGGAATCTGAGGGTCCGGCGATAGAAGGGCATCCGCTATTTCCAAAAAGGGTCAATGCAGGTTTCATGCAGGTCGTGGATCGGCATCATGTTCGTCTACGCGTATTTGAACGTGGTGCGGGAGAGACGCTGTCCTGCGGCACCGGGGCCTGCGCAGCGGCCGTGTCCGGCATCTTGCGTGGCCTGCTGGAGTCCCCGGTCACCGTCTCCACGCGCGGCGGCGACTTATCAATCGCTTGGGACGGGGGTATGTCGCCCGTACTGCTCACGGGCCCCGCTGTCAGCGTGTTCGAGGGAAGCATTGATCTCTGATCGGGGCAGTGGAGCCGGCTAGCACGCGCTAGAGTTCGCCCCAAACAATGCCCGAGTCTCACGCTGATAATCGCGTGGCTTCGCGTCGTCCGCTCATCAGGCTTCGGAATCGATACAGCCGCTGACGATAGTTACCTTCAGCGCCGACCGGCGATCCGTCGACCGTATCGAATATTCGCGCTGCGCGATCGAGAGCCTGTCTTTGCTCCCCAGTGAGCACGGGGATCAGGCGCCTTCGGCTGCGCGGATGTTCATGGCGTATGTCGATCTCGAGACAATGCCCATGGTCTGCGGCCTGCACATCAACCAGCAGGGCTTCGGCGCGTGATAATCCGAACCAGTAGCCAAGTTCGACTCTCGCCGCGAGGAAGGGATACTGGTTCGCCATGTCGCGGGTGAAGATGGCTTTCGCCGAGTGCGCCCACTCCGCCTTGCGAATCGGAGGCAGAATCTTGTCGAGCAGTTTTTGGGCCTCGTGGTCCCCCTGACCTGCGGCCTTCAACAGCCAGTACACGGCTTTGATATCGGCGCGTCGGTCGAGGCGCCGGTTGCGCCAGGCGACGACGCCAAGCTCGACCTGTGCGCGAACATGACCGCCAGTCGCGGCGAGTTCCAGATAGCGGCGCGCCTCTTCGACGCTTCGTCGTGAAAATTCAGGCTTGAGAAAAATACGGGACATCGCATACCAGGCATGTGCTTCGCCCTGCTCCGCCGCCATGGACAGCCAGCGTATCGCTTTCTTGTAATGCGCAACGCCAGGTATCGCTGGGATCCGCGCACCGCTCTTGTCCATCCGCGCTATCCACAAGCCATACGACAGCTGAGCGGCGCTATGCCCACCCTCGGCTGCCGTTCGAAGGTATTTTTCTATTAACCGGCTGTTTGGGTCAGAGGTCGCCAGCAGCGCCTGCGCGCAGCGACCGAGCAGATCAAGCTCATAGCTCAGCCGGTTTGTCTTGCGCCCTGGATGCTCGGCACAGCGACGCTCGATCTCTTGCGCCAACGGAAGTGCCCAGAACAGAAATTTCAGATGGTCGTTCGCCGCCCATGCGTAGTCGGCCAGCGCACGCTGCGCTTCAACGACGCCGCCCTTTGCCGCTCGGGTAGCCCATTCGATCGCAGCATGAACCTGCATGACAGGATTGCCCGGTGATGGATTAGCGACTGGTGTGGCGACAGCGCCATCGATGCCTAGCCGCTGCGCAAGCAGCCACTGTGCGTCCGACAGTCCCGCCTCCGCAGCCGCCCGCAATGCCCGCATCGCTTTTTGTTTTAACGAGTGATCTGCCTGATTCCAGCACGCGAACACCAGCATCGCGAGAACCAGCCCGGCTTTCGGAATGCCACCGTCGAATGCGCGCTCGTACCAGAATGCCACTCTCAGCGGATTGTCGGACTGCTGCGCAACCTCGAAAGGCACGTGCGTGCCTATCAGCATCCACGCATCAGGCTGGTTGTTCTCGGCCGCTTTTTCCAGCCAGTGCAGCGCGGTCGCATGACTTTGCGGAAGCCCCGAACCACCAAACAAATAGCGCTTTCCCAGCGCAAGCTGCGCGACCGGCTTGCCGGAACGGGCCGCACGGATGATCAGTAGTTCCTCGCGATTCGCCATGAGCTCAGACCGGCGAGGCCATTGCATCGAAATTCGGGACAGCCGAAGTGATTTTTGCCGCTGAACCGGCGATGTATCGCGGCTCGGGCCTACCGGATCTTCGAACTGCCGACGACCCGAAGGTGCTCGCCGGTGTTGTCAAATTTAAAACTTAACTTTGCGCCGTGAGGGACGGCAGCGTCAACGGCAGATAGTGTGAATAAAACAACAACAGGCCTCGTGGGAATTCATTTTGTCCAAAGCATTTGTTCGGAACTCACCGATCTTCTGGGCGTTTCCATTTTAGAAATTATTGTTGACCCATCCGACCTGTGCGGATTCTCAATAAAACTTCGATGTGGGGATGCGAAAAATGAAAAAGCTATTCATTGCGCTGGCAATCGCTGGCGCGTCTGTCGGCGTTGCACATGCGCAGTCGGCAGTGGAGATTTACGGGGTTGCAGATATGGGATTTGTCGCTGAAAGCGGCACGACCCCTGCGGCCACGACAAAGGTCACCCCGGTCAACAAACTGACTAGCGGCGTTCAGTCGGGTACGCGTCTTGGTTTCAAAGGGACCGAAGATCTTGGCGACGGCGTGAAAGCCTTTTTTGTTCTCGAGACAGGGATCGCTGCCGATGCGGGTGGGTTCAACCAGGGGA